>Ga0073934_10009082_pt1 | contig 12903 bp, 10 predicted proteins | sample LarsenN4metaG_FD_76834 | JGI IMG/M metagenome (GOLD analysis project Ga0073934, IMG submission 76834) | Hot spring sediment bacterial and archeal communities from British Columbia, Canada, to study Microbial Dark Matter (Phase II) - Larsen... ...
CGCCCTTGAGCATCTCGGCGAGTCCGATGTGCTTGCGATCCGCGATCCTGAGCCCGTCGAGCTCCGACATGGGGATCCTCCTGTCTTGGGGATCAGACCACCAGCGCGTCCGTCCGCTCCGGCGCGGCGCGGCGCGCCGGGTGCTTCCGCCACTCCCCGATCGCCGCCGTCAGCCGCCGCACCCCGTCCTCGATCCGCCGCAGCGGCACCGAGGAGAACGAGAGCCGGAGCGTCCGCTCCCCGCTCCCGTCAAGGAAGAACGCGGTGCCGGGCGTGAAGCCCACCCCGTGCCGGAGGGCACGCGGCCGGAGCGCCATCGCGTCGTACCCTTCGGGCAGCGTGAGGAGCAGCGAGAAGCCGCCGAGCGGCTCCGTCCAGCGGACGTCGGGGGGCATGTGGCGCCGGAGCGCGGCGAGGAGCTCTGTCCGGCGCCGATCGTACTCCCGGGCGATCCGGGCGACGTGCCGGTCGAGGAGGTGCCGCTCGCAGAAGCGGTGCACCGCGGCCTGGATCAGGGGGCTCGTGTAGAGGTCGGCGAGCTGCTTCGCCGACCGGAGCCGCTCCACGACGGGCCCCGGCGCGACGAGCCAGCCAAGCCGGAGCCCGGGGAAGAGGATCTTCGAGAAGGTGCCGATGTAGAGCACGAGCCCGTCACGGTCGAGGGCCCGGAGCGGGAGCGGGCGGCGGTTCCCGTAGTAGAGGCTCCCATCGAACCCGTCCTCGACGATCGGCACGTGGTGGCGCGCGGCGACCTCGAGCACGGCGCGCGCCGCCTCGGGTGTCATCGTGAGCCCCGTCGGGTTGTGCGCGGTCGGCTGGCAGTAGAAGAGCTTCGGCCGATGGCGCACGATGGCGTGCTCCAGTGCGTCGCGCGCCGGTCCCTCTGGGTCCCACGGGACCGGCACGAGCTGTGCGCCGAACGCGCGGAACACCTGGATCGCCCGCGGGTACGTCGGCTGCTCCATGGCCACCACGTCGCCCGGGTCGAGGAAGGTGCGGGCGATCAGGTCGAACCCCTGCTGGGAGCCGTTGACGACCAGGATCTCCTCGGGGCGCGCCTCGACCCCGAACCGGAGCAGGTAGGTCGACAAGTACGCGCGGAGCGGCGGATAGCCGTCACCCACGTGGTACTGGAGGAGTGCCGTCCCCTCCGCGCGCACCACCTGGTTCAGCACGCGCCGGAAGGCGTCCGTGGGGAATAGCCCGCTATCCGGCATCCCCTCGGCAAACGACACGGTGGGGTGCGGCGACGCGGGTGGCGCCATCGCGACCCGGCGTTCCGCGTCCCCCGCGATGATGTGCGCGTTCCGGGAGAACAGCCGCGACCAGTCGAGGGGCGCGCGTGCCGGTGCGCGTGGCGCGGATCGCTCCGGCGCCCCCGGGGCGCCCTCGACGAACGTCCCCTGCCCGACGTGGGCGCGCGCCCAGCCCGCTGCGACCAGCTCCTCGTAGGCGAGCGCCACGGTGCTCCGGTTGACGCCGAGCGTCTGCGCCAGCTCGCGCGTGGCGGGCAGCTTCACCCCCGGCCCCAGCCACCCCTCCCGGATCAGTCGCTCGATCTGGCCCTGGATCTGGCGGGCCAGCGGGACGGGAGCCGTCCGGTCGAGCTCCAGGGCGAGACTCATACCAGCCATTTCTCTTACAATGCACTCCCCGTCAACTGCCAATTGGCGGCTCGGCGGTCCCGCCAATACGCGGGAGGGGGGTCGCGACCCGCGGGACGGGAGCGATGAGCTCAGCCGCGCGGGGAGCGCGCGACGAGCAGGTAGGCCAGGCCGGCGGCGGCGAGGCTCGGCAGCGACGCGCCGGCCGTGGGCAACCCCGCCAGCCCGAGCGGCCCGAGCTTGCCGGCGATCCAGAGGTAGACGAGGGCCCCGACTACCCACGCGGCGATCCCGCGCCAACTCACCCCGGCCGAAACGTCTCCCCCCTCTCCGGGCCGGAGCAGCGCCTCGGAATCGTAGCCCCGCCGCACCAGGAAGTAGTCGGTCGCGAGGACCGCGAAGAGCGGCACGAAGACCGAGCCGATGAGGAGGAGGAACGCCTCGTACTGCGTGACGTCGAAGACGAGCGCGAGGACGAGACATCCCAGGCCGACGCCGAAAACCAGCGGCCGGAGCGCCGCGCGGGGGAGGGCGTTCTGGATGGACACCGCGCACGAGTAGAGGTCCGCCCATGCCTCATCGGTCTCGTCGACCAGGAGCACCAGGAGGACGAGGGGCCCGGCCAGGAGGGCGATCGCCTCGACGAAGCCCTTCGGCTCCTGACTCGCCCGGACGGCGAGCAGGATCAGCGCACCGAGCGCGTAGAACCAGACGTTGGCGACGAGGTATCCGAGACCCGTGCCCCAGGCAGCGGGACCGGGCCGGCGGGCGAATCGGCTGTAGTCACAGACGAGGGGAAGCCATGAGATCGGCATAGCGATCACGAGGTCGACCGCCGCCCAGAAGCTGAGTCCTCCGGCGCCCGGCTGGGCGAACATCGCGCCCAGATCCGCGCGGCGGAGCAGCACCCACGTGAGCCAGGCCGTGGTCAGGAGGACGACCCAGACAGCGAACTTCTCCAGCCACTGCCGGATGACGGCGAGCGGGCCCCAGAGCCCGAAGCCGATCACCACGAGCCCGAACGCCGCGATCCAGACCATCGGGGCGTCCACCCCGAGCATCCGCCGCGCCACGGCGTTGGCCGCATGGCCCATGATCACCAGCTCGAACACCGTCCAGCCCAGCAACTGGAGGACGTTGAGGGCCGTGGCGACGTAGGACCCCCGGAGCCCGAGTGCTGGGCGGAGGCACACCATCGTGGGCACCCCGACCTGGCTGCCGATCACGCCGGTGATCGCCAGCAGGACGGCGCCGATCACGCTCCCCACGACGATGGCGGCCAGCGCCTGGCCCGGCGACAGGGCCGGCACGAGGAAGCTCCCCGCGAGGAGCACGAGCAGACCGATCCCCAGGTCACCCCACAGCACGGCGGAGTCCCAGAACCCGAGCTGCCGGCCCTGGACCGGGACCGGCTCGATCCCCTGCTGCGCGAACCCTTTCATGACGGTCCCTCCCCTGGAGGGCGGACGACAAAGGGCGCTGGAGAACTTCCAGCGCCCTCTCTCGCTCGTCCCTACGCTGGCATTACCCAGATCAGGTTCGGCGGTCGGCGGCATCCACGGCCGCCCTCTCAGCTCAGCGATCCCCGAGCTCCCGCGCCGCGCGCTTCGGTCGGTGTCCGTTACATGGCCGTCGGCCTCCGGTGATCGCCCTCAGTCTACTCCTGCCCGGACGCGGGCGCGCGAAGCCCCTTCCGGAGCTCCTTGTCTCCGCGCTCCCGCACGTCCTCGCCCCGGACGATGTAGATCACGTCCTCGGCGATGTTCGTGGCGTGGTCGGCAATCCGCTCGAGGTTGCGGGAGATCAGGATCAGGGCGAGGGCGCGCGGGATGGTGGCCGTGTCGCCCATCATGTAGACGAGGAGCTCCCGGAAGACCTGGTCCCGGAGGTTGTCCACGTCGTCGTCCGCCTCGATGACGCTCCGGGCGAGTTCCGCGTCGCGCCGCACAAACGCGTCGAGGGCCTTGCGCACCATCTCCTGGGCCAGCGCCGTCATGCGCGGGATGTCGATCAACGGCTTCAACTCGGGTTCCCGGATCAGCGACCGGGTCCGGAGGGCGATCGACACCGTCTGGTCCCCGATCCGCTCTAGGTCGCTGTTGATCTTGATGCTCGCCACCAGGAACCGGAGGTCCGAGGCCATGGGCTGTCGCAAGGCCAGTTGGGTGAAACACCGGTCGTCGATCTCGATGCAGAGGAGGTCCATCTCCTCCTCATAGCCGAGGACGGCCTGGACGAGGGTCTCGTCTCGGTCGACCAGCGCGCGGATGCTCGTCTGAATCATCGACTCCGCGAGCGCCCCCATGGCGAGGAGCCGCTCCTTGATCGCCTGCAGCTCGGTCTCGAAGTGTCGCTCCATCGCCCCGACCCCCTCGGCGATCAGCCGAACCGCCCCGTGATGTAGGCCTCGGTCCTGGGGTCCCTGGGGGTCGTGAAGAGCTCCTTGGTCGCCGCGACCTCGATCAGCTCGCCCAGGAGCATGAAGCCGGTGTAGTCCGAGACCCGCGCCGCCTGCTGCATGTTGTGGGTCACGATGACGATCGTGTAGCTCGCCTTGAGCTCGACCATCAGCTCCTCGATCCGGCCGGTCGCGATGGGGTCGAGGGCCGAGCAGGGCTCGTCCATGAGCAGGACGTCGGGTTCGACGGCGATCGCCCGGGCGATGCACAGCCGCTGCTGCTGCCCGCCGGAGAGGCCGAGCCCGCTGTCGTCGAGCTGGTCCTTGACCTCGTCCCAGAGCGCCGCCCTCCGGAGGCTCCGCTCGACGATCGCCGTGAGATCCGCTCGACTCCTCACGCCCAGGATCCGAGGCCCATACGCCACGTTCTCGAAGATCGACTTCGGGAACGGATTGGACTTCTGGAAGACCATGCCCACCCGCTTGCGGAGCTCGGTCACGTCGAGCTTGGGATCGTAGATGTCGGTCCCGCCGATCCGGATCTGACCTTCGATGCGGACGCCGTCCACGAGGTCGTTCATGCGGTTCAGGCACCGGAGGAGGGTCGTCTTCCCGCACCCGGACGGTCCGATGTAGGCGGTGATCCGGTGCTTGGCCACGGTCATCGAGATGTCCCGGAGAGCCTGCTTGGCGCCGTACCAGAGGCTGACGCGCTCGATCTCCACCATCGGTGCCTCGAGGACGGATGCGGCCCTCGCGGCGACGCTCAGACTCGGCGAGATGCGGATGGGGCCCGCCATGAGCGCTCCCCTAGACGGCCGACGTCGCGTACTTCCGGCGGAGCCGGTTCCGCAGACTGATGGCGGTGAGGTTCAAGAGGAGCACGATCGCGAGCAGGAGCAGGGTCGTGGCGAAGACCATCGGACGAGCGGCGTCGACGTTCGGCGACTGGAAGCCGACGTCGTAGATGTGGAAGCCGAGGTGCATGAACTTGCGGTCGAGGTGGAGGAACGGCCAGAATCCGTCGACCGGCAGGGCCGGCGCGAGCTTCACCACACCGGTGATCATGAGGGGCGCCACCTCGCCCGCCGCCCGCGCCATGGCCAGGATCAGGCCGGTGAGGATGGAGGGCATGACGGCCGGCAGGACGACCTTGACGGTCGTCTCGAACTTGGTCGCGCTCAGCGCGAGGGATGCCTCCCGCATGCCACCGGGGATCGCCGCCAGGCCCTCCTCGGTCGCCACGATGACCACGGGCACCGTGAGGAGGGCGAGGGTCAGGGACGCCCACAGGATGCCGCCCGTCCCGAAGGTGGGGGTCGGCAGGGCCTCCGGGAAGAAGAGGCGGTCGACCGACCCGCCGACCCCGTAGATGAAGAAGCCGACGCCGAACACGCCGAAGACGATCGACGGCACGCCGGCCAGGTTGTTGACCCCGATCCGCACCGCGCTCACAAACGGGCCCTGCCGGGCGTATTCCCGGAGGTAGAAGGCCGCGAGGACGCCGAGCGGGGTGACCACGAGGCTCATGATCATGACCATCATGACCGTGCCGAAGATGGCCGGGAACACGCCGCCCTCGGTGTTCGACTCCCGCGGATCGTCCGCCACGAACTCCCACACCCGGGCGGCGTAGAGACCGGTCTTCCCCAGGAGGCCCATGGCGTTCGGGAAGTAGACGCGGACGACTTGCGCGAGCGGGAGGTCCTTCTCCTTGCCGGCGTCCGCCACCACCACCACCGACGCCGTCTGCCGCTGCCGCAGCTCGGCCAGCCGAGTCTCCTGGACCCGGTACCGCTCCCGCTCGGCGACCAGCCGTCGCTCGAGCGCCGTGACCTCGGGGTCCGATCCGGCGCCGCGGAGCGCGAGACGCCTCAGCTGGAGCCGGATTTGCTCCTGCGCATGGTTGATTCGGCCGATCTCGCCCTTCTCGATGTCCCGGATCTCGCGTCGGATCCGCGCCGCCTCGGGCAGGCGCCGGGTCAGCTCCGTCCAGGAGGGGCCGGGACCGGTCGCCACGACTCTCCCGCCGTCGCGCAACTCCCCGAGCGTCCCGATGAGGACGCCCCACTCGGTCCGCTCGATCACCGCAAGCTCCGGCGGCTCGGCGCGTCGGACGATCTCGCGCTCGTCCACCCACCGGAAGTCGGCGCCGTACAGGTCGCGGTTGGCGACCTTGAGCTTGATCCGGTACTCCCCTAGCTTGCCGGGCACTGGCTCCCGCTCGACCACCTGGCCGGTGACGACGGCGCCGTCCCGGAGCGTGGCCCGGAGGACGCTCTTCGGCCAGAAGAAGCCGAGGCTGTTCCAGAGGATGAGGGCCACCAGCCCCGCGACCAGGAGGAGCGCCACGGCCAGGGCCCCGCCGGTGAGCCAGACGAACGGCTCGCCGCTCCGCCAGAGGGACCTCACAGGTACCGGTACCTCCGCCGCAGCCTGAGCCGGACCAACTCGGCCAGGGTGTTGACGGCGAACGTCAGGCAGAAGAGTAGCAGGGCGGCGAGGAACAGGACGCGGAAGAGCGTGCCGCCCTCCGGCGCCTCCGGGAGCTCCACGGCGATGTTCGCCGACAGCGCCCGGAAGCCGTTGAAGATCGACCACTCCATGACCGGGGTGTTCCCGGTCGCCATGAGGACGATCATCGTCTCGCCGACGGCCCGGCCGAAGCCGATCATGACGGCGGAGAAGATTCCGGGGCTCGCGGTCGGCAGGACGATGCGGAGGGCCGTCTGCCAGCGCGTCGCCCCGAGCGCGAGGGACCCGGCGCGCAGGTGGCTGGGGACGTTGGCGAGCGAATCTTCCGCGATGGTGAAGATGACCGGGATGACCGCGAACCCCATGGCGATGCCCACCACGAGCGAGTTCCGCTGGTCGTAGGTGAGCCCCAGGACCGAGAGGAGCCAGGCGCGGTAGCTGCCGCCCAGGAGGGTCGCCTCGAGGACGCCGCCGAGGGCGAGGGCCACCCACAGCCCGAGCGCGACGACCGGGACGAGCAGGAAGACCTCGGTCCCCGGGCGGACCCGGCCCCGCACGGGCCCGGGCAGGAGCCGCCACAGGAGGAGCGCGGCCAGGACCACGAGGGGCAGCACCAGCGGCACCAGGGACAGACCCGGAACGACGCGCTCCACGAGCGGCGCCAGCCACAACCCGGCGAGGAAGCCGAGCACGACGCTGGGCAGCGCGGCCATGATCTCGACGACCGGCTTGACGTAGGCCTTGAGGTCGGGGTGCATGAACTCGCTCACGTAGACGGCCGCCAGGAGCGCGAGCGGCACCGCGAACAGGAGCGCGTAGAACGTGCCCTTCAGCGTGCCGTAGACGAGCGGCGTCAGGCTGAACTTCGCCTCGACGTCGTCGGTGCCCCCGGTGGACTGCCAGACATACGCCGGCTCGGAGTAGCCCTCGTACCAGACCTTGCCGAAGAGAGCCCGCCAGGAGACCTCGGGGTGCGGGTTGTCGAGCCGCCAGTGGCGGATCCCGCCCTGCCCGTCCAGCGCCACCAGGCCGTCGGCTTTGGGGGCGATCGCCACGCTCTGGACGCCGACGCCATGGCCCCGGAGCCTCAGCAGGGTCTGCCCGGTCGTCCCGTAGTTCAGGTTCACGCCACCGGTCGCATCGGCGGTGGCGAAGCCCTTGTCTCGGCTCGAGGCGCTCACGGCCTGGATCGCGCCGGCTTGGCGTTCGAACTGGTGGATCCGCGCGAGACGCCGGTCGCCGCCGTCGGGTGGTGGGATCACCTGCCACGACGACACCCCTCCCGCGTGGTCCCCGACGACCAGCGTCCGGTCGCCGATCAGGAACCCGAGGGCGGTGATCGGCGCGCCGGCCGCCGAGGCCGCGGCGATCACCTCGGCCCGTGCCGGGCTCGCGCGGTCACGGAGGTCGTATCGCAGGACGTGGCCACGCGACGTCCCGACGAACAGGTCCTCGCCGCGCGCGTCGAGGGCGAGGCGTGTGATCTCGCCGTCGGCGTCAACGCGCAGGGCCTGCCGGAGCTCCTCGCGACGGCTCGGGCCGATGAGGGCCTTCTTCTCGACGACGGTCAGCAGGATCAGCTCGCCGGGACCCACCTGGGCGACGGTCACCGGCCCTGACTCGGTGACGGCGACGGCCAGGTTCCGGATTCGACGTCTCTCGGCCGGGTCCACGGTCACCGGCTCGGCGAAGGCGGGCCGCGGCGCCACCGTCCGCCGTCCTCCGGCGTAGGTGACCTCGAACGTCACCGCCATCGGGACGACGCGGCCGTCGGACGTCCCGAGGGCATAGCGCGCCGCGCCGGCCGGCGCCACCGCGGACACCTCGGCGCCGTCGATGGGTACCGCCACCGGTGGGTGCTCCCGCCCGCTCGCCAGGCTCAGAAGGCGGAGCGAGCCCCGCCGATCCACCACATAGGCGATCTCCCGGTACTCGTCCACGCCCAAGCTCTGACCGCCAGCCGGCTGCCAGGCCCCCGCGGCGTCGGCGGCGGCGTGGCTCCGCAAGAGGGTCGCGTTTGCGGGCCGGACCAGGGGCCACACCTCGGCGGCGATGACGACGAGGATGGCGAAGATGCCGGCGATGATCGCGACGCCGCCGACGAGCACCAGCCGTGAGGCCCAGGTGTCGATCCGGATCCGACGCCGGGTCCACTCGGAGGCACCCGGCGGGCGGACCGGAGCTGCCGGCCCGCCGGCCGTGATGGTCTGGGCGTTCGTGGCCACCTACTGGACCTTGTTCAGCTCTTCCTTCGCGATCGAGGCCGGAATCGGGAAGTACCCGTCCTTGACGGCCACCTCCTGGCCCTCCTTCGAGACGACCAGTTTGACGAACTCGCGCGTGACGGGATCGAGCGGCTTCCCCGGCGCCCGGTTGACGTAGACGTAGAGGAAGCGAGCCAGCGGGTAGCTCCCGCTGTAAGAGTTCTCGGCCGTCGCTTCCACGCACTTGCCGCTCTCCTTCTCGGCGAGGGGGATCGCCCGGACCCCCGCAGTCGCGTAGCCGATGCCGCTGTATCCCACCGCGTACCGATCGACGGTCACGCCCTGGACCACGGCGGCCGACCCCGGCTGTTCCTTGACGACGTCCTTGTAGTCGCCGTTCTTCAGGACGTGCTCCTTGAAGAAGCCGTAGGTCCCCGAGGCGGAGTTCCGTCCGTAGAGGCTGATGGGCTTGTCGGCCCACTCGCCGCCGAGCCCGAGCTGCCCCCAGGTCCTGAGGTCTTGCTTGCCGCCCTGCCGGCGGGACTTCGAGAACACGGCATCGACCTGGGCCAGGGTCAGGCACTTGATCGGGTTGTCCTTGTTGACGAACACCGCGAGGGCATCGACCGACGCCCGGATGGCCGTGGGCTTGTAGCCGTACTTCTTCTCGAAGGCGTCGACCTCCGAGCCCTTCATCTCGCGCGACATCGGCCCGAGCTGCGCCGTGCCCGAGATGAGGGCCGGGGGCGCCGTCGACGAGCCCTTGCCCTCGATCTGGATCTTCACGTTCGGGTAGAACCGGTTGAACGCCTCCGCCCACAGCGTCATGAGGTTGTTCAGCGTGTCCGAGCCCACGCTCGACAGGTTCCCGCTGATTCCACCGACCGCCCGGTACGGCGCGAGCGCGGGATCGACCGAGACCTGCGCGCTCGTCACCGTGCCGAAGAGCCCGAGCACGACCGCGGCGGAGAGCGTCTTGCGCATCATCCGTTCCTCCTTCCTCGCGGTTCACCGTACGCCCCCCACGTTCCGGTCGGGTTACGCTCGGGTTACATGTGCGTGACGGCCCGTCGTCCTCGCGGGGGACGACGCCCCCGGGACGACGGGTGCCGGCCCCCAGAGGGCGGCGGCGACGTGAGCCACGCTCCGGAGCAGGGTCCTCGTCTCCGTCAGCGGAACGCTCGGGCGCGGGCCGTCTCGGGACGTGTGGTCGAGCGCCAGGGGCGGCGCCCGCGGACCGGGACCGCACGGAGCGGACTTCGGGTCATAGGCTACCTCCTAGGCAGCGTGACGCGGACCGTCGTGCCCCGGCCGAGCTCGCTGTCGATCCGGAGCTCGCCCCCGTGGGCCTGGACCAGGTGCTTGACAATCGCCAGCCCGAGCCCGGTGCCGCCCAGGGCCCGTGACCTGGCCTTGTCGACGCGATAGAAGCGCTCGGCCAGCCGCGGCAGGTCGGTCGACGGGATACCGATCCCGGTGTCGGCGACCGCGGCCTCCACCCGGTCGTCACCCCGTGTCTCCGCGGAGAGCGTCACCCGCCCGCCCCGGGGCGTGTACTTGACGGCGTTGTCCACGAGGTTGACCAGGATCTGGACCAGGCGGTCCCGGTCGGCGCGGACGAGAAGACCAGGGGGAACGTCGTTCCCTCTAGCGCCACATCTCGCCCCAGAAGGTCTTGCTGAGGAACCCCAGGAGGGTGTGACAGATGTCAGGTTGCAGAATGCCCCCAAGCGCCAGGCAGAAGAGCAAGGTCACGGCCAGCGACAGCGTGACGAGGACCACGCCCCACAGCAGGAGGACGCGCAGGTGATCCGGCATCGCGCCACTCGGTCAGTGACAGCATACCGTGTCGGGTGCACGTCCCGAAAGGGGCACCTCACGCCAGCGTTCGCTGGTCGAGATCGCTGCGGAAGAAGCCGTTGACCTCGGCCGTCGCCGCCGCGTCGGCGAAGGCATCGAACCGGCCTTCGCCGGCGATCAGCCTCGCCGCGCGGATGAACCCGCCCCAGGCCGCGCGAGAACGCGAACCCGGCGCTCGTCGCCGCCAGCATAGGGCGGCCCGACGCGTCGCGGCCGCACCGGACATGGGGCGATGCTCGACGAGGTGCGCGGCGAGCGACAAGTCCCGCCGGGACTCCGGGGCCTCGCGAGGCATGGCATGGCGCACGCGAGAGGAGGCTCAGAACCGCACTGGCTACCGGAACAGGTCCCGGATCGCGTCGCCGATCGCCTCCCGCGAGGGGATGGTGGCCTTCTCGAGCTCGTCGTTGTAGGGCATGGGCACGTTCCGCGCGCCGACGCGCACGATCGGCGCGTCCAGCTCGTCGAGCGCCTTCTCGGCCACGAGCGCCGCCACCTCGGCCCCGAACCCGCCGCGCTTGACCGCTTCGTGGGCCACCACGAGCCGGTGGGTCTTCGCGACGGACCGGAGGATGGCCTCCTCGTCGAGCGGCCACAGGGTGCGCGGATCCACCACCTCCACGCTGATCCCGTCCTTCTCGAGGTCCTGGGCCGCCTGGAGCGCCCGCTGCACCATGAGCTGCGTGGCGACGACCGTCACGTCCGTCCCCTGCCGCTTGACGTCGGCCTTCCCGAGGGGGATCGCGTAGGGCTCCTCGGGCACCTCGCCCCTCACGGGGTAGAGCATCTTGTGCTCGAGGAAGATGACGGGGTTGTCGTCCCGGATCGCCGAGACGAGCAACCCCTTGGCGTCGTACGGGGTGGACGGCGCCACGACGACCAGGCCCGGCACGTGGACGAACCACGCCTCCAGGCTCTGGCTGTGCTGGGCCGCCAGGCGGATCCCTCCGCCCTGGGGCCCCCGGATCACCAGGGGCACCGTGGGGGTGCCGCCGAGCATGTAGCGGAACTTGGCCGCCTGGTTGACGATCTGGTCCATGGTCATCGCGATGAAATCCCAGATCTGGATCTCGACGACGGGTCGCATGCCCGCGACGGCCGCGCCCACGCCCGTGCCGACGAACGAGGGCTCGGAAATGGGCGTATCCCGGACGCGGCCCTCACCGAAGCGGTCCCGGAGCCCCCGCGTGACCTGGAAGATGCCGCCGATGAGGCCCACGTCCTCGCCCATGACGAACACCCGCCCGTCGCGCGTCATCTCCTGGTGCAGGGCTTCGTTGAGCGCCTCGGCGACCGTGCGCTCGCGCCCCCGCCGGTCCTCCGGCTCGCGAACGATCGCGTGCGGCGCGTAGACGCACGACTCCATCAGCTCGACCGTGGGCTCGGGGCTCCCCATCCCGAAGCGCACCGCCTCGTCCAGCTCCCGCTCGACCTCCTCCCGGAGCTCCTTGAGGCGCACCGCCGGGACCCCGGCGTCCAGGAGGCGCCGCTCGACCAGGCCGATGGGGTCGCGCTCTCTCCACTCGAGCTCTTCCTCCTTGGTCCGGTAGTCGGGGAGGTTGGCCCGCATGCTGTGCCCGCTCCAGCGGTAGGTGACGGCCTCGATGAGGCTCGGTCCGTCACCACGACGGGCCCGCGTCACGGCCCGGCCGGCGGCCTCGTAGACGGCCAGGAGATCGTTGCCGTCGACCCGCTCGCCTGGGATGCCGTAGGGCGCCGCGCGCCCCGCGATGGTCTCGCCGGCTGTGGTCCGCTTCTGGTCGGTCGAGAGCGCGTACTTGTTGTTCTCGCAGACGAAGACGAGCGGCAGCTTCCAGACCGCGGCGAGGTTCATCGTCTCGTGGACGACGCCCTGGTTCGCCCCGCCGTCCCCGAAGAAGGCGACCACGACCCGGTCGCTGCCGCGCAGGCGTTGGGCCAGCGCCGCGCCCGCGCCGATGGGCACGCCGGCGGCCACGATGCCGTTGCAGCCCAGGATGTTGAGGTCGAGCGCCGCGATGTGCATCGAGCCCCCGAGCCCCCGACAGTAGCCGTCGACGCGCCCCATCAGCTCGGCCATCATCCGGTCGAGCCGCGCGCCCTTGGCGATGCAGTGGCCGTGGCCCCGATGATTGCCGACGATGGCGTCGGCATCCGTGAGGCGGGCGCACACACCCGTGGCAACGGCTTCCTGGCCCACGTAGCTGTGGGCCGTGCCCTTGACGAGACCGGCCTGGAAGAGCTCGGCCGTTCTCTCGTCGAAGCGGCGGATGCGGACCATGGTCTGGTAGAGCGACTCGAGCCGCGCGGTGTCCATCGCCATCGTCCTCCCGGCGGTGAGTGAAGGCCTGGCTGCCGACGGCATTGTACGCTGTAGACGCGC
>Ga0073934_10009083_pt1 | contig 12901 bp, 8 predicted proteins | sample LarsenN4metaG_FD_76834 | JGI IMG/M metagenome (GOLD analysis project Ga0073934, IMG submission 76834) | Hot spring sediment bacterial and archeal communities from British Columbia, Canada, to study Microbial Dark Matter (Phase II) - Larsen... ...
GATCGATGGCGCTGCGTTCGGGATGATAAAGCTCGTCGTAAAATTCGAGATAGCGTTTCTTAATCCGTTCCGGAATCATCTCATAAGATTTCATGCGTTGTTCTGCCATACATTACTCCTGCGTCTTCAATATCGAGAGTGATAAACCGGCTCAACACGATCTGCCTCGTCGCGTCGATTCGCCGGTTAAACGGCTTACATATTTAAAGATTGGCGCCATAGCCAAAACGTTGCAGATTTTTTCAGGGCTGGCGGATTTTTCAAATCACTAAAATTTCATGCGCGCAAAGCCTTCGCAATTCTTGCGGGGGGCAAACAATTTTTCTATTTTCCAAATATTGTCGTAGCCTTCGATGAGCAGCCACTCGCCGGGCGACGAAGCCTTGATGCCGATTTCTTTAAAACAGCTTTGGGCGAGGCCGGCTTTGATGAGAAGATACGGAATGATGTTGGAATGCGATACCAGCACGACGGCCTGGCCGGATTTAAAACGCTGCGCCAGATTTTTATAAAAAGCCGCAATCGCCGTGGTGTCCATGCAAGCCTCGGCCACTTCCACCGGCAGGTTAAGTTTTTGCGACAAAGGCAGCGCCGTGTGAAGAGCGCGCGTCGTGCGGCTGCTGAAAATGGCCGCGATCGCCCCGGGCGCGAACTGATCGGCAAGTTTTTTCGCGCGCGCCTCGCCTTCCGCGTTGAGCGGATGAAAATCATCTAAAGTATCGTCATCATACCATTTGGCAAGCTTTTCGGCGTGACGCACCACATAGACCGTCGGCTGCGCCTGCGCCGTGAGGGCCGACGCAAGAAAAATTGCAACAAGAAAAATTTTATGGGGAATTGTTTTCATAAAAATTCTTTGCGGTGAAAATTTTTTACCAGGCTTATTCGCGCTCAAAATCAAAATCACAAAAATCTGAATCTTCTATTCCAATCGGCTGGCCCGCCGGCGGCGTGAGCGGCGCCGAGACGCGTATCTCCTGCGGATGGTTTTGGAATTGGTTGATTTGCGCCACCGCGAAAACATAGTGAGCTTTCAAGCTTTCGTCGCCGGCTTGCTGCGCTTGATTGGACAGCCAATTTTTCAAATCCTCGAGCTTCAACCAGGCAATGGCTCGCGCTTGGGCGGCGGCCTCTTCATTGGCCGCGAGCGCCATCAAATGATAAAGCACGACGTTGTTGACGACGCGTTGAATCTCTGCTGCATGCCCGGAGCCCGGCGTTGATTTCCACGTCGCGTGGATGAGCTGATCGATCACTTCGCTCAGCCCCGGAAAACTGCCGTCACGCGAATGATAATCGACGAGCCGCGCCGCGCGTTCGGGATGCAGAAGGAGTCCGACCGTCATGCCGGCGGCGATCTCTGCGGCAGCCAGGGGGTCGAAGGTCAAGCTCGTTCGACTGTTGAAGGTCTCGCGGCTGCGCGAGTATCCGAACGCGCGCGGCGGAATAAGTTTTAACAGAGGCTCCGGCAGCGCCAAAAATTCGGGTTTTACCGTTTGCAACAATGTTTCCAAAGCCCGTCGTTGCTCGGTGGGCGAAATCATTTCCGTCGCTTTTTGCCCATCGCCGCGAACCGCGTAAGTATAATGCAAGCCGCCGACCAGCTTGGTGACGGCCTCGGTTTGATAGCGATGATACAGATACATCGGCACGAGCGCTTCCTCCAACATCGCCATGGGCGCGCTGGCGCGAATATTTTTTTCGCCGAAACGGCTGAGGGCACGCTCGCGCACGTTGATGACATGTTTTAACTCATCGACGGCGTTTGGGCCGTTGTCCCACAAATGCGCCAGCGGATGCGCGCCGCCGGCCGGCCGAGCATCCTGGTCGCTGATAAAAATCAATCCTCGTGAAATCGCCGCCTGCAAAATTTTATTTAGCGCTTTCTTTTCATCCGTGTTTTGTGGAAAATCTTGATAACCATAGGCAATCACGACTTTATCCCACTCGCCGATGCCGCTTGCATAAGCTTCGGACAAATCCGGCGCACCGTCATTTTTTAACTTGACGAACGGATGCGGATAATCCATCACCGAGGCGCGGCCTTTTGCGCTCGCTAAAAAATTATGCGAGAGACCGAGGGTGTGGCCAACCTCGTGCGCAGAAAGTTGGCGTAAACGCGCCAACGCCATTTTTTGCATGTCCGCAGGAACGGTTTTGCCGTCTTCATAAGGCGCCAGCAGGCCTTCGGCGATAAGAAAATCCTGCCGCACGCGCAGCGAGCCGAGGGTGACGTGGCCTTTGATGATTTCGCCGGTGCGCGGATCGGTGACGGCGTTGCCATACGACCAGCCGCGCGTCGAACGATGCACCCACTGAATGAGATGGTAACGCACATCCATCGGATCGGCGTCTTCCGGCAGCAATTTGACTTGAAACGCATCCTTGTAGCCGGCGGCTGCAAACGCCTGATTCCACCACTGCGCGCCTTCCAGCAAGGCCGAACGAATCGGCTCCGGCGCGCCGCGGTCGAGATAGTAAACGATTGGCGCAACCGCCTCGCTCGTCGCCGCGCTCGGATTTTTCTTTTGCAGACGATGGCGCGCAATGAATCTTTTCGTGATCGGCTCGCTGATCGGCGTGGCGTAATCCATGTAGCTGATGCCGAAGAAGCCGGCGCGCGGATCGAAGAGGCGCGGCTTGTAGTTGTCATCGGGCAGTTGAATAAACGAGTGATGCTGGCGCACCGTGATCGCTTCGGGAGTCGGAACCACCTGGCGAACATATTGCCCCGGCGAGTCGCCGGCGAAGGTCAAGGTCACCTCGACTTCCGTGTTGCGCGGAAAGTTTTTGGTGCGGGGCAAATAAAAAGCCGAGCGCGAAGGATCGAGCTTGAACCCGCCTTGATTCGCGCGTTTGAGCGCGCCGATCACGTCGTGCGCATCACGCAAATAAAATTCACTGACATCGATCAGCGCGCGGCCATTTTCCTCCGCGGCCGCTTCGAATCCCCACAGCACGGATTGCGCGAATGCTTCCTGCACGGCGCGCCGCTCCTCGGGATTGGGACTGATGGCGCGATAAGAATAATTCGGCTGCATCAAAAGTATTTTGGGGCCGCTGCGCTGAAATTTGACGATGCGCGCGCCGCCGATTTGGCCGCGATCCAAACCGATATCATTCGAGCCGACGCCGGCAGGGAGGGAGTTCATGTAGAGAAACTCCGTATCCCATTCGTCGATTTCCAGCCAGATTTTGCCGCGTTTGGCGTCCCAATAAAATGTGAAGTAGCCGGTGAATTTTTCCGTGCCGGCTGTTTTCTCTGTTATGGTTGGGATTTTTGATTCACTGGCGGGTTGCGAGAAGGCTGATGAACAAAACAACAAGACGACACAAATCAATGAAGCGCGGTTCATCATAATCCTCCCTCGAAAATGGAATGGCGTTAGGGTGTGAGAATTATTTCCGTTTTAGGATCAATGGCTTGGTTTTCCATTTCCCCTCTCCATTTCGGAAAGTATCAGTTCAGCTTCCGAAATGCTTTGGGCATGCTTCAATTTTGTCGTCAGTTTTTGCAATATCTTCAAATTTCCAATTTTATAGGCACGCGCGCTTAAGCGTTGCCCAGGCTTGCCAAACTTGATTTCAATAATCGTGGCGACGGCCTGATGAACAGCGGATATGCTTTTTTCAATCCCTTTCTCTATTCCTTTTTCTATTCCCTTCTCCATTCCCTTCTCCATCCCTTTTTTCAAGCCGATACGCTCTGCTGTGGTGATATATGACATTTTTGTTGCCTCCTCTAAGGTTTTCATTTCTTCGTAAATTTTCGCATCCAATTTTTTCGACAATTTCATCGACCAATCAATAAACTGATTCCAAAAACTGAAAGCCTTTGGAAAAATCAATGTCTTGATGGATGTCGGGAAAAAAGAATGCTAAAAAGTTTTCAAACATGTTTTGCACTGCTACTTTCCACGGATTGTCGTGCTCCATCGTTGCACCCCTTTTTAGTCTGACCTGATAAACATTGATTAAAAGAACCGAAAATATTTTTTACGCCGCCAGTGCTTCTTGTCCGACATTCGCATCTTCGAATTTAACCGAGACCACTTTCGACACGCCCTGCTCTTCCATGGTGATGCCGTAAAGATAATCCGTCTCCTTCATCGTCAGCTTGTTGTGGGTGACGACGATGAATTGCGTGTTGTCGGAAAATTTCTTCAACGCGCCGACGAAGCGGCCGATATTCATGTCGTCGAGCGGCGCGTCCACTTCGTCGAGAATGCAGAAGGGGCTCGGTTTCACGAGATAAATCGAGAAGAGCAATGAAATGGCGGTGAGCGTTTTCTCGCCGCCGGAAAGCAGCGCCAGCGAGCCGAGCTTCTTGCCTTTGGGATTGGCTTCGATGACGATGTCGGCTTCCAGCGGGTCGCCGTCGTCAAGCCGCAGATCCGCTTCCCCGTTTTCAAAGAAGCTTTTGAAGACTTGAATAAAATTCTCGCGAATCTGCGAGAAGACTTTGCCGAAGCGCTCGTAAGCCGTGTCGTTGATGACTTTGATCGTATCTTTTAAATTTGCTTCGGCGGCGAGCAAGTCGTTCTTTTGCGAAGTGAGAAAATCGAAGCGCTCTTTTTCTTTTTCATATTCTGACAACGCCAGCATGTTCACCGGCCCCATGCTCTTCAAGCGGTTGCGCAGCCAATTGACGCGCTCTTCCGCCGCCGCGGCGTCAAACTCGCCCTGCCCTTCGGAATCCTCGGGGCGGGGCGGTTTTTGCTGCGCGAGATCAAGCTCGTAGGTTTCGTGAATGTGCTTGACCATGTTGTCGCGCTGCATCGTCAGCTCGGAGATGTGCAGCTCGGCCTGATGCAGTTTCTCCGACACCTCGTCGCGCTCGTTGCGCACGGCGCGCAAAGCCCGCTCCTTCGAATCGGCAACCTGTTTTTGCTCGCGAAAGGAACGCTCGATTTCCGCCACCACTTCCTCCAATTCCTTGCGCTCGGCAAAATCGTCGTGCAACTGCTCGCGGATGCCGTTGATCTGCGCGGTCAGCTCCTGTTCGTGCTGTTCGGCCTCGGCGATTTGTTCGGTGCGGCGCTGAATGCTGTCGGCAATATCGCGTTGGTTGCCGGCAAGACGCTCGATTTCGGATTGCGTATTGCGCAGCTCGGCGCGCCTTTCAACGACGATGACGTTGGCCGCATTCGCCGCTTCCTGCGCGGCGCGGAATTGCTGCTCCAACGCCTCGAGATTGTCGGCTAATTGGGCGTTCGTCGTTTCAGCCGTTTGCCGGCTTGTTTCCAGTTCCTTCAGTCTCGGCTCCAACTCGGCAAATTGCGACCGCAGTTGTTCCTGGCTTTCTTCGATCTTCGCCGCTTCTTCCTGGCGTTGGCGAATTTCCTGCTCGGCGCGATTGCTCTCAAAAACCGCCTGGCCAAATTCCAGCTCGAGCTTCTGCTTCTCGCTTTCAATTTGTTTGCGTTGATCGAGCTGCGCTTCATTTTGCGCCAACGCGCGTTGCAGAGCTTCTTCGGCTACGGTTTTGGCGCCGGCTTGCTGCACCGCTTCCTCCTGCAAACGTACGGCCTCGGCTTCGATCTGCTCGATTTGCGTCCTGCGGTCGATCACGCTTTCCGAAGATCGGCTGGTATCGCCGCCCTTGAGCGGACCCCAGGTGGTCAACACTTCGCCGGCAAGCGTGACAAAACTTTGGCGCGAGGAGCTGGCGCGGTCCAAAAGCGCGCGCGCTTCGCCGAGAGATGAAACGATGTAACATTCATCCAAAAGATTTTCGATCAGCTCGCGCGCCGGTTCGTCGCAATCAACAACGTCTTTGGCGCGCCCCAGGACGCGCGAATCCTCCAGGCTGGCGCCGGCGTTTTTGCCGTTCCGGTGATGCGACCCGCGCAAGGGCAGGAAAGTCACCATGCCTTTTTCGCGTTGCCGTAAAATGTCCATGCCCTCAAAAGCGCGGTCCGTTGAGTCGACGAGCAACGAGACCACCGCTTCGCCGAGCGCGGCTTCGACGGCGCGGCGATAAGGTTCCGGCACGCGAATGCGTTCAGCCAACGTGCCCAAACAACCTTCCGGCAGGCCGCCCTCGAGCAGCAAATGCTTGACGCCTTCGGGATGATCTTCGTAGGTCTCCAAAAATTTGCGCAGCAGACTGGCGCGATCTTGATGTCTTTGAATGGCGCCATTTAATGAGAGAATTTGCTCTTTAAAACCCGCAAGATTCGCTTCGGTATCCGCAATGGTTTTCTGAGTGGCCTCGATTTCAAAATTCAAATGATCGAGGCGCGCCAGGGTCTCGGCCAGTTGGCGCTGCGTTTCGTCGCGCCGGTTGGCAAGCTCGTTCCGGCGTTGCTGCAAATCGGCGGTTTCTTGCTGCAAAACCGACCGGCGTTTTTCGTTAAATTCGAGTTGGGTGCGCAGCCGCTCATTTTCCTTTTGCAACTGGGTCAGCGTTTCGGTTTCGCCCTGCCGCTGTGTCTCCGCCTCCCGTGCTTCCTGGCGTTTGGCTTGATATTGTTCCTGAACGCCGGCCAGGGCGGATTGTTTGCTGTTGAATTCGCCGACAACCGCATCCAGCGCCAGCGTGAACTCGTCGATTTTATTGGCGAACGAGGCGCGCATTTCTTCCAGCATATCCCGGCGCGCTTTAAGCTCTTCGATTTCCTTGGCAAACCGCTCGCGATTTTCTTTGACGGCGCGGCTGCGTTCCTGGCTGACGAGAATTTGTTCTTCTTTTTTCTTGATGCGTTCAGTATTGGCGTTCAAGTCACGTTGGCGCGACACGAGCTGTTTTTCGACTTCCAGCAATGTCAGGCGCATTTCTTCGATTTGCGCTTCTTCGGCGGCGAGCTGGGCAGAGATTTGTTCGCGGCGATCGCGATGATCTTTGGCGGTGGTGATGAGCGGCTCCAGCTCATTTTTAATCGCGTGAAATTTGAACGCCGCCAAATTCACCTCGGTCTCGCGCAATTCGTCGGCATAAACTTGATAGCGCTCGGCTTTTTGAACCTGCCGCTTCAACGAGTCGACGGTTTTTTCCACTTCGGTGAGAATATCGTTGAGCCGCAGCAAATCCTGCTCGGTCGCCTCCAATTTTCGGAAAGCCGCTTTGCGGCGCGCTTTGTATTTGCCGACGCCGGCCGCCTCTTCAAAAATATGCCGGCGCTCTTCCGGCTTGCCGTTGAGAATCTGCTCGACCATCGCCAGCTCAATAACGGAATACGCATTGGCGCCGACGCCGGTGTCCATCAGCAAATCCATGATGTCTTTCAAGCGGCACGCCGTGTTGTTGAGCAGATACTGGCTCTCGCCGGAGCGGAACAACCGCCGCGTGATCACCACTTCGGCGTATTGAATCGGCAGCACGTTGCGCGTATTCTGAATGGTCAGCGAGACTTCCGCCATGCCCAGCGGCTTCTGCGTTTTCGAGCCGTTGAAAATGACATTCTCCATCAGCTCGCTGCGCAGCGCGCCGGCCTTCTGCTCGCCGAGCGCCCAGCGAATCGCGTCCACGATATTGCTTTTGCCGCAGCCGTTGGGGCCGACAATGCCGGTGATGCCGTTATGAAAAACGAATTGAGTCTTTTTTGCGAAGGATTTAAAACCGAAGATTTCCAAATCAGAAAGATACACTGGTAGCTGGTTCCTTGTTGCTGGTTACAAATTGTTTGCTACTTGCCCTTTGCCAATTGCCCCTTGCCTTGTGGATAACTTGTGCACAACGCCAATATGGTGTAGGCAACACGGTCGAAGGCCACAATCAATGGGGCAAATCAATTTATTGGATGCACGGATGAAATGCAAGAGTTTTCTGCAAAAAGTGTGGTCAAAAAAACCGATCGAAGATTGGAGAATATTGTGCTTGCGTTTTTGCGGCTTTGTTGTTATACTTATAGAACTTTTAAACAACCAAGAGGATTTGAACGGCAATCTAATCTCATTGCAAAGGATTTCGCCTTGACGCGCGCATTTGCCTTCCTTGACAAGAAAAACTTTCCTCAAATCGGCGTGGAGTGGAATGGTGTTCGATACAATTTTTCACGAGCGTGGGAAATTTTCAAGCAGATCAAGCTCGATCGCAGCGCTCCGGATCTGCCATTCTTGCAATTGATGGTGGAATTGGATCTCTTTCACGTTGAGACCTTTGACGAAGTTTTTACGACGTTGAAAGAGTATCGGCCGCTCGATGATTTGCGTTTGAAGCAGGAGATTCGGATGCAAGCGCCGATCAGCCGGCCGCAGAAAATTTTGTGCATCGGCCGCAATTACCTCGAACACGCAAAAGAGCTGGGCAACCAGCCTGCCGCTGGCGAGCCGGTGTTTTTTGGCAAGGCGGTATCGTCGATGATCGCGGCCGAAGAGGCGGTGCGGATTCCACGTCAATATGGCCGCATCGATCACGAAGTCGAGCTGGCGCTGGTGATCGGCAAAACCGCCTCGAACATCGCGGCGCAATATGCCGCAGATTTTATTGCCGGCTACACCATTCTCAATGATCTCACGGCGCGCGAGCTGCAAAAGAAAGACGCGGCGGCCGGGCTGCCGTGGTTTCGCGCCAAAAGTTTTGATACGTTTTGTCCGATTGGCCCCTATCTCATCCCCTCGGAAAACGTGCCGAATCCTCAAGCGCTCAATTTGCAATTGACGGTTAACGATCAAGTTCGGCAAAAAGGCTCGACCGCCGACATGATTTTTCCAGTCACCGAGCTGGTCAGTTATCTATCGCGTTTCTGCACTTTGCAGCCGGGCGACATCATAGCCACCGGCACGCCTTCCGGCGTCGGCCCGATTCAACCGGGCAATACGATGGTGGCGAGCATTGAGGGCTTTGGTGAATTGGTGAATCCGGTGGTTTAGTGGCGGCTGTTGGCGGCTCGTTGCCGATTGCCGGAAAACGAAAAGCCAATTCGCGAGACGGTTGCCACAAAATGCTGTGACAATAACTGGCCGTTGCAACTGGCTCGATCAAATGGGTGGGAAAATTTTCTAGAATTTCTGTCAAATTTGAATGAATTTAGCCAAGTGAACTCGGAGTGCAAAACTTTAGTTTTGCAATGCTAAAGCATTGCACCCCGGTTCAGCTCGCTAAACTTTTACTTAAATTTATATAACGTGCCTCTTGGCCGGCGGCGCGATTCCGATTTATGACAATTAACTATCAACTTCAAATCACCTAACTGGAGCAAGTCTGATGAAGGAGCAAAAGGCAAGTAGCAAGTGGCAGGTTGCAAGCAGCAGTTTATTGTTTGTAATTTGCTTTCTAGGATTCTTTGTTGCAACGAGCTGGGCTCAAATTAAAATCAAAAATAAACCGCGCGTGGTGCCGGGTGAAATTATCGTGAAGTACAAGGCCGGCATCGAGGAAAGTGTGATTCAAAACAGCCTGCAGCGCGCCGGTCTGCGCATTCTCAGAGGTTCCGAAGCGTTGGGCTTTTTGCATTGCGCGACGAATACGGTTACCGTGCAAGCAGTTACCGGCGCCTTAGAAGCCTGCAAGGCCGATCCCAACATCGAATACGTGGAACCGAATTATTATCTTTACGCTGTTGAAACCATACCGGAGGGGGAACCTTTCGCGGTTAAACAAGGCTCGCCGCGCGTTCCAAACGATCCGCGTTTTGGCGAGCAATGGAATATGCGCAACGGCAACGACGCCGACATTGACGGGCCGGAAGCCTGGGCCACGCAAACCGGCAGCAACGACGTGCTGGTGGCGATCATTGACACCGGCATCGATTACAATCACGAAGACCTGCAAGAGCAGATGTGGCGCAATCCCGGTGAATCCGGCGACGGCAAAGAAAACAACGGCCTCGATGACGATAACAACGGCTACAAGGATGATTATCGCGGCTGGAATTTTGTGTTTGACAACAACGATCCCTACGACAACAACCAGCACGGCACCCACGTCTCAGGAACAGTCGGCGCGGTTGGCAACAACGGTAAAGGCGTAGCGGGCGTGAACTGGCGCGTGAAAATGATGGCGATCAAATTTCTCGACCAAAACGGTTCCGGCACCACGGAGGATGCGGCGGAGGCGATCATTTACGCGACGAAGATGGGCGCGAAAGTTCTTAGCAACAGTTGGGGCGGCGGCGAAAACTCGCGCACGCTGCAGGACGCGATACAATATGCCAGCGATCGCGGCGTGTTGTTTATCGCTGCGGCGGGCAACGAGTCGTCGAACACGGATCGTACTGCGAATTACCCATCGACTTATGATGTCCCGAATGTCGTTGCCGTTGCCAGCTCCGATCGCAATGATGCGCTGTCGAGTTTTTCCAACTACGGCCGTTACACCGTTGATCTCGCCGCGCCGGGCTCCAGCATTCTCAGCGCGCAGCCGTTGAACCGCTATCAATCGCTCAGCGGCACCAGCATGGCGACACCGCATGTGGCCGGCGTGGCGGCGCTGATTTGGGCGCAATATCCGGCTCTCAACATGCATCAAGTGCTCGTTCGTCTGCTCGGCTCGACCGATCGCAAAAGCGCTTTCATCGGCAGAATGGCCACCGGCGGGCGCTTGAACGCGGCCAATGCTTTTTCCACCAACCCGCTGATCGCGTTCACCACGGATTTGCCTTACACGAACAATGAAGTCGGCCCCTACAATGTCAGTACCTCGGTCGTGGATGACGGCGCGGTGACCAACGTCAAATTGGTTTATTCGGTCAACAGCGCGACGAGCGATAGCGTGAATATGGCGAGCACAGGAAATGACTCGTATATGGCGGGCATTCCCGGCAAGCCGCTCAACACGACGATTAGTTACCTGATCGTTGCGACCGACAATGACGGCAATCGTACCGCCAGCCCGACGTATACATTCAAAATCACCACGGAGCAGCCGCCGGAAGAAGGATGTTGCGGCGGTAACGCGGTGTCGTTCGATGGCTTGAATTCTTCGACGCGCTGGGCTTTGGAGATTCCCGCGAACGTGGCGTTTTTCCTGCTGCCGCTGGTGTTGCTGCGCCGCCGGAAAAAGTAAGCTGGTTACTCTGGTTGCTTGTTGCTGGTAGCTGGGACACCTGACCAGCAACCAGCAACGAGCGACCGGAAAACAAGAATTGTCCATGAGTCAGGGTCTTACCGACAGCCGGCTCGCGAATTTGGGGGCCAATGCCATTTTCGCAGCGTTTGACGCTTATCAAACACAATTTAACGCCTTGACTCGGCGCGCGCAGGGGCGCTTCGAAGATCGCGATTGGCTCGCTATGCAGGCCGATGCCGTTGAACGCCTCGAGCTTTATAAAAGAGTCGTTGATGGCATTTTGATTGATCTGCACCAAATGTTGGACGAACGCGGCAACGACAAATTGATTTGGGCGAGCATGAAAGCCGTTTACTCCGGTTTGATTGCCAGCCGCGACGATTGGGAGCTTGCCGAAACATTTTTTAATTCCGTCACTCGCCGTATTTTTGCCACCGTCGGGGTTGATCCGCAGATTGAGTTTGTCGATACCGATTTTGCAGCGCCGCCCACGCCGGCGAAACAGCCGGTTTATCGCGTGCATGAACGAGCGGTTTCGACTTCGATTTTGATCGAGACCATCCTCGCCGGCTACCGATTCAAGACCGCCTATGAGAATTTGTCGCGCGACGTGCAGTTGGCGGCCTCGGCAATTGAAATCCATCTCCGTGACCTTGGCACCCTGCGATTTGTCGACCGGGTTGAAATGATCAAAGCGGCGTTTTATCGCGGCCAGGGCGCGTATCTGGTCGGCCGCATGTTCAGCGGCGCGCATCTCATTCCCCTCGTACTGGCCTTGCTGAATACGCCGCAAGGTCTCGTCGTGGATGCGGTGTTGTTGAACGAGGACGAGGTCAGTATTTTATTCAGCTTCACACGCTCTTATTTTCACGTCGAGGTCGAGCGGCCGTATGATTTGGTGAGTTTCCTCAAAACCATGATGCCGCGCAAACGCCTCGCCGATCTCTACATTTCCCTCGGTTACAACAAGCAGGGCAAGACCGAGCTGTATCGCGATCTGCTGCATCATCTCGCCGCTTCCGGCGATCAATTTGAAATCGCCCGCGGCGCCCGCGGCATGGTCATGCTCGTGTTTGCCATGCCCGCTTACGACATGGTCTTCAAAGTGATCAAAGATGAATTTCCCCCGCCGAAAGAGACCACCCGCGCCGTGGTTCGGGAAAAATATCGTTTGGTGTTCAAACACGATCGCGCCGGCCGCTTGATCGATGCGCAGGAATTCGAGCATTTGAAATTCGAGCGGCGGCGTTTTTCCGAGGCCCTGCTCGCTGAGTTGCAAAACGCCGCCGGCGAAACCGTTGTGGTTAGCAACCAGCACGTCATCATCACGCATTTGTATGCGGAGCGGCAGGTCATTCCGTTGAATATTTACTTGCGTGAAGCGGATGAAGTCGCGGCGCGCGCGGCGGCGGTGGATTATGGCTATGCGATTAAGGATTTGGCGGCGAGCGGAATTTTCCCGGGCGATTTGCTGCTCAAAAACTTCGGCGTCACCCGCCACGGGCGGGTGGTTTTTTATGATTACGACGAGCTTTGTTTGCTGGACGAATGCAATTTTCGCGCGCTGCCGCAATCACGAACGTATGAAGAAGAAATCTCCGCCGAGCCATGGTTTAGCGTGCGCGAAAACGATATTTTTCCCGAAGAGTTCGAGCGTTTCCTCGGCTTGCCGGGAAAACTGCGGGAAGTTTTTCTCGCCCATCACGCCGATCTCTTCGATCCGCATTTTTGGCAGCAGCAGCAAGCCCGCCTGCGCGCCGGTGAAATGAGCCATATTTTCCCTTACGATCGGAGCAAACGCCTGTTTGAAAAGTCATAACGATGCCGATGAATAAAACTTCTTGCGTTTTTTAATAAATGTAAGCATTTTTATTTCACGATCTCAAGTTCAGTTGGAAGAGGTTCAGCATGAAACAACAGAATATTCAAATCCCTCGAGACCAAATCGCA
>Ga0073934_10009084_pt1 | contig 12901 bp, 14 predicted proteins | sample LarsenN4metaG_FD_76834 | JGI IMG/M metagenome (GOLD analysis project Ga0073934, IMG submission 76834) | Hot spring sediment bacterial and archeal communities from British Columbia, Canada, to study Microbial Dark Matter (Phase II) - Larsen... ...
AGGGAAAATTTTGCCCGAATAAAATTTTTTGACACGCCGGAAAGACCTCGCTGGGTTGCAAAATGGCGTATTGAAAGGGCGTTTTACTTTCCGATACAAAAAGTAAGCCTTCCTTACAATGTATTGAAAAGCAAATGGTTAAGCCTTTTTGCCGATTTTCAGGGTACAAGTAGGGTACATTTTTTCCAAAAAAGCCCAATTTGAGGGCAATTTACGGGCAAAAATAGTGGGCATCCAAAAGGCAAAAATTCGAGTGTCAAACGGCCTTTCTTTCACCCCTTCCCGGTATCCACAAATCCGACTTAAAACCCACGTTCACCGTTAGCGCGTCCCTCCATCGGGTCGTATAGCAGGGAGACAGCCGGTTTTGTTGTGTAAGCCGGACGCTACCCCCGATTGTTTGGGCAGCCGTCCTAACTGTGTTCCGGCCAAAGCGAGTGTTAAGCGTGTCGAGGGCAGACATTAGCCGGGCGTGTTTGGCGTGGTCAACGGTGTCAAACAGCGAAGTTTGCCCGGTGGACTGATTGACCAACCCGCCCAACAACACCCCCGCCCGTTTGTACCTAAAACCTTCCCGGAAGATTTTGCCCAAAACGAATTTGGCCGCGTTCACCAAAAGCAAGGTGCTGTTTGTTGGCGTGGTGAACGTGACCGCAAACGAGCGGGAATATTGCGGCTCGTTTTGGGCTATGTGATTGGTTTCAGCGTAGGCAGTCAGGATAGCGGCGCTGCTTTGTTGCCGTCGCAACTTTTCCCCACACCTTGCGGCGAAGTCGGCCAACGCTTCGCCCAATTCGGCCTTTGTGGTGAGCGGCTCTTTAAACGTCCGGGTTGTGCCGACGTTCTTTTTTGCTGGCACGTCCGTTTCCAAATCAATGCACGGGAAACCCTGCAATTCCTGTTTGATGCGAAGCCCGACGACGGTTAAATGTTTGCGCACCCATGCGTCATTTGCTTGCGCAAGGTCGTAAGCAGTCTTTACCCCGTGTCGCTGCAAAAAGGCAGCGTATTGGCCGCCGATGCCCCACACGTCGTTAACCTCAATGGTTTTTAGTTCGGCATCCCAACACCCGGCCAACACCCTGAAACCTTCGCCCTGTTTATCCTTTTTTGCCAAGTGATTGGCAATCTTCGCCAAAACCTTTGTGGGCGCTACGCCAACGGAAACCGGCACACCTACCCAACGCCAAACCGTTTTCCGAATGTTCCGGGCGTGGGCTGACAAGTCGAAACGCTCCATACCATCGAAATCCAAAAATGATTCGTCCACGCTGTAAACCTCCATTGCCGGGGCGAACTGTCGAAGGGTATTCATTACCCGGCTCGACATATCGCCATAAAGGGCGTAGTTGCTCGAAAACACTTGCACCCCGTTTTTGCGTATCAAATCCCGAATTTCAAAAACAGGCTGCCCCATGCCTATTTGCAAGGCTTTGGCTTCATCCGACCTTGCCACTACGCACCCGTCGTTATTGCTCAAAACGACAACCGGCTGCCCCCGCAAAGCAGGGCAAAACACACGTTCGCAGGAAACGTAGAAGTTGTTTACGTCAACTAAGGCAACCACGTTTCAGGGCTTTTTAATGACGTAGGTGACAACCCCCCAAATGGTCAATTCGTCGCCTTCCTGAATTTCGATTGGCGCAAAGGCAGGATTGGCGGGCAAAAGCCGAATCGTTTTGCCCTTTCGTTGAATACGTTTAACCGTGAAATCGTTGTTCAAAACGCACACGGCAACCGCCCCGTTTATCGGCTCTAAGGAGCGGTCAACCAAAACAAAATCGCCGTCGTCGAGGCCGTCGCCTTGCATCGAATCGCCGCGAATCCAAATGCCGAACGTAGCATCAGGATTGCGGATAAGTTCCGTATTGAGGTCAATACGGCTTTGAAAATAGTCGTCGGCAGGTGAGGGGAAACCGGCGCAAACTGTGCCGTCCACTTGGATTATGAAAACTTCATTGGTTGGACAAAGGGCAAAAAGCCGCAATTCGGCTAAGGAATCGTTTTTCCTTTCCGGTCTCATAAAATATGTTTTGAGTGGTAAATAAAAACCAATTTGTTTTAAAAAATGCCACAATCAAAACACTAAAAACACATATTGTTTTTGTAAATTTTCATTCGCCGGACAGCGAACAGGTAACAGCGAATTGGCAGGTTCGCGGGACGGCTTTACCATTTGTCGTTGGCCTTCGCTTTTTTAAGGTGGGCGGTTAAACCCTCGACTGATTCTTTCACCTTTTCCTCTGTCGTGCCGATAACTTTTTTCTTGCTAATCATGGAATCTTCAAAGTTGACCGTTCCCGACCCCTTGCTGTAATAAGCAAAGTTGGTGAAGGTGTAACGGTAGCGGTTGTCCTTAAACTCTAAAATCATGGTATGTTCAATCCAACCCTCTTTCATAAAAAGGGACGTTTTGAAATTCCCTTTGCAAATGATTTTGCCGCTCTCTTTGTCGGAAAGTTGAATCACATCTTTTGCCGACTTGTAATTCAGGCTAACCCATTCGAGCGCCTTTGCGTATAACACGTCCTTTGTAGTGCTGTCAATCGGGACAACGGCGGATGTTGCGTACAGCTTTGTTTCCGGGTCAACCTCAATCGTTTGGGCGGCGATAAAGAGGGGCAAGGCAGCAAACAGAAAAAGAATAGGCGTTTTTTTCATATCTACGATTTTTATGAATTGTTAGACACTTCTTCAAATTTGAACACGGCGTTTTCATCTTTTTAAGGTGTCACATTTGTTACTTTTTCTTCCCCTTTTTCCCTTCCCCTCCAAACATCGGCGCGGTGTACTGCTCGTAAAGCCCGAACAAAAATTCAATCCTGCCCAACTCATTGGCGAAGGGTTGCGGACGGTAACACAAATCTACGGCTTTGTCTAACGCTTGGTGCGCTCGCACCAAATCGGGCGGCATGGTCACGGGGTCGTAAAGGTCGGCCAAACTACTGCCGGGATACTTCGCCCGTGTATCCAAAACACCTTGCGCCGCTTCCTCGACTTTTTTCTTTTGCGCATCGGTAAGCGAATGGGGAAAAGGGTAGTTGTTGTAAACGATGGAATTTGAGTAGCGATAATCACTTTTCAACCTTCCACAAGTGTATCGCACCCATGTCATGTGCATTTCGGAAGTCAAAATACCAAACAGGAAAGGGGTTGCTTTTTCAACCGCTAAACTGGTGTTGTTTAAGATTGTTTCTGGTGGAAGGAAGCCAATAGGGATGTATTTTCTGTTTTCAGACGACGTTTTAGGGATAAACAGGTATTGAGATTCAGGCTGCCTATTCTCTCCAAACAAAGTTGGTGTTGCAGCAAGTTTGATAGTGGCTTGTCTTGAACTTGATTCTCTAAATTTTTTCACTTTTTCAACACGCTCAAAAATCTCTCTAATGCCTTTGATTTTACTTGGTGGGACATTTTTTAGCCAAAGGCAATACTGCTTCTTCGATTTAATAAAGCCTTCGCCCGTCAAAAAAACTCTAATCCAGTCTTTGCTTTCAGGGTACTTTGTAACAAGGCTTTCCGCCTCTGATTCGGTTAATAAAAAATGCCCGTCGTCAATTAACGCACTTCCTTCTGTTATTGTCGGAACGTCACATAAGGCAGATTTCCTGCTTTTTAGCACAATATCATTTCCGTCAACCAAATATGGGTTGATATTTTTAGCCATTATTTGATGCGGTTCACCTTTCACACTTTGATAATCAAAAATAAACTTTTTGGCAGCGTCAAAACCGGCAAAGCCGATAATTACACAAAAGACAGCCGCGTTTCCTTTTGCTTCGTTGCTCCATCTAAAAGTACGGTGGGCAAAGTGAATTTTCACCCGGTAACGGTTAAACATTTCGCTCCAAAGGATACCTACTTGCTCGCCTTGCGTTATGCTGTTTGTGCTGACAAATGCACATCTAATGTCGGTATCCTGAATGATAGGGGCGGCTTTGACATACCAAGCCGCAACATAATCCAAAACCCCTGCTCCCTGTACTTTGGCAAAAATCCTTTCCATGTCGGCCTTTTGTTCATGGCTCTGTTCCTTTTTCCCCACAAACGGCGGATTTCCTAAAATGTAGTTCAACTGCTCTTTGGGTACAACGTCCGCCCAATCCACCCGCAGAGCGTTCCCGTGAATGATTTTTGCGGCTTTGGTGAGGGGCAAGCGGACGAAATACTGCCCAAATTCGTCGGAAACCTTCATGTTCATTTGGTGGTCAATTAACCACATGGCGGTTTCAGCGATACGGGCGGGAAATTCGTCGTATTCGATGCCCGCGAATTGGTCAACGTCAACCCTGATAATCTCCCGGACATCCAAAAAACCTTGCCCGCTTTTGTTCAATTCCCGCAAAATCAGGATTTCCAACTGGCGCAATTCCCGGTAACTGATAATCAGGAAATTGCCGCAACCGCAAGCGGGGTCGAGAAAATGGAGCGAAGCGATTTTGCGGTGCAACTCATTCAGGCGGGCGCGGTTGCCTTTGGCTTTTTCAAACTCGCTGTAAAGTTCGTCGAGAAATAGGGGCTTTATGACTTTCTGAATGTTCTTTTCCGATGTGTAGTGCGCTCCCAAATTGCGGCGCTCTTTGGGATTCATTACAGCCTGAAACATTGAGCCGAATATGGCGGGCGAAATGTTGCCCCAATCCAAACCGCAGGTTTCCAAAAGCATTTCCCGCATTTTGCTGTCGAAGGCGGCGGGCGGCAAATTTTCCTCGAATAGTTTGCCGTTGACGTAGGGGAATTGTGCCAAGTTTTCATCCAAGTTTTTCAAACGCTGTTCTTTGGGCGTGTTCAACGTGTGAAAAATGGTAGCCAAGTGCATAGCCAAATCGCTGCCGTCGGGCTTGGTGTGCAAGTCAATGTACTGCCAAAAAGTGCCCTTTTCAAAAATGCCCGTGTCGTCGGCAAAGAGGCAAAAGAGCAAGCGCACCAAGTACAATTCGAGGGCGTGGCCGGTGTAGCCGGTTTCCTCCAAACGGTCGTGCAACCGCCCCATGAGTTCGGCGGCTTTGATGTTTACGGGGTCTTCCTCTTTGTAGGTGCGTTTTTCATAACCGGCAATGAAGCCGAACAAATGCACTTGGTTGGCGAAGTCGCGCAACTCAAATTCATCCGCCTGTTGGCGGACGTTATCGAGGTCGTAAAGCCGGAAACGTTGGAAGTCGGAAACGAGAATGTAGCGGGGCAATTCGTGTTCTTTCAGGCCGGGAAAATAGTCTTTGGCTTGCTGAAAGGCTTTGTCCAAATCCCTGCCCCTCGACTTGTGTTCCACCAAGATAACGCCTTTCCAAAGCAGGTCAATAAAGCCCTGTTTGCTGTCGCCTTTTTTCACGGCTTCCTCGAAAGTCGCTACCCGGCGGCGCGATATTCCGAACACGTTAAAGAAGTCATCCCAAAAGGATTTTGCCTCTGCATCTTCGCTGCTTTCGTGTTCCCATTCTTTGGCAAAAGCAAGGGCGCGGGCTTTGATTTCATTCCAACTCAGGGGCATAAGGAAAAGCGATTAGGTAGTGAGCGATTGGCAAATGTATTCAGGATTGGGCAAACTGTCTGCCAATTCAGCCCCTTCCGTTGTCCGGCAGAAAAATCCAAACGCCGTCCGTTTCGTCCGGGCAACATTTTTCCAAGCGGCGTTTAAAAGCCTCCAACTCTTTTTCCGACCTGTAAATGAAAATCCCGCCTTCGCAGTCCACATTTTCCAAATAGGCGCGGGCGGCGGCTTCCCCTTCAGTCAGCAAGAGGTGTAGGTATTTGCGCTTTTGGTCGGGCAAAAGGCTCAAAATTTCGGTTGCAAATTTTTTCATCAAAAGCCGATAACTTCAAGGCACTCTATCATTCTTTCTTTTTCTTCCGGTGTCATGGTTTCGCCTGTCGGGTCGGCGCAACACCCCTCTAAGCACTTAACTAAATGTGCAGCTTCTTCGACTGTGAGGGAGCGGGTAGTGGAGGCGGGCGGTAACACTTCCCACAGCCAATTTCGGGCTGCCTCTTTTCCTTCCTCCATGAAGATTCGCAAGTATTCGCGCTTTTGCTCGATTGTCAAATGTCGGTATAACATCATGGCTAATACATTTTCTTTACTGCCTTGTCGAACAGGGTTTCTATTTCGGCATCTGTGAGTTTTGAAAGGTCAAAAGACAACTCATTGCGCTGCATTTTGGGCAACACAAATTCAGACATTTTGAGCCAAGCGTTTAGCCGGTCTTTTGGCTCTAAACTCGAAAAGTCGGCTTCCACTTGCTCAAACTTGCTTTCGAGCAGTTCGCGGATGCGTTCGCGCAAGTCTTTTGTAACAGCGTTGGGCGTTCCTTTTTTCCGCCCGCCGCTTTTGGGTTTTCCTTTTTCAAACTTCATAACTTCCTCCTTTTGCCTCTATTTTAGAGGGGTTTGATTGATTCGAGTTGCAAGTCAAAGCGGGCAATCAGTTCCACTACTGCCGGGTTTTTCTGAATCATTCGGGCAAGGGTTTGGCGGTCGTTTTTCGGGGCGTGTGCGCTCGTTTTCGGCGGCGTGGGGGTTGGTGTCGCGGTCTGTTTTGGCGCGTCGTGGCGGGGTTGAAAAGCGGCCAAATCGAAGCGCAAAAGATAGTCTGCCAAATCCGCCCCCGCTTCGCGTTCATCGGCACTTGCCCGGCGCTCCAAAAGGTCGGAAACCGCAACCTGAAAACCGGCCTTGCGCAATTCGTCGGCTTTGTCGCTCCATCGCTCGAAAGGCGTTTGGGTGTCCGTTCCTTTGGGCTGGCCGGTATCGGGAAACAAAACAATCCTTCGCCCGCGCAAGGCTTCCCAGCGTTCCAACGGCGGGAAATTTTTGCCCCCCGTCGCTAACCAAAGGTAATTCATTCGGGCAAAAAAAACGCTGCCAATTATCGCTGTTTTTTCACTCTCGACAACGGCAACGGCCTTGCCCGGCTCGCTGCTCAAAAGATGTTCCCCAAAAAAGCATTGCTCCAAATGGAAACCGGGCAACTTCAAAAGAGTGTGTACCCATGTTGGTTTCCGGTGTTCGCTTTTGTCACGCTTGCCGGTGTCCGGGTCGTAAAGCATAACCTTCCCCGTGCGCACCTTGCCCAAAATATCCACCTGCCAAAAGACGGTTGCCCCCGCGTTTTGCCAATGGCGCGACGTGCCGACATTGTACCGCACTAAGGCAGCGTCCGCCGTTTCCTGCCCGAATTTGGAGCGCAAGAATTTTGCAAAGTTGTTGCGTTCAAAACCGGCAAGGCTTCGCCGGAAAATGTCAGGGTCAATATGTGAGGTCATCGGCATCGGCATCGGCGCGGCTGTCGGTTGCGGCCTCGACACGGTGCGGCGGCGCGGTGCATCGGCGCTGCCTGTTTGGATATTGCCTTGCCGGTCAAAACAAATGCCCGTGTCTTTGAAATACTGCCGGGGGGTGTAATGGTATCCGCAATTCATTTCCCGGTTGCACTTGCCGACGTTGGCCGGTAACTCGACTTCGCCCAATGTGTCAACGTACCGCGCAAACTCCCGGCGCTTGCCACATTCCGGGCAAGTATGGCGGCTTGCCGGTGTGCGGTATTTTTCGAGGCTGAAACGGCGGGCGGCGGTCGCTGGCATGGCTGAAATTATTTTTGTTTTTGGCGCGTCACGTTCGTCACTTGCGTCACTTTTTCCGAATGTAAACCACTTGCCCGATGTTCTTTTTTTGGAGCGAGTAACCGGCGTTGCGCAACCGTTCCCCAAAATGTCGAAGGTTGCAGGGTATCGCCCCGCTATCCCGGCAGTATTTTTGAAATTCGGAATAAAGGATTTTCAACGGCGTGAAGTATTCCGTTGACCCCTCGAAATCTTCATCTTCGAGGAAAAGCAAAACGTTGTCTGACTGCTTTTTGAATTGCTCCAACTGCCGTTCGGCGGCATCGCATTTTGAGAAACGCTTTTGAGTGAGCAAGCGGTTAAGCCCGGCCAATACCCAATTAAAAATCCCGGACAATTCGGCTTCGATAATCTTTTGGGCTAACTGTTTATCCTGTTCGTGTTCGGGAATTGTAACCAAAAACGGAATGATTAGCCAACGCCGAAAAAAGGCGTGTGAATGTTCGACTTCGCGGGGCAGTTCGTTACAGTTGAAAATCATTTTAGCGTAATCTTCGAGCATAAAAGGTTCGCAGTAGGGCAACCGGGCTTCGAGAGGTTCACCCGATGCTAAGGCTTTGAAATACTGTGTTTCCAAGCGTCCGTTTATTTCGCTGGCATAGTTCACCAACACGTTTGCAAGTTTTGCCCGGTGGTATCCGCTTTCGTTGGTGAGGCTTTGCAGCGAATAACTTGACACGTTTTCTTTTCCGAACAGGGCTTGCACAATCTCGAAACAAACAGACTTGCCGTTAGCGCCCGTGCCATAGAGCAATAGGGCGGCTTCGAGTTTCAGCACGTTTTTTTTGACAAAGACATAGCCCAAATATTCGGCTAAAACCAACTGACTTTCCGGGTCGGGCAACACCCGTTCTAAGAACGCCTGAAACATTGGGGCAGTAGCCGCCGGGTCGTGTGCGAACGGCAGTTGGTGAGTAATGAAATCTTCCGGGCGTGGCGGGCGCAAAAACTGTTTGTCCGGGTGAATCTCGAATGTGCCGTTTTGCAGGTTCACGAAAACCGCGTCTTTGAGCGGGGTCGGTTGGGGCAAGTGAGCGACGGCAAAAAACTGTTTTAGCAGTTCGTCCCGAAATTTGTAGTGCTGTGTATCGAAGTGGTCAACCCCCATTTTTTCGGCGGCTTCGCCTAAAAAGGCTTGCAATGTCTCTTTGTCTAACAACCTCCAAAAAGCCCCATTGAACAGGTAAACGAAATCATGTTGGCGGCAAAGCCCCCAATTATTGCGCCGTGCGGTTGCCAATATTTCCTCGACACAGATAACGAGGTAATGTTTCCTTTGCAGCCGGTTGCTTTCGTCTATCAATTCGGCTTTTTCCCGAAAGTTTACGGGCTGAATATCGGCTAACAGGCGCTCCAAAAGTTCGCCGTGCGGCACGGGTTCAAACACTTTCAAAGCCTGTTCTACCCCTTCCAAAAGTTCGTCGGGTGTAAGCGATTGGGCTTGCCGGTTTGCGCCGGTTTCCTTATTTTTGTGTGTCTTTTGACCGTTCAAATTTGCGCCCGTTCCGCTTGTCCCGGCACGGGCGTTTGCTTTTTGTCCCATCGCTAAAAAGTTTGAGGGTGAACAAAAAATGCCTAAACGTCCGGGCGCTCACACGCGCCTACGCCGGTTTTTCATCAGGTATTCGTCTGCCTTACTTTCCGTTTCGGAAACGCTGCCAACGCGATTTTGGAGCAGCCAAACGTCAATTTCTGCTTTTGAGAAATACAAGCGTTTGCCGCGTTTGGAGTGCGGCACTAAGCCTTTGCCGGTGAGCTTGTAGGCCGACTGTTTGCTAATTTTACAGTATTCGCAAAATTCGTCAAGGTTGAAAATTGTTTTGCCAACTTCCCCCGGTTGGCGGTCGGCTTGCGTCGGGCAGGATTGATGGAAACTTTCTAATTCCTGTCGGAAAATCTCTCGCAGTTGGTCGGGTGTAGCAATAATCAAATTTTCCATGACTTGCGTTGTTTATACCGCAAATCTCTGTCGGATGTTTGCCACTAAAAGAGGGAGTTAGGGGATTCCCCTTTCATTCCCCTTGCTCCCCTAATAAGCGGTTGGCTTCCGCTTTTAAATCCTTGCTTGCAAATTTATTCCAAGTGTTTTTTCCGACTGGTTTACCTGTCAGTTTTTCAGCGACAATTTGAACAGCTCTGCCGTCTGCAACCAAGCCAGTTCTAACTAAATTGCGTTCTTTCATTGCCCACCACAAAGCGGCCAACTGTTTTTCTTTTGTTTTGTAAGTCCATTTTCCCGCCTCGTTAATTAGTCCCATCTGCCGGGCAAGTTTTACACCTTCGACGGGTTGCACATTTTCTAAAAACAACCCTTCAAAAGTCGTTTCAGATGCTAACTCTTTGGGCGTTTTTTCCTTTGCGTTATGGCTCTCCATCCTTTCGGCAAACCGTTTGTTGAACCTTAGAAGGTTAGTTGCCCAAGTTGAATTATTGTTGCTCCTTACTTCTTTAACGGCGGATTGTATAAAGAAATCCTGTAAGGCAGGATTAGAAAAAAGGGAGGCGATTTCAAAAATTTCGTCAATCAAAGCGTCCGCATTTAAGACATCTCTTTCAAAATTGTAATGCGGGCTTCGCCCTAAATCAGAGAAATAATTTTGGTTGAAATTATCTAAAAATACATTCAGTTCTGCTACTGTCAAACCGATTCCTAAAGCCCCCTCAATGATTTCTCTCGAATGTCTGCCATACACTCGAATCAGGTGTTTCCCTTCCTGTCGCTTATTTTGGAGCAATAAGTGTCTTTCTTCATTTCTTCTCAAATCGGCTTCCGTAGGGGGAATCCCTGATAATCCTACTTCATAAATGAAGCAGTCATTTTCGGTTAAGAATCTGTCATTAGTTTCCATTTCGGAACAAAAATTTTGAAGGGCAAAGCAGCCAACGGCCACTTTGCCCCATGTGAGTTAATCTTTGTTATCAGGCTCGTTATCTTCCTCGACTTCCTTCAATTCCGCGTCATAAGCGGTTGCCAAGTTGTCGAGGTATCGCAGGATGTAAACGGTATCGCCAACCAATTCGGCGCGTTTCTTTGGCGGCTGTTCGACGAAAAGAGGTGAGCCGACCACCATTTCCAAAAGGCAGGTAAATCGGTAACTGATTTCGCTAATATGGTAATTCTCAAACAGCTCCTTTACCCAAAGAAGGGTTTGGTTGCTCGAAGCGTTGTAATTTTGTGGCGGCGCTTCCATAAAAGTTAAAAATTGTTTTTCGTGAACAGTTCCCCCGTCCCGGTGTCGCAATCGAGCGGGGGTTTTTCATTCCCTCAAATGTTGTCGAAAGTGTGGTTTGTCATTAAGCCGGTAAAAGTGGAAGTCAGAAACGAACGGTGCGCTAAGTTCGGGGCGTGACGCAAGTGACGCAAGTGACGGTCGGAAAACAAAATATTTTTCAAAAGTCGAGTTTGATTTTGTTAGCCGCTTCCATCTTCTTTTCATCTACGATTTTGGCGTAAATCTGTGTGGTTTTCAGGTCACGGTGTCCTAACATCTTCGAGACGGTGTAAATGTCCGTTCCCAAAGTCAGTTGCAACGTGGCGTAAGTGTGTCTGAAACTGTGAAAGGTTATGTCTTTAAGTATTCCGGCAGCGAGTAGCCATTTTTTGAGTTTGACGTTTTCCCATGCCGAATAATTCAACCCTTCAAAGACGTTGGCATCAGGCTTGCCGCGTTCACCTAAAAGCCCGAACGCCTGTTCGGGAATTGGCAGGTATTCCACCCCTTCCGTTTTCTTTTGGCGGAACTGAATATAATACCCCCTTAGCTGACTTTGGCCTATTTCCCCCCATGTTAGTTTTACAATGTCTGAATGTCGAAGCCCGGTAAGTGCTGAAAACAAAGCAGCCCGTTTCAGTAAGGGGTTTTCGCAGGGGGCATTTACTAAGGCTTGCACTTCCTCCAAATTCAAAAACTGCCGGTTGGTTTCGGCTTTTTTGACTGCCCCAACTTTCGCGTTTAGGTCGGTTTGGAGGTAGCCCAATTTATACGCCTCTTTTAGTGCCGCTTTGAACTTATTGAAGTAGGACACAACCGAATTTTGGGCAAGGGTAGTTTTGTTCGTCCGGTTACTTGGTGAATCAAAAAGAAACTGCCGGAAGTCTTTACAAACCTGTTCGTTTAGTTCCGAAAATTTCAGGCTTCCGCCCGTGAACGCTTTGAGGTAATGCAGGGCGCTTATCCAGTTGTCGTGATTGCTCGACTTTCTTTCGTCGGCCAACTGCTGAAAGAACGTTACAAAATCGGCGTTTTGCTTTGTGTGTGAGGGCAGCCCGTATTGGTTGTTTTGGATTTCAATTTGCCGTTTGGCGCGGATGTTTTCGGCCAAAAGCCGTTGCTGTTTGTTGTGTTGCGCCTCAAATACGTCACGGGTCTTTTCGTGAACAAACAGGTTTAGAAATTCCCGGCGCGTCGGCTTGCCGGTTTCCGGGTGTGTTATGGCCGGGTAAAAGTCGAGGTACAGGCTTTTGCGCCCGCCGCTTATTTTCTTTTCCCTCAAAAACACTTTGGTCGTTTTCATATCCTTTCCGTTTTGATGAAATTTGTAAAGTTTGTAAGGCAATCCGTTTTGCAAACTGGTTATCAGGTGGGGGTCACTCAAAAAGTTTTTCGAGGGCAGCGCGTTTGACAAATCGTTTTCTGCCGATTTTCACAGACTTGATTTTGCCCGACTTGCACAACCTCCAAACCGTTGTACGGCTCGCACCAAACAGGGTGCATATATCTTCGAGGCTCAAAAAGTCCTTTTGCTGAATTTCTGTTATTGGGCGAAGTATAGCAGCCCGCGTTTCCGCGTCGCTCCTTTCGATTGCCTCTTGCCGCTTGCGCAGTTTGTACCCACGCTTGCCGCAGTATTCGGAGCAAAACCGCGTCACGGTGGTTTTTGCCTCGAAGGTTTTACCACACAGTTCGCAAATCCGTTGTACCTTGATTAAACTACTCATTGCGTTTCATCGTGTTTCAAATATGTTTCATCATTTCCCCTTTGTTTCTTTTCGAGGTACAAATTTAAGGTAAAGATACAAGTGAGGTACAAAAAAGAGACAAATAAATAATAAGCAACCGCAAATATTAGACGAATAAAAAAAGAAAAAGGCGCTGTAAACGAGCAGTTTACAACGCCTTTTTAGTTGGTCGTTTATCGGTTGTTTTTCAACTTACTTTCCAATACAAAACTTCGAGAAGATATTTCCCAAAATATCCTCCACGCCCACATCGCCGGATATTTCGGACAAATAAGCCAGCGAACGCCGGATATCCTGCGCCACAAAATCGCCGGTCACACCTGTC
>Ga0073934_10009085_pt1 | contig 12900 bp, 7 predicted proteins | sample LarsenN4metaG_FD_76834 | JGI IMG/M metagenome (GOLD analysis project Ga0073934, IMG submission 76834) | Hot spring sediment bacterial and archeal communities from British Columbia, Canada, to study Microbial Dark Matter (Phase II) - Larsen... ...
ACTCCAGTTCGTCCGCCAGCTTGAGCAGCGCCCACTCTTTAAGGAAAACAAGCACCTGCGGCTCGTGTTACAGGAGGTCCGGTGCCGTCTGGAATACTTGGTCGCGGTCGGCCTCGGGTATCTGACTCTCGACCGGCCGACGCGGACTCTCTCCGGCGGCGAAACCGAGCGGGTCAACCTCACCACCTGCCTGGGCACGCACCTGGTGAACACCTTGTTCGTGCTGGACGAACCCAGCGTAGGCTTGCACCCGCGCGATACCGAACGCCTGGTGGACATCCTGAAGCAACTGCGCGATACCGGTAACACCGTGGTCGTGGTTGAACACGAGCCTGGCATTATGCGCGAAGCCGACCAGATTGTGGACTTGGGGCCGGGGCATGGCGCCGAAGGAGGCCACGTTGTATTTCAGGGAGTCTACAAGAGACTCCTCAAAGCACATAAGCGCTCGCTGACAGGAGCTTACTTGAGTGGCAAGCGGCAAATCCCGATCCCCTCGAGGCGTCCCGTGCTTCCGCGAACGGCCACGACCCGGGAACCCGAATCGCCGATCGAAAGCGCAGCCGATCGGCTTCGCCTGAGTGAAGCGCTGCGGCCGTACCGGACCAGGTTCCTCAACGCCAGCCGGCACGAAACCCCTGGCTGGCTGCGGGTCACCAACGCGACGCGTCATAACCTGAAGAATATCTCGGTCGACATCCCGCTGGAACGTTTTGTCTGCGTAACCGGGGTCAGCGGCTCAGGAAAGAGCACCCTAATCCGGGACGTGTTGCTGCCAGCGCTCCTGGAAAAGCTTGGGTCGACGGATCCGGGCATCAAAGCCTCCGACCGTTTGGAAACCTCCGAGGAGGAGGATTCGGACCTGTCGGACCAGGAGACCGGCGCGCCGACTCCGGAGACGCGCGTGGAAGGCTGGGAGAGTTTGCACCAGGCGATTCTGGTCGAACAATCCTCCCTGGGCAAAACGCCGCGCTCCAATCCGGCCGTTTACATCGGAGCATTCGAACACATGCGTGATTTCTTTGCCCAATCTTCTGTCGCCCGCCAACGGGGGCTGAATTCGAGCGCCTTCAGTTTCAATTCGACACAGGGTCAATGCGAGCGCTGTCGGGGCGCCGGCTTCGAGAAAATCGAGATGCAGTTCCTGAGCGATGTTTTCATCCAATGCCCGGATTGCGGGGGGCGCCGCTATCGCTCGGTCATCTTGGACGTCAAGGTTGCCCCGCAGGCGCCGGGGGTGCGCGATGCGGGTCCGAAACCGTTTTCAATAGCGGATCTGCTCGAGGCCACGGTGGAGGAGGGTGTGCAGTGGCTTCGCGCCTTCCCCGAATCCCGTCCGGCCCGCGAGGCAGCGGCCCGTCTTGAACTCCTCCAGGAAGTCGGCTTGGGCTACCTCAAGTCGGGTCAGCCGATCAATACCTTGTCCGGAGGTGAAAGCCAGCGGCTCAAACTGGTGCGGCACCTCGCTGACCTTCCGGCCGCATTTCGGGCATCCGGGTCGCCCGGAGCAGGTTCCAGTGAGCGAGGAATTGAGGGTATCCCCAAAACATACCGGCGGACCCTCTTCCTCTTCGATGAACCCACCACGGGTTTGCACTTCCACGATGTCGCCATCCTCCTGAAGGTGTTTCAGCGACTAGTGGACGCCGGCCACTCGGTGCTGGTCATCGAACACAATCTCGAGGTGATTAAATGCGCCGATTGGGTGATCGACCTCGGCCCGGAGGCGGGTGCCGAGGGCGGTTTCCTCGTGGCGCAAGGCACTCCGGAGGATGTTGCGGCGATCGACGAAAGCCACACGGGACGTTTCCTTCGTCCGCTGCTGGAGCCGGCGAAAAAACCCGGGGCATACCGGCCTCCTTCGCCCGCCCTCGCTCCCGGCGCATAGCATGCAACCCCGGCGCAAATCAGAAACGCGCGGCTTTGGCCGGTCCGACACCGGGAGTATCTTGGTGCAAGGCGCGCGCGAGCATAACCTCAAGAATCTGTCGCTCGAGTTGCCGCGCAACCAGTTCGTGGTGGTTACCGGCGTGAGCGGATCGGGCAAGAGCACATTGGCGTTCGACTTGTTGTTCGCTGAAGGCCAGCGCCGGTTCCTGGACTCAATGAGCCTCTACGCCCGCCAATTTGTTGATCAACTCGCGAGGCCGGAGGTGGACCTGATCAGCGGAATCCCCCCCACCGTGAGCATTGAACAGCGCACGAGCCGTGGCGGCGGCAAGAGCACGGTCGCCACCGTCACCGAGATCTACCACTTCCTGAGATTGCTGTTTGCCCGTGCCGGAACCCTCCACTGCCCGGACTGCCATGTGCCCGTGGAACCGCAAACCCGTGACGAGCTGTGGCGGCGCTTGCGCAACGAGGTGCGGCTTCGGGGAGAACTGACCGTGCTGGCGCCAGTGGTAAAAAACCGGAAAGGCTTCCACAGCGACGTTGCGGATTGGGCGGTGAAACACGGTTACCGGCAGCTTCGGGCGGACGGGCAACTCGTGGATGCCAGTGAACCGTTCCGGCTCGACCGCTTCCGCGAACACAATGTGGAAGTGGTCACGGGTCACTTGGGCGCGGCGGACGTCCGGGGGCCGAAATCCGAACTCCGAAGCGCTTCGCTCATTGAAGAGACCCTCAGGCTGGGTGGGGGAACACTGCTGGCCATGGACGCCGGCGGGCGTGTTTCGGTGCATTCCACGGAGCGCGCCTGCCCTTCGTGTGGAACCTCTTTCGAGCCGCTGGACCCGAAGCAGTTCAGTTACAACTCGCCACGCGGTTGGTGTCCGCAGTGCCGCGGCTTTGGCGAGTTGTTCTACCTGCCAGACGTCGACAGAGGAGCCCGGGCTGAAGCGATTGAAGAGTCCTGGTTCGAATGGCAGGAAGGCAAACGCGAACCCTGCCCGGAGTGCGGAGGGGCGCGCATCAACCGGATGGCACGCGCGGTGGCGTTGCTGCCGGCGGCGGTAACGGGCCTGACCAACGGTTCGCCCACGATCGAGACCTTTTCGAACATGGCGGTGGAGGAAGCGTTGGACGTCTTCCGGAAATTGCGTTTCTATGGCCGGGCAGCAGTCCTGGCACGCGACCTGGTTCCGGAGATTCGCGAGCGCCTCAAATTCCTCGCCGAAGTCGGACTGGGCTACTTGCAGTTGGGCCGCGGCGTTCCGACCCTGTCAGGCGGCGAGGCGCAGCGAATCCGGCTGGCCGCGCAACTGGGTTCGAACTTGAGCGGGGTCCTCTACATTCTGGATGAACCAACAATAGGTTTGCACGCCCGCGACAATCTGCAGTTGCTGGCCGCCCTGGAACGGCTGAAAGCCCGCGGGAACTCCGTCCTGGTGGTGGAGCACGACGAGGAAACGATGCGCCGGGCGGACTATATCGTGGACCTTGGTCCTGGCGCAGGCGAACACGGCGGCCAGGTAGTTGCCGCGGGAACCCTGAAGGAACTGCTGCGGCACCCGGAGTCGATTACCGGCCACTGCCTGCGCTCCAGCAAGACTTACCCGTCCCGGGGACAACGCCGCGCGGTTGATTCTCCCAAGCAGCCCGCAACCTGGCTCACACTACGGAACGCCGCAAAGAACAATCTGAAGAATCTCACCGTCAGGTTCCCGTTGGGCCGGTTGGTTGCGGTAACCGGCGTAAGCGGTTCCGGAAAAAGCACCCTGATCCGCGAATGCCTCATGCCTGCCGTGACTGAGGCGCTTCGGTTACGAAAGGCCAAGACCGCTTCCGGGCCTGCCAATCTCTCCGGCTGGGAGTCGATTGCCGCGGTGTATGAAGTCGACCAATCGCCGATCGGCCGCACACCACGCTCAATCCCGGCCACGTATGTCGGGTTCTTCGATACCATCCGGCAGTTGTTTGCGCAGTTGCCGGAAGCGCGGCTGCGGGGTTACACCCCCGGCCGCTTCTCGTTTAACAGCCCGCAGGGACGCTGCCCGGAGTGCGCCGGCGCCGGCACAATCAAGCTCGAAATGAGCTTCCTGCCGCCGGCCTTCGTCAAGTGCGGCTTGTGCGACGGCTGCCGCTTTAATCGGGAGACGCTGGATGTGGAATACGGGGGCAGGAACATTGCCCAGGTGCTTGAAATGCCGGTGGAAACGGCGCTGGAATTCTTTGCCGGAGTTCCGCAGGTGAAACGGCCGCTGCAAGCTTTGCAGGACACCGGCCTGGGTTACCTGCGCCTCGGCCAAACCAGCCCGACCCTCAGCGGCGGCGAAGCGCAGCGGGTGAAGCTGGTGACGCACCTGCTCAGCGGACTCAAAGAACCAGACTTGTTCGAGCGCACCGCTCAGCGCAATTTGTTCGTGCTGGAGGAACCGACCATCGGCCTCCATATGGCCGATGTGAAACGGTTGGTCGACGTTTTGCAGCGGTTGGTCGATGCCGGCCACTCGGTGATTATCATCGAGCACAATCTCGACCTCATCGCCGAAACCGATTGGGTCATTGACCTCGGCCCCGAAGGCGGCGACGGAGGCGGCAGCATCGTCGCGGAAGGAACTCCCGAACAGGTTGCCAGAAATAAGAAGTCGCATACGGGCCGATTTCTTGGCCCTCTACTGAAAGGCACATGAGCGAGGATTACGCGGAACTCCTGGAAGGCGCCACCCTGGTGCGGCGCGCGCCGGGCCATCGTCACGAAGCCATTTGCCGCAAACTGCACGCCGCTGTCGCGGCGAGCACCGCCAATCTCACCAGCACTCGCCTGCTGCCACCGCGAACCGAGGTGCGGCTCTCCGCCAGGCACGCGTTCCGGCCTGATATGGCGCTCGTCGCCACAGGCACAGGCAAGTTGTGGCTCGCTGCTGAAATCATCAGCAGCGACGATCACCGGACCGACACCGTCCTGAAGAAACAGGTCTACGAGGAACTCCGGATTCCGCGGTTGTGGATGATTGATCCCCGTTACGACAACGTTGAGGTCTACCACGCCACTCCCTACGGCTTGGTGCTGAAAGAGATTCTGGCCGGAAAGGAGACTCTGGTGGAGAAACTGTTGCCCGAATTTCAGATCCTGGTCGCGGAGTTGTTTGCCGATTAAGCGCCGCCGACTCGCGGCGACGCTACCCCCGCCAGGCGGACCCCGCAGAGCCAGCCTGCGCCTCCACCTTTGGCCGCCAGCCCGTCCGGTTACGAGGAGGACAGTTTCTTCACGGTGATGCCGCCTCCCGAGGAACGCAGGTGAACCGTATTGCCACCACCGTTCACGGGGCCCTTGAGGTGGTTGCGCTCCACTTTGCCCGTGACCGTTACAGGCAATTCACTGCGCACGCTGCCTCCCGAGGTGCTGGCATCGAGATTGAACGCGGATTTCTCAGGCACCACCACTTCGATGCTTCCTCCGGAAGTGGACAACTTGACCGGCGCACCCTCCCAGCGCGGCAGGCGAGCGTGAACCGAGCCGCCTGAGGTGGAAGCGCTCACCGCCGAGGGCACGTTGTCGATCGTGATCGACCCGCCACTGGTATGCACCGACGTTTCTCCGGTGAAATCCTTCACGGTTACGCCGCCGCCGGAAGTGGAACCGTTGAGCGTGCCCGAACCGCCGTTGACCGAAATGCCGCCACCGCTCGTGCTGACCTTCAACGCGCCCTCGCACTCCGCCACCTTTACTCCCCCTCCGGAAGTGTTCCCTTCGAGCGGCCCGCGCAGGCGCTGGAAATCCAGGCCCCCGCCCGACGTGTGCGCCTTCACCTCGCCTTCCAGGTTGACCACCTTGATCCCGCCACCGGCCGTGTTGAGCCGGGCATTGTACTTCTGGGGAACTTTAACCGTGTACTTCGCGGATGTGCTCCCTCCCTTAAACAGGGAAAACAGCGACCGGGTATTCGGACCCTTCGTCAGGATCGTGACGACGTCTCCGTCGGAGGAGATCTTCACCGGGCGATCCTTCAGGTAGGCCTCTTCGTCACTCTTGGACCCGCGGGTTACCTTGCGCCACACTTGAATCGACACCTCGTCCGACGGATGTGTCGAAACATCCACCGACCCCATATCCACATCAACGACGAGCGTCCCGCCCGATTTCGCGGGCAACGTTTTGCTGATGTTCTCCTCCGTGGTCGCGAAGGTGGACAACGCGAGCACCGGGCCAATCAAGGCCAGCAAAGTGAAAGAACTGAGTCTTTTCATAAATAGTGTTCATCGACCGCGTTTGGGCGCGTCTCACTCTGTATACCCGCCAAGGCTGGTTTAGGTTTCAGACTTTTTCAATTCGATAACCAGCAGCTCAGCAGGCACCTGCGATGGGCGCTGAGTCGTCGCGGCCCGTTGCCGATCGGGCGCAATGATGAGTCTCGGCTCCGCGATACCTGCTTGCCTCGAGCAATCAGTTCATGGGCTGCCTTCGGAGTGGCCGCTTTTCTCCGTGATCGCGCCAACGAATATCGCCGCCAATCGATCTGTGGCCCCGGCACTTCCATCACCGTGGAAGTTCCAGAAATTCCCTGTGCAAGCCAGCGCAATGACCAGCTCCAGCTCCGGACACAAGACCAGAAAGGCTTGTCCGCCTACAGTGTCGCCCAGGTGGCGCACCTCGCGCGCTGAAGGCGTGCCTCATAGGCACACGGTGTCTGCGGTGTGTGTGTGTGTTGGGTGTCTTGCGAAGCTACCGGCAAAGGCGTACATTTTGTGTTATGACTGACAAAGAAGCTGTGCTCGATGCTCTGCATAGGTTGCCCGAGAACGCCTCGCTTGAAGAAATCACCGAAGAGTTGCACATCATGGCAGCGGTCCGGCGCGGGCGTGCCGATGTCGAGAGCGGCCGTGCTAAAAGCCAACAGGAGGTTCGAGACTTACTGCACTCCTGGGCCACAGCATGGACTTCAAAGTAATTTGGTCCGACCAGGCGACTAAGGATCTTCGTGACCTGTGTGCCTACATTGCGGGCCGCGATCCGGAAGCCGCGTTGCGGATGGGCAACGGCATTCTTGACCACGTTCACATCCTGGGGCAGTTCCCCTTTATCGGGCCGCCGTATCCTCGAGGCACGCGCGGACCGCTGCGAGAGATTGTCTTTCGGTCATACCGCATCTTCTATGATGTCTGCGAGGAGTCGCGGCGGGTGGACATTCTGCATGTTCGCCATGGCGCTCGCGGCGAACCTGTATTCTGAAGAGCACAACCAACGCAGTGCCGCGGACGCGGGATTCGGAGTCAGTTTCTGTGTCGGACGCCCTCTCTACTGCTTGGGCCGTGGGATACACTACACCACGCTCGCGTTTCCGCTTTCCCCATTTCCCATTTCCTGTTCCCCATTGTAGTCCAACCTACCGACCCCTCAGCGCCTAACCATCCGCGCCCGGTAGTAGAACCGCTGGGGGGCAGTGGATTGCGGGGTAATAGGGATGTCCGTTGCGGCAGCGGTGTTGGTGATGGCACGAACCAGGGACCAGGATTACAGGTCGCTGACTTACTTCGCGCGCCGCGCGGCGGCGGTGGCACCCGCAAGAGAACCATCCCTCTCCTTGCCCAGTGAGACAAGGAGAGGGTCGCCCTTCCACCTCCTCTGCTGGATTACGGTTTGCCAAACAGGCGGAGGCAGTCTACGGCGCAGAACCCCGATTTTCCCGTGGGGTAAGCACCCCAATCCAGGCATCGGCGCAAGCGAGGCCAAGGATGGAATGCTCGATGAACGCGGAGGCCGTTGCCAGTCCCGTCAGGGACGATAGCCCTCCGGGCTGAGCCTGGGCTCTTCCGTCGTAAGAAACGATGACCGCCACCGCGAAAAGCGAACCAGACTATGGGCGAACCCCTTTCACGTCAGAGTGGGTCCAGGAGAGTGTTGGCAGGCATTGACGCCAAAACCGGAGGCCGAGGAATGCAGGCCGGTTCGCACCTGAGGTGGAGCGTAAGAACAACCCGGATAAGATGGCCATCGCGGTGCGTTTTCGTCGTGAGACGACTCTCTCGCTCAAAGCCGTTCTTTCAGAGGTTTCTGTCGTCCCTGGCGAGACTGGCCAGGGTGTGGGGGCGAACTTTCCCACCACTGAAGCTGAAGTGGTGGGCTGATTTCTTTCGCCCTCCGGGCTGAGCCTTGGCTCTTCCGTCGCAAACACCACGACGGCTCCTGGAAAAGCGAACCAGACTAAGCAGAACGCGGGACTTTCTTGATGCGCGCGGCGAAGTCGTCAATCTCCTCGGTCTTCTCGAAACCGACATTCAGAATATCCACGCAGCCCAGCCCCATCACGAATTTGGCGCACTCGTCCAATTTCTCCGGCTGGTTGCGAAGCTTGCCTTCTCCAACCACTTTCATGCCAACCACCCCTTTGCCGGCAGCCTTAAGTTGTTTGAGCACGGGCACCACATTCTCAGGCTTGTCATCCATGCTGATGCCGAACGGATTGATGCGCGCGTGAACGGAATCCACCCATGGCTCGGTAACCGCGGCTTTGAGCGCTTCAAGAGAGTGGCACGAAACTCCCACGGCGCGCACCCTGCCCTTCTCTTTTTCCTTCGAGAGCAAGTCCATCTGCTTGCGCAACTCCTCGGGCCACTTGGCGGAGGTGACGCAGTGCAGCAACAGGAGGTCGATGTGGTCGGTGCCCAACTCCTTGAGAAACCTCTGCACGACAACATCCGCATCCGGACGCTCGGGTTCCGGAATGCCCCCTGGCCGGAACCAAATCTTGGTGATGATGCCATACTTGTCCCGCGGGATCGTCTTCAACGCGGGAATGAGAAAGGGATGCGTTCCGTAGAGATCCGCCAGATCGAACCACCGTACACCCCGGTCGTAGCCCTCGTTAAGCAGAGCCTCGAACTTCTCCTTGCCCATCCGGGTGTGGTTCGACTGCCGATTGCCGCCTCTCATGCCCGTGCCCATGCAAAACCGGCTGAATTTCAGGCCGGTCTTCCCGAGAGGCACGGTCTCATAGGGGTCATAGAAACCGGCAGCCGCTTCCGCGGCCGGGGTCAGCTGCGTGCCAACGGCCAGGGCGCCCACGCCCAGCGCGGCGCGTCGAATGAACTCGCGACGTCTAATGCTCATAATATGATTGCTTAATGGCGGCTTTTTTTCACGTGACGTTTCCCGAAACTAAAGCACGGTCCCGCTCGGTTTTCAAGCGAAGCTGCCCGCAGGCGGCGTCAATGTCATGGCCTTTTTCGAGGCGCAAGGTGGCCGTCACGTGGCGCGCCTCCAGGGCGGCAAGGAAGGCCCGCTGGGCCGGTTCGGAGGGGCGTTCCCAGGGCAGTCCTTCGACTTTGTTGTATGGGATGAGGTTAACCTTGGCATTGAGCTGGCGGGCCAGGCGCGCCAGGGGGGCCGCTTGCCCGGGGCTGTCGTTCACGCCGGCGATCAGGATGTATTCGAACGTTATCATCCTGCCCTTCCGGGACTGGTAATAAGCACAGGCGGCGGCCAACTCCGCCAATGGATATTTCCGGTTGACCGGCATGATGCGGTTCCGAACCTCGTCGGTTGCGCCGTGCAACGAGATCGCGAGGCGGAACTGGCAGGGCTCATCCGCCAGGCGGCGGATTTGGGGGACCAGGCCGCTGGTGGAGATCGTGATTTTGCGGGCTCCAATGTTGCCGCCCCAGGGGGCGTTGAGAATGCGCAGCGCCCGGAGCAGGTTGTCGTAGTTCGCCAGCGGCTCGCCCATGCCCATGATCACGAGATTCGAAACCAGGCGTTCCCTCGAGCTTTCGAGGCGGCCGCCATCGTTCTCCGCGGCTTGGCCGGCGTGCCAGCGTTCTATCCCAAGCCACTGGTCGACAATTTCGTACGGGTCCAGGTTGCGTTTCCAGCCTTCCAGGCCGCTGGCGCAGAACCGGCATCCATAGGCACAACCGACCTGGGTGGATACACACAGTGTGTGGCGGTCGCTGGCCTCGCCGTAGAGCGCCGGATTGGCCGGGATCAAAACGCTTTCAATCAAAGAGCCGTCCCGGAGCTGCCAAAGAAATTTCCGGGTGGTGTCGCCCGAGCCCTGCTTGCGGACCATCTGCAGGCCATGGATCTCGTAGGCGGCCGCAAGCCGCTCCCGCAACGCTTGCGGGAGGTTGGTCATCTGTTCCCAGTTGTGCGCGCGATCGGTGTACACCCACCGCAGAACCTGCTCGACGCGATATGAGGGCTCGCCCCAGGAGGCAAACTGGGTCTTGAGATCCTCGGCTAGCTGCGAACGAATATGTGTCACGGCGGAGTCAATGTACGTGAGGGGTGGCTGCCGTTCCACCCCGGAAGCGGTGCCTGCGGTGTCTCGCAAAGCATCGAACGGGAGCCGCTCCGATGGCCAAAGGGCCGGGCGAGGGCGCCCTACCGGGTTTCCTTCGTGATGTAGTACTTCTGAACGTATTCCCGCACCATGCGTTCGGTGGTGAACTGGGGAACGAGAGTGACCATGGCACGCCGGACCCGCTGAAGCCAGCGCCTGGGCAAGCCGTCGGCATCACGGTCATAGAACAGGGGGACGACTTCCGTCGTCAGCACTTTGTAGAGGTTCGCGCTGTCGGTGCGGTCCTGCTCCTCCACGTTCTCGGCGTGGGAGTCCGATCCGATGGCAAACCCATTGGTGCCATCATAGCCCTCGCGCCACCAGCCATCGAGGATGCTGAAGTTGAGGCAGCCGTGGCAGCCGGCTTTCATGCCGCTGGTGCCGGAGGCCTCGAGCGGCCGCCTGGGAGTGTTCAGCCAGACGTCGCACCCGGAAACCATCTGCCGCGCCACATGCACATCATAGTTCTCCAGAAAGACGAGATGGCCTTGCAGATCGCTGTACTTGCTGAGGTGAATGATGTGTTGGATGTAACGTTTGCCGTCGTCGTCACGCGGGTGGGCTTTGCCGGCGAAAACGAACTGGACCGGGCGGGTCTTGTCGCGGGTGAGTTTGACGATGTTGTCAAACTGCTGGAAAATCAACGGAGCGCGTTTGTAGGTCGCAAACCGCCGGGCAAAGCCAATCGTCAAGGCGTCCGGGTTGAGCAACTGATCAAACGCGATAAAGTCGCCCTGCCGCAGGCGCTGGCCCTGGATCAAAAGCCGGCGCCGGGCGAACTCGATCAATTCGCGTCGTAGTTTGTAGCGCAACGCCCAAAGCTCCTCGTCCGAGATGAAGGCCGGGTCGGCGAGGCGCTGCCAAAACTCGACCGAATTGACGATGGAACTCCAGTCCGGGGATTCGCACTCGGGTCCGAGTTTCCGGATCCAGAAGCGGCGCACGGTGCCCTTCATCCAGCCCCACAGGTGAATGCCATTGGTGATATGGCCAATCGGGACCTGTTCCGTCGGCTTCCCGGGGTACAGGTTGTGCCACATGTGGCGGCTGACCCGGCCGTGGAGTTCGCTGACGGCGTTTGCCGCCCGCGAGAGCTTCAAGGCCAGGACGGTCATGCAGAACGGCTCCTGCAGATTGGCCGGGTTCACGCGGCCCAGCTTCATGATTTCGGTGAAAGGCACGGGCAGCAGCGTGCGGAACCGGTGCATCGCGTAGTCCATCAGGTCCGGGCTGAAGCGGTCGTGCCCCGCCTCCACGGGCGTGTGGGTTGTGAACAGGCATTCGGCTTTTGTCTGCGACTGGGCGTCCGCAAAACTCTGGCCGGCGGCCATCTTCTCCCGGATCAATTCCAGGGTCAGGAAAGCCGCGTGTCCCTCGTTCATATGAAACACGGAAGGATCAATCCCGAGCTCCCGGAGCAGCCTCACTCCGCCGACGCCAAGCAGAATCTCCTGCATGATGCGGGTGGTGCTGTCGCCCCCGTAGACACGCAGGGTCAGGTCGCGGACGTGCTGTTCATTTTCCGGCAGGTTGGTGTCGAGGAGATAGACCACTGACCGCCCCACATTGACGCGCCAAGCCTGAAACCAAACCTGGTTCATCCCGATCTCCACGCTGCAGATCACCGGCTCCCCTTTGGAGTTCCAGACCGGCTCCATCGGCAGGTTCTTCGGATTCAGCAGGGTGTAATACTCGGTCTGCCAGTTGTTCGCGTCGATGGCCTGCTGAAAGTAGCCTTCGCGGTAGAACAGGCTGATACCCACGAAACCAAGGCCGAGGTCGCTTGCCGATTTCGTGTGGTCCCCGGCCAAAACGCCCAAGCCGCCCGCCGCAATCGGAAGCGTCTCGTGAAACCCAAACTCCGCCGAGAAGTAGGCCACCGGGCGCTCGCGCAATTGCGGGGCATTCTCGTGCGCCCAGGTTTGCTGGTGATTCAGGTAGGCTTCGAATTCCTGCAGCACTTTGCGAACGGCCCGCCGGAAATCCGCGTCCTGAAGGCGCACCCTGAGTTCGTAATCCGAAACTTCCCGCAGCACGGCCACCGCATTGTGATACAGATTCTGCCAGCCCCGCGGCGAAAGCTCATGAAAGATCTCCTGCGCGCCCTGGTTCCAGGTCCACCACAGGTTCCTCGCGAGTTTGTTCAGCCCCGCGGTCAGGGCAGCCAGTTCCGAATGTGTCAACGGTTTGTCACTCATATCGATCCATCTTGCCGGCCGGATCCGACCCGACACCGTGTTCCCCGCTAACGGCGGAGCGCAAACCTAGAGGGGAGAGGCGCAGCCGACAAGCGGAAAGGCGCTGCCGGGCTATCGGGTTTTGCCTGGGGTCGCCCTTCCTTGGTCGCCGGGGCAGGCGCCTGAAACTTTTTGCATTTTGGGGCTGTGTGACCCAAGCTGAAACCCATGACCGAACCGCTCGCGCTAGTGGTTTACGAAAGGCTCCTGCCCGGCACACAGCTCGTCAGCCGGCTGCAGGATCTGCGCTATCGCGTCAAGACCTTGAATGATGCCTCCCAGCTTCCGAACACTGCGGGAACGGAAAAGGCGATGCTCGTCCTGGTGGACCTGGAGCCGCGTCCGGAGCGCATCCGGGAAGCTGTCGCCCGCTTGAAAGCCGACGCCGCGACGAAGCACATCCCGGTGGTGGTATTTGCCCCTGATGCCTCAATGAAGCG
>Ga0073934_10009088_pt1 | contig 12895 bp, 16 predicted proteins | sample LarsenN4metaG_FD_76834 | JGI IMG/M metagenome (GOLD analysis project Ga0073934, IMG submission 76834) | Hot spring sediment bacterial and archeal communities from British Columbia, Canada, to study Microbial Dark Matter (Phase II) - Larsen... ...
CGACCAAGACCTCCAAGGCTTCATCCGCCACTACAACTTCGAGCGCCCCCACCGAGGCCGTCGCCTCCAAGGGGCAACCCCCGCCAGCCGCTTCTACGCCCACACCCCCCAACTCCTCACCGCAAAGGATGGTGACAGTCATGGCAACAAAAACGTCCGGCAAGATCGTGGGCCGCACGACCTAGCGGAGCACGCTGACGTAGACGCTGCGCGCGCGCGGCCCGTCGAACTCACAGAAGAAGATCCCCTGCCAGGTGCCGAGGGCGAGCGTGCCGTCCTCGCGCAGGGGCACGAGCACGCTCGGCCCCATCAGCGAGGCGCGGACGTGGGTGGGCGCGTTCTCCTCGCCGGGCTCGACGTGCTGCCAGGGCCATCCGTCCTCGACGATGCGCTCGAGCGCAGCCTCGAGGTCGCGGGCGACCGCCGGGTCGGCGTGCTCGTTGATCGTCACCCCCGCGGTCGTGTGCGGAACGTAGACGAGGACGGCCGAGCCGGGCTCGCCGACGACAGCCTCGCGCACCTCGCGCGTGATCTCGACGAGCTGGCTGCGCCGCTCGGTGCGAACCCGGATCTCGCGCACGACGGCTAGAGAGCGCCGCCCGCAGCCGGCGGCGCGCCCGCCTCGAGCGGGCTCTCCCCTCCCGCCTGCCGCGCGAGGTACTCCTCGACCAGGAGCAGGTTGTCGCGGCCCCGCTCGACGACCGCCAAGAGGTCGGTCATGGAGGCGACCTCCTCGCGCTGCTCCTGGAGGAACCAGTGCAGGAACTGCTCGCCGACCAGCTCGCCCTCCTCCCGGGCCAGCTTGACGAGCGCGACGATCTGGTCGGTCACCCGCTTCTCCTGCTCGAGGGCGAGCGCCACGGGCTCCGTGGCGTCGGTGAAGTCGGTCTTCGGCGCGGCGACGCCGGGGATGACCACGGGCTCGCCGGCGTCGAGGAGGTACTGGACGATCATCATCGCGTGGTTGCGCTCCTCGACCGCCTGCCGGTAGAAGTGGCCGGCGAGCTGGGGCAGCGTCTGGGCGTCGTAGTAGACCGCGACCGCGATGTACTGCTGTGAGGCCGTGAACTCGTAACCGATCTGCTCGTTCAGGGCGTCGGCGAATCTGGACACGGCGGGCACTCTACCGCGGCGAGCAGGAGCGGGGGGCCGGAGACCGGCCCCCCGCTCCTCGCTGCCCGGTCAGGACTTCTTCGCCGTGCCCTCGACGGTGGAGGTGAGGGCGATCTTGCGAGGCCGCTGCTCTTCGGGCTTCGGGACGCGCACCTCGAGCACGCCGTTCTCGTAGCGCGCCGAGATCTTGTCCGGATCGGCCCCCTGCGGGAGCCCGATCGCGCGGGCGAAGCTGCCGAAGCGGCGCTCGAAGCGGTAGTAGCCCTCGTCCTTGACCTCCTCGGTCTTCTCCCGCTCCCCGGACACGGTCAGCGTGTCGTCCTTGACCTCGATCGAGATCTTGTCCTCGGGGATGCCGGGCAGGTCGAACGCGTACACGACCTCGGAGTCGGTCTCCCACACGTCGAGTGGCGGCACCCAGGTCTGAGTGACCCGGCCGGGCCCCTCGAAGAGGCCGTTCAGGAGCCTGCTCATCTCGCTCTGGAAGGAAGCCAGCTCACGGAACGGCTCCCAGCGCACGAGCGTCGTCATCGGGAACCTCCTTTCAGCACGAGTTCAACGAACTACGATCTACTTGCAGTCACATTATGAAACTTTAGTGCCTCTTACGCAAGTTCGTATCGCGGGTAGCATCCGTGCCATGCCCGGAGTCCCGCTCGACCTGAAGGGCCGCAGCTTCACGCGCGTCGCGGACTGGACGCGTGCCGAGCTGGAGCTTGCGCTCGACCTCGCCGACGAGCTGAAGGCGGAGCGCGCGCGCCGCCGCGAGCTGCGCCTCCTCCCCGGCCGCACGATCGGGCTGATCTTCCACAAGCCCTCCACGCGGACGCGGGTCGCCTTCGAGGTCGGGATCGCCGAGCTGGGCGGGATGGCGCTCTTCCTCCCCGCCGCCGAGCTGCAGCTCGCGCGCGGCGAGTCCTACCGCGACACCGCGCTCGTCCTCTCCCGCTTCCTCTCCGCGCTCATGATCCGCACCTACGCCCAGGCGGAGGTCGAGGAGGTCGCCGAGCACGCCTCCATCCCCGTTATCAACGGCCTCACCGACGAGACGCACCCGCTGCAGGCGCTCGCCGACGCGATGACGTTGCGCGAGCGCTTCGGGACGCTCGCCGGCGTGCGGCTGACGTACGTCGGGGACGGCAACAACGTCTGCCACTCGCTGATGCGGATCGCCGGGCGCTTCGGCATGCGCTTCGTGGCCGCGACGCCGCCCGGGTACGAGCCGAACCCCGCCTTCGTCGCCGCCGCCGCCGAGGATGCGCGCGCGAACGGCGGCAGCGTCGAGGTCGTGACCGATCCGCGCGAGGCCGTGCGCGGCGCCCAGGCTGTCTACACCGACGTCTGGACGAGCATGGGCCAGGAGGAGAGCCGGGAGCGCCGTCTGCGCGACCTCGAGCCCTACCGCGTGGACAGCCGTCTGCTCTCGCTCGCCGACCCGGAGGCGGTCGCGCTGCACTGCCTCCCCGCCCACGTCGGCGAGGAGATCGCGGCCGAGGTCCTCTACGGGCCGCGCTGCCTCGCCTGGGAGCAGGCGGAGAACCGCCTGCACACGCAGAAGGCGCTGATGGCGCTCGTGATCCGCTGATGACCTTCGAGGAGCACGTCCGGGCCGCGCTCGACGCGCTCCCGCCACACCTGGCGGCGGCGCTCGAGAACGTCGCCGTCGTGGTCGAGGACGAGAACCCCGAGGACCCCGACCTCTTCGGCCTCTACCAGGGGGTGCCCCTCCCCGAGCGCGGCGACGCGGCCGGCCTGCTCCCGGACAAGATCTCGATCTACCGCATCCCGCTCGAGGAGTCCTTCCCCGACCCCGACGAGCTGGAGGCCGAGATCCGGATCACCGTGCTGCACGAGCTGGCCCACTACTTCGGGCTCGACGAAGACCGGATCGCCGAGCTGGGCTACGGCTGAGCTGGTCGGGAATGTCCCAGACCGCGCGGACGTTTTTGCGAGCGTGACCGTGCGAGAGATCCACGACGAGATCGAGCGCCTCTCCGAAGAGCGCCAGCAGCTCTGGCAGCGTCTCTCGGAAGGCCTCGACCCCCAGGTTCGGAGCGAGATCCGGACTCTCGACGCGCGCCTGCAGGAGCTGTGGGACGCCCTCCGCCAGGAGAAGGCGCGGATCCGCTTCGGCGACCGCGAGGAGATCGTCCGCCGCGCTCGCGCCGAAGAGCGCCTCGAGCGCGCCGCCTGAGCCGGGGCGGCCACCCGGCGCACGAATATCATCGGCGCGTGGCCCTCTTCGGCCGGCGCCGGCGCGAGCCCCTCACGCTCGAGGGCGAGCGGGAGCGGCTGCACGCCATTCGGCGGGCGGCGGAGGAGGAGCTGGGCAGGCTGCGCCGCGAGCTCGTGGAGCGGGTCGGCGCCGTCGAACGCCGCGAGCGCGAGCTGGCGGACGCGCTCGCACGTCTGCGCCGGGGCGCGGCCGCCGAGCCGCGGGCGGGCGTCGAGGATGCGCTCGCCCACGCCGAGGTCGGGCTGGCTGCGCGGGCACAGGAGCTCGACCGCCGGGAGGCGGCTCTGGCCGAGCGGGAGCGGGCGCTCGTGCAGGAGGAGGCGCGGCTCGCGCGCCTCGAGCCGGGCGCCGCGGTCGATCCCGACGAGCGCTTGGCGAGGATCGAAGCCCGCCTCGCCGCGCTGCAGGAGGCGGAGCGGGCCTTCGCGCGCACCCAAGCCGAGCTGGCAGCACGCAGCGACGAGCTCGCCCGCCGCGAGGCCGCCCTCGCTGAGCGCGAGCGCGCGCTCGCAGGCGGCGGCCCCAGCCTCAGCCGGGACGAGCTGGCCGAGCTGGAGGAGCGCCTCCGCCGCCTCGAGCGGGAGACGCGCGACGCCGCCGCCGCCGAGCGCTCGTTCGCCGACGGCCTGCGCACCCTCCAGCGGAAGGGACTCCGCCACCCCCCGCCGAACGCGTAGGCGCCTACACTTGACCTGCCCGGGGCGTTAGCTCAGCTGGGAGAGCGCCGGCTTTGCAAGCCGGAGGTCACCGGTTCGATCCCGGTACGCTCCATCCGCTCCGCGCGGGCGGCGGCCTCAGCCGAGCTGCTCGAGCCGGGCGATCGCCCGCAGCTCGTTCCCGACCGCGAACCCGAGCAGGAGGCGGTCGCCGGCGGCGTCCTCGACCAGCTCGAGCCGGTCACCGAGGTCGATCGGGGCGCGGTAGTCGAGCCGGGCGCGGAGCGGGCGCCGGAGATCCGGCCCCGAACGGAGCGCGCGCTCCTCGACCGCCTGCCAGTAGACGGCGTTGTTGACGTGCCCGTGGAGGTCGATGTCCGCCGCGCGCAGAGGCCAGGAGGCCCGCGGGGCATCCGCGGGAGGATCGGGAAGGTCGAGCCGCGTGGACACACGGCACCCGCCCGCAGCCTCGGCGTAGACGCCGAACTCGGCACCGATCCGCTGCGGCCGGCCGTCCGGCCCGAGGTGGATCCAGACGCTGTCCACCTCGGCGGCGCCGCCGCGGTCGCCGCGCAGCGACCAGCGCCTGCCGGCGGCGACCCGGGCGAGGCCGCTGCACCAGGTCCGAAGCTCCACCTCGCGGTCCTCGAGGAAGGGCGTCAAGACGTCGATACGGATCCGGCGGATGAACCAGAGGTGCTCGGGCAGGCCCCAGCCCGTCTCCTCCACGTCGTCGATCGCCACGTCCTGCAGGAAGCGAGCGAGCGCGTCGAGGCGCACGCGGCCGGCGGCGTCCAGGTCGCAGAGGCGGACGCGGCGGCGCCGGGTCACCGTCCGGCCCCGCGCGGGAGCGGGAACGAGCGCATCCATCGAGTGGCAGTCTGATCATCCGGCCCGGCCCCCGCCGGACGAGGCATCCGGTCGACGGCTCAGTCGGAGGCGGCGGGCAGGGGGCGGCCGCTCAAGAGCGAGAGGTAGTGGGCGCGCCGGGCGAGATGGATGTCGAGGCCCGTCATGCGGCTGAGCGCCGAGTACAGGCGCAGCGCCGCGCGGGCGAAGGCCTCGTCGATGGAACGGACGGCCTGCTCCCTTTCCACCACCTCGGCGTCGGCGAGCTGGCCCAGGTCGCAGTGGGCCTCGACGGCTGCGGTGAAGATCGCGCGCCGCGGCTCCTCCGAGGGGCGCAGCTCCCAGGCGGCGTCGAGCGCCCGCAGCGCCGTCTTCGGCCGCCCGGCCGCGCGCAGGTCCTGCGCCAGCCGGACGAGCACCCAGGCACGCGCGTCGCTCGACTCGGCGAGCGCGGCCTCGATCACTCGGCCCGCCAGGTCCGGGGCGCCTCGTGCCTGCTCGCGATCGGCCGCAGCCTGGCTCACCCCACGGGCATCGGCAGAAGAGGGCGGAGGCTTGAGCTGGCCGGGGAGCCTCAGATCGTGCTCGCCGAGCGGCCGCCGGCGCCCTGGCGCCCGGCGTCGGCCTTGGCCGCCGGCGCCGGCGCCGGTTCCAGGCCGGCCTCGGCCAGCGGGCTGCGCCCCCAGGCGAAGCTCGCCTCGTACCAGCCCGTCATCGGCTCGAGGGTCGTCCCGTTGCGGGAGGAGTGCACGAGCCACCCGTTCCCGGCGTAGATCCCCATGTGCCCGACCTCGGCCGGCCGGGAGCGCGGGCCGCGGGGGCCGAAGAAGACGAGGTCGCCGGGCTGGAGCTGTTCGCGGGTCAGCCGGGCCGCCGGTGGCACCTCGCCGCTCATGGCGTAGCTCGTCCGCCCCTGGAGCACGCTGGCCAGCTCCGGCGCGCCCGCGAGAGGCTCGAGCTTGTAGACGCGCCACACGAAGCCCGAGCAGTCGAAGCCGCCGGGCAGGAGCCGGCCGAAGAGCTGCTGCGGGCGCTCCGAGGCGCCGCCCCACACGTACGGCGTACCCACGAAGCGCAGCGCGCGGCGCAGGACGGCTCGACGCCAGGGGGTGAGCTCGGGAACGGCGAAGGAGCGGGCGGCGGCGCCGACCGCCTCGATCTCCGCGGGCCGAAGCGAGAGGAGCCGTGCGAGCGAGTAGGCGGCCTCGGCCCGAGTCGCCGGCTCCGAGAGCTGGCGCTCGAGCTCCTCGGCCTCGCGCTCGTGGTTGACCCGCAGGCCGAGCATCCGTGCGACCACCTCCGTCCCCAGCCAGGGCGTAGGCTGGAGGCCCGCGGCGAGCGCGGCCTGCCGCAGCGCCCGCGCCGCCGGCCGCAGCCCAGCGGCCGAGACGAGCCGGGCGTCGAGCTCGCGCATCGTCACGGGACGGTCCGGGTCGAGAGCGGTGACCTCCGGCGCGCCGAGGGCGGCGAGCACGATCGCCAGCTCGCCCGCGGTCAGCGGGTCGTCGGGGCGGAACTCGGCCGCGCTCGGCGCCAGCAGGCCGCTCGCGACGACCTGGCGGATCTGCGGGGCGGCCCAGGAGCGCGACCCGGGGCCGGCGCCGGCGGTGCCGGCGGCGGCGAGCGCCGAGGCAGCGGCGCAGGCGAGCAGGGCGAGCAGGGCGCGACGGCGCATCACCTCCGGTATCGGCGGCGGGGCCCGCTTCCTCCAGCCTCGGCCGGGGGAGTCCTTCGCCTCCCGAGCCACGCGCGGTACGCTGCGCAGGCAATGAGCACGACCGCCCGTTCCCGCTTCTCGGACGCCGTGCCCGCGAGCTGGCTCGCCGCACGGCTCGGGATCGACCCGGCCAAGCTGGAGGCGCTACGGCGTGCCGGCGAGCTGATCGCCGTCCGCGAGCCGGGCTCGACCGAGTGGCGCTACCCGGCCTGGCAGTTCGCGGGCGGCAAGCCCCGGCGTGGCGTTGCACGGGTCGTCGCGGCCGCGCGCGAGGCCGGCCTGGACGAGACGAGCCTGTACGACCTCCTGACCGCGCCGCTGGGTCTCCGCGGGGACGTCCGCTTGGCCGACCTCCTGGCCGAGGGCAGGGTGGACGAGGTCGTCGCCGCCGTCCGCGCGTCCTGAAGGGGCGGATCAGGCCCGGGAGGAGAGCGTCGCTCGCGTGAGCGCGACGTCGCCGCTGACCGTCTTCACGTAGACGGGAACGGCGGTGCCCGGAGCCTCCGCCGGGGGCGTGTCCTCGACGTCCAGCTCGGAGGCGAGCTCGCCGGAGACGCTGGCCGCGTCGATCCACACGCGCGTACCGCCGGCAACGCCGATGCGGACGTCCCCGGAGACCGTCTGCACCCGTACCTCGCCTGCCTCGACCGCCTCCAGCTCGACCTCGCCCGACGTCGTCCCCACCGTCAGCGGAGCGCGCACGGTGCCGACCGCGACGTCGCCGGAGACGGTGCGCGCGGTCAGCGAAGACGAGTGCGCGGCGACCGAGAGGTCGCCGGAGACGCTCAGCAGGGACGTCTCCCCTGCTGTCTCCCGCACGCGGACGTCGCCGCTCGCCGTCCGCGCCTCGAGCTCTCCCCGGACGCGGTCCAGGTGGACGTCCCCCGAGGCGGTTCGGACGCGGACGGTGCCCAGCTCACCCTCGACCCACAGGTCGGTCGAGCCGCCGGTGAGGTCGAGGTCGGCGCCCCGCGGGCAGGCGATCCGTACCTCGACGCTCCCGAGGGAGATCCGCAGCGGGCCCCACCGGATCCGGTCCTCCTGCTCGATCGTGACCACGTGCCGGCCGGCCCGCTCGTCGGCGGTGACGGCCACGTCCGCGACCGCCTCCCGGCCGCGCCGCCCGAGCGGGACGAGCTCCACCTGCGTGCGAAGCTCGTCGTGCGTCGTCACGACGACGCGGCCGGAGGAGAGACGGACGTGGAGGGATACAGGCCCCGGGGTCTCGAAGACGGGCATCGGCTAGCTCCGGGACCCCGCGGGGGGCCGGCGAACTCGGCTCCCGCCCCCGCGGGCGCGACTCCGCCGGAGGCGGTCGCCGGGGTCGACGAGCACGACGTAGTCGAAGGGAAACGGCGTGAGCAGCATGGCGTCCTCCTCAGCCCTGGGCATAGCCCTGGAGTCGATGCCGGCCGCGACGGACGGAGGGCCGGTGCGTGTCGAGCACCTGCGCGATCGTGCGCACGAGCCAGGCGTTGGTGGAGATCCCTTCCCGAACCGCAGCCTCCTCGACGCGCGCCTTGAGCGTCTCGGGCAGCCGCAGGGTGATGCGTCCCGTGTGCTCCTCCCCCGAGCTCGCCGGAGCGGGCTCCGGGCCCTCCTCGGGAACGACCACCAGCTCGGGATCGCGGCCCGCGAGCCGGATCTCGAGCCGGCCGCTCGGGAGCTGAGCCCCGACCTCGAGCGCCGCCTCACTGAGCAGATCGAGCAAGCGCAGGTGCAGCGTGGCGCCGAGCGCCTCGCTCAGCCTGCGCCCGGCCTCGGCCAGCGCCTCGTCGCCGAGCGCCGCAGCCGCGGCCAGGTCGTGCTGGATGGCCTGGAGGTGGGGTTCGAGGTGCACGATGACGTCATCGTGACATCACTTTGACTTCATGTCAAGGCAGGGAGACATCGTCGCGCGGCACAGCCCGGCCCGCGACCGACACGAGCGGCGCGGCCGACGAGCGCAGCGTCGAGGTCGGCGAGCAGGCCGGGTCCTGCCCGGCGGCTCAGTCGCCCCAGTCGAAGTCGCGCGGCTGTCCCGTCCAGAGGGTCTCGTCGAGGGCGGCGCCCTCGACGTCTTCCACCGTCTCCTCGCCGGGCCAGGGCAGGCGCTCCGAGCTGAGCTGCGCGGCCGGCTCGCCGTCGAGCGTCTCCTCGATCCGCGCCTGCTCCTCGCTCTTGAAGAGCGGATGGTTCTCGACGGGGTCGGCCTCGAGGTACCGCTCGAGCGGCATCTCCTCCTCGAGCGCGGCGTTGCGGGCCTTGAGCTCCAGGTGCTCCCTGATCGCCTGCGCGAAGGGGGACTCCAGCTCTGCTCCTGCGTCGTCGAGATCCGGCATGGCTCTCCCTGCGGCGAGGGAGTCTAGCTCACGGCGGCGCGGACGATCGACGGTCGCCCGCGCGGAGGGAGTATCGTCTCCGCCGTGGCCCTGCTCGTCCGCCTCTTCCCCTTGGCGCGCGTCGCCGTGCGAGCGTGGCGGCGCCTGCCGGCCTCGCAGCGGCGGCGCCTGCTGGTCGCAGCGGGTCGCCACGGCCCGCGTCTGGCCGCCACGCTCGCCCGCCGTCGGCGTCTCCTGCGCTGAGCGGGTCGCGGCGGGCCTCAGCCCGCACGGAAGCCGAGCGCCTCGCGGACGATCCGGTCCTGCTCGCGCTGGTGGAGCGTCGGGTAGCCCTCGCTCGGGCTCGCCCGCCAGGGACGGCCGACGTAGAGCACGCGCTCGAGCGAGCGCGAGCCGGAGGCGGCTTCCTCCAGCCGGTGCCGGATGGAGCGCCAGGCGCCCATGTTCTGCGGCTCCTCCTGTGCCCAGACCAGCTCCCTCGCCTGCGGGTAGGAGGCGACCAGGCTGGCGACGGCAGCGACGGGGAAGGGGTAGAGCTGCTCGAGCCGCGCGACGGCGACGGTCGAGGCGAGCCCGCGCAGCTCGTGGCCGGCGATGTCGTAGAACACCTTCCCGCTGCAGAGGACGAGCCGCCGCACCGCGGCGCGGTCGACGACGCGGTCGTCGAGCACCGCCCGGAAGGAGCCGGAGGCCAGCTCCTCGAGCGACGACGTCGCCTGGCGCAGGCGGAGCAAGCCCTTGGGCGTCATCACGACGAGCGGGCGGGCGGTCGCGTCGAGCGCCTGCCGGCGCAGCAGGTGGAAGTACTGCGCGGCGGTGGTGCAGTTCGCGATGCGGATGTTCTCCTGGGCGGCGAGCTGGAGGAAGCGCTCCAGACGGGCGCTCGAGTGCTCTGGCCCGCCGCCCTCGTAGCCGTGCGGGAGGAGCAGGGTCAGTCGCGAGGTCTGGCCCCACTTCGACCGCCCGGAGACGATGAACTGGTCGACGACGACCTGGGCCCCGTTGACGAAGTCCCCGAACTGGGCCTCCCAGAGGACGAGCGCGTCGGGGGCGGCGATCGAGTAGCCGTGCTCGAAGCCGAGCGCCGCGTACTCGGAGAGCGGCGAGTTGTAGATCTCGAAGGATGCAGCCGCGCCGGTGAGGCGCTGCAGCGGCGTGAGGGTCTCCCCCGTGCGGGGATCGTGCAGGACCGCGTGGCGGTGCGAGAAGGTGCCCCGCTCCGTGTCCTGGCCCGAGAGCCGGATCGGGATGCCCTCGCAGAGCAGGGAGGCGAAGGCGAGCGCCTCGGCCTGGCCCCAATCGATCCCGCCCTCGCGGATCGCCTGGCGGCGCCGTTCGAGCTGGCGCTCGAGCTTCTCGTTGACGCTGAAGCCCTCGGGGAGCGCGAGCAGCTCCTCGTTCAGCTCGGCGAGGCGCTCGGCGGGGACGGCGGTGACGACCGCCTCGCCGGTGTCGCTCGGTAGCCGGGGCTCGGGGGGCGGCTCGGGAGACTCGACAAGCGAGGAGCGCAGCCGGTCGTGGGCTTCGCGCAGCTCTTGCAGGGTGCGCTCGAGCAGCGCCTCGTCCTCCCCGGCCTCGACGATGCCGTCGGCGACGAGCCGGGCGGCGTACAGCGCCCGCACCGGGGGCTGGCGGGCGATCCGCTCGGCCATCAGCGGCTGCGTGTAGGCGGGCTCGTCCTGCTCGTTGTGGCCGAAGCGGCGGTAGCCGACGAGGTCGACGACGACGTCGTGGCCGAACTCCTCCCGGTAGGCGAGCGCGAGCCGGATGGCGGCCACGGCCGCCTCCGGGTCGTCGGCGTTGACGTGGATGATCGGCACGTCGAAGCCCTTGGCCAGGTCGCTCGAATAGCGGGTGGAGCGCCCCTCCGCCGGCTCGGTGGTGAACCCGATCTGGTTGTTCGCGATCACGTGCAAGGTGCCGCCGGTGGAGTAGCCGTCCAGGGCATGCAGGTTGAACGTCTCGGCGACGACGCCCTGGCCGGCGAAGGAGGCGTCGCCGTGGATGAGGATCGGCATGGCGATGGTCGGGTCGTGGATGCCTCCACCGCTCGAGCGGTCGGTCTGCTCTGCCCGGGTCAGCCCCTCGACCACGGGGTCGACCGCTTCCAGGTGGCTCGGGTTCGCGGCCAGCGTGACCTGGATCTCCCCCGCCCGGGTCAGCCGCGAGCCGGAGGCGCCGAGGTGGTACTTGACGTCGCCCGTCCCGCCCTCGGGGTCGGCGACGAGCGCGTGGATCGTCCGCTCGCCCTCGAACTCCCGCAGGATCGACTCGTAGCTCCGGCCGACGGTGTGGCCGAGCACGTTCAGCCGGCCGCGGTGGGCAGTCCCGACGACGACCTCGTGCGCGCCCGCCGCCGCCGCCAGCTCGATCGCCTCGTCGAGCATGGGCACGAGCGCGTCGAGTCCCTCGATCGAGAACTGCTTCTGGCCGATGAACGCGCGCCGCAGGTACGACTCGAACGCCTCCACCTGCGCGAGCCGCGCGAGCAGCGCCCGCCGCTCCTCTACAGCCAGGGGTTGCCGAAAGCGCCCGGACTCGATCGCTCGGCGCAGCCACGCGCGCTCGGCGTGATCGGAGATGTGCTCGATCTCGTAGGCGATGTGCCCGCAGTAGACCTCGCGCAGGCAAGGGAGCACGTCCGCGAGGGTCTCGCCCTCGACGTGCACGCCGAGGATCGAGGCGGGGATGCGCCGCTGGAGCTCGGGGGTGAGCGGGACGGGTAGCTGTGCCTCCTCCAGCGCCGGGTCGCCGGGTGGCTCGGCGCCGAGCGGATCGAGCCGGGCGGCGAGGTGGCCGTGGGTGCGGATCGCATCGACGAGCGCCATCGCCGAGGCGACGGCCGCGAGGAGCTCCCCAGCCTCCGCCCCCGGGGGTGCGGCAGGCGGCGCCTCCTCCCGCTCGGGCGCGGGCGGCGCGGGAGCGATCGGCAGAGGAGGGGCGGCCGCGCTCGCCGCGACCGCCTCCGGTGCGCCCGCACCGGGCTGCGGCCCACGCCGGCCCACGAGACGGGCGAGGCCGGGGAGCGAGGCGAGCAGGGAGGGATCCCCCTCGTCGAACAGCTCACGCCAGGCGGGCGGAACGGCCTCGGGATTCTCGAGGTACTGCTCGAGCAGGAGGCCGACGTAGCCGGCGTTGAGCCCCGAGCGCACGGAGGAGACGGGCACGGTCCTGTTGTACCAGCGGCGCCCGGCCGGGCCGGCTCAGTACAGGCTGGCGTCGGTGAGCACGGCGACGACCAGGCCGAGCACGAACGCGACGCCGGCGACGCCGACCGCGACCGCGGCCAGCCGCCGATGGGCTTCCGACATCCGAGCCGCGACGAGCGCGACCAGGATCGCCGCCGGCGCGAGCAGGCCCGGCTGGCGGACGATCGCGATCCCCGACAGCGCGAGCGAGAAGGCCGCCAAGAAGCCGGCGACGGTGTCGGCGGCGCGGTGGGAGACCGCCTCGTTCAGCTCGGACCTCCGACGGACACCCGCGGGGGCCGGCGGCGCGTAGGCCGAGGACCTCGCACGCCGCGAGCGAGCGCGCGGCGGTGGATCCGGCCAGGCCAGTCGCAGGGCTCGAGCGGAACCCGGGCGTGCACGGGGTCGGGCCCCTCGCCCGGGTGCGGCTCGGCGCGGATCGCCCACCACACGACCGCGGCCAGGTAGACGACGGGGATCTTGAGGACGAGCAGCATGAAGATCGCTTCCCAGGCCGAGACCGAGCCCATCGGCGCAGTGTACCGCGGGTGCCTCTGCGTGTCCGCGGCGTCTCCTAACACGTCGCTCACAGTCGAGCCGCTAGGGTGCCCGGGACGTCGGCGCCGCCGAACCGCCGAACACGTACCGCGCACGGTGAAGGAGACCACCACGTGAGCCGCATCGCCCGCCTCGTCCTCGCCCTGACCACCTTCGCAGCGCTCGCCGCCCCCGCAGCCCTGGCCGCCGAGCGGATGTGGGTCGGCTTCCACGACGACCCCAGCTTCCGCTGGGTCGAGAACCGCCAGAGCCGGATC
>Ga0073934_10009089_pt1 | contig 12895 bp, 9 predicted proteins | sample LarsenN4metaG_FD_76834 | JGI IMG/M metagenome (GOLD analysis project Ga0073934, IMG submission 76834) | Hot spring sediment bacterial and archeal communities from British Columbia, Canada, to study Microbial Dark Matter (Phase II) - Larsen... ...
CTCGCGGCCGCGGCCCGGGCCTCGTCGGTGATGCGCGAGCCGGCCAGCATACGTGCGACCTCCTCGGCCTTGCCGGCGTCGTCGAGCGCGACGACGGCGGCGCGGGAGACGCCCTTCTCGGTCGCCTTGCTCACGCGCAGGTGCTGGCCGCCGCGGGCCGCGACCTGGGGCGAATGGGTGACGACGAGCACCTGATGGGTCGCCGCCAGGCGGGCCAGGCGCGCGCCCACCGCGTCGGCCACGGCGCCGCTGATCCCGGAATCGACCTCGTCGAACACCAGGGTGGGCGTGCCCCCGATGCGGGCCAGCACGACCTTGAGCGCGAGCATGATGCGGGCAAGCTCGCCGCCCGAGGCGATGCGGTGCAGGGGGCCGGGCGGGCTGCCCGGATTGGCGGCCATCGTAAACACCACGTCGTCCGCACCCTCGGGCCCCCAGCGCTCGGCCGCGCGCTCGGCCACCTCGGTCAGGAAGACCGCCTTCTCGAAGCGCAGCGGCTTGAGCTCGCGCAGGACCGCCGCGTCCAGGCGCTCGGCCGCCCCGACGCGGGCGGCGTGCAGCGCACGGGCCGCTGCGCGGTAGGCGCCTTCGGCCGCCGCGGCCTGGGCGGCCAGGCGTGCGGCCTCGCGGCCGCGGTCGTCCACGCCCGCGAGCCGCGCGCGCAGGGCCGAAGCCAGGGCCGGCAGGGCGGCCACCTCCACCCGGTGCCTGCGGGCGGCTGCGCGCAGCGCGAACAGGCGGCTCTCGGCCTTCTCCAGCCCCTCGGGATCGGCCTCCAGATCCCGGCTTGCGGTCTCGAGCTGGGCCACGGCCTCGTCGGCCTCGACGGCGGCGCGGTCGAGCGCCCTGACCAGCTCGTCCAGCGCGCCGCCGGCGAGCGACGCCACACGGCCGATGGCGCGGGCGGCACCGTGGATGCGCTCGGACGCGCCGCGGTCCCCAGCCAGCTCGGCCCGCGCGGCGTCCAGCGCCTCGGCGAACCTCTGGGCGTTCTGCAGGCGTGCCCGGCGGGTGGCCAGATCGGCCTCTTCGCCGGCCTGGGGGGCGAGCGCATCCAGCTCGGCCACCTGGGCGCCGAGGAGGCTGGCTTCCTCGGCGCTTGCCGCCGCGGCGGCGCGGGCGGCTTCGGATGCCGCCGCGGCCTGCTGCCAGACGGTGTGCAGCCGGCCGACATCGGCCACCTTGCCGTCGAGCTTGCCGAAGGCATCCAGCATGCGGCGGTGCGTCTCGGGACGCAGCAGGGCCTGCTGCTCGTGCTGGCCGTGGACCTCGATGAGCGTCTCGGCGAGCTGGCCCAGGAGGCCCACCGTGGCGGGCTGGTCGTTCACGAACGCGCGGCTGCGGCCATCCGCCTGCAGGACGCGGCGAACCACCAGGCGGTCGTCGGCCGCAATGCCCGCGTCCTCCAGCCGGGCGCGGGCCGGATGGCCGGGGGCCAGCGCGAACTCGGCGGTGACGGCGGCCTGCTGCGCCCCCTGGCGCACCAGGCCGCTGTCGGCGCGGGCGCCCAGCGCAAGACCCAGCGCGTCCAGCAGGATGGACTTCCCCGCACCGGTCTCGCCGGTCAGCACGGCGAGTCCCGCGCCGAACTCGATGTCGACCGCCTCGATCAGCACGACGTCACGGATGGCGAGGCGCTGGAGCATGGGCGCGCTTCTAGAAGACCGAGCCCCAGGCCCGCGAGATCCACGAGTCGTCGTTGTCGGCGGGCACCAGCTGGTGCCGCACCAGCAGGGCATAGCTGTCCTCGTACCACGGGCTGCCCGGGTAGTTGTGGCCCAGCACGGCTGCGGCGGCCTGGGCCTCCACGACGACCCCCAGCTTCAGGTATGCCTCGGTCAGCCGATGCAGGGCCTCGGGCACGTGGCTCGTGGTTTGGTAGCGCTCGATCACGGTGCGGAACCGGTTGATGGCGGCAACGTAATCGCCTCGCTTCAGGTAGAAGCGGCCGATCGCCATCTCCTTCCCCGCGAGATGGTCGTAGGCCAGGTCGATCTTCAGCTGGGCGTCGCGGGCGTAGTCCGTGCCGGGGAAGCGCTTCACCACCTCGTCCAGCGCACCCAGCGCGAGCTGCGTCATGCGCTGGTCGCGCTGCACGTCGGAGATCTGCTCGTAGTAGGAGAGCGCGATCAGGTAGTAGGCATAGGCCACGTCGCGGTGGCCGGGATGGAGCTGGATGAAGCGGTCGGCCGCGATGATCGCCTCGTCGTACTCGTCGGCCTCGTAGTGGGCATAGGCGGCCATGAGCTGGGCCCTGGTCGCCCACTGGGAATAGGGGTGCTGGCGCTCGACCTCGTCGAAGGCCATGGCCGCCGCCGCGTACTCGTCCTCCTCCAGAAGATCGACGGCGGTGTTGTAGAGCTCCTCGACCGGGCGCTCGACATACTCGGGCTTCTCGTCGTCGGCGCAGGCGGCGACGAGAACCAGGACGGCCAGGAGCGGCAGCACGGCCGCGCGGACGCGGCCTCGCACGGGGGCAAGGGGCAGTAGGATCACGACGGCCTATGAGCGGCGCGAATTGACGTTCGTCCGAAGTCTAGCACCGCCCACCACGCCCCCAAAGCGCGTCGGCGCTCCTACTGGGCGGCCGCGGCGGGTGCGGCCGCTTCCACGCTGAAGGCGGCGGGATCGGCGAAGAGCGCCCGCAGCAGGCGCAGGTTGAGGGTGTGGCCGCCCTGCTCGGAACGCACGCGGCCCTCGATCCTTACGCCTGCCAGGGCCAGGTCGCCGACCAGATCGACCAGCTTGTGGCGCACGAACTCGTCGGCATGGCGCAGGCCGCCAGGGTTAAGGACGCGCCCGCCGTCGATGACCACCGCGTTATCCAGCGAGGCGCCGTGCGCCAGGCCGCGCGCCTTGAGTCCATCGAGCTCGGCCAGGAAGCCGTAGGTGCGGGCGCCGGCCAGGTCACGGCGGAACGATGCCTCGTCCAGCGTGCAGGCGGCCTCCTGCACCCCGATGGGCGGTCCATCGTGTACGACCCGGCAGGACACTGTGAAACCCTCGCCGGGGATGGCTTCGACCCAGCGCCGGCCATCCTCGACCCTGACCGGGCGCCGCACGCGCAGCAGGCGCCGCGGCGCTTCCTGGGCGAGGGTGCCGGCCCGGTCGATCAGGTCGACGAAGGCCGCGGCGCTGCCGTCGCCGATCGGCAGTTCGGGCCCGTCCACCTCGACCGTCGCGTTGTCGACGCCGCAGCTCGAGAGCGCCGCCAGCAGGTGCTCGACAGTCGCCACGGTCGCACCGTCGGGTCCGGCCAGCACCGTCTGCATGGCGGTTCCCACCACGTTCGCATGGCTGGCAGGGATGGGCCGCGAGCGCCGCTGTCCGTCCACGCGCACGAAGGCGATGCCGGCATCGGCCGGCGCGGGCAGCAAGCGAACCGCCACCGCCGTGCCGGCATGCAGCGCGATGCCCTGCATGGTGGCGGTCTCGCGGATCGTCCGCTGGCGTGCGCTCCGCACGGCTGCCCTGCCCGGTTCCGGGGTGGCGCCTCGCGCCCGCCCTGAAGGCGCTGCGCCCCGGAGGTGTTCTAGCGGCCACCTCCGGGGCGCACAAGTCACGCGACGTTACGTCACCGCGGACGGCGGGCCATCGACGCCGCCGCCCGCCCGCCACCGGTCCTAGTTGGCCTGGCGGCGCAGGAACGCCGGAATGTCGAGCACGTCCTCGTAAGTCGAGGACATGCCCAGCCTGTCGGTCGCCTGCGGGCGGCCGAGGGCCAGGTCGGGCGACGCCTTGGGCTGGGCCGCGGGCTCGGCGGCCGGCCGGGCCGCCGCCGGACGCGCGGCCTGCGCCTGCGGCTGGACGGCCGGAGTCGCGGGGGCCGCCTGGGGACGCTCGATCGCCGCCTTCATGGTGTCCGTCATGCGCGCGAACAGGCTGGGCATGCGGCGCCGCTGCTCCTCGGCCGGCTCGGCCGCGCGGGCCGGGGCGGCAGGGGCCTGCTGGGCGGCCGGCTTGCGCGGCTCCACCGGGCGGGGCGGGATGAAGGCGTCGCGCGCCGCAGGTGCCGGGGCCGGCATCGGCGCGGGCGCCGGGGCTGTCTCGGCCGGGGCCGGCTGGGGCTGCGCCGCGACCGCCGGGGCGTGCACCGCGACGGGCGCGGGCTCGACCGGGGCCGGGGTGTAGACCGGCTGGGGCGCCGCAGCGGCCATCGCCGGCATCGCCGGCGCGGGCTCCAGCTCAACGTCCTGGATGGCCAGCGCATGCTGGCCGTGCGAGGCCGGCATCATCGTGGTGCGCAGGCCAAACCCCGCGGGCTCGGCCAGGACGCGGTGCGCGACGGCCGCGGCAGGCGCGGACGACGGAGCCTCGGCCGCCGGGGCCGCGTCGGTCTTGACCAGCACCGGACGCATGGGCTGGCCCCCGGCCTTGGCGGCCTTGTAGGGGCTCTGCGCGGTGGCCGCCACCTCGATGCCGGTGGCCACCAGCGAGATGCGCATGCGGCCCTCCATCCCCTCGTCGAACGTCGCACCGAAGATGATGTTGGCGTCGGGGTCGACCTCCTCGCGGATGCGGTTGGCGGCCTCGTCCACCTCGAACAGCGTCATGTCGCCGCCGCCCGTGATGTTGATGAGCACGCCGCGCGCGCCCTTCATCGAGACGTCGTCCAGCAGCGGGTTGCTGATGGCTGCTTCGGCCGCCTCGATGGCCCGGCGGTCGCCGGTGGCCTCGCCGGTGCCCATCATCGCCTTGCCCATCTCGCTCATCACCGTGCGCACGTCGGCGAAGTCGAGGTTGATCAGGCCGGGCTGCACCATCAGGTCGGTGACGCCGCGCACGCCGGCGCTGAGCACGTCGTCCGCCATGCGGAAGGCGTCGGCGAAGGTAGTCTTGTCGTTCGCCACCCGGAACAGGTTCTGGTTCGGGATGACGATCAGCGTGTCGACGTACTGCTGCAGCTCGGCGATCCCCTCCTCGGCGATGCGCATGCGCTGGGTGCCCTCGAAATGGAAGGGCTTGGTCACCACGCCCACCGTGAGGATGCCGAGCTCGCGCGCCGCCCGTGCCACGACGGGCGCGCCGCCCGTGCCCGTGCCGCCGCCCATGCCGGCAGCGATGAAGCACATGTTGCTGCCCTGGAGATGGCTGATGAGCTCGTCCAGCGTCTCCTCGGCCGCGGCGCGGCCGACCTCGGGCCGCGAGCCCGCGCCCAGGCCCTGCGTGTAGGCCGCGCCCAGCTGGACGCGCCGTTCCGTCAGCGCCTGGGTCAGCGCCTGCGCGTCGGTGTTGGCGCAGACGAAGTCCACGCCGCCCAGCTTGGTGCGGATCATGTTGTTGACCGCGTTGCCCCCGGCGCCGCCGACGCCGAAGACGATGATCTGCGGCTTGAGCTTCTGCGTTTCCGGGATCCCCAGATTGATCGCCATGTTCTACCTCCAACTCGACCTTGTTGTTGCCGCGCGCCGCGTTCCGCGACGCTCCCCACCACCCGGCCCGACCGCCGCGGGCCCTTCCGTTCCCAGCCGCGCGCCCGGGGGGACGACGCTTTCGGGTCTGGATCTCGTCATAGGTTCTCCTTCAGCCACTGGCCGAAGCGGCCGAACCGCTCCAGCAGCCCGGCCTGGGCGACCCAGGGACCGGGAATCGCATCGCCGGCGTCGCGCTGGGCGTAGCGCAGCAGTCCGGCGCAGGCGGCGAAGGACGGACCGCCCATCGCCTCGTTCAACCCCTTGAGCCAGATCGGCTGGCCCACACGCACCTGCTTGCCGAAGATCTGGCCGGCCAGCTCGCGCGTACCCTGCAGCAGGCTTGCGCCGCCGGTGAGCACGAGGCGGCGGCCGGCGGATCGGTGCAGGCCCGCGGCCTCGATGCGATTGCGCACCATCTCGAGCGTCTCCTCGACGCGCGGGCGGATGATGCTGACCAGGAGCGAGCGCGGGATGTGATTGGTGCCGCCGGCGAACCCCTCGCCCAGCGCGGGCACGTCGAGCACCTCGCGGTCGTCGTCGCGGCTGGCCACCGCGCTGCCGTAGAGCGTCTTCATGCGCTCGGCGTGGGCGGGCGGCGTGGACAGCACGCGGGCGATGTCGTTGGTGACGTGATGCCCGCCGATGGGCACGACCTCGGTGTGGACGCAGGCCCCGTCCAGGAACACGGCGGCCGACGTGGTGCCGGCGCCCATGTCGACCACGGTAACGCCCAGGTCCTTCTCGTCGTCCACCAGGGTGGCGAGGGCGGAGGCATAGGGCGTGGCGACGCGGGCGCGCACGTCGAGGTGCGAGCGGGCGACGCAGCCCTCGAGGTTGCGTAGCGCGCCCGAGGCGGCGTTGACGACGTGGACCGTCACGCCCAGGCGTTCGCCCACCATGCCGCGCGGGTCGCGGATGCCGTTGGTGCCGTCCACCGTATAGCCGACGGGGAAGCACTGCACGACGGCGCGCTCGGACTCGGCCAGCGAGCCGCGGCTGGTCTGCAGCACGCGGCGGATGTCGCGCTCGCCGATCTCGTGCCCGCCCACGGCGACCTCGACCGCAACCATCTGCGAGGCCGGCCTGCCTGCCGAGACGTTGACGACGACGGATTCGATGCGCTCGCCGGCCATGCGCTCGGCGCTCTGCACCGCGGCGGCCAGCGTGGCCTCGGCGGCCTCCATGTCGACCACCGTGCCCGCCTCGATGCCGCGCGCGACATTGTGCCCGATGCCCACGACACGCAGCCCGCCGGCTTCCTCGCCGCGCGCGATCAGGCAGCACATCTTCGACGTGCCCACATCCACGGCCGCGTACAGGCCCGATCCCCCCTTGGACGCCACCCTCAGTCCTCCCCCCTTGCGGCCGCGACGACGGCGGCAGGCGCGCCTTGCCGCGTCACGTGCTCTCTCCCTTGGCTTCCTTGAACGCCTGCTCGCGTGCCGCCCTGCCCTCCGGCGTCAGGCGCACGACGACCTTGTCGCCCTGGCGCAGGTCGAGGGCAGCCACGTCCCCCTCCAGCAGGCGGTGGTCGCGCTCGTAGGCGGCCAGCGCGTGCCAAGCCGCGGCGAAGTCGCCGGCGGGCAGGGCCACGCGCAATCCATTGTCCAGCTTGAGGTCCCAGCGCCGCGCACCCATCCGCACGGCCGCTGCCACGCGGGTGGCCAGCGCGGGCTCGGTCGCCAGCACGGCCAGGAGCTGTGCTGTGTGTGCGGGGGCGTCGGGCCCCACCACCAGCGGCAGGTGGGCGAAGGGCCGCACATCCACGCCCGCGACGGGCTCGCCGTTGCGGTCGATCACGACGTGGCCGCCCTCGTGCTGCCACACGGCCATCGGCTCGCGCTCGACCAGGCGCACGAAGAGGACGCCGGGCAGGCGGCGCTCGACCGTGGCCTCGCGCACCCAGGGCAGCGCCTGCAGGCGGTCGCGGCCGTCGTCGAGGTCGACGAACAGGACCGGATCGCCCACCCGGACGCCGAGCGCGGCCAGCACGTCGGCCGGCTGGGTGCGGCCGCGGCCGCTGACATAGACCTCGGCCACCGCGAAACCGGCACCGGCGGTGGCGCGGGCCACGGCACCGGAAACCGCGGCGCCCGCCTGCTCGATCGCGCCCGAGGCGACCAGGATCCAGGTGGAGGCGCCCATGAGCGCGGCGGCGGCCAGGCCCGATCCCGCGGCCAGAACGCGGCGCGCCCGGGCGGGCAGCCGGAACCAGCGCCGCGCGACCCCCTTGGCTGGGGCGCGGCGGCCGCGCGGGCGGGCCTCTCCCCTCAGGTGTCGCATCGCGCCTCCTCGACCAGCCAGGCCACCAGGGCGCCGAAGTCGATGCCGGCGAAGGCGGCCTGCTCGGGCACCAGGGACAGCGGCGTCATGCCTGGCTGGGTGTTGACCTCCAGCAGGTAGAGGCGGCCGGGCTCGCCGGCCGTATCGTCGTAGCGCAGGTCGGAACGGCTGACGCCGCGGCAGCCCAGAACCTGATGCGCGGCCAGGGCCATCGCCTGGGCCTGGCCGTAGGCCTCGGGATGGATGGGTGCCGGGACCAGATGGTCGGCCACGTCGGGCGTGTACTTGGCGGCGTAGTCGTAGAAGCCCTTGCGCGGGCGGATCTCGGTCACGCCGAGCGGACGGCCGCCCATGACCGCGACCGTGATCTCGCGGCCCGGGATGAAGCGCTCGACTAGCACCTCGTCGCCGAAGGCGAAGTCGTCGTCCTCCAGGACGATGCGGTTGTCGCCGGCGGCGACGATGCGCACGCCGACGCTGGATCCCTCGGCCACCGGCTTCACGACGAAGGGCGGCTCGAGCGGCACCGCCTGGCCCAAGGCGCCGCGGCCCAGCACGATGCCTTCGGGCATGGCGATGCCGGCGGCAGCAAGGATGCGCTTGGCCATCGGCTTGTTCATGGCCAGCGCGGAGGCCAGCGGGCCGGAGTGGGTGTAGGGGATGCCCAGCACCTCGAGCACCCCCTGCACGCAGCCGTCCTCGCCGTAGCGGCCGTGCAGCGCGTTGAAGACGGCATCGGGCCGGGGGCGCATGCCGGCCAGCACCGCGGCCACGTCGCGCCCCGCGTCGATGCGCGCCACGCGATAGCCCTTGTCCTCGAGGCCCGCCGCCACGGCATGGCCGGTCACCAGCGAGACTTCGCGCTCGGCCGACCACCCGCCCATCAGGACCGCCACGTTCTTGCTCATGCGGCCTCCTGGGGCGTGCCGGAGGCGTGTCGGCCGAGGCGGCGGATCTCCCATTCCAGGCGCACGCCGGTGGCCTCGAAGACGCGGCGGCGCACCTCCTCGCCCAGCGCCTCGATCTCGGCGGCCGTGGCGTTGCCGGTGTTGACCAGGAAGTTGCAGTGCTTGGGCGACACCTGGGCGTCGCCGCGCATCAGGCCGCGGCATCCGGCGCGGTCGATCAGCTCCCACGCCTTGGCGCCGGGCGGGTTGACGAAGGTGCTGCCGCCGGTACGGGTGCGCAGCGGCTGGCTGGCCTCGCGAGCCTCCTGCACGCCGCGGATGCGGGCCGCCACGGCGGCCGGGTCGTCGCGCCGGCCCACCAGGGTGGCGGCGGTGAAGATCCAGTCGGCCGGCGCCGCACTATGGCGGTAGGCGAGACCCAGCGCGTCGGAGGGAACCTCGTGAATGCGGCCCGCGCGGTCCACTGCACGGGCGGTCACCAGCACGTCGCGCATGTCGCCGCCGTAGGCGCCCGCGTTCATGCGCAGTGCGCCGCCGATGGTGCCGGGCACGCCGGCCAGGAACTCGAGCCCCGCAACGCCCTTCTCGGCGGCGGCCAGCGCCACGGTCAGGTCGAGCGCCCCGGCACCCGCGCGCAGCCGCGTGCCGCACGCCTCGATCGTGCCGAAGCCGCGCGCCAGACGGACCACGACGCCGTCCAGGCCGCCGTCGCGCACCAGCAGGTTGGAGCCGACGCCGATGACGGTGACCGGCACCTCGGGCTCGAGCGCGGCCAGCAAGGCGGCGAGGTCGGCTTCGTCGGCGGGGCGGAACAGCACCTCGGCGGGGCCGCCGGTGCGGAACCAGGTGAGCGGGCCGAGCGGCGCGTTCGCCGTCAGCCGTCCGCGCACGGGCGGCAGGCGGTCGATGAGCGCGAGATCGCGGCGGGCGGCCATCATGCGCCGGCCCCCGCGCGCGCCGGCGTGGGCGGCAGCAGCCTGGCCAGCTCCTCGGGCAGCGCGTTGGCCCACTGGGTGATGCTGCCCGCGCCGAGGCACACGACGAGATCGCCGGGCTCGACCATGCCGGCCACCAGGCGAGCCAGGTCCTCGGGCCGCTCCAGGGCCTCGACGCGGCGGTGTCCGCGCGAGCGCAGGCCGGCCACCAGGGCGTCGCGGTCGATACCCTCGATCGGCGCCTCGCCGGCGGCATAGACGTCGGCCACGATCACCGCGTCGGCGTCGTTGAAGCAGGTGCAGAACTGGTCGAACAGGTCGTGCAGGCGGGTGTAGCGGTGCGGCTGCACCACGGCCACGATGCGGCCCTTGAACGCCTCGCGCGCAGCGCGCAGCACGGCGGCGATCTCGACGGGGTGGTGGCCGTAGTCGTCCACCACGCTCACGCCGCCCGCCTCGCCGGTCATGGTGAACCGGCGCTTCACGCCCTTGAACCCTCCAAGCGCCTGGCGCACCACCTCCTCGGGGATGCCCATCTCGCTGGCCACCGCAACCGCGGCGAGAGCGTTGACCACGTTGTGCATCCCGAACATGGGCAGGCGGACGTCGGTCATGCGCGCGGCCTCGGCCCCGGTGCGGTCGGCGATGGCGATGTCGAACAGGTAGGCGCCGGCGACGCGGCGCACGTTCGTGGCGCGCACCGCCGCCTGGGGGCTCAACCCGTAGGTCACGATGCGGCGGTCGCCCACGCGCCCGATCAGGCTCTGCACCTCGGGATGGTCGATGCAGCAGGCGGCAAAGCCATAGAAGGGGATGTTCTCGACGAAGGCGTCGAACGCCTTGCGCATGGCGTCGAACGACCCGTAGTGGTCGAGATGCTCGGGGTCGATGTTGGTTACGATGGCGATGGTCGCCGGAAGCTTGACGAAACTGCCGTCGGACTCATCGGACTCGACCACCATCCAGTCGCCGCCGCCCAGGCGCGCATTGGTGCCGTAGGCGTTGATGATGCCGCCGTTGATGACGGTGGGGTCGTAGCCGGCTGCGTCCAGGATGGCGGCGACCAGCGAGGTGGTCGTCGTCTTGCCGTGGGTGCCGCCCACCGCGACCGACCACTTGAGCCGCATCAGCTCGCCCAGCATCTCGGCGCGGCGGACCACGGGGATGAAGCGGGCGCGGGCCGCCTGCACCTCGGGGTTGACGCCCTTGATGGCCGAGGACACGACCACGACCTCGGCTTCGCCCAGGTTCTCCTCGCGGTGGCCGATGGCCACGGGGATGCCCAGCGCGCGCAGACGGCGGACGTTGGCGCTCTCGGCCACGTCGCTGCCCTGCACGGTGTAGCCCAGGTTGCGCAGCACCTCGGCGATGCCGCTCATGCCGATGCCGCCGATCCCAACGAAGTGGATCGCGCCGATCTCGAGCGGAAGGGCCCTCATGCGGCCTCCTTGCGGGGCTGCGCCTCGCCGCGGCCGCTGCCGCCGTTGCGCCCGGGGACCAGGTCCTCGACCGCGTCGGCCAGGGCCTCGGCCGCGTCGGGGCGGCCCAGCGCGCGGGCGTTGGCGGCGGCGGCGGCCAGCAGGTCGGGCGCGTTCGCCAGCGTCTCGACGCGGGCGGACAGGGCCTCGGCGGTGAAGGCGCTCTCGGGCATGACCCAGGCGGCCCGGGCGGCCTCCAGCGCACGGGCGTTGGCGGTCTGGTGGTCATCGGCCGCGAAGCGGTAGGGCACCAGCACGGCGGGGCGGCCCGCCGCCGCCAGCTCGGCCACCGTGGAGGCGCCGGACCGCGCGATGACGAGATGCGCGGCGGCGAGGCGGGCCGGCACGTCGGTGAAGAAGGTGGCGAGGTCGGCCGCGATGCCGGCGTCGCGGTAGATGCGGCGAACGGCCTCCAGGTCCTCGGCCCGGCACTGCTGCGCGACGTGCAGGGCGCTGCGCAGTCCCACAGGCAGGGCCGCCAGGGCGTGCGGCACGACGGCCGACATGATGTGCGCGCCCAGACTGCCGCCCATGACGAGGACGCGGAGCCCGCTGACCTCGTTGGGCGTGCCGTAGGTCGTGACGGCCAGGGCGGCGACGGCGGCGCGCACCGGATTGCCGGTCACGCGCACCCGCCCGGCGGCCTGCGGCTTCAGGGCATGGGTCTCGGCGAAGGAGAGTGCGATGGCGTGCACGCGCCCTGCCAGCAGCCGGTTGGCGCGGCCCAGCACGGCGTTCTGCTCGTGCAGCATGGCGGGCAGGCCGAGCTGCACGGCGGCCGCGACGGGCGGCACCGAGGGGTAGCCGCCGAAGCCCACCACGGCCGCGGCATCCATCGCCTTGAGCAGCCGGCGGGCCTCCAGCGTGCCCACCGCCAGGTCGAAGGCACCGCGCACGCGGCCCGCTAAGCCGCCGCCCGACATGGGGGCGGCCCGCACGACGTGGACCGGAACCGAGCCGAAGTCGCCTGCCGCGGCGCCCCGGCGGTCGGTGGCGAAGGCGACCGCCCGGCCGCGGCGCATCAGCGCATCGGCCAGCGCCCTGGCCGGGAACAGATGCCCGCCAGTGCCCCCGGCGGCGAGGACGATGGGACGGGGCGCCGTCATGCCGGGGCTCCCGTCTCGGGCCGGCGGCGGGTCAGGGCCAGCAGCAGGCCCATGCCCAGCGCGAGCGCGAACAGCGACGAGCCGCCGTAGGAGACGAACGGCAGGGTCATCCCCTTCGCCGGCATCAGCCGCACGTTGACCGCCATGTTGATGAGCGCCTGCACGCCGAACTGCACGGCCAGCCCGGTGACGGCCAGCATGACGAACAGGCTCTTCTCGTTGTGGGCGCGGGCCAGCGAGCGCAGGGTCACGAAGGCGAACAGCGCAATGATCGCGAGGCACGCGATCATGCCGAACTCCTCGGCCGCCACGGCGAAGACGAAGTCGGAATGGGCGTCGGGCAGGATGTTCTTGACCTCGCCCTGGCCCGGGCCGCGGCCGAATAGCCCACCCTGCTGGAAGGCCATCAGGGCCGTGTCGACCTGGTAGGAATCGCCCGTCGAAGGATCGAGGAAGCGGTCGATGCGCTCGCGCACATGGGGCATGACGACGTAGCCGGCGGCGAGCCCGCCCACCGCGGTGACGACGAACGCCGCCATCCACAGGATCGGCAGGCCGGCCAGGAAGAACTGGGCGCCCCACACCGCCATGACCGTGACGGCCATGCCCACGTCGGGCTGCATGACCAGCAGCGCCATGACCAGCATGAAGAGAGCGGCCGAGATGGCGTTGCCGGGGAACGAGGGGTCGATGCGCTGGGTGGCGAACATCCAGGCGGCGACCACGGCGAAGGTGGGTTTCACGAACTCGGACGCCTGCAGCGAGAAGCCC
>Ga0073934_10009091_pt1 | contig 12893 bp, 11 predicted proteins | sample LarsenN4metaG_FD_76834 | JGI IMG/M metagenome (GOLD analysis project Ga0073934, IMG submission 76834) | Hot spring sediment bacterial and archeal communities from British Columbia, Canada, to study Microbial Dark Matter (Phase II) - Larsen... ...
CCACCACCGCGCCGGTCGCCGGCATGCTCGCCGAGGGCGTGCCGGACAATCTGTTCGTGCTGCTTTCCGGGCGGCTCACCTGGCCGGCGGTGGCGTTGCTGCTCGAGTCCGAAACGCCGGGGTTCGATGCGCTGGTGGCGCCCGGGCATGTGTCCGCGGTCATGGGCCCGGAGGAGTGGCGGTTCGTGGTGGACGAGCACCGCATTCCGGCGGCGGTCGCCGGGTTCACGGCCGAGAGCCTGCTCGCGGCATTCTATTCGGTGCTGCGCCAGAAGCTCGAGGGCCGGCTGTTCCTCGACAACTGCTACGCGCACGTCGCCAAACCCGGCGGCAACCCCACCGCCCGCCGCCGGCTCGCCGAAACCATGGAGGTGACCGACGCCAATTGGCGCGGCGTGGGCGTCATTCCGAGGTCCGGCTTCGCGCTCAACGATGCCTGCGCCGCGCACGACGCGCGCCGCCAATTCCCTTCGTATGACGACGCCGCGCGCAAGCGCCGCGGCCAGATGCCGCCCGGTTGCGACTGCGCACGCGTGGTGCTCGGCAAGATCTACCCCGACGAGTGCCTCCTCTACGGGCGCGCCTGCACCCCGCGCACGCCGATCGGCCCGTGCATGGTGTCGGACGAAGGCGCCTGCCGCATCTGGTGGGCGGGCGGCGTGCGCACGCCGCCTGCGGTTAATGCCTGAACCGGCAGCTCGCCGGCGATCAATGGCACCATGAATATGGTTATTTCCCGGAGCGCGATAGCGGCGCTGATACCTGCACGGATCATGCGGAGACACAAGCCGGATGCATCGGTCTAAGGTTATTGCCACCCCCTCGTTCCGGGTGGCAAGGAGGGATGTCATGAAAGACCGTCGCTGGCAGGATGTGGCGATGCTGATTTTAGGTCTTTGGCTCATCGCCTCGCCGTTCGTGTTGCAATACCCCGACATGCTCGGGATCGCGGTGCTCAACTCCTATGTCTTCGGTTTCGGCGTGATGCTGTTCGCCGCCATTGCGCTCTTCAAGCCGCAGATGTGGGAAGTGTGGGTCAACCTGGTGCTCGGCGTGTGGCTGATGGCCGCGCCGGTGGTTCTCGGTTTCCGGACCGAGACCGACGCCACGGCCAATCATCTGCTGATCGGGCTGCTGATCGTGATCGACGCGCTGTCGGTCATGGTGCCACGCTACACCCGTAAGGCCACCTGAGGCCGCGCCACGCCAAGGATGGCTTTTTCCGCGACACCGGCCGCCGAAGCGCGGGACCGGTGTCGTGATCTCCTGTAGTTTATTCCGAAGCGACGCTACCCGTTCCTGCCGGGCGATGTTACCTTTTTGCCCATGTCCGATCCAAAACCGGAACCAACGTTCGCCGCGCGCCGCTTTCTCGTCACCGGCCGCGTCCAGGGCGTCGGCTTCCGGCCCTTCGTCTACCGGCTGGCGCTGGCGCACGGCCTGCGCGGCTGGGTACGCAACCTGGCGGGCGAGGTCGAGATCGTGGCGCAGGGGGAGGCGGAGACGCTCGCGCATTTTGCCGAAGCCCTGCAACACCAGGCGCCGCCGTTTGCCCGCGGCTTGCACCTCCGTGACGAACCGTTTCCGGCGCAGACGCTGACCGGCTTCGAAATCCGCGCGAGCGCGGCCGGCCGGCTGGACGCACACCTGCCTCCCGATGTGTTCGTGTGCGACGATTGCCTGCGCGAGCTCCATGATCCCGCCGACCGCCGCCACCGCTATCCGTTCATCAACTGCACCCAGTGCGGGCCGCGCTACACGGTGATCACCGCCCTGCCCTACGATCGCGCCAACACCGCGATGCATACGTTCGCGCTGTGCGCCGCCTGCCGGGCGGAATACGAGAATCCCGCCGACCGGCGCTTTCATGCCGAGCCGCTCGCCTGTCCGGATTGCGGTCCGCGCTTGCAGTACTACTCGGAGCACGACGGGCTGATCGACAATACCGCGGCGGCGCTGGCCGCCGCCGTGACCGCGTTGCGGGGTGGCGCGATCGTGGCGGCCAAGGGCATCGGCGGCTATCACCTGCTGTGCGACGCACACCACGACACGGCGGTCGCACGCCTGCGCGCCGTGAAACCACGTCCGCACAAGCCGCTGGCGGTGATGTTTCCCTGGCGCGGTGCGGATGGCCTCGATGCCGTGCGCTTGCATGCCGAGATCCAGGACGGCGTGGCACAACACCTGCGCAACCCGGAGCGGCCGATCGTGCTTGTGCCACGGCGCGCGGATTCGGACCTGTCGCAGGCCATCGCGCCGGGCCTCGACGAGATCGGCGCGTTCCTGCCGTACAGCCCCCTGCACCATCTGCTGTTGTCCGGTTGCAATGTGCCGCTGGTGGCCACCTCGGCCAACGTCAGCGGTGAGCCGGTGCTGACCGACAACGTCGAGGTCGAGGCGCGCCTCGCGCACGTCGCCGACGCCTTTCTGCACCACGACCGGCCGATCGTGCGGCCGGCCGATGATTCGGTGTACCGCGTGATCGCCGGCCGGCCACGCCCCTTGCGTCTGGGGCGCGGGGTCGCACCGCTCGAGCTGGAACTGCCGTCCACGCTTCCGCGACCGCTGCTCGCGGTCGGCGGGCACATGAAAAACACCGTGGCGCTCGCCTGGGACCGGCGCGTCGTGGTCTCGCCGCACATCGGCGATCTCGGCAGCCCGCGCAGCCTCGAGGTCTTCGGGCAGGTGATCGAGGACCTCCAACAGCTGTACGACGTGCGCGCCGAGGCGATCGTCGGCGACGCCCATCCGGGATATGCGAGCACCCGCTGGGCACACCGGGCGAAGCTGCCGCTTACCCGGGTGTTCCATCATCACGCCCACGCCGCGGCGCTGGCGGGCGAGCACCCGCAGATCGAACGCTGGCTGGTGTTCACCTGGGACGGCACCGGTTATGGCGAAGACGGCACGCTCTGGGGCGGCGAGGCCCTGCTCGGGGCACCCGGCGAATGGAAACGGGTCGGGAGCTTTCGGCCGTTCCACCTGCCTGGCGGCGAGAAGGCCGGACGCGAGCCGTGGCGCTCGGCGCTGGCACTGTGCTGGGAAACCGGCGTCGAGTGGCCGGGATGCCCGGAAGACAGCGCCTTATTACTAAGGAGCGCCTGGGCGCATCACCTCAACGCCCCGCCGACCAGCGCCGTCGGCCGCCTGTTCGATGCCGCCGCGGCCTTGGCCGGCGTGAACCTGCGCTCGAGCTTCGAGGGCCAGGGGCCGATGTTGCTGGAGGCGATTGCTGACCCGGACGGCGACGCAATTCCGTTACCGACCGCGGTCGACGAGCACGGCGTGCTGCGCAGCGATTGGGCGCCGCTCTTGCCGGTGCTCATGGATTCCAGCCTGTCCGCGTCGCAGCGCGCCGCGTGCTTCCATGCGACACTCGCCCGGGCGCTGTGCGATCAGGCGCGGCGGCTGCACCAGGCGCATGGCGGGTTCGTTGTCGGCCTCGCCGGAGGCGTGTTTCAGAACCGCCGGCTCACCGACCGGGTATTGGCGGTGCTGGCGGCGGAAGGATTCGAACTACGACTACCCCTGGCGCTGCCGACCAACGATGCCGCGATCAGCTACGGACAGGTCGTGGAGGCCGGCGCCGGCGCGTGACCCGGCCGCGGCGCCGGCCACATAATCGCCCTGCGGCGATTACGCGCCATTCGCGTGCGTTCCCGCCACGCTATTTCTCGAACAGCGAATCCAGCTTGCCGGGCGCGTGCGGCTTGAACAGGCGCGCGCCGATCCAGTAGCCGAGCTCTCGATAGGCCTCGAACTGCGCCTCGTCGAAGAACTGGTCGGCAGTAGTCTGGTGCGGAAATTGATGATGCTCGCGCCGGTAGCCGTTCACGTCCTCGGGCAGGTCGTCGAGCATCGTGGCCTTGACGTACAGGATGCGGCCCTGGGTGCCGTTGCTGTAGTAAATGTCGCCGGCGACGAACGCCTTGCTGGAAAGACGATCGTCGCCGCGCGGCCTGATGGGCTCGACCTTAAGGTCGATGGCGGCGCCGAAGTCGGTGCGCACCAGCTCGATGGCGCGCGCCAGGTCGCTGAAGCCGAATCCCGGATCGGCACCGGCATCGCAGACGATGATGTACCGGCAACGCCGGCGGACCAGCTCATAGAGCCCCAGGTTCTCGAAGTGGCCGCCGTCGGACAAGTGAATGTGCCAGGTGTCTTCGTCCAGGCCGCTGCCGAACATCTCGCGCAACAGGTACCAATACCAGCGCGGCCGTGAAAACCCACGCAGCCACGCCGGATGCCGCGGGTTGCGGATCCAGTAACCGAGCCGTGTATTGAACAGCGTCATGAGGAACGTCAAAGGCCGCGAGCGGGTGGCGTAGGTGTTGGGATCGACCGCGGCGCCGGAGATCGCGAACGCCGTGGCCAGGTTCATGCCGCCACCGACGTAGTCGCGGGTCGCGACGAATCCCGTGGCGCTGGAACCGCAATACTCGGGGCTGAAGAAAAAGCTGTCGCCGCCGCGCGTGCGGTATTTGGCCTCCCCAGAGCCGGTGAGCTGCACGTTGGCGTTGATGAGATGATACGGCGCCGCGCGCTGCGGGATGTCCAGCAACCGACACAGGTCGGCGCTCCCTGACGCGGCCTGGGCGATACCCTCCGGCATGTAGGCCTCCATCAGCCGGTTGCGGTAAAAGCGATGCATCGACACGTGGTTGATGTTGGCGAACACCGCGATCAGTACTGACGCCGCCAACAGATAGCGGAGCCACGCCGGAAAGGCCTCCTGCAGACCCACCAGGTGATAGAACCACAGGAACAGCCCATAGATCGCCAGCGCCAGGCCCGCACCCAGGAGCAGTGCGCGCCAGCCACGACCTTCCGCACCGGGTTTGCGGCCGCGCAGCGCGCCCCACATGGACAGCGCGCCGGACAGCGAAATCGCCGACATCGCGCTCTGAATCCAACCGCGCGCGTGCTGCCGGATCAGCTCGTACACCCATGGGATCGCGCCGGCCAGCACCAGCAGCACACCGAGCGCCAGCAGGAATCCGCCCGCGGCATGCACCCAGCGCTGCACGTACGACTTGCGCCACCACGAAATCGAAGTGCCGAGGGCGTACAAAAACGCGAGCATCAGGAAAGCGGCGAGCAGCCAGGCGCCGGACGACAGCAGCCAGGCGAACCCGTTCGGTGCCGGCCGGTCCGCCGGCAGGGCCGGGAGCCAGCCGTAGGCGGACGCGCCGTCCGGCAGAAACGGATGGCCGAGAAAAAAGACCAGCGCCAGGAACACCGGCACCAGCACGATCAGCGAGGCGAGTGTCCCCGCCAGCACCGCGCCGATCAGGGCCCAGAGGTTGAGCGCGCCGCCGGGCGTGAGGTAGTTGCCGTGCTCGCGCAACCAGGCGAGCACGTCGCCGCGCTTCTTGTAGTCCTCGCGCGTGGTGCCGAACGGGAACTCCTGCTTGTTGACCGACATGAACCAGGTCAGGCAGGAGCCGATATAGCCACCGCCCGATACCGTCGAGAGGTAATCGACGCGCTTGAGGAAGCCCCAGCGCTCCATGGCCTGCAGGAAGCCGAGGCTAAAGGTGGCGGAGCGGATGCCGCCGCCCGACAGCGCCAGGCCGACCGCGTCGTGGGCGGGATCGCCCGGGTCGCAATGCGCGATCATGCGCCGGGTGCGCAGGCGTTCGGTTTCCTTCGCGCGTACCGCGTCGATCGACGCCTGTGATGGTTGCTTCATTTCGGCATCCCTCCGGTTCTTCTTGGTTCCCGATGCCCGCGGCGGGCCGGTTTCGGCCCGCACGGGGATACTGTCGGCGCGGTTAGCTTACACCCGGACCCGCCCGGCAGGAAAAGGGCCAGCGATGCCGGCTTGGACCGAGTTAACCGGCCGAGGCCAGCAGGCGGGGTGCTTCGTAGCGTTCGAGGTGATCGATGTGCAACTGCGACCCGGGCAGGCCGCGGGCCAGCAACAGCGCGGCGGCGGCGCGCATATTGCGCGCCGGGCCGGTGGCATAGATTTCGTAAGACGCGATGTCCGGATGGTCAGCCAACACCCGCCGGACGCTTTCGAGCATGGCGGTTTCCGCCGGCGTCCATTCGCCGCGGCTCGCCTCGCGTGGCACCACGAGCGGCGAGTACTGGAAGTGGTCGAGGGTATCGACCAGCGACCGGCAGTAGCCGTCCAGGTAGTGGCCGTCCAACTCGTGCACCGCCCAATAGAGATGCCGCGGGTGCGGGAAGTCGATGCGCAGGCTGTGCTCGATGAGACTCTTGATCGGCGGGAAGCCGGTTTCGTAGGCGAGGAACAGCACCGGCCGCGGCGCCGCTTCGTTGAAGGTGAAGCGCCCCCACGGACCGCGCACCGTCAGTGCGGCGCCGGGCGCGAGGCCGTTGAACACGTGCTCGGCGAACCGGTCGCCGGGCATGCGGCGCACGTGGAATTCGAGATCGATGGCGTAGCACGAACAACTGGCGATCGACTTGTTGCGCGGCGCGAGCCCCGGGAATTCCAGGCTCACGTGCTGACCGGCGAGGAACTGGAGCGCGCGAGCGCGGGGTGCGCACCATCAGGCGCATGACGTCGTGACCCAAGGGTTCGAGCTTGGAAACCCTCGCCGGCACTTCCTGGGTCCGGAGATGCAAGGCCCGTGACGGGCCGAGCACCGACTCGACCGCGGCCGACCGAAGCCGCGAAGCGAACGCCGGACGCGCGCAGGCCTGGCTCGCGCTGTGTGCGAGCGAGGCCGAGCACGGGAGGCGTGAGCGCGCGAAGGGCCGGCACGGCGCAGCGAGCGGCGCGAGGCTTGCCGGACCGAAGGCCCATGCAAGCCGAGTGACGCGAGCGGTCCGGTGCCGGATCGAGAATGGCGTGCGCGGTGCGCGCCGTTCAGCGCACGGCGCACACCGACTCAGCACGGGACATCAGGCGGCACGAGCCAGGGCGGACGGGCGCGGGCCTTGCGGGGCGCAGCCCAAGCAAGGGCCGTGACCGGCTGCGCTGGCGGAAGCGTCTACGGGCACGGCCCGATCAGCTTGCCAATTCGTTGGCACCGACTTCTCGTAGTACTTCTAACACTTGTGGGTAGCCTAAATCGTGATTCACTTGCACTTCGTAGTAGTCGCCATCGCGCATCTGCTCATTTGAATATATCCAATCAGTGTTGTGATAGTCGGGGCTGTCCTTGGACATCACCTGGTAGCGGTATTGCCAAATTTTCTCAACTTTCTCCCATTTCACTTCAACGATGTAGATAACGAACCTATGCCCGTATATCTTGACACTTCCTCGCTTCGTGGGCGTTGGGCTTATCTTCCGTCGGACAGACGAGCGAAACACACGCCGACTTAGTGGATTCTTAGCTGACTCCTTCGCAAGCTTATCGGCTCTAACGTTGTACGGGTCTTTGGCGCGCCCCTTTCCATGCCCTTTAACCCAGTGGATCTCAGCACGCTTGTGCATCTTCCGATATGCTCTTGCGAAATCTTTCCAGAGGTCAGCGTTCTCGACCGGTCGGCCTTGCCAATTTTTCCACCCACTGCTACGCCAGCTACCTAGAGCGGAGCGGTAGTTGTTTACGATGTAGCGTGAGTCTGTTCTGATCACAACTTGACTAACCGTATCGAAGCAATCCAGGTCTGGAGCCATTCTTAACGCATCGATGCAGGCTTGAAGCTCCATTCTGTTGCCGGTGGTACCACTAATGCCTGGCGGCGAGTGGTCGGCGATAACACGCTCCTCGCCTACGGCGTCGACATGTATGAATACTATGCCGTAGCCACCCTTGCGACCTTTGGGATACAGCGATCCGTCGGTGTAGATTAGAAGCGCATCTTCAACGATCTTTGGCATCTTGGCTCATCTGTTCCCCAATTCGGGCGGGCCATACCCCTTGGGCCCGCCTTTTCTATTTGAAGATGATGCGCATCGCGTCCTCACGTGCACGACGTGCCAACTCTTTCGCTCGTCGTTCGCCGTGAAGGTTCACAGAGAACTTACGGCTGTGGCGTCTGCCGTCCGGGTCATCCCAAAACGCCTGCCACGATATGCGTTCGATGATTCCCTGCCGCCTGCGTTCGCGGCTGACGTATCGCCCTACTCCGACCATCCCGGAGGTGTTGTTGCGCCGCTTGCGGTTGCGTCGCCAGAGTTGATAGCCCTTGTCACGTGCGCTGGTCAGCGCGGCTTCCCGGAAACGAATCGCCGCCTGCAGCGCCGAGCGCTTGCCACCGTAACGACCATCGGTGAAGCAACGAATAGTAATCTCTCCACGGCGCTGCACCTGCACCAACCATGCATGTGTCCGCTTTGGCGCGTGATCTATTCGGCGAATGTGATGCAGGCTGTGCGAACGCGCCATGTGGTGCATGTCGCCCGGTTAAACTGAAATCACAGAAGTTCTTGCACACTCTCCAACCGCGCAACGGTCCCGGCGAGCCCCAGAGAAAGAAATGTGTCCAGCAGCTCGCGCACCGAGCGCGGCGGATTCTTCAACGCCTCGCGTTGACCGCGAACCGCGGCGCACACCGCCGCTGGGGCGAGGTCGTGAAGGTGTGAGACAAAATCGTCGGGATGCTGCGCCTCCATGCCATGACTCGCGAGTGCGGCTTGCGGAAAATCCTTCAGGTTGTAGGTAACGATCACGCCCGCCTGGCAGCGGATGGCGGCGGCGAGCACGTGCCGGTCATTGGGATCGGGCAGATTGAGATTGTCGATGAGCCCTTCGTACCCGGTGACTAGGCAGTCCGGCACCGAAAGGTCCATCAACTCGCGCGTCCGTTGAATCTGCTGCACAGACAGGTCCGACCGGTCCTTCAGCACTGAGCGCATCCACTCTTCGTGGATACGTTCGGTCCAGTGCGCCCGAAAGAGATCGGTCAGCGCCAAGCGCAACTGCAAGTCGCGCAGCGGTGCCGGATAGAGAACGCAGGCATCGTAAACGGCAACGAAACTCGCCACCCGTCAGTATCCCATCCTTAGGTCTTGGGCCTGATGCGCCAGCTCGTCCAGAGCCTGTTTGCGATTCACCTGCGTGCGTGCCCGATATTCGAGGAGATCCTTGAACAGGATACGCCGATGCGTGCCCACCTTGCGATAGGGAAGCTCGCCGCGCTCAATCAGGCCGACCAGATACGGCCGCGACACGTTCAGAAAGTCCGCCGCCTGCTGGGTCGTGAGTTCGGCATGGATCGGCACGATCGTGACTGCGTTGCCCTCGGCCATCTGCGCCAGGATGTCCACCAGCAGCCGCAGCGCCGACACCGGCACGGTGATGTCCTGTTTGCCGTCGATGACCCGCAGCCGGGCGGTTTCGCCGTGGCCGATGCAGGCGGCCAGGAGCCGGCTGCTCTCGCGGGCAAGCTGGGATTCCTGCTCGGTCGGCAGGGTCGGTTGTGGTGTGGTAATTGCGGGTGCGTTCATGGCTCCACCTATCGGTCGCTATCGTCGTCTATGTATGCAAATATAGCATTAAACGAAATAAACGCAATAAGTGTAAATAAACGAAAGCGCCCGCCCACGGAAATCAAGCCTTTTCTCGGCGTTATTTTCCACCAGGCGAAGCGCCCGCCCGCTTTAAGCCCCCCCGCCGCCGTTACCCGCGGCATCCCGATGATCGTGACACGTCGCTCCGGGGTGATGTACCGCGCCAGCGCGTCACGCACTTCTTTAGTGGTGATGCGCTGGTAGGCGGTTGCCTGTTCCCTGAGACCGTCGAGCGTGTCGCTGCGTGTATGCATGCCGGACAACCAGTACATCCAATACCGCGTGGTACGTTGCGACACCTCCTGTTCGTTGGCGAGTTGGCGCCGGACAATCGCCAGCTCCTCCTCCGTCGGCCCGTTCGCGGTCATCTCCTCGACGATGCGCCGCGCGAGTTGCATGGCGTCCTGCGCCTTCGCGGGGTCGGTGCTGAAACGGACCGCGAACCGGCCATTGCCGAGATCGCGGGTTCAAATTCGAAGTGCAACTTTGATTAACAGGTTGGGTGGGCGGGATGCGATAGCATCCGAGCCCCTCAACCGCCAAGTCAAAGATGCCCGGAATGAACTACACACATCTCACCCATCACGAACGATACCAAATCTACATCCTCAAGAAAGCTGGACATAACCCGAGCACTATCGCCACCCTGATGAACCGCCACAAATCCACCATCAGCCGGGAGCTCGCCCGCAACAGCGGACAGCGCGGCTACCGGCCCAAGCAGGCGCAGCGCTTGGCTGTGGCCCGCATGCGGGCCACAGCCAACGCCCGCCGCATCGATCCGGCCACATGGACCTTCGCCCAGGCCAAGCTCACCGAGCAATGGAGCCCGGAGCAGATCTCCGGATTCCTCGAGGCTCAGGGCCTGCCCTGCTGTCCGCCACGAAACCCTCTACCAGCGCATCTATGCCGACAAGCGCGCCGGCGGTGCCCTCTTTCGCCATCGGCGCTGCCAGAAGCTGCGGCGCAAGCGCTACGGCCGGCACCTCCGCGGCACGATTCCCGGACGGGTTTCAATTGAACAGCGTCCGGCCACGGTCGAGGCTCGTACTCGCGTAGGCCATTGGGAAGGGGACACAATTATCGGCGCCCGTCACCGCCAGGCCATCGTCAGCCTCGTCGAGCGCAAGAGCCGCTATACCCTGCTGACCAAGGTCGAACGCAAAACCGCTGACCTCGTTGGCCAAGCGGTCATGGGCCTGCTCAAACCCTTCAAGGCGCGCGTGCAGTCCCTGACGACGGACAACGGTAAAGAGTTTGCCGAGCACCAAACCATCGCCAGGAAGCTCGATGCCGCCTTCTACTTCGCCCATCCTTACGCTTCCTGGGAACGCGGCACCAACGAGAACACCAACGGTCTGGTGCGCCAATACTTCCCCAAGAAACGCCGCTTCGATACCATCCGTCCGGAGGAGGTCCGCCTCGCCATGGAAAGACTGAATCATCGGCCCAGAAAGTGCCTCGGCTTCAGAACACCTCATGAGGTGTTTATGCAGTCGTTGCGTCGCGTTGCACTTCAAGGTTGAATCCGCCAATTAATGGATGCGCTCCAGCACCTGTGCATGCAGCGCAGTACGGCACGCTGTTCATCGCCACGCCGGACAACCACTTCGGCCGCATCGTGCTCAAGGGTGGCGAAATCATCTCGCTGATCTTCGGTACCAAGTCCGGGATGGCCGCCCTGCCCTTCATCCGCGCCATCAAGGCCGGCAAATTCAAATTTGCCCAGGGCCAGACCCGGCCGATGGTACTGAGCACCTGCCGCCCGCCCCGGAGCTGTTGCGCCGCCTCAATGCCGGCGCCGCCCCGGCCGGCGCGACGGTGCAACCGCCGCTGGACCGGAATCTGCTGGGACGGGTCTACCGAATCATCGAAGGCGAATTGGTGGAGTTCGTGGGGCCGATCGCCAATCTGGTGTGCAGCGAGCACAAAGGGAAATTCGGACCGATCACCCAGGAAAAAGAGCTCAACGCCTTGCTCGAGTCCATCGGCCGCGAGATCGGCGACCCGAACAAGGCCCGACAGTTCATTGAGCGCGTCCGGGAGCGGATGGCGCATTGATCCGCAGCGCCGCGACCACGCCCCCTTCCCCCGCTCTCAAACGTTGACCCAGGCGGCGTCGCCGTCCTGCAGGCGTTGACGGATCTGCTGGATCAGCCCGGCCTGGCGATCCCGACGCTTGAGATCCTCCGGGTCTGCCTTGCTCATCACCTCCTCCTTGAGCCGCTGGTTCTGCTGGTTGAAGACCTGGATTTCCGCTTCGGTGAATTCCGCCTTTTCGCCGTGCCGGGTCGCGACACGCTCGTAGCCGAGGGTGTCGAGCACATCGCCAGCGATGCACTCAAACAACGCGAGCTCGGCCTTGGACATCTCACCCAGGAACTTGCGGGAATTACCGGCCATCACCGGGTTCACGACATTGCTCCACAGATCGCTCGAACGGGCGGCCTTCTTCGCCTCCTCGGTTTCATGGAAGCTCAGCATCGATGGTGTGTAGCGGTAACCGAGGAAATCGCACAGCCGGCGCATGCTGCGCTCCGGCTGGGTGGTGATGTCTTCATAACAGATACCGAAGAACCGCCTGACTCCGATACGCTTGCGATGCGCAAGCGCGATACGCTGGGTCGAGCCCCACTCGCGGGCGATATGGTAGACATGCTTCTCGCCCACCACTGCCTTGCGGAAACTGACCGCCACGTCGCGCCCGTCGCGATACAGGTAGATGTAACGGGCGGTGCCCCCGAAATAGCGCTCGATGTCGTCGAGGTAAGAAATATTCGCCAGGCTTTTGCAACACCAGGTCTGGGCGGCACGCGTCTCGGCCATGCGATCGTACACCGCGCCGAACACCGCCACCAACGAGCGCTCCCGGCAACGACGGGCGATCTCGGCGCGGTCCAGGGTCACGCCGTCCCATGCCACCGGGTTGAGTTCCACCAGCTGGCAGACATCGTCCACCAGGCGCGCAAAGTTTGCGTTTTGTGCCAGATCACCGTAACCCGGCACCATCGGCATCAGCCGCTGCAGGATGTGCGGTGGATGCGGCGCGGCCACTTCCGGCAGTTGATTCAGCATCAACCGCAACAGGTTTGAACCCGACCGTTGGGTTCCTATCATGAATATCGGCATGGGTGCTCCTTGTCCTCGGGGTGGCAGGATTTACTGGATGCGAAACGGGGTAGCGGTCCGCTGGGCGGCGAGCCCGACCGCGCGCGACGGGTCGCGCCGCCCGTCCAGGAGGTCGGCACCGGCGAGATAGTCACGCAGCTGGCGCACCGCGCTCTCCACGGAATGCACGACCGTGTCGATCCGCAGATCCGGCTTCTCGGGCGGTTCGTACGGCGAGCTGATGCCGGTGAACTGGGGGATCTGGCCGGCGCGGGCGCGCTTGTACAGCCCCTTCGGGTCGCGCTCCTCGCAGGCCGCGAGGCTGGCGTCGATGTATATCTCGCGGAAC
>Ga0073934_10009092_pt1 | contig 12893 bp, 11 predicted proteins | sample LarsenN4metaG_FD_76834 | JGI IMG/M metagenome (GOLD analysis project Ga0073934, IMG submission 76834) | Hot spring sediment bacterial and archeal communities from British Columbia, Canada, to study Microbial Dark Matter (Phase II) - Larsen... ...
CCTGCATCACCAAATCCTCTCTGCACTTCCGCGAACCGGGCACTTCCGCGAGCTCGCAAACAAACCCGACTCACGGGAGGTATGGAACCAAAAAACCCTTTCCGTCTCCAGCCTAAAATCGCAACAACCAAAGACGACCTGGCCAGGCAGGCTTGCCATACCCTTATTGGCGGGCAAGCCTCCTTGACTTCTCTTTGTTCCGTGGCGATTTTCGAGAGGGTTCCCGCACGTTACTATCCGGACCATCCGGGGCGGAATCCCCCTCAACGGTGCTATCGACATCGCCTGGGGAATCCTTGAGGAATTCTCCAGAATGTGGAATTCGCAGCTTGAGGACGGTGCCGGCAACGAGCAGATCCGCGCTCCGGCCCCTGAAGACCTCGGCGTTCCACTCCCGGATCTCGGCGTGCCGGGAGCCCGAGCCGAGCTTGCGGGCGGCGATTTTCCAGAGGTTGTCGCCCGGCTCGACCTTGTACTCGACCTCCCGGTAGCGGTGGTCGAGGCTGGGCGGGGGCGCACCGTCCCCATCCCGGGCACCTGGCTCCTCGGCCGCAGGGCCCTCCTCCGGCAGGGGCTCCTGCGGCGGAATCTCGGCCACCTCGGCGAGGTCCGCGGCGTCCTGATCGACCGTCTCGACAAGCTCCCCCGCCGGCGATTCTTCAACCACCGGGGCCGCCTCCGGCTCCTCCGCCGGGAGCTCGGGTCGCTTCTCCGGCGACTTCCACACGAACCGGGCCAGGCTGTAGTCCCGCTCCAGGACGCGGTCGACGGGCGAGGCCAGGTGGTCCTCGGGGGCCGAAAGCGGAGTCCCCGAATCCGCCTTGAGCCATCGAGAGATCTCGGGATGCCGGAAACGGTAGGCGTAGACAGCCCCAAAGGCCGCGAGGATCAGGAGGAAGACGCGGAAACCGGAGGACATGGGCTCTTGAGCTCCATTGCCAAATCAAGGATGGCGTCGGCAGCCTGCGTCCGGGCGAGCCTGCGGGCTCCCCTTGCCATGGATGCAAGCCGATCCGGCGACAAAAGCACGTCTTGAAGCACGCAACGAAGGCTCTCGGCCGTGATCTCGGCCTCTTCCAGGAGGAGCGCGCCCCCCGAGCGCACGAACACCTCGGCGTTCCGCTTCTGGTGCTCGTCCTTGTGGTGCGGGTAAGGCACCAGGACCGACGGCACGCCGAGGGCTGCAAGCTCGCTCAGCGTGGTCCCGCCGGCGCGTCCGAGGACCAAATCGCTCTGGGCCATGAGCGCCGGCAAGTCCGGCGTGAACGCGTGAACCTCTGCCTGAAAACCGGTTTTCCGGTAAGCCTCCGACATGCCATCCTTATCGGCATCACCGGCCACGTGAATCCAATAAATCTTTTCGCGTAGATCGAGGAGCTCCGGAAGAGCATCTCGAACTGCTCTGTTGACGCCGCTCGCCCCCTGGCTCCCCCCCACGACGAGGACTGTCCGCCCGGAACGGACTCTCGGGCGGCTCATCCGGGCTTCCTCGAGCACCTCCCGGCGAAGGGGATTGCCCGTGACGACCCGGCGCGAAGCGAGCGGCAGCTCCGTCTCCTCGAAGGAGCACGCCACTGCGTCGACGAAGGGCGCGAGGAGCCGGTTGACCCGGCCGGCCTTCACGTTCTGCTCGAGCAGAATCACGGGGATGCCGAGCCTCCGTGCCGCCAGGATTCCCGGAAGCGATGCGTACCCGCCGAGCCCGAAGGCTGCGTCGACGCCCCGCGCGAGGTCTTTCCGGATCGTCCGCTCCACCTTCACGGCGTCCCTTGCGTAGCGGATCCAGCTCGCGAAGCCTCCGGACGGCGGCCGCAGGCTCAGCGAGACCGTCTCGAGGCCCCGCCCGTGGAACACTCGATCCTCCACGGAGCGCGAGGTCCGAAAAAAAACGGCCCGGCAGCCGGGGAACCGCTCGCGGGCCCGCTCGGCGAGCGAGATTCCGGGAAACAGGTGGCCTCCGGTGCCACCGCCGAAGATCGCGATGGCCCGAAGCCCTGCGCCGCAGGAGCTCATGCAGCTCCGCCCCGGGCAAGCTCCGCTCCGGCCGGCTCGCCCTCCTCGAGCGCTTCCCGGCGGCTGATCCGCTCGATGGAGAGGAGGAGCCCCACTTGCGCGAGCGTCATGCAGAGCCCGGATCCGCCGTGCGTGATGAAGGGGAGCGGGATGCCCTTCGTGGGCATGCTCGCGGTGACGACGGCGATGTTGAGCGCCGCCTGGAACACGAGCGACAGGATGACCCCCGAGCCCAGGAGGAACCCGAAGAAATTCTTCGTCCGCCAGACGATCCCGACGCCGGCCCACAGGAGGGCGATGAAGAGGAGCACGACTCCCGCCGTCCCCACAAATCCGAGCTCCTCCCCCACGATGGACAGGATGAAGTCCGTGTGCGGCTCCGGGAGGAACTGGAGCTTCTGCCCGCTCGCCCCCAGGCCGCTTCCGAACAAGCCGCCGGCGCCGAGCGCCGTCAGGGAGTGCTTCACCTGGTAGAGCTTCTCGGGGTCGAGGAAGCCGAGCAGCCGGTTCTGGATCATCTCCCACCGCAGTTTCACGAAGATCCCGATCACGGGGGCGAAGATGACCGCGCTGGCGATCAGGAAGATGCTCCGGATCCCGCTCAGGAGCAGCACGAGGAAGGCGAGGGCGAGGATGAACATCGACGTCCCGAAATCGGGCTCGACGAGCACGAGGAGGAAGACGGGGAGCACTGCGGCGCAAACGACGAGGAACCCCTTGAAGAACTTCCTCGCCCGAGTGGGGTCGGCCGACATGAACCCCGCAACGAAGATCAAGACTCCGAGCTTGGCCAGCTCCGACGGCTGGAATCCGAGGCCCGGCCCCAGCGGCAGCCAGCGCCTCGACTCGTTGACGTTGCGGCCCACCTGCGGGATCAAAACGATCGCCAGTAGCCCGGTGCTCACGAGGAGAAGCACCCAGTAGTGCCGTGCGAAGAACCGATAGTCGATCTGCCGGAAGAGGAGGCAGACGAGCACTGCAATGGGAAGCCAGGCAAGCTGGCGGCGGAGGAAGTAAGTGGAGTCGCCCTCCACGGACCAGTGGAACGCGCTGGCGCTGAAGACCATCACGGTCCCGGCGGCCACGAGCACGAACACGCAGGTGATGAAGATGTCATGGGGGTGGAGGCAGGCAGCGGCGGCTTGGAGTGCTTTTTTCATGCCTTTATCCGCTCGAAAGCGCGAACGTCCAGAGCGACACGAGCGCGAAGAGCGCTCCCGCCAGCCAGAACCGCAGCGTCACCTTCGTCTCCGGCCAGCCCTTGAACTGAAAATGGTGATGGAGGGGGGCGATCAGGAAGATCCGCTTCTTCCGGAGCTTGAAGGAGCCCACCTGGAGGATCACGCTCAGCGTCTCGGCGACGAGCACGCCGCCGACAATGACGAGAAACAGCTCCTGCTTGAGGAGCACGGCGGCGAGCCCCAGCGCCCCGCCGAGGGAGAGGGCTCCCGTGTCCCCCATGAAGATCCGTGCCGGGTGGCAGTTGAACCAGAGGAACCCCAGGCCGCCGCCCAGGAGCGCGCCCAGGAAGACTGCGACCTCGTGCGCTCCCTCGACGTGAAGCGTCTGGAGCTGGGCGCTCGTTTCGGCCTGCCCCACCGCCATGGCCACGACTGTGAGCGCAGCCGCAACGAGGAGGCTGCAGCCCGTCGCCAGGCCGTCGAGGCCGTCCGTCAGGTTGACTGCATTCGATGCGCTCGTCGTCACGAACGCGACGAGCGCAATGTAGAGCGGCCCGAGAGCCAGCACTCCACCCCCAAGCAAGGTGAAGGAGAACCCCGTCCCCAGGCCCGTGCTGCCGGCTCCGTCATGCACCTGAAGCGGGAAGAAATAGAGATACGCCCCGGCAAGGATCGACACGGCCACCTGAACGCGGAACTTCACCCTCGCCTTGATCCCCTTCTTCGTGCGGAGCTTCTTCAGGTCGTCGGCAAGGCCAAGCGCTCCGAGCGCAGCCGTGTAGGCGGCGAGGAGGAGCACGAGCCGGTCCCCCGGCCGCGTCCAGAGGAGGGCCGAGCAGAGCACGGCGCCCATGAAGACGAGCCCGCCCAGCGTGGGCGTGTGCTTCTTGGAAGCGTGGAGCACGTCGAGACGCTCGGAGTCCCCCCGCTCCGTGTGCTCGAGGATCCTGCGGCGCGCCAGGAACCGCAGGAACCACTCTCCGGCGGCAAGCGTCAGGACGAACGAGGTCAAAAGGGCGATGCCGGCACGCCACTCGACGGGCTCGAGCGATTCGAAGAATGGCCACGTGCTTGTCACTGGAAGGGTGTCCCCTGACTTCGACTGTGGTGGCTCACGCTTCCGCCTCCGCTCGAAACGCCTCCCTTGCCCACTCCCGGAGCGCCTTCACAGCCGCATCGAGGCCGATCCTGCGGGAGCCCTTGAAGAGCACGCAGTCGCCCGAGCGCAGGTGGCCCTTCAGGAACGGGAGGGCTTCTGCCGTCGAGCTGAAGTGAGCCGTCTCGCCGACGCCTCCCGACCGGCAGGCCTCGCAGAGGAACCGGCTGTCTCCACCGATCGTGACGACGAGCCGCGCCCCGGCCCGGGCCACCCGCTCCCCCACGGCCTGATGGAGCGTGCGCGATTGCGAGCCCATCTCGAGCATGTCGCCCAGGACGGCGACCCGGCGGGACCTCCCGTCGGCGTTCCCGAGGGACTCCCACTCGCCGATGGCCGCCTCCATGCTGGCCGGATTGGCGTTGTAGGAGTCATCGACGAGGACGAGCCCGTTCTCCGAGCGGACCTGGAGCCGGAGCGGCGGCAGCCGGCAGGTCGCGAGCTGGGACCGGATGAGCTCCCAGCTCATGCCAAGCTCGTGAGCCACGGCGATGGCCGCAGCCGCGTTCAGGACGTTGTGCCTCCCCGGCACGGGCAGGAGGAAGTTCTCCTTTCCGTTCACGGTGAAGTGATAGCCATGCTCCATGGAGGCCGCCGGATCGCGGGCGTCGTGGCCGAGCACGATCCGCTGGCAGTCCGTCACCGAGATGTCGCCCGTTTTCCAGCCAAAGGTGTGGAATGGACCCCTCGCACGGCGCTGAAAACGCTCGAAGCCAAGGACTCCTGCCCGCACGAAGGCGCTTCCTCCGGCCAGGAGGCCGTCGAAGATCTCCGCTTTCGCCTCGACCACCCCGTCCATGTCCCCCAGGCCTTCGAGGTGTGCCGGGGCGATCTCCGTGATCACCGCCTTGTGCGGCTGGGCGAGCCTTGAGAGGTGGGAGATCTCTCCGGCCCCCGAGGTCCCCATCTCGAGCACGAGGACCTCCGTCTCCGGCCGGGCCGAGAGCAGGGTCACGGCGACGCCGATCCGGTTGTTGAAGCTCTTGGGCGCCGACTTGACCTGGAAGCCGCCCGAGAGCACCGTGGCAAGGAACTCCTTGGTGCTCGTCTTGCCGACGCTGCCGGTCACGGCAACCACGGTCAACGCCAGGCGATCCCGGTTCCACCGGGCGAGGCGCTCGAGGGCATCGAGCGGCTCGTTCACGGCGATGTAGGGTCCGCCGGCAGGCGGCAGCACGGCAACGCGGCTCGCCTTGACGACGCTCGCGACAGCTCCCCGCCGCCTCGCCTCCTCGACGAAGGAGTGGCCGTCGAAGTTGGGCCCGGAAAGGGCCAGGAAGACCGATTGGTTGCCCAGCGTGCGCGTATCTGTGCCGAGCTCCGCGACGCTCAGGCGAGGGAGCGGGGCAGGCGATATCCACGATCCACCCGAGTGGCGGACGATGCTTTCAAGCTCCAGAGGCTCCATTCTCTCCTTTGCTGCGATCCTGCGTCACAACACGTGCGTCTCCGAAAGGAACTCCCGGGCCACCTCCCTGTCGTCGAAGTGATGCTTCTCGCCCTGGATCTCCTGGTACGTCTCGTGTCCCTTCCCTGCGATCAAGACGGTGTCCTTTGCGCGGGCCATGCGGATGCCAAGCGCAATGGCCTCCCGGCGGTCCACCTCGAACACGGCGTCCTCCGGCCGTTCGAACCCCGCCCTGATCTCTTCCAGGATCTTGACGGGGTCCTCGCTTCTGGGATTGTCCGACGTCACGACGATTTGATCCGACCACTTCTCCGCAACACGCCCCATGCGGGGGCGCTTCGTTCGATCCCGGTCGCCTCCGCACCCGAAGATCGTGATGAGCCTGCCCGGCGTCGAAGCCCGCAGCGCCTTCAACACGGTCTCGAGCGAGCCGTCGGTGTGGGCGTAGTCGACGAAGACGTTGAACGGCAGCCCCGTGGCCACCTGCTCGAGCCGTCCGGGCGGCGCATCGGCCGCTTCGACTCCGGCGGCGATCTCGGAGCTCGCGAGCCCCATGTGCTCGGCCGCCGTCATCGCGGCGAGGATGTTGAGCAGGTTGTGGTAGCCCCAGAGTCTCGAGCGGACGGGACGCCCCTTCCACGAGAACGAGAGCCCTTCCGGCGTCATGCGGAGCTGCTCGACGCCATCCTGGGCGTCGCCGGAGTACCAGGCCACCCTGGCTCTGGTCCTCGATGCGATCTTGAGCGACGTGGGCTCGTCCCTCGGAAGGACGGCAACCGCTCCCGGTTCGAGGCTCTCGAAGAAGCTGATCTTCGTCTCCACGTAACTCTCGAACGTCTTGTGGTAGTCCAGATGCTCCGGCGCAACGTTCGTGAAGATCCCGCAGCGGAAACGGATGCCCGACGTCCGGCGCTGCAGAATCCCGTGGGACGACACCTCGATCACGGCGTGCGTCCCGCCCTGATCCATGAGGTCCTTCAGGTGCCGGTGGAGGTGGAGGCACCCGGGCGTAGTGTTCTCCGAGGGATAGGTCCTGCCACCGACCTTGTTGTGCACCGTCCCGAAGAGGGCCGAGATCCTGCCGGAATGCTCCAGGATGGCGTGGAGGATCCAGGCGGTCGTCGTCTTGCCCTTCGTGCCCGTGACTCCCCCCACGAGGAGGCGGTCGATCGGGGTGCCGTAGACGTTCGCTGCAAGGCGCCCCAGCACGGCTCGTGCATCGGGCACGCTGAGGTAGGGCACGCGCAGGACCGCGCCTCCTTCCAGCGAGTCGAGGTCTCGCCGGCTCTTCTCGCCGAGCACCACCGCTGCCCCGAGCTCCTCCGCCCTCCGCACGAACCGGTGGCCGTCCGTCTTGTCGCCAGAGACGGCGACGAAGAGGTAGCCCGGCTGCACCTCGCGCGAGTCGCAGGTGAGGCCCGTCACCTCGATTCCACCGTAGCGGTCTGGGAGCTCCAGACATCCCCTCACGACGTCCTTGAGCCGCATAGATCCATCCTCACTCCATCGGTTCGCTATCAGTTCTTCGCGAGCTTTCTCAGGTTCGCGAGCTTCGTCTGGTTCTGCACTTTGAAGATACGCCGAAAAACCTCCGCAACAATGGGCCCGGCCACCATCCCCCCGTAGATGGAGTCTCCGCGGGGCTTCTCCACCATGCAGATGGCGGCCACCTGGGGGTTCTCGTAGGGCGCAAAGCCCTCGAACGATGCCAGGTAGTCCTCCTTGGTGTATCCGGCGTGCTTCAACAGGTTGGAGGTTCCGGTCTTGCCTCCGAACTCGAAGCCTTCGATCCGGAGCCACTTGGCCGTGCCCTCCTCGACCACAAGCCGCAGGATCTCCCGCATCTGGCGGGACGTGTCCTCGGAGATGGCCTGCCGCTCGATCTGCCTCCTCGGGAACTCGTGCACCTCTCCCTGGCGCTCGACCCGGTCAACCAGCCGGGGCACGAGCAGGTACCCGCCGTTGACGAGCGCAGCGAAGGCCCGGCAGAGCTGGATCGGGGTGAGCATGACCTCGTACCCGAACGAGGCCGAAACAGGGGAGTAAGTGGCGTGCCATTCCATCGGCGGGGCCCAGGGGACCTTGTACGCCTCGGCAGGGAGGTTGATTCCAGTCGGCCGGTTGAACCCGAAGCGGTCGACGGCATCCATAATCCCCTGCTTTCCGAGCTTCAATCCCAAAATGGAAAGCCCGATGTTCGACGAGTGGACGACCGCCCCTTCAAAGGTCATCCCGGGGTGCTCGTGGACGTCCGTCACGAGCCGCCGGCCGATCCGGGCATGCCTTCCGCCGTCCCAGCTCACGGGCGGGGCAGCCAGGCCCGTCATGAGCTGATCCCGGCGGACAAGCCCCTTCTCGAGGCAGAGCGCCGCAAAGAAGGGTTTGATCACGGAGCCCGGCTCGTAGAGGCTCTCGACGGCCTTGTTGGCCCTCCGGCGCTCCCGCTCCTTGGCCGGGTAGTCGCTGTAGCGGTTGGGATCGAAGTCTGGATAGCTCGCCAGGGCCAGCACGTCGCCGGAGTGGAGGTCCATGAGGACGAAGACGCCGCCCTCGGCCTTCTCGCGCTCGATTCCCGCCTCGAGCTCCTCCTCGACGATGGCCTGGAGCGTGCTTTGAATCGTGAGATAGACGTCGAAGCCTCCCACGGGCGCCACATCCAGGTTCCCCAGCTTGAAGCTACGAGTCTTCTGGCGAGCGTCCCTCAAGACCTCCCGAAACCCATCCCGGCGGGAGAGGTAGGCGCTCAAGCTCTTCTCGATCCCCTCGATCCCCCGCCCATCGGCGTCCGTCACCCCGACGACGTGGCTTGCGAACACCTCCCTGGGATGAGTCCGGCGGGGGTTCGGCTCGGTGACGACGCCCTTTCTCTCCTCCGGGGAAAGCATGCGGTCGAGCGCCTCGTCGAGCTCCTTCACCATGGATTCCGGCACCCTGGTCACGAGCCGCACGTACTCGCCTCCGGTTTCTTTTCGATGGAGCGCAGAGTGGAGCCGCTCCCGCCGCTCCTCGGGGGACTTATCCATGGCGTCCGAAACGAGCCGGACCACGGTCTTGATGCTCTCGACGCTCAGGAACCGGGGGTCGATCCCGATCTCAAACTCGACGATGTCTCTCGAGACAAGGACGCGGTCCCGTGTGGAGACGTCGCCCCGATACGCTGGCACGGGCTCGCTCGAGCTCCGCATGCGCTTGGCCGACATGGCGTACCGCTCGTGGTCGAGCACCTGGATGTAGAAGAGCCTTCCCAGGAGGCCGGCGAAGACGAGGGAGAGCAGGCTAGCGGCGAGGATGAGGCGGACGCGGTGGTTTCGACCTGTCTCCGCCCGCCTGGGGTCGGATTCTGTTCCTGAGTCGCTCATGGGTCGTGAGGCTGCCCAAAGAGGCGGGGAAGGGGGAGCTCGGAAGAGCCCCCCCCTCGTGTTGTGGGGTAGGAACTGAACAAGATGGTGGGTGTCAATTCTTCGTGCTCCGCCCCGGTCAAGGGCTCCGTTTTCCCGGCCTGGATGCCACAACGGGCGGGCGGAAATCCTCGGGGAGCTTCCTCTCCAGCAGGTCAGGGCTCGCCATGTTGTTGAACCGCATCTCCAGGCGGCGGAAACGCTCCACTCGAGCGTCCCGCTCCAGGAGCAAGCTGCGGATCCGAACGCCCGCCCTCACGTTCTCGACCTCGAGCCAGACGGACGCCAGGCCCACGGCCAGGATCCAGAACGCAATGAGCCCCGCCCGTACTGCTGCCGTCATGGGGACCTCCTCCCCTCCCTCACCACGGAGCGAAGTCGGGCGCTTCGGGCACGAGGGTTCCTCTCCACCTCCTCGGTGGAAGGGGTCACCAGGCTCGCTGAATCTGCGCGGTACAAGCCCTCTCTCACCTTCTGTCGAAAGCTCTCCTTGACGATGCGATCCTCGAGGGAATGGTAGCTGAGCACGACCACCCTCCCCCCGGGCCGCAAGGCACGGTCGACGTCCCGGAGGATGAGGCGGAGCTGCTCCAGCTCCCGGTTGACGGCGATGCGGATTCCCTGAAAGGTCCTCGTCGCCGGATGCACGCGCTTCCCCGCTCGAGGGGACACACGCTCCACGATGCTCGCGAGCTGGGCCGTGGTTTCGAGCCGGCCCTTCCCCCGAGCCTCGACGATCGCCTTCGCGATCCTTCGCGCCGCAGGCTCTTCTCCGTACTCGCGAAGGACGGCCTCGAGCTCCTCGACGGCCGCTCTGGCGAGGAAATCGGCTGCGGACTCCCCTTCCCCCCTGGACATCCGCATGTCGAGGGGGCCCTCGCGGAGGAAGCTGAACCCCCGCTCGGCTGTGTCGAGCTGCAGCGACGAGACTCCCAGGTCAAGGAGCAACCCATCCATTGCTCCTTCCGCAGGGAGTCCCGCCAGCCTCAGAAACTCGAACAACCTCGAATACGCCCCCTGAAACACACGAAACGGACAGCCCACTTGCGTGAGCCTCCGCTCGGCGATTTCGAGAGCCTGTGGATCTCGATCGATCCCAATCAACAAACCTTTCGGCCCCAATCGAGCCAGCACCTCCACGGCGTGCCCCCCGGCGCCCACGGTCGCATCGACGTGCACCTCGCCGGCTCGAGGATCGAGCCGCTCGAGCACTTCCTGGAGGAGGACCGGCACGTGAACCGCTGCCGGACCCTCCCTTTCGGGTCCGGGCGGTGGCACAGGTCTCCTGGATTTCCGCGGTCGGCCGCGAGGCACTACAGTCGCTCATGCTTTCTCGATATTGCCCATCAAGGCCGCACGGGTCGCCTGAAGCAGCTCGCTCTCCTCGGCCTCGATCTCAGGGAACATGCGATGGAGGCGGATCAGACGCATGTCGGCAGCCTGCATCGCATCCCGGTCTCGTCCCCGCTGGCCATTTCGGCGGCGCTCGAGGAGCGATCGAAAGAGCTCCGGGTCGATGGAGGACGACTGCGCCTGGCGAGCGTCCTCCAGGAGCCCCTGGAGCTGAACAACCACCGACGCCTTCTCAACCCATGGACCTCGAGGTGCAAACATGTCGAATCCTCTCCTGGTTTCCCTTCGGCTTCGGGGACGAGGCCCCGGTCACCGCACCTGAGCCTGCGCAGGGGCGCTCGCAGGCGGAATGCGAAACTCCACGTTGGCTCGTTCCCAGTCTTCCCAACGATCCTTGCGCCAGATCTCGATCGTCTTCCCTCGCCCCACGAAAATGACTTCGCCCTCGAGCTGAAGCGCCTTCGCGCTCTTCTCCGGAAGGGTGAATCGATACTGCCGATCGATCTCGACCGGCTCCGACCTCGACTGGAAGAAGCGCAGATAGGCTTGCCCGGCAGCATCGTCGAGCGCATACCGTGCTTCGAGCTCGTCGACTCGCTTGATGTAGATCTCCTTGGGGTACATCTCGAGAAACTCGTTCCGGTCGCTTGGCCGAACCATGAACCCGTCTTGAAGGACTTTCTCTCGATCCTGCTCTCGAATACACTTTCTCAGTGCGAGCGGCAGGACCACGCGGCCCTTCTCGTCAATGGTCAGCGCGTGGTTGCTCGCAAACGAGAACATGAGCTCAACAAATCAAGTCCGCGATTCAATCCGTGGCGCGCATGCCGCCGGCAGGTTGCCTGCACAGCGAGACGCGCGCGTGAGATCCCTTTCCGTCAGTAGCTTCGTCCAACCTCACACCGGAGGCTTGCCCGACCTCGAGCCAACCTCTGCGGAGGCATGCGGCCGAAACCTTCCGGAGGATTCCGGCCGCATCCGTTCCAACCTCTCTTCACTTCTCTTCTCGGCAACGCCATTGCGCACTTCAGCCTCGCCAGTGAGCGCTTCACCTCGCTCGTGGCGACGCCTCGGCTTGACTCCTGCGAAGCCTCGGGCGTTCTCAACCCTCGCCTGGGTCAAAGGGTCCAAGGTTTCTGGTAAAACTTGGGCTTTTCTTCCCGGACGTGGATTAATGACCCACATAGAATCATTTTCGTGGAGGATTTGCAAGAGGCGAATCCATGGAGCTCCACGATTTTCAGCTTCTGCCTGTGTTCCTTTGCCCGCACCCCCCAGGGATTGCGTCAGCGACGCCGGGCGACCACAAGAGTGCCCCACTCGCCGCTGCCGTGGGGCGTTTTTCCACGATCCGATCGCGGGCGAGGCGGCGCCGGCTAGCCGGCGCAGTCCAGGTTGTCGGCGGTGGGGTCCGGGCCGACGTCGGGGAACGGAGGCGGAGGGGGCGCTCCTCCCCGGAACAAGTGCTCGAGGATCGTGACGGCATCCGTGAGGTTCACGGCTCCGTTGTCGTCGGCGTCGGCGGCGTCCCTGCACCCAACGCTGCCCCCCAGGAACAAGCTCGCCAGCACGAGCTGGGCGTCGGTGATGCTCAGGCCCCCGGAACGGTCCACGTCGCCCCTGCGAAACGTCTTGCGCTCGAGCGTGCAGAAAGCCCGGCAGCCCTCCTTAGAGTCCTGGAGCAACGCCACGATCTCGTACTGGACCGCCCCGGGCGGAACGGCCTTATCTTCCAACGTGAACGTGCCTGCCGGGATCAGGGAGCTGAGGATCTCGGAGTTCCTGTAAAGTCGAAACCCGTTGACCCGCCCCTCCGCCGGGGCACTCCATTCAAGGAGCACCAGCCCACCCCTGTCGGAGCACCGGAAGCCCTGCACGTAGGGCCCTCCGTCCTGGAGGGTCAGTTGTGCAGGCGCCGGCACGGCTGCAGGCAGCGGATCGCCCGTTGCGTCGAAGACGAGCGTTGAGAGATCCACGATCGGCAGGCAGGGCTCGGTCGCCACGGAGAAGCTCACCACTCCGGGGGCGGCCGGCTTGCCCAGCGGCCGGAAGTAGAACCGCCCCAGGTCCAACTCTGAGTCCTTCAGCCCGGCATTCGTCGACTCGTCGAGCACGCTAGCGACCAGGAAGACGACGTCGTCGCCAGCCCCGTCGTCCCAGTCGTCCTCCCCCGGGAGACAGTCAACGAACCCGGGCCCGAGCGGCGGGCGCCCGTTGACGGCGAAGTAGGCGTCGGCTGCCAGTGGAAGGTACCGGACGGGAGCCAGGTATTCCGCTGGATAGCGGACGCCGATCTGGAAGCCGCCGACCTCACGCAACTCCGGGTTCCTGAGGCGGACCGTGACGCCAAACTCCTCGCCGGGACAGTCATTTCGCTCGCTTGC
>Ga0073934_10009093_pt1 | contig 12892 bp, 7 predicted proteins | sample LarsenN4metaG_FD_76834 | JGI IMG/M metagenome (GOLD analysis project Ga0073934, IMG submission 76834) | Hot spring sediment bacterial and archeal communities from British Columbia, Canada, to study Microbial Dark Matter (Phase II) - Larsen... ...
GACGCAGCCGTACGGATACGTCACCAGGAATTCGAGCGCACCGAACAGGGCGCCGGCAACCGACGGAGTGAGCCGGATTTCCAGCGTCCGCGAATGCGCCACGGACTCGCTTGGAAACGGCAGCTCTAACGAAGCCTTGCCATCCGCTGCCGCAACTGAGCCATTCTTCGCATCGAACAGCGCCACGCCGAACGACTCCACCGGCAGGGTCAGTTCCAGCGCATCCGACTCCTGGTCAGTCAGCGCTTTCCCAACCAGCACCGCCTGTTGGCCCGGTAGAGCCTTCAAGCGGTAGTCCACGCGACCCTCGCCCTTACTCGGCACGTTGATTTCGGTGGTTCCACCGCTCAGAATCTCTGCGCCTTTTGCTTCCAGCGAGACCCGTACGCTCTTGGCATCGTTCAGATAGTTCCGCACCAGAAGTGGGACCGTGATCTCGTCGCCTTCGCGGAAGAAACGCGGCGTCGCCATTGTGAGGATCAGGTTCTTGCGAACGGTGGTGCGGTTTACGCCGGTTCCCGCTCTGGTGTCAGCCGTGATTGCTTTAGCCGTAGCGCGCCATTGTGTCAAGGCATCCGGGAACGTCACCTGTGCCGTTGCGCGGCCATTTGCATCCGTCCTCAGCATCGCGTTCCAGAACATCGTGTCCGGGAACAGCTTTCTCACTTTGGGTTCGGCCAGCCGTTCCGGCTTCAGCTCGCCGCGCGCGCCGGAAGGACGAATTCGCGCCAGCTCCATCTTGCGCGTTCCCGCTTCGCCGTAAAAGTAATAGTGGAACGACGAGTCCGTGACCACGCGATTGTAAGTGCGCCCGTACAGCGCCTTGTGAATATCGGGTTGCGGCTCGCGCTTGATTGCGTAAATCGCTTCGTCCACGATACCCAGACTCACTTCGGCAGAGACTGGCTTTCCCGAAACATCCCGAATCAGCACCTCATAGGTGGCGCTCTCACCCGGCTGGTACTCGCTTTTCGCCGCCTTTACCTCCACCGACAACTGCTTCTCGACCGCCGGCGCAGAGACGCTCTTTGAGCCCCGGAAAAGTTCGTTGTCGCGGGCGTATACCGCCTCGACAAAGAAGTTCGGCGTATGACTGGAAGTGACCGGAATCTCCACTGTGGTGGAAGGGCCATCCAGCGAAAGGAACTCGCTCGAGTACAGGTCACGGCCTTCCACCGTCAGCCACAGTTCGGCCCGCGGAACGCCCGTGACGATCAGCACACGAGCCTTCTCTCCGGCCCGGTAGGACTTCTTGTCCGGCACAATCTGTATGCGCTCACGGCCCCCGCCCGACCATTCGCCGCGTCCGCTGGCCCACAGGTACGTGTCATCGGTGATGTCGATGCCCTGCGCTGTTTTCGCGATCACCCGCACTTCGTACGACCCCATCGCGGGGATCTTGAATTCGGCGTTACCGCGGCCATTGTTGTCAGTCTTGCCTTCAACCGCGGCTACCATTGCGCCCCGGTCGCGCGGCCATGTCCGCGGGTACAGTTCCGCGCGGAACGCGATACCGGCGACAGGCTTGCCATCGTAGTCTCTGGTCTCTACGATCACGCCCGCATTCCCTCCCGCTTCGTAGACGTAGCGGTCCGTGCGAGCCGTGATTTGGAACGTCCCGCGAGTCGCCAGGAACGAACCCGCGCCGGAGATCTCGCGCCCGGAACTGTCGGTAACCCGCGCCTCCACCCGGTAGGTGTAGTCGAGATCGCCTTGTGCCGTCGCCACGGTTACGGTTAACTTGCCTTCCGCGTCGAGGGCGGCTTCCTGCTCGTCGAGTTGCTCGCCGCTGAAGTAGCCTTCGTCATCGCCGCCTTCGCCCTCGGGCTCAAATTCTGGAGGCATCCACGGCGGCCAATAGCGGCTGCGATGCACCACCCACTTCACTTTGGCTGCGCCAACCGGCTCGCCGTAGTAATAACGCGCTTGAATCGCGACTTTGACGCTCTCGCCTTGCAGGACACGGCGCGGTTCCGGATTCACGCGCACTTCGTAATCCGGCTTGCGGTACTCCTCAACGTGAAAGCCCCCGCCGAAGGCGCCTTCGCCGGCATTCACGCTCATGAAGTAATAACCGAGCGGGGCATCCGCGGGCAGGGTGAAAGTTCCGGCAACAGAGCCGCTGGCGCTAAACGGCAGCGCCTTCTTGAACACGGTCTTGCCATCCGGATCCTGAATCTCCACCTCTGCCTGTGCCGCTTTGGGCAGCGCATAATCGACGCCGCGTATGGCGCGCAGAATCGCCTTGAACTGAACCTCATGACCCGGTCTGTAAACCGGGCGGTCTGTATAGGCGTAGCCGGTAGACTGCGAGTCCTCCCCGCCGAACGAAGCGCCGTACGCGGTCGCGGCGGCAAACTCCTCGCGGTTTGCCGCCAGCAGGATTAATCCGTTGGGGTGAACGCCTGGAACCTCCATGTCCACCAGTCCATCCGGAGTAGTCCGTTCGCGTCCGATTTCCGAACGGGTTGCGGTGTCCCAGACGATTACCGGAATGTTCGATACCGGCGCGCCGGTATCGCGGCGCACTACGCGCGTCAACATGCGGTCCTGCGCGGTCTTTGTGATGATTGCAATATTCGTGGCGAACAGAATGGTGTACGCGCGCTTCTTCCCGTCGGTTGCCTCCAGCAGATACAAGCCGCGTTCCTTCAGTTCGACAGGCACGGTGACCGACTCCCAGCGCTGCCGCTTCGTTATGGGCTGTTCCCATACCTGCACCACGCGGTCCGGGTTCACCAGTGGGACGGCGGCGTACTCCTTCGCGTTCGGAGACGATGCTGTCGATTTAGCGGGCGCCGCCTGCTGGCGGTCGGACTTGCGTAGCGATGCTCGAATCGTCTCGCGATTCTCGGGCGTGAATTGCCGCCGCACAATCTCACGCAGATTCGATCTCAGCCGTGTCTTCCACAAGTGGAAGCGTTCAAGCGGCGAGAGCGTTCGCTGAACCGGCCGCGTCGCCTGGCCAAGATGATGAGGATCGTCCAGTTTGCGGAAAAAGTTCACCGGGTCCGCCACGCGATAGAGGCGGAACTGGAGCCGGTCAATGCCCTGCGAGTTGACCATCACCATTGCCCGGTCGCCGGGGCGCACCGGGCGGTCCACGTTCACCGAAAAGTACGTGCGGCCTTCTTCCACCTGGGCGGCGGCGAAATAGGCGAGCAGCAGCAGAAGCGGCAGGCAAGCAGTACGAGTTCGCATATAAGTTATCAGGCAGGGTCTCTCAATACATTCCAGCGATACAGCCCGAGGAAGTTGGCGTTCCCCGGTAGTGGACGCCAGCGCGGCTCGCGATGGCGCAGCAGCTCATCGACGGTCAGCCGGCGCATTTCTCCAGCGCGGCCCGAGGTGGGTCCGGTGTGGTAAACAACCGCCGGGCCGGGCTGTTCAAACCACCCGCCTCCGATGAAGATCATGCTGTGAAACGGAAGGTAATCATCCAGTTGGCGATAGAAAAGCAGGTCACCCGGTTCCGCGCGCCTTAAGTCATCGCCGGTGCGATGACAGTTACAGCGCATCAGAGTCTGGGCATCGGCGAACTGACGGAAGGAGCCATTGCGCGAGTCCGAGGAAGCCCACGGTCCAGGGCGCACACGGAAGATGGCCGCTCCCAGCGCCGGATGCGGATACGCCCAGGCCCGAACGGACGGCAGCGGCGGGACAGTTTCAAGACCCATCTCGCGCAGCCATTCCGAATCGTGCCTTCGGAACGACTCGCGGTAAGCGTGGCGGAGCAGCGCCGAACAGTCGCTGATCTCCTTGGGAAGTCCGCCTGGCTCACGGAAGAACTGAATCTCGGCAAGGAACGTGAACCAGTTGCGGAAGGCGAGTTGATCGGCCCGCGAGCGCAGCCGCAGAAAGTCCGGCGTGCCGTCGCCAAAGCTGTCAGCGGCTGGACTGACGGCCCCGGCAAACAGCGCTTGAAGCCATTGCCGCCGGTCCATGGATGGAACTTACCATACAAAGATGAAGCGTGGCATCCCGCTGTTCGTGTATGGGACATTGCGGCGTCTGCTGCGCCTGCGCGGATTAAGGCCGCTGGGCGCCGCCTGGATACAAGGAAGACTGTATGACTTCGGCCGGTACCCGGGGTGGCGCCGCGGCGGAAGCGGAAGTGTCGCCGGCGAACTCTTCCCCGCTCCATCCGAGTCGCTCCTGCGCTGGATCGACGAATATGAAGGTCACCGCTTCCGCCGGGTTCAAGTGCTCGCTCGCCGCCCGCAGGGAGATGTGTTAACCGCATGGGCTTATGAATACACTGGCAGCGTTGGCGGCGTGCGCCGCGCGTGACTTACTCCGCGCGCAGCGCATCCACCGGCTGGATCAGGGTAGCTCTGCGCGCGGGCACGTACGCCGCGAGCAGCGCCGCTAGTAGCAGGATCAGCGACACCCCGGCATAGGTAATGGGATCGAGCGGGCTTACCTGATACAGGAGCGTTTGCATCCATCGCGCCAGCGGCAGCGCCGCTGCTAAACCGGCAGCCACGCCGATGCCGGCCAGTATGAGTCCACGCCGCACGAACATCACCTGCACCTTCTGGGGCGAGGAACCCAGCGCGATGCGGATACCGATCTCGCGCGTACGCCGCGAAATCGTGTACGACATGACGCCGTAGATTCCGATAAGGCCGAGCAATAGCGCCATCCCGGCGGCGATCGACAACATCACCAGCGTGAACGATGTCCGGGCCATCGAGCGGTCGTAGATCTCTTTCACCGTCCGCACCCTTGCGATAGGCAAGTCGCGGTTCACCGACCAGATCGCCTTGCGCACGTCGTCGAGCAGGGCGGGCGTGCCGGTGCGGTTGCTGCGGATCGCAAAGGCAATGCTGCGCCGCACCATCAAAGGCTGGCCCCAGAACTTGTCTTTAAGGATCGGCCAGTAAACTATGGCGGGCGCAGCGCGGTGAGCGCCATCGTCATACTCGGTACCCGCTACGCCGATGACTTCGCGCCAGGGCGACTTCGGACTTTCGCGAATGCGCTTGCCGATCGCCGCGGCAGGGCTACCCCAATACTCTTTTGCCAGGTTCTCGGACAGAATCGCCACCTCACGTCTCTCATGGATGTCGGTCCACGTGAAATCGCGCCCGGCGAGCAGCGGCAGGCCCATGGCGCGGAACATGCCCGGTGAATGGTCCTTGAACCTGCGGATCGGCGGGATCTTGCCTTCCGCGAACGGTTTGTCTTCGACGAAAATCGGATCGTTATTGCTGCTCCCGTCCATGGTGATGCCGTTGGCGAATGCGGCCGAGGTGACCCCCGGGATGGCCGTGATGCGGTCGAGCATCTCGTGATACATTCGCGCCACACGCTCCGGCTCCTTCACCTGAGTCTCAGGCGTGGAGATGCGCAGAGTGAGAATGCGCTCAGGCTCAGTGAAGCCCGGCTTCACGTCGCGCAGCGCTTGCACCGAACGGATCATCAGTCCGGAGCCAATCAGCAGCACCAACGCAAGCCCAACCTGAACCACCACCAGGCTGTTACGCGTGTAGTTGCGCTCGCGGCCATCGCTGACGGTGCGGCTTCCCGCGCGCAGCGCCGCCGACAGTTTGGGTCCGGCGTACTTTGCTACCGGAATCAGACCAAAGAACAGCCCGGCCAGCAGCGTGATACCGAAGGTGAACGCGAGCACGAACGGGTCCATGGTGATCTCAGTGCGCCGGGGCAGGTTGGCCGGCGCCAGCGTGTTGAGCAGTTGCAGCGCACCGTAGGCGAGGCCGATTCCGAGCGCTCCGCCGGCGCCCGCAAGGATCAGACTCTCCAACATGAGGCTGCGTGCAATGCGTCCCCACGCCGCGCCCAAGGCCGCCCGCACGGCAAGCTCCTGCTGCCGCGCTTCCGCTTTCACAAGGAGCAGGTTGGCCACGTTGGCGCAGGCAATGAACAATACGATCCCGACTGTTGCCAGCAGCACCCAAAGCACGTTGCCCACATCGCCGATGACATCCCGTTTCAGCGGGCGCAGGTTGGGACCGATGCGCGCGTTCTCCCACATCTGCACCGACAAGCCGGCCGGCATGGGGTACTTCTTGATAATGGTCGGCAGCAAGCGGGCTATGTCGGCGCTTGCCTGCTCCATGGATACCCCGGGCTTCAGGCGCCCCAAAGCCTGATAACTGAAGTGCCCCACAAATACCTGAGCGCGGTCGATACGGAGCGGAAGATAAACAGCAGGGTCGGCATCGAGAAAACGGAACTTCTCGGGCATCACGCCGATCACTTCGCACGGCGTTCCATTGATGTTCAGCGTCTTGCCAAGGATGGCGGGGTCGCCCCCAAATTTCCGCTGCCAGTAGCCATGGGAGAGAATTACGGTTTCCTGCACCCGCGGCTGATCGTCCTGCCGGGTGAACCAGCGCCCGCGGGCGGGCTGAACGCCCAAAGCAGGCAGGATGCCAAAGGAAACATGCTGCGCCTGGATCTGCTCGGGCTCGCCCAGACCCGTCACACTCACGGAATTGGATTGGTAAATGCCGCTTTCTTCGAATGACTGTCCATCGTCAAGGTAAGTGAAGTAGGTGGACGGAGAGGCGTTCAGTTCGTCGTGCCCGAGGCCCGGGGCGGTGTGCCAAATCCCGATGAGCCGTTCCGCGTTGGGATACGGCAGCGGCTTCAAAAGGACGCCGTTGACGACGCTGAAGATGGCGGTATTCGCGCCGATGCCGATTGCCAGCGTCAGCAGCGCCGCAATTGTAAAACCCGGAGTACGGAAGAGCTTCCGCACAGTATGCCGTGCATCCATCCACAGGGAATCCATAGACCGACAGACGAGAACAAACTGAAGAAGTTCCGGTGAATTAGGAGGGGGGTGAGGACCGCGCGCCCACATGATTGACCGCGATCGGCTGGGTTCCGAGGCTTGCCCCTTGGGCGCCTGTCCTCGAAGCAGAAAGGTCTTAGGATACGATCCGCTCCCGCACAGTTTGAATGAGCCAAAATCTTTGTACCAGTCGCCCTCGGGAACTTCAGGCCGGGTGTCAACCCAGAGTCTGAGCTAGTTCGAATCAGAGACGCTGATCGCGCGATCACGCATCTGCTCGATGAGATGCCGTCGTACCGGCTCGGGCAACTTCTCCCACCGCTCGAGCCGTGGCAGCAGCTTCCGAAAAGAAGGCCGATTACCACAATCGGCCGCGCGTCATCAACCCACATCTGGTGTTCCGCACCGGATTTCTCTTACTGGACGGTCGCGAATGCGCCGGCCCGCGAGTCGCCTCAGGCCGTTCCTCACGCCTCCCGCAGCGAACGCTGTTTCCCGCGCCCGCACCGCCGATGACGCACCTTCTCGCTGGGTCTGGGCAGACTCGTGTCGACGGTGGTTGAGATCGCATCCTTGACTTCTAGCCGGGGGCGATATGATTACCGTGATGGTGAATCTCAGCCGACGGGAGATGTTCGGGTTGCTCGCTGGAGGTCTACAGGCGCTGGCCCAGAGCGCGCCGCCGATTACACGTGTGGAGGTCTTCCCGGTCAGTTATCCCGTGACGGGCCACTTCCGCTTCTTTCCCAAGCCGGAGCGTCCCGCGGTGTGGGTGAAGATCAGTTGCGAAGACGGATCTTATGGTTGGGGCCAGAGCGTACCTATTCCCACGTGGAGCTATGAGACTCCCGAATCGGTGGCGGCAACGCTGCGAGATTATCTCGCGCCGGTGTTGATCGGGAAAAGCCCGTTCGACCTGCTCGGCGCGCATGCGGCGATGAACCGCGCGATTGCGCCGTCGTTCTCGACTGGAATGCCTATCGCCAAGGCTGGCATCGATCTGGCGTTGCATGACCTGATGGGCAGAATCGCGAAACAGCCAGTGTTCGCGCTGTGGGGCCGTAAGCCGCTGGACAAGATCGAGATGAGCTGGACTCTGAACCCGCGTACTCTCGATGAAACGCTGCCGCTGATGGAGGAGGGCCGCAAGCGCGGCTACAAGCATTTCAACATCAAAGTCGCGCCGGACCCGAAGTTCGACCTGGAATTGGCGCGCATGGTCCGCAAGAACGCTCCCGATTGCTTCCTGTGGGCGGATGCCAACGGCGGATTCGATACGCCCACCGCATTGATGATCGCGCCCAAACTGGCCGATGCGGGGGTCAACGTATTCGAACAGCCGGTACCCTCGAACCGGCTCAGTGGCTTTCGCGAACTGAAGAAGCAAGGCGCGTTGCCGATTCTGATGGACGAAGGAATCGTCTCCTCGGCGGAACTGGTGGAGTTCATCCAACTGGGCTTGCTGGATGGCGTCGCGATGAAGCCGGCGCGCACCGCGGGCCTGTGGGACGCGCGTAAGCAGGTGGAGATCGTGCAGCAGGCGGGATTACTGTTCCTGGGCAGCGGGTTGACCGATCCGGACCTTTCGCTGGCGGCATCACTCCAGTTGTACGGCGCCTTCCAATTGAAGTTCCCTGCGGCGCTGAACGGCCCGCAGTTCCTGGCCGGGAGTTTCCTCAAGCAGCCACTCGCTCCAAAAGACGGAGCATTACCCGTGCCACAAGGTCCAGGCTTGGGCGTTGAGGTTGATGAAGAGAAAGTGAGGAAAGCAAGCCGTGCGTAGATTGTGGTTCGCAGCGCTGTTGCCGTTGACGATTGCCATGGCGGCCGACCGCCGTTTCACGTTTCACGATGTCGAGGGCGGGCGGGTGGAACTCCGCGAGAACGGAAAGCCGGTCTTTGTGTACAACGCGGGGATGCAATTGGCTCCTGGCGCGCCTGAAGACCGGCGCCGCTGTTGCTACGTGTTCCCGGCCTACACGCCGGCCGGAGTATCGCAGTTGGACGATTTTCCTAAGGACCACTATCATCACCGCGGCTTGTTTTGGGCCTGGAACGTGGTGGAGGCGGAAGGCCGCCGTTACGACCCCTGGACCCTGCGCGGACCCATGCGCGCGCAGCCCGGCAAAGAACTGGAGCGGAAAGCAGGTGACACTAGCGCAGTGCTGGCTTATGAGAACACCTGGGCAATCGGCGATAAGCAGCACGTGCGCGAGCGGGTCCGCATGGAAGCGAAACCCGCGCAGGGCAAGCAGCGGACAATCGATTTCACGATCGACTTGGAAGCCATCGGGCAACCGGTGACGCTGAAAGGTGCGCCGGATCAGAACAAAGGCTACGGCGGCTTCAGTGCGCGCTTCGCTCCTCGCACCGGCACACGAATCCTGACGCCGGAAGGCGAAGTGACCAAAGACGAGGATCACAACCCGCACAAGTGGGTGGCGTATGAAGCCGTCTACAACGGGAAGAAAGCCGGTTTGCGGATTGAGATTGACGATCGCAAGGCGGCAGCGCCCAACGAGTGGTGTTTGCGGCTATACGGATTCGCGGGAGTGAACTATCCGGGCACGAAGGCGCATGTACTCGAGCCTGGAAAGCCGTTGACGCTGCGCTACCGGGTTGTGCTCTACGATTTGGATTGAGCCCCGGAGGCGGCCCTGCGCACAATCTTCCATGTCGACATGGATGCCTTCTTCGTTTCGGTGGAGGAACTGTTCGATCCTTCGCTGAAAGGGAAGGCTGTCGTTGTCGGCGGACCGCGGGACGCACGTGGCGTCGTCTCCGCCGCCAGTTATGAGGCGCGTAAGTTTGGAGTTCATTCCGCCATGCCGCTGCGTACCGCGGCCAGGCTGTGCCCCCATGCGATCTTTGTGAGCGGGCATCCGCAACGCTACAGTGAGGCCTCGCGCAAGGTGCACCGGATACTCACGCAGTTCTCGCCGAAGGTAGCGATGGCTTCCGTGGATGAAGCCTATCTCGACATCACCGGGACGGAGCGGCTCCATGGCCCGCCGCTCGCAGCCGGGCACAAGTTGCATGAGCAGATCAAACGCGAGACGCAACTGAACTGCTCGATCGGGATCGCGACGACGCGCATGGTGGCCAAAGTCGCTTCCGACCAAGCCAAGCCGAATGGCGTGCTGTGGATTCAGCCCGGGCTGGAGGCGAACTTCCTCGCGCCGTTGGACGTGCGCCGCATACCCGGAGTCGGCAAAGTGACCGAGCGGAAGCTGAACGAGATAGGCATTCGCAAGGTGGGAGACCTGGCACGGTTGGATGCGGCATACCTCAAGCGGCGATTCGGCGAGTGGGGCATGGCGCTGGCGGGCAAATCGCAAGGAGCGGACGCCGGCGCATGGTTCGCTCCCGCGGTGGGAGAACACGAGGATGCCAAATCGATCAGCCATGAGCACACGTTTGGTGTCGACACAGCAGATCAGACGCAGTTGGAAGCCACGTTGAGCCGGCTGATGGAGAAGGTGGCGCGCCGGTTGCGGGAACAGGGCGCACACGCGCGCACGGTTCACTTGAAGCTGCGCTATTCGGATTTCACCACTCTGACCCGGGCGCACACGCTGGTCAACCCGACGCAGCTCGATCAGGATCTGATCGCCGAAGTCCGCGCGCTTTTCCAGAAGAACTGGAAGAAGGGCGCGCCGGTCCGCTTGCTGGGCGCGGGCGTGACGGGTTTCGAAGAAGGTGAAGGACAGCTTGGACTTCTGGATGCCGGGAGGAAGGAGCGCGCGCGTAAGGCGCTCGCAGCCGTGGATAGGCTGCGCGACAAGTTCGGCGAAAGCAGCGTCACGCTGGCCAGCGGGCTGAGCGGACATTACGACGAGCGCATCCACGAAAACCCGGTGGGTTTGCCGGGCAAGAAACGCGGCCGCTAGGGCGGCGGCGGCGCCAGGTAACCGCCTGGCTCTTGCTACCTTTAGGTGAGGTGAAACGCTGGAAACTTGGAGTCCGGGCCGGTTATTGGGGCGTGGCGACGCTCTGCGCCCTCATTGCCATCAGCAGCAGCTTCACCCCGTTCGCCACGCAACTGGACAACGATTTCTACGATTTCCTTTACCGGCTTGCCCCACAGCCGGCCACACCGGTGCAGGCAGCGCTGGTGAAATTTGACGAGGACACGTTTGCCATGATCGGGCCGCCGCGCAACCTGCGCGCGGCATTAACGAAGGCGCTACCGAAACTCGTGGCAGCCAAGCCCGCCGTGGTGGCCATTGACTTGACGCTTGCCGATGTAGATGATCCGACTCAGGATCAACCGCTTGCGGCAGCTCTGGGCTCAGTCCCGAACCTGGTGCTCGCCACCGAGATGCGGCAGGATGGCAAGCGCTGGCAGGACCCTGCTCCAGAGTTCGCAAAGCGCGCAACCGCTATCGGCCACGTCAATGCCTACCCGGACCCGTATGACGCTGTCTGCCGTCACATCCCGCTCGAGCGAGTGGCGGAGAACCGGCGTTACTGGGCCTTGTCGGTGGAAGCTTACCGGCTGTTTCAGCGGGCCGGCGAAGTGGAATCGTCGCCCGTGGACGTGACCGTGGGACCGCGTACCGTTCGATCCCGTTGGGACGAGGGCCGACTGATGCGCATTCGCTTCCGCCCGCGCCAGAGCATTCCGAGTGTCTCGTTGAAAGCGCTGCTGGACGGCTCCGCCTCGCTGGAGCAGCTTACCGGGCGGGTAGTTTTCGTCGGGGTGACTGCCCTTTCGGCGGCGGATGACCGTCTGTTGACTCCGATTTCCTTCAGCATGCCGCTGCCGGGTGTTGAGATTCACGCGCATGCTTTCGAAACCCTGGTGCAAGGCGACTTTCTCGAGGATGTCCCCGCCGCGTGGCCGGTGCTCATGGCAATCGGGCTCGCGCTGGCTCCAGCGCTGTTGTTCACCCTAACCAGCGGCTGGCGCGCCTACAGCGGCGCGATTGCCGTTCTGGCCGGCGCTCACCTGCTGCCGCAACTGGCCTTCGCGCAGGGCGCAGTGCTGCCTCCGTTCGCCCCCCTTACCGCGACCTGGCTCTCCTTTCTGGGCGTAATTTCCTGGCAATACTTCGCGGCCCGGCGCCGCTGGCTCGAAAGCGAATCCGATAAGCAGCGCTACCAGCAATCGCTCCATTTCGTGACCCACGAAATGCGCACTCCCCTGACTGCCATCCAGGGCTCGAGCGAGCTGATCACCCGCTACAACTTGCCCGAAGAGAAACGCAAGCAGATGAGCGCAATGATCCATAGCGAATCGAAGCGCCTGGCGCGAATGATCCAGACCTTTCTGGATGTCGAGCGCGTCTCAGCCGGGCAAATGGAACTGCGCCGCTCCACGTTTTCCGCGAACGAGCTGGTGGATGTGTGCTTGACCCGGGCACAGCCGCTGGCAGAACGAAAGCAGATTCGCCTCCTGGCAGCCGATTTCGCGGGACTTTCCATTCAGGGAGACCGCGAACTGCTGGAATACGCTCTGTACAATCTGGTCACCAATGCGATCAAATATTCCCCAAATCAGACTCAGGTGGAGGTGATCGCCGGTACAGTGGGATCGGAAATTGCCATACGCGTCAAAGACCAGGGAATGGGGATGGACGAGAAGGAACTTCGCAACCTGTTCCGGAAGTTCTACCGGACGGAACGCGCGGTGGCTTCCGGAGAACAGGGAACCGGGATCGGTTTGAGCATCGTCGACCAGATCGTCACATGCCACGGAGGGCGCGTTGAGGTGACCAGCAAGCCCGGCGCAGGCTCTTGTTTTTCCATCATGTTACCGGTTTCGAAGGAAGTGGCAACGCCACCGGCGGGTTAAACTGAAAACGATGGCGTCGCTGCTGCTTGTAGAAGACGACAGCTCTGTCCGCACTACCATCTCGACCTTTCTCGAGCTGGAAGGATATCGTGTCGATGCAGTCTCTTCCACCCGTGAAGCGCTGGAGAAGTTAGCCGCGCAAAGTTACCCGATTGTCCTTTCGGATGTATATATTGACGATCGAACCGGTCTGGATATTCTGAACGCCGCCCGCGGAACAAACACCGATTGCGCGGTGATTCTGATGTCTGCGCGCGGCAGTATGGAGACCGTAATGGCCGCCACCCGCGGCGGAGCCTTCGATTATCTGGCGAAACCGTTCGATCTGGACC
>Ga0073934_10009094_pt1 | contig 12888 bp, 10 predicted proteins | sample LarsenN4metaG_FD_76834 | JGI IMG/M metagenome (GOLD analysis project Ga0073934, IMG submission 76834) | Hot spring sediment bacterial and archeal communities from British Columbia, Canada, to study Microbial Dark Matter (Phase II) - Larsen... ...
ACGGCCCCAACAACCCGCAGATCAGAATCCGCCTGACCGCCGCAACCGGAGTGGAGGTCCACGGCTGGATCGAGAAGCCCCGTCCGAACCGGCCCCTGGAGTTCGACATCCCGGCAGGCGCCGTGCGGGACGGCGTGCTGGAGCTCGCCTGGACCCGCGAGCCCGGACTCGGCGGCAACGGCCGCGGCTGCCAGGTCTCGGAAGTCTGGCTTCTGCGCCGATGAGCGCCCAGGGGGCGGAGACCGCCCCCTCGGGGATGAGGGAAGAGCCAATGGAAGATGAGCGCATGACCACCCCCGGATGGCTCACGCGGAGGGAGCTGGTGGGTGCGGGCCTTGCGGGCCTTGCCGCCGGAGCGGCGGCGCAGGAGCGCGAAATGCGGATTCCACCCTTCGAGCTGCAGGACATGGACATCGCCACGCTGCAGCGCGGGCTGGAGGAGGGCCGGTGGTCCTCCACGCGCCTGGTGCAGCTCTACCTGGAACGGATCGAGCAGGTGGACCGCGGCGGCCCGCGCATCCGCCAGGTGCTCGAAATCAATCCGGACGCCCTGTCCGATGTTGCCGCCCTGGATGCCGAGCGGCGCGACAAGGGCCCCCGGGGACCGCTCCACGGAATCCCGGTCCTGATCAAAGACAACATCAGCACCCGGGACCGCATGGCCACCACGGCGGGCTCCCTGGCGCTGGAGGGGGCCATTCCGCCCCGCGACGCCTTCATCGTCCAGAGGCTGCGCGCCGCCGGAGCCATCCTGCTGGGAAAGACCAACCTGAGCGAGTGGGCCAACTTCCGCTCCACCAGGTCCTCCAGCGGGTGGAGCGCCCGGGGCGGCCAGAGCCGCAATCCCCATGCGCTCGATCGAAACACTTCCGGCTCCAGCTCCGGCAGCGGAGGCGCCGCGGCTGCCAGCCTGGCCGCCGGTTGCGTTGGCACCGAGACCGACGGCTCCATCATCTCCCCTTCCGCGGCGTGCGGCGTAGTGGGCCTCAAGCCCACGGTCGGCCTCCTGAGCCGCTCAGGGATCATCCCCATCTCGGAGACGCAGGACACCGCCGGGCCCATGTGCCGCACCGTGCGCGACGCCGCCCTCCTGCTGGGCGCCATGACCGGAGCCGACCCCCGCGACCCCGCCACCAGGGGCCAGAAGGCCCACCGGGACTACACCCGCTTCCTCCAGCCTGGCGGCCTCAAGGGTGCCCGGATCGGCCTCCTTCGCGGCTCCTACGCCGGCTACCATCCCAAGGCGGACAAGATCGCCCAGGCGGCGTTCGATGCACTCAAGTCTGAGGGCGCCCAGCTGACCGATCCCGCCAACCTGCCCGCCGCAAGCTTCTCCGACGCCGAGTTCCAGGTGCTCCTCTACGAGTTCAAGGACGGGCTGAACCGCTATCTCGCCAGCCTTGGCCCAGGCGCCCGGGTGAAGTCGCTTGAGGACGTCATCGCCTTCAACGACCGCAACGCCGACCGGGAAATGCCCTACTTCGGCCAGGAGATCTTCCTGATGGCCCAGAAGAAGGGTCCCCTGACCGAGGAACGGTACCTGAAGGCCCTGGAGAAATGCCGCCTGCTCACCCGCAGGCAGGGCATTGACGCCCTGATGGACAAGCATAGGCTGGACGCGCTCGTGGCTCTCACCCAGGGGCCGGCCTGGCTTATCGACCTGGTGAACGGCGACTCAGGGACCGGCGGCAGCTGCACGAGCCCGGCGGCGGTGGCGGGCTATCCGCACATCACGGTGCCCGCCGGGTTCGTTCACGGCCTGCCCGTGGGCATCTCGTTCATCGGCCGCGCCTGGTCGGAGCCCGTGCTTCTCCGGCTGGCCCACGGCTTCGAGCAGGCCACCCGGGCGCGGCGGGCGCCCCGGTTCCGGCCCACCGCGGACCTGTGATTCGCGGCACGACAGAATCCCCGGCGCAGCCGCCCGGTCGGCGCGCCGGGCGACGCGTCCCTCTGCACCGTGGCGCGGTCGCGCGCGGAAACGCTCGACAAAGGGGTCATCCCATGCGACTTGGCAGGACCGCCGCCTCCCTGGGCGTGCTGGCGGCGATGACGGGAGGAGCGGCTATTCCCATGGCACACACAGGCGAATCGCCGGCCGCAAGGCTGGCCTTGTACGTGGGCACCTACACCGGAAGCGGCAGCAAGGGCATCTACCGGCTGGAAATGGACCAGGAAACCGGCGCGCTCAGCGAGCCCCGGGCCGTGGCCGAGGCACCGAATCCCACGTTCCTCGCCGTCCACCCCAGCGGCCGCTGGCTCTACGCCGCGTGCGAGGTGGGCGAGTGGGAGGGCAGGCAGACCGGCTTCGTCGCCGCCTACGAAATCCATGCCTACGGCGGCCTCCGGGAAATCGGCCGCCAATCCTCCCACGGCACCGGCCCATGCCACGTTGCGCTGGACCGCACCGGCCGCAGCCTGCTGGTCGCCAACTACGGCAGCGGCAGCGTGGCCGTGCTGCCCATCGGTCGCGACGGCCGTCTGGGAGAGGCCACGTCGGCCGTCCAGCACCGCGGCTCCAGCGTGAACAAGGACCGCCAGGAGGGGCCTCACGCACACTCCATCAACGCGGGCCCGGACAACCGATTCGTTTACGCCGCCGACCTGGGGATGGACCAGGTCCTCATCTACCGGTTCGACGCGGAGCGGGGCAGCCTGAACGCCAGCGACCCTCCCTGCGCCAGGGTCGCACCGGGCTCGGGGCCCCGCCACCTCGCCTTCCATCCCAACGGGAAGACGGCCTACGTCATCAATGAGCTGCTCAACACCGTGACGGCCTTCCGCCACGATCCGGCCAGCGGCGCGCTCCAGGAGATCCAGACGATCGGCACGCTGCCCGAGGGCTGGAAGGGGACCAGCTACACGGCCGAAGTGGTGGTGCACCCCTCCGGCCGGTTCCTGTACGGCTCCAACCGGGGGCATGACAGCATCGCGGTCTTCTCCATCCAGGAGGACGGCCGGCTGAAGGCGGCGGGGCATGTGTCCAGTGGCGGACAGTGGCCGCGCAACTTCTGCCTGGACCCCGCGGGCCGGTTCCTCCTGGCAGCGAATCAGAATTCCGACAGCGTGGTCGTGTTCCGAATCGATATGGCATCCGGCCGCCTGAGCCCCACCGGCCATCGCGCCGCGGTGCCCAAGCCCGTCTGCATCCGGTTCCTCCCATCCCGTTGAGGCCGGATCCATCGCCACGGAGCGGTGCTGGGGGCGGCGGACCCGCAGAGGCGGACCGGTCCCGACGTCCAGCCGCAGGCCCGGCCGGGCCTGCCCCGCGGGATCGGCGTGGAAGAGGATTGGACAATGACCAACCAGGAGGCGCTGGAGCTCTTCCAGAAGGCCGGCGCGTTGCTGACCGGCCACTTCCGGCTATCCTCCGGCCTGCACAGCGGCGAGTACCTGGAGAAGTTCCGGCTGGTGGAGGATCCGGCGCTCACAGAGCCTCTCTGCGCCGAGCTTGCGGGCCGGTTCGCGGACCAGGGGGTGGAGATCGTGATGGGCCCCACCACCGCCGGAATCATCCTGGCCTACTGTGTGGCCCGCCGCCTGGGCGTCCAGGCGCGCTACGCCGAGCTGGTGGGCACGGTGCGGACGCTCCGGCGCGGCCAGTCGCTGGCGCCGGGAACCCGCGTGCTGGTCGTGGACGACATCCTCACCACGGGCGGGGCTGTGCGGGAGTGCATGGGCGTGGTGCGCGCCCACCAGGCCGAACTGGTGGGCGTGGGCGTGCTGGGAGACCGCAGCGGGGGCAAGACCGACCTGGGCACGCGGCTGGAGGCCGTCCTCACGCTGGACGTGGAGGCCTTCCCTCCCGAGTCGTGCCCCCTCTGCGCAGCCGGCGAGCCCCTGTATCAGCCGGGAACAAGGCGCACCGAGTGACAGGGCCCCGGGCCTCCCTCGTTCCCCAGCACTCCCTCGCTCCGCTTCGCCCTCTCCTCCGCCCCCTCACGCAGTCACCAGGTCCTCGTCCGGGGCCATCTCCGCCAGCACCTGCTCGGCATCGAGCTGGTCCTCCACGATCTCGTCGCTCACAAGGTGGCCGTCCTTGAACCGGATGATGCGCTTGGCGTGACGGGCAATGTCCTGCTCGTGCGTCACGATCACCACCGTCTTCCCCTCGCGGTTGAGCCGCTGGAAGATCGCCATGATCTCCTCGCCCGTCCGCGTGTCCAGGTTGCCGGTGGGCTCGTCGCCGAAGAGAATGGGCGGGTCGTTCACAAGCGCCCTGGCGATGGCCACGCGCTGCTGCTGGCCTCCGGAGAGCTCGTTGGGCTTGTGGTGGGTCCGATCCCCGAGGCCCACCGCCTGCAGGCACTTGCGCGCGATGGCGTCCCGGTTCTTCGCCCCGTTGTAGAGCAGGGGCAGCTCCACGTTGCGCAGTGCCGAAGTGCGGGGAAGAAGGTTGAAGGTCTGAAAGACGAACCCGATCTTGCGGTTGCGGATTTCGGCGAGCTGATTGTCGTTCAGCCGGGCCACCTCGATGCCATCCAGCTTGTAGGAGCCGGACGTGGGCTTGTCCAGACAGCCGATCAGGTTCATGAAGGTGGACTTGCCGGATCCGGAGGGCCCCATGATGGCCACGAACTCGCCATGGTTGATGGTGAGGCTCACGCCGCGCAGGGCGCGCACCTCCATCTTGCCCATCCGATAGACCTTCGTGAGATTGGAGACTTCGATAAGAGGTTGCGCCATGGAAGGGTCTAGGGTGCGGGGTCAGGGCGGAGGGTGCAGGGTCCGGGAACCGGTCCTGCACCCGGCGCCCTCTACTTGGCTTTGGCCTGCAGCTTGGCCATGAACTCGTTCATGCCGGACTTGATCCGCTGGCCCATCTGTGGGTTCGCCTTCGCGAACGGATTCGTGTCCGGGTTCAGGGGATTGTACTCCACGGGGTCCGGGAAGGTGAAGTTGGGCCGTCCGCCCGGCCCGCCGCCCGGGCCGCCCGGCCGTCCGCCCCCGGGAGGCCCGCCTCCGGGAGGTCCGCCGCCCGGCCGTCCACCACCGAATCCGCCGCCTCCACCGCCGAAGCCCCGTCCGCCGCGGCCAGGCAGGCGCACGGTGGCGATCTTCTTCAGCTGCTGGTCGTTCAGGCCCTTGGTGAGGGCCACGTTCACCTGGCGGGCCTGGTCATCCGTGAGCCGAGGCTTGCCCTGCCACGCCTTGATCACCTTGAGGATCTCCCGGGCCTGGTCCTTGGAGAGCTGGATGCGCGGGTCGTTCTCGATCTCCCGGAAGCCCATCAGCGTCTGCTGAAGGGCGTCGTAGTTCTTGTGGTTCTCCCGCCACTGGCGCCACTTGCGGATCTTGGCCATCATCTCCGGCGGCATGCTGAAGCCGCCGGGCCCGCCCGGTCCACCCCCTGGAGGCCCCTGGGCAGTCGCTCCCGCCGGCACAAGCGCGAGCGCCATTGCCGGCAGAACCCATCTGGTCCATCCCTTCATGATGCTCTCCTTTGTGGGCGCGGCATCGCGCGCCCCTCGTCCTCGCACTCAGACGCCGCTGCTTGCTGCGCGTCGTTCGGCGGCTGCGCATCGCGCACGCCCTCCTGGCAATCAGACGGCCAGGCCCGCCCCGCGGCAGCCGCCTACTCGTAGCGCAGGGCCTCGATCGGGTTCAGCTTGGAGGCCTTCAGCGCCGGATAGAAGCCGAAGAACACCCCGACGATGGCCGAGAAGCTGAAGGCGATGGCCACCGTCTCCGGCGCCACGATCACCGTCCACTCGTTCGACTCGGCCACCACGCCCGCCAGCCAGATGCCCAGCCACACGCCGATGAGCCCGCCAGTCACCGACAGGAAGACGGCCTCCATGAGGAACTGGCTCAGCACATTGCGCCGCTTCGCGCCGATCGCCTTGCGGATCCCGATCTCCCGCGTGCGCTCGGTGACCGACACCAGCATGATGTTCATGATGCCGATGCCGCCCACGATCAACGACACGATGGCCAGGTACGTGATGAGCGAGGAGAAGACGGTCTGCTGCTCGTCCTGCGTCTCCACCGCGTCGGCCTGGTTGAAGATGAGCCAGTCGGGCTCCTTGTTGCCGGTGACTTCGTGCTGGCGCCGCATGACTGCGTTGATCTCGTCGATGGCCCTCTCCATGACGAACTCGTTGCGGGCCTGGCAGGTGATGTTGCTCAGGTAGTCCTGCCGGGACACGGTGGTGGTGCTCGTGGTGGAGGATCCAGAAGTGCTGGAGGAGCTGGGAGCCCCTCCTCCGCTGCTCACCCGGCGCATGCACGTGGTCACCGGCACGTAGACCGCATCGTCGGGGTTCATCCAGCCCTGGCCGCCCTTCTCCTTCAGCCGGCCGATCACGTCGAAGCTGGTTCCGCCGATCCGGATCTTCTTGCCCACGGGCGACTCCCGGTCGAACAGGTCCCTGTGGACGGTGTAGCCGAGAACGGCCACCCGCTTGAACCCCTGCACCTCCCCCCGGGTGAAGTAGCGGCCCTCCACGAGGACGTTGTTGCTGATCGTCAGGTAGTCCTCGCCGGTTCCGTTGATCGCGGTGTTGGTGTTCTTGTTCTTGTACTTCACCTGGATGCCGCGGCGGCTCACGCCGGGGCTCACGCGCAGGATTGATGGACAGCCGCGCTTGATGGCTTCGGCGTCCTCCAGCTTCAGGGTCTTGATGGAGCCGAATCCGAAGCTGATCTGTCCCCGGCGCTCCTGCCCCGGCATGACCGTCAGCACGTTGGTGCCCAGCTTCCGCAGGTTCTCCAGGGAGGCCTCCCGGGCACCCTGGCCGATCCCGATGGCGACGATCACGGCGGCGACGCCGATGATGACGCCCAGCATGGTCAGGAACGAGCGCAGCTTGTTGGCGCTCAGCCCTCGCAGTGCCATTGTCACGCTGACCATGGTTGTCTCCGTGCCACAGCGTTACGGGTCCGGCTTCTCGCTCGAACGCGGGTGTTCGGGCGGGCGGGTGCGTTGCGTGTGGCAGCTCGTCGCACGTCCTCGTCCGATCGCCTATCGCCCGCCGCGTATTCCGGTCGGGCCGCGCTGGCCGCCGAACGGGCTTCCGGTGGTGGGCGTGGGCTCGATGGTCTGCGTCACGACCATCTCGCCTTCCTTCAGTCCGCTGGTGATCTCCACCGTGTCGTTGCCCTCCAGGCCCACCTCCACGGTCCGCTTCTCGATCTTCACGTCGATGAGGGCGTCCGGGTCCGGCTCGGTCTTGGCCTTGGGATCGGGCGGAGGCTTCCGGCCGCCCCGGCCCACCTCCACGAACTTCCCCGTGTCCTCCGACCGGACGGCCTCGGCGGGCACCAGGATCACGTCGTCGCGCTTGTCCACGACGAACTCGCAGGTGGCGTTCATGCCGGGCTTGAGGAGGCGGAAGGTGGGGGCGGAGTTGTCCACCTCCACGCGCACATGGATGGTGGTGACGTTCTGCTCCACCTGGGCCTGGGGGTCGATGCGGGTGACCTTGCCCTCGAAGGGAATGCCCGGGAAGGCCTCGATGTTCAGCTCCACCATCTGGCCCACGTCCACGTTGGCGATGTCCGTCTCGTCCACGGTCACGTCAACGTACATCTGGGTGATGTCGCCGAGCTGGAGGATGTTGTTGCCGGTGGCCGCGAAGGAGAGGGCGGAGGAGATGATGGTGCCCTCCTCCACGTACTTCTTCAGGATCACTCCGTCGGTGGGGGCGCGGACAACAGTCTGGTCCAGGGTCGCCTGGGCGTTCACCAGGGTGGCCTTGGAGCGGGCGATCTGTGCCTCGGCGGTGGCGATGTCCAGCCGGCGCATCTCGTTGTTGCGCTTGTTGGCGACTGCCTGCTTGTACGATTCCTCGGCGGCGGCCAGCTGCGCCCTGGACTGGGCCACGGCGGCCCTGGCCTCCTCCACGGCCTGGAGGCTGATGGGCACATCCACCTCCTGGGCCCTGGCGCTGTCCCACTGCGCCTTCGCCTGGGCCACCCGGGCTTCCTGGGTCTCGATGGCGATCCGGTGCTCCTCGTCCAGGGTCTCCAGCTTCTTTCTGGCGGACGAGAGCTGGGCGGCGGCCACGTCATAGGTGGCCTGTGCCTGGTCCACCACCTGCTGGGAGACGAAGCCCTTGTCCAGGAGATTGCGCTGGCGGTTGAGGTTCGCCAGCGCGTTCTTGACGTTGGCGTTGGCCTGATCCACGGCGGCCTGCGCCTGGGCGCGCTCCTGGGGATGCGTGGCCATCCTCAGCTGGTTGAGCTGCTTGACGGCGCTGTTGTAGTTGGCTTCGGCCGTGCGCACGCTGGCGCTGGTCATGTCCGGCTGTGCCTTGGCCTGCTCCTCGGCGCGCCTCAGCCGCACCTGGGCGGCCGCCAGGCTGGCCTTGGCGGCGTTCACCTGGGCCCGGGCGTTGGCGATGGCGATGTCGCTCTGGCGCAGCTGCAGGCGGTAGGCCACCTCGTTCTGCTGGCGGCGGGCGTTGGCCGAGTCGATGTCCGCCCGGGCGGTGTTGTAGCTCAGCAGGGTGTCGGTGGGGTCGATCTTGGCCAGGACCTGGCCCTTCTTGACGACCGACCCCGTGTCCACCAGCAGGGCATCCACCCGCCCGCCCGCCTTGGACTTGATGTCCACTATGCGCCAAGGCTGAAGGACGCCGGTGGCCGAGACGGTCTTCTTCACCTGCCCGCGCTCCACCCGGGCCAGCTTGTACTGGGTCTTGCTGGAGGCACTCTCGGCCTTGAGCCCGCGGGAGATGAAGAGCCCGATGCCGAGCACCACGCAGATGCCCACAATTGCGGAGATGACAGGCTTCACGGCTTCCTTCCTTCGGCGTAGGTGTCGTTGGTGCCGATGGCCCGGCGCAGGCGCGCGTCGGACGTGTAGTAGTCGAACACGGCCTGGACGGCGTTGGTCTCGGCGGTCACCAGCTGGGTCTGGGCGGTGATGACCTCGATGATGGTGCCCGTGCCCTCCTTCTGGGCCTCCCGGGCAAAGTCGTAATTGACGCGGGCGGCCTGCAGGGCGGCCTGCGCCGCCACCGTGCGCGCCCGGGCCTCCTCCCGAAGCAGGAAGGCCTGCTCCACCTCCAGCTGGATGGCCTGCCGGGTGAGTTCAAGCTGGCGCTGGGACTGCTCCAGGCTGGCCTTCGCCTCGCGCACCTGGGCCCGGGAGGCGCCGGCGTCGAAGAGGGGGTAGCTGAACGTGGTCACGAACTGGCGGTTCTCGCCGGGATCCGGGTCGATGCGGTACCCTTCGGTCACGTCGGCCTGCACCAGCAGGCCCGCATTGATGTTGGCCACCTTCACGCTGCGCCTGCTGGCCTCGATGCTGCGCAGGTCCCTGCGCAGGTCGGGCCGGTTGTCGAAGGCCATGGCCAGGTACTCGGAAGGGGTGCGGGTGTCGGGCGCGGGCGAGGGCGGCTCCACCGGCGCATCCGGCGTCTGGATGGGCAGGGCCGTGAGGATCCCCATGGCGTTCTTGAGGGTGGTCTCGGCGATGCGCACGTCGTTCCGCGCCTGGATGAGCTGCACCTGGGCGTTGTCGTAGTCGGCCTGGGCCTGGGCGATGTCCTTCCGGGGGGCCGTGCCCGCCTCCACGAATGCCCGGGTGGCCTCCAGGGTGGTCCGGGCGCGCTCCACGCTGGACTCGGCGACCTTCACGAGCTCCTTCCGGCGCAGGAGATCGTAGTACGCGGTGGAGACGTTGGCGATGACGCCCTGGCGCACATCCAGCACGTTGAACTCGGAGGCACGGCGCGCCTCGCGGGAGAAGGCCACGTTTTCCTCGCGGCGGCCCATGTCGAAGAGGAGCTGGCGCAGGCCGATCTGGGCCACGCCCTGCTCGAACCGGCCCGTGCGGCCGCCAATAGTGCTGAGCTGGTTGCTGTACTCGTAGATCGGCTGAATGGATGGGAAGTAGCTTGCCCGGGCCGCCGTCTCACGGGCGCGGCTGGCATCCAGCTGGTTTGCGGCGATCCCGATGGTGTTCTGGTTCAGAAGGGCGATCCGGATGGCACGGTCCAGGGTGAGGGGCTGGCGCAGCTCCTGGGCCAGGTCCTGAATGGGGGCCGGCCTGGCGGCGCCTCCCTTGGACTCGGCACGTGCCGAGCCGGAGGCCAGGCCCAGCACCAGGCAGGCGGCACCCATTCCGGCAAGCAGTCTCATGCAGGCGATATCCTTTCCAGACTTGGACTCTCCCCGGGGAGCGCGGACAACTCTCCATGCCCCGGGGACGGGCGCGCGGAATCCGCACGGTCATTGACGGCCGGCGGGCGCCTCCGGTGACAGGTCCAGCGCCGCCGCAGCCCGGGCGCGTCCCCGGCGGGAGATCAGCTCCGCCACAGGGTCCGGCTCCGGCACCCCGCGTGCTGCGTCCCTCTCGTCGCGCTCCTGGGCCTCCGCCGCTTCGGCGAGCGCCCGGAGCCCGTCCACCACCCTGTCATAGGCGCCTGCCTCCAGGCGCCCGGCCACTGCGGCCATCCGGCTCCGGTGGGCGGCGTGCACCTCCGCCAGCAGGACCCGCGAATCCTCGGTCAGAAAGAGGCGCACCACGCGCCGATCGTCGGGATCAGGCCGCCGCTCCACCAGCCCCCTCCGGGCGAGACGGTCCACGCTTTGGGAGAGGGCAGGCAGCTTGACGCCCAGCCGCACGGACAGGTCGTGCATGCGGGGGCCTTCGGCCTCGTTCAGGCAGTGCAGGCAGCGCAGCTGAGTGAGGGGCAGCTCGTTCAGCGGCGATTCCGGAGGATCGCGGAAGACGAGCGCGCGCAGCACGCGCCGAAGCGCGGCCTCAAAGTCGGCGTGGGGCTCATGGGCCTGCCCCGGAGCAGTGCTTGCCATGGGATGATGCGGGTTAGTTTGTCAGCGTGAATAGTTTAGCCGATGCAACTATCGAAGTCAAGCGGGGGTTCGGGGAGAGGCACGCGGACGGGGCGGGCGGAGGCAAAAAGAGAGGCCGCGGTTGCAGGTCCACGGCCATGCTCTGCACATAGGGAAGAGCTGCTTCTCACCCCCTGCAACCCGGCGGGCGTCCGCCAGGTTACACCTATTGCGCGCCAGGCTCGGAATGGCCGGCTGCCGCGGGCTTCCCACGACGCCGCAGGAGGGCTGACGGGCTGTTCACGGCCAGCCGAGCGCCCGCCACCGCTCGCCTGGCCGCAGGGCCCGAACCCCGGGATTCGGGCACGCTTGGAGGTCGGCGGGGCTCGGCGGTCGAACGTTCACCCCGCCATGACCGCCGCCTCCCCTCCCCGACCCTCGCGCCGCGGGCTGCTGAAACTGGCGGCCTCCACCGGCGCCGCCGCCCTCGCAGCCGGCATCTATGGCCGCTGGGTGGAGGTGGAGCGGCTCACTCTGGAGCGCCCGTGGGTGCCGCTGCCCGGGATCCCGGCCGGCCCGAAGCCGCTTCGGGTGGGGTTCCTCACGGACCTGCGCCTGGACGACGAGCGGGCCGTGGAGCGCGCGCGGCGCGCCGTGGCGATGCTCCTGGCGGACCGGCCGGACGTGGTGCTTCTGGGCGGCGACTATGTGAGCCGCCCCGGGAGGGGGTCAGCCCGCGCCGTGGACTGCCTGGAGGCGCTGGCGGACGTCCCCGGCGGCGTCTTCGCCGTGCTGGGCAGCCACGATTGGTGGCGCGGCGAGGCGCTGGCGGTGGCGAGGCGGCTCTCGGAGATGGGGTTCCAGGTGCTCCGGAATCGAAGTGTGGAGCTGGCAGCAGCGCCCGGCCTCTGGCTCACCGGTCTGGATGACCGCTGCGTGAACAGGCAGCAGCCGGACGCGGCTCTGAAGCGAGTGCCGCGCCATGCGCCCCGGATCCTGCTGATCCATGAGCCGGACTACGCGGACGAGACGCCGGCCGGCTTTGTCCTGCAGGTTTCCGGCCACTCGCACGGCGGGCAGGTCCGGGTGCCCGGAATCCGTCCGTTGCACCTGCCGCGCCATGCCCGCCGGTATCCCGAGGGCCTCCAGCGTGCCGCACGCCACCCGGTCTGCACTTCCCGCGGGGTCGGCGTGATCGGCACGCGATCCCGCCTCTTCTGCCCGCCCGAGGTCACGGTGCTGGAGCTTGCTGAGGGCTGATGACGCGTGGACTGGAGCTGGCGGCGGCCGCAGCCGTCCCCACGGTGCTGGAGCTTGCTGAGGGCTGATGGCCGCGGGCGAGGGCTGCGGCGGTGAGGAGCACCCAGCACCGGGGCGGCAGTTGGAGGGCGGACAGCGTCACGATCCCCGAGCACGAAGAACGGAGCACTTCCATGCGAATCGCCAGCGTGAAGGTCCTGACCATGGGCTGCGAGTGGCGCAACCTGCTCTTCGTCAAGGTGATGACGGACGAGGGCGTCTACGGAGTGGCCGAGGCCCGGCTGAACAACCGCACCGACGCCCTGGCCGGCTACCTGGAGGGAGCCGTCAAGCGCCACGTGCTGGGCAGCGATCCCTTCGACATCGAGGACCTCTGGCTCCGGATGTGGCGCAACGACTTCGGCCGCGGCGGCGACGTGGTCTCCTCGGGGATCAGCCTCATCGAGACCGCCTGCTGGGACATCGTGGGCAAGACGCTGGGCCAGCCCGTCTGGAGGATTCTGGGCGGCAAGTGCCGGGACCGCATCCGGGCCTACGCCAACGGCTGGTATGCCGCCGAGCGCACGCCCGAGGCCTTTGCCGCCCGGGCCAGGCTGGTCGTGGAGAAGGGCTACACCGCGCTGAAGGTGGATCCCTTCGGCGCCGGGGACTACGAGATGGACCGGGGGGAGAAGCTGCGCTCCATCGCCATCATCGAGGCCATTCGCGCCACCGTGGGAGACGACTTTGAGATCTTCGTGGAGATGCACGGCCGGTTCTCGCCGCACACGGCGGTGGAGATCGCCCGTGAGCTGGAGCCCTTCCGGCCCGGATGGGTGGAGGAGCCCGTGCCGCCGGACAACGAGGACGCCCTCAGGAAGGCCTACGCCAAGATCCGCCTGCCCGTCG
>Ga0073934_10009095_pt1 | contig 12888 bp, 12 predicted proteins | sample LarsenN4metaG_FD_76834 | JGI IMG/M metagenome (GOLD analysis project Ga0073934, IMG submission 76834) | Hot spring sediment bacterial and archeal communities from British Columbia, Canada, to study Microbial Dark Matter (Phase II) - Larsen... ...
ATGTACTTCATGGCGTACCACAGGCAGCGCGGCGTCTCCCCCATGCGATGAATGGGGACGATGTTGGGATGGTCGAGGGACGCCGCGATGGTGGCTTCCTGGCGGAACCGGTCGGCGCCGTTGCCGTCGATCGTGAGGCGGCGGGGCACGACCTTGAGCGCCACCAGCCGGCTGAGCGCGACCTCCCGGGCCAGGAACACGACCGACATGCCGCCCTGCCCCAGGAATCCCTCCAGCTGGAACTCGGCCGCCAGCGCTTCGCGCAGCTTGTGGGCGAGCACGAAGGCCGTCTTGTAGGAGACGTCGAGGCAGCGCGAGAGCTGCAAAGCCGACAGGCCCTTGGCGGCGTTCGCGATGAGCGCGATCGCGCCGAGCAGGTCGACGAATGCGAGCTTGCGCGAGGCGAAGATGGTCCCGCTCGTCACGGAGAACTGGCGATGGCACGCTCGGCGCTTGAACGCCCGCCGCGTCGCGATCGCGTAGGCGTCGCGTGCGCCGCAGCGCGGACAGACCGGCGCGCCGTCAGTCTCCGGCCAGCGCAGCGCGCAGAACCGCCGATGGGCGGCCTCCTCGCCTTCTTCGTAGATCGCCTTTAGCGACAGCGTCCGGGCTGCTGCGGAAAGGAGGAAGTGCTGGGCCATGCCGTCGCCTCGTGATTCAAGGCGATGTCGTCGCATGAGTTCTTGTTGCGTTCTTGGCGTTCCGGCGGCAATCTCCCGGCGCTAGAGCTTCAAACAAATCAATGCTTTCGTCGGTCTTGGTGCGCTTGCGCCATAAGTCCGGACCAGTCGATCCCGTAAACACGCGCGGCGGCTCCGCCGCCAATTACACGCTGCTGATTGACGGCAACCCAGTGCCCTTGTCAGGAAACCCAGGCGCCCCGTGCTTCCGCAACACGTTAAGCGCCGGCGATCGCAATACGCTGGCGTTGGCTTTTTTCTTCGCGAGCCTGCAGAACGACCCCCACCGTGCTCAAAAGGTAGTTGTCATTGATGATCCGATGACGAGCCTCGACGAGCACCGCACCTTGCATACATTGCAGGAGATGGACCGTCTGGCTCGCGATGTGGCGAGCATGATCGTGCTTTCGCATTCGAAGCCATTCCTTCTTGGCGTGTGGGACAAGTGCCAACAACTTCCGAAGACAGCTTTGGAGGTCCGGCGCACGGGCGCCGGTTCAACGCTCGCAGCCTGGGATGTACACGCCGCGATGGTCACGGAACATGATCGGCGATACGCTGCCGCGGAGGCTTACCTTCAGCAAGCCGACCCGAATCTGGAGCGGCGGGTCGCAGAATCGCTGAGGCCGATGCTGGAAGCTTTCTGCCGCGTCGCCTACGCCCCTCACTTCCCTCCGGGTACATTGCTTGGCCCATTTCAACATCAATGCGCAGTCCGCGCTGGGACTCCGCAGGAGATTATGAGCGCCGCCGACGCTCATGAACTGCGCGCCCTATTAGATTACGCGAATCGCTTTCATCACGACACGAACGCCGCATACGCGACCGAACTCATCAACGACACAGAGCTCAGCGACTTCGCGCGCAGAACTCTCGCGTTTATCCGACGTTCCTAAGGGCTCCGCCCTCGCGCGGCGCAAGGGACCGCTGACGCTCGGCCGGGACGGTCTCCCCGGCCTTCCGCGCGGATGCGTGCTCCGCACTGCCAACATCTCTCCATCCGCTTGTGCAGGCCGGGTGATCCCCCTCCGTCCCGGCCGCCCTTGCGCCTTGCTACCCCGGTCTCGCCGACGGGCAGGGTTGCAGCGCAGCGCTGCGCTTCAACCCAAGCCCATAGGAGAAGACCATGAATACCGTAGCTCTGAGTCCGCAGGGTGTTTCTTCCGGCTTCCGCGTGGACGTGTCGCGCGGACAGCGGATCAGCCGCGTCTCGTCGGAATGGTTTTCGCGTCCCGATGACGAGCGCTATCTGAGCCTCACCGAACTGCACGAAGCGGTGCGCCGCCGCGCCGAGCGGGCGACCGCGCGGACGGTGGAGAGCCGCGCCGTGAGGGTGGAGGCGAGCCGCGAGGACGCCGAGCGCCTCGACTTGATCGTGCCGGGTCGTGACGAGCCGGTGTCGCCCACGCATTGGAGCTTCGGCCAGCTGTGCAGCCTTGTCAGCGCGCCGTCATCCTACATGCGCCAGCTTCCCGCACCGCTCGCCGGGATCAATCTGCAGCATGGCCTCCTGTCCCACCGCGCGGAGCTTGTGAAGACCTTGGAGGCGGAGGACGGGCGCGTCGAGCTTCGCGCCGTGACCGGCCCCGACTATGGCCGCATCTGGGATCACGAGCTTGTCGCCGCCGTGCAGCGGATCGCGGGAGATGGAGCCGGCGATACGCGCTGGAAGGTGCCAGGCGTGCTCGACTGGGCGACCATGACGCACAATCCGTTCACGGACGTGACGAAGGAGACGACGACGCTTTACGCCAGCGATCGCGACGTGTTCCTTTTCCTCGTCGACGACACGCATCCCATCGAAGCGGGACGCCTGCCGGACGGCTCGCCTGACCTCTACTTCCGAGGCTTCTATTGCTGGAACTCCGAGGTCGGATCGAAGACGCTCGGGATTGCGAGCTTCTATCTCCGCGCCGTCTGCATGAACCGCAATCTGTGGGGTGTGGAAGGGTTCGAGGAAATCAGCATCCGGCATAGCAAGTTCGCCGCGCAGCGCTTCGCCCACGAGGCCGCGCCTGCCCTCACGCGCTTCGCCGAGTCGAGCCCGGCGCCCTTCGTCGCCGGGATCAAGGCCGCGCGGGAGCGCATCGTCGCGCGCGACGACGAGGACCGCGAAAGCTTCCTGCGCAAGCGCGGCTTCTCCAAGCCCGAGACGGCGCGGATCATCGCGACCGTGCTGCACGAGGAGGGGCGTCCGCCCGAAACCCTGTTCGATTTCGTGCAGGGCATCACGGCGCTCGCCCGCGCCAAGCCGCATCAGGACGCCCGCCTTGAGCTCGAAGGCCGGGCAAGGAAGCTCCTGGAGCGCGCCGCCTGACAGGCGTCGAGGCCGCGCAGCCGCCTGCGGCTGCGCGGCCTTCGGGCTGTGGGGCAGAATCGGTCCTACCGATTTCGCCGATCCGCCTGGCGGATCGGCGGCGTCCGCGCGCTCGCGCGTCCGGCGCTCGCCGGGCCTTGCGGCCCGGCTCGCGCAGATCACCGCCTGACCGGCTTCACGCTTTCATCAAGAAGATCGGCGGGCCTCACGCCGAGCGCCTGAGCCGCATGCCACATCGTCAGCAGGGTCACGTTCTGCTGGCCGCGCTCCATGCCGCTCACATAGGCCCGGTCCACGCCCATCTTCACGGCGACCGCCTCCTGGCTCAGCCCGGCGGCGAGGCGGTATTTTCTGACGTTGGCTCCAAAGACTTTGCGGATGTCCATCCGCAGGATAGGAACCAGACGTGCATCCTATCGCTAGTCATTCCGGAAAAGGCGATCACGACATTTCCGGAATGGGAGGCCGAAGTACGGAACCTGCTCGCGAGCGCTGCGCGGCGCGCCGGCGTCACGCTCATAGCCGGGATCGACGAGCATCGCGCCGACGGAGTGCGCGCCAACATGGCCTATGCGTTCGGTCCGCAAGGCGAGGAGCGCCTTGCCTATCAGAAGCACTTCCTCGTGCCCGGTCTGGAACGCGAATTCTCACCCGGCCGAAGTCTTGGCGTCATGGACGACGCGGGGGTCGCGATCTGTAAGGACATGGACTTCCCTCCCTTGTTGCGCGGGTACGGTCGCGCTGGCGTGCGCACGCTCGCCGTCCCTGCCTGGGACTTCGTCAACGACGCGCGTCCGCACGCCGACATGGCGATCATGCGTGGGGTGGAGAACGGCTTCTCTCTGGCGCGGGTCGCGCAGGAGGGTCTGCTGACGCTAAGCGATGCGCGCGGAAGGATCATGGCAAGCGGGCGCGCCTCGCCCGACAGCCCTGTGTGGTTGCGAGGCGAACTGCCCCAAGGCGAAGGTGGAACCATCTACTCGCGCCTCGGTGACGTGTTCGGCTGGTCGGTGGTGGCTCTGGCCGCGACGCTACTATTGAGCCTTGCGTTTAGAGTCATTTTTCATCGTCGCACATAGCCGCGCCGGGTCGAGATATACGGGGGCGGTGCTGCTTCGCGACAACCATCAAATTCATCGGCTGCATCAGGGCGGCGCAACGCCAGCATTCGTGAACGGCGCTTTGAACTCCGCGCGGATCGCCGCGTGAAAAGAAGGGGAGCCATTTCGGATTGGAATCTCGGATGTTTCAGGCGCCGCCTCTCGCATCGCTGACGATTCTCGATTTCGGGCTCCTCGCGCTCATAGGCGTCGGGATGCCCATTTACTCCTGGATTGAGCATCAGCGCGAGTTGAAGCGGAAGGCGGAAGGCCGCGGCCGTTTGCTTCTCTTTCAATACTCGCAGACGATCGTCATGCTTTGGGCTAGCACCGGGCTGGTCATCGCCGCATGGGTCAGTTCGGGACGGCCCCTCGGCCATCTCGGCCTTACAACCAGCTCCAGCCCCTGGTTTCTCGGTGCGCTGGGCGGCGCAATGGTCGCGGGTCTCGCCTATGGTTCACAGGTGCTCGTTATCCGGCGCAGTCCCCGCGCGCGCCAGCAGCTGCGGCGCGTGCTCGCTGAACAGCGCGGCGTCAGCACCGTCATGCCGAATTCGCTGGGGGAGGTTCGAACCTTCCGTTTGGTGGCTCTCACCGCAGGCGTCACCGAGGAAATTCTTTTCCGCGGTTTTCTCGTGTGGGGGCTGGCGCATTGGATGCCTGTTTGGGCGGCCGCGGCGGGCGCTCTGCTTATCTTTACGCTTTCGCATCTCTATCAGGAAATGCCGCGTGCGTTGGCCGGCGTATTCGTTGGCGGTGCGATCATGACAGCACTCGCGTTGATGAGCGGGTCACTCATCCCGGCCATGCTGCTCCACGCCCTGATCGACCTTGCAGGCGGCGAAATGGCGTGGATCGCGCGAACCGCGAATGACGACGCGCCCGCCGCGTAACGGCGCGCGCCGCGCCCTGAGCTATCGGGAGTTTATGCCCGCTGTGAAGTGAGCCGGCTCCACGCCCATGACCACGTCGCGACGCGGCGCTGCGGCCATTGTCGAGTACTGGTGGGACAGGGCGTGGACCGACCAGGAAGCGGTCCCATCGGGCGGGCGGTCGCGAAATACTCGTCCCGACACACTACGACGAAGGGTGGTGGTTTTCCGATGCGCTCAGCTCCCCGCATAACCTAGTTGCAGTGAGGTCCCTGCCACGGGCGCTCACCCACGCGCGAATTGGCTTGGCGGGCAGCCGACCTCGCGGCGGAAGGCGGTGCTGAAGGCGCTGGCGGATTCGTACCCGATGGCGGCGGCGACGGTCTCGAGCGGCGGGTTCCCGCGGCGCAGCATGTCCTTCGCCAGCGCCATGCGCCAGCGCATCACATATTCCATCGGCGCAAGTCCCACCTTGTTCAGGAAGCGGTCGCTGAACGTGGAGCGTGAAAGCCCGCATTCCCGCGCCAGCGCGGCGACTGTCCAAGGCGCCGCCGGCTGCGCATGGATGCGCCGCAAGGCGCGCGCGAGCTGCGTATCGGCAAGCCCTTCGAGCAACCCTGGCTGCGCAAGCGCGCCGACGTCGCCGGCGCGGCAGCGCAGCGCTTCGAGTAGCAGCGTTTCGATCAGGCGTTCGACAATGAGATCGCGGGCCGGCCGCGCGTCGTGCGCTTCCTCCGCGATGAGTTCGATCAGGCGATGCAGGCGGCGCGCGGCGCCATGTTCGCGCTTGATGTGCACGAGCGCCGGCAAGAGGCTGGCGATGAGATCGGCGTTTGCGGGCTCGCACTGGAAATAGCCGCCGATCATCCGGAAGGAGGGCGCGCCGTCCGGATCGCCGTGGCGCAGTTCGGTGAGGCCGGCGGATGAGCGAGCGTCCAATTCGCGGCGGGGGACGGCCGCATCGGTATAGATGGCGAAGCCCGGATTGGGCGGCATCAGTACGAAGTCACCTTCGCCGACGCGCACCGCCTCGCACTGGCTCACTTCAAGCCAGCAGGCGCCGGTGAGCCCAAGGCCGAAGCCGGCGCTCTCCACCGCGGTGTAGTAGGCGCCCCAGGCGCCCTTGCCGGTGATGAGCTTCGCGCCCGCGGCGCGCGGCCGAAGCGCCAGGATGATCGATGCCAGGGGGTCCATTCGGACGATCTGTAATGCATTTCGGTCTTTAAATTATAGATCGTCCGCCTCCAGACCGCTAGCCTGCACGGGTCGATAACGGAGCGGTCATGCAAACGATCCTGATTACAGGCTGTTCGAGCGGCTACGGCCAAGAGACGGCGCGTCATTTCCACGCCAAAGGCTGGCGCGTGATCGCCACGATGCGCACGCCGCGCGCGGAGGGGCTGCCGCAATCCGAGCGCCTGCGCGTGCTGGCGCTCGACGTAACAAAGCCCGAGAGCATTGCCGCAGCGCTTGACGCGGCGGGCCCGATCGACGTGCTCGTCAACAATGCCGGCATCGGCGCGTTCGGCGCGCTGGAGGCCTCGCCGCTGGCGACGGCCCGCACCGTGTTCGAGACCAACACGTTCGGCGTGATGGCGATGACGCAGGCGGTCATTCCCCAGATGCGCGCGCGCCGCTCTGGCGTGATCGTCAACGTGACGTCGAGCGTCGTGCTCGCGCCGCATCCGCTCGTGTCCGTCTACGCCGCAAGTAAATGGGCGATCGAAGGAATCACCGAGTGCCTGGCGCCCGAACTCGGCGCGATCGGCGTGCGCGCGAAGCTGGTGCAGCCCGGTTACGGCCCAACGACGCGCTTCACGCAGAACACGCCCGTCGATTTCGGGGCCGCGATTCCGGAGGCCTACCGGGCTTTCGCGCAGCCGATCCTCGCCGCCTTTGCCGAGGTCAAGCTCACGACGACGCCGGCGGATGTCGCCGACGGCGTGTGGCGCGCCGTCCATGACGAGAGCGGGGCGCTGCGCTTTCCGGCAGGCCCCGACGCCGTCGCGCTGGCGAATGCCCGTTAGCTGCGCGGAGTCTCATCGCTATCCGACTGCCGAGAATTCTACATTCCGTTGTCTGGTCTCAGGCCCCTTGCGTTCGGGCCGCCCCCGCGCATAGCCTTGCGCACGGCCGTAGAGGCGGCCGCTCGTCCGCGGAAAGGGCTCAGCCCGCCTTCAAGTCTGATTATGCGATCGGTGACTTCCACCTTTCCTGCCCCGTCGGCGGACATCGGGGCGTGATGGAAAGGATTGCACTCATGTCCGCCAATAACGGCGCGCGCCGCGCCCTGCCGGAACATCCCTCTTCCGAACATCTCCGCAAGCAAGCCAAGCGCCTGGCCAGAGAGCGCGGCGTCCAGCTCGCGGCGGCACAGCGCGAGCTCGCCGGCGAATACGGCTTCGCCGATTGGGCCGCCCTGATCGCGCACGTGCGGCGTCTCGAGCCGGCGGCGCCGCTGTCTGCGCTGGCCGAAGCGGCGCGCGCGGGAGATGTCGCACGCGTCGAGCGCCTCATCGCTGGCGGTCACGATCCCAACGATGGCGGCGCCGACACAAGCCCGCTCTGGGAAGCGTGCTTGTCCAAGGCGACGCCATCGGCGCGCCTGGCGATCGCGGAAGCTCTCCTCAAGGCCGGCGCAAGCGCGCGTAAGGCCGCGCGCGGCCAGGGTCCACTGCATGCCGCAGCGGCGCGCGGGCCGGTGGAGCTCGCCGAACTGCTGATTCTCCATGGCGCGATCGAGTGGGAGCCGAACGCCAAAGGCCGCTCGGCGCTCGATATCGCGCGCCGCTCGCGCGCAAAGGACAAGGCCGCGCTTGTTGAGCTGTTTGACCGGCCCGTGATCCGCGACCCGTCCTTCCGCGCTGCGGTCGATGCAATTCACGCCGGCGATGTGGAAAGGCTGGAGCGCCTGATCGACGCCGATCCAAGGCTCATGACCGAGCGCATTCGCGAGCCGTCCTGCTATCGCGACTCGGGACGCAGCCAGTATTTTCTCGATCCATAGCTCTTCTGGTTCGTCGCCAACAATCCCACCCTGACCGACGCGATGCCGGCGAACATCGCCGATGTCGCACGCGCCATGATCGCGCGCGGCGTGGAGAAGACCGACCTCGACTATACGCTGGGCCTTGCGATGACGAGTTCGGCGGCGCGCGAACAGGGACTTCAGATTCCGCTGGTGAAGCTGCTGATCGAAGCAGGCGCGACGCCCAGTCCTGACGACATGGGCGGCGTGCTCGGTCATGGAGAGACCGAGATAGTCGAATATCTCGTGTCGGCCGGCATGACGATGACTGCGCCCATCGCGGCGGCGCTAGGTAGAACAGATGCTCTCCCCGACCTCTTGAAGTCGGCCTCGCAACGCGAGATCGACGAAGCGCTCGACCTTGCAGTCATCAACAACCGTATTGATGCAGTGCGGATGGCGCTTGCGGCCGGCGCCAATCCTGATCGCGCCTCTTCCCAGCATGGCCATAGCCAGCCGCTGCATCAGGCGGCGCTGCACGACAATGTTGAACTCTTGGAGCTGCTGATCGCGCACGGCGCGCGGCTAGACGCCGTCGACGAACTCTGGGGCGGAACGCCGCTGGGTTGGGCGATGCATGCCGGCGCCAAATCGCCAAAGGTCATCGCCTATCTGCAGGAGCGAATGAACGGCTGAGAGGGCAAGCCGAAAATGTTGTGCTTTCCTGCCGTGCTGTGCGCGCCTTGACACGATCAGATGTTGGAAATCAAGACGCGGCTGGGCGTGCGTGTCCGCTGGCGCCGATCGAGGCGCCGTTGTTCAACCACACGGTCGAGCCCGCCATGGTGCGGCGGAACCTCAGGTCGCTAGCTCGCGGCGCGGCCGTGCTTCGGCTCGTGCCTGGGCGCCCGCCTACGAGACTTACACGTTCACGGCTATGCGCATCGCGGGCGAAGGAATGCTGCGCAGCCGACGCCCGAGCGGTCGTAGCGAACACGGCGGCGGCGGGCGGCGAAGGAGGGCGCCAGAAAACGCCGAAGCGCCTCAGGCGAGCGGTCCAGCGGAGACGTAGTTATCATCTTCATCGACGCTGGCGCGCCAGTCCTCAAGTCCCCCCACAAACCGGATGGCCCGCTCGCTTGACCGGCGGGCGCGGCGCGTTTTCTGGTCGCAGCGCTCGCTGGAGACACCCTGCGCGATGGCCAGAAGGCTCGCCGATTGCCACAATGTCGAGGACCTGCGCGCGCTGGCGAAACGACGCCTGCCGGGGCCGATTTTCAATTACATCGACGGCGCGGCCGACGATGAGGTCACCTGTCGCCGCAACACCGAAGCGTTCGAGGCCGCGGACCTTGTGCCGAACGTCCTTGCCGGCGTCGCCGAGGTCGACCTCTCCGTCACGGTCATGGGCCAGAAGCTCGCCATGCCGCTGTTCTGCTCGCCGACCGCCTTGCAGCGGCTTTTCCATCATGACGGCGAACGCGCGGTCGCGCGCGCGGCGGAAAAGTTCGGCACGATGTTCGGCGTTTCCTCGCTCGGCACGGTGAGCCTTGCCGACATCGGCGCAATGATTTCGACGCCGAAGATGTTCCAGTTCTATTTCCACAAGGATCGCGGCCTCAATGCGGCGATGGTCGAGCGCGCGAAAGCGGCGCGGTTCGACGTTCTCGCCCTCACCGTAGACACCATCACCGGCGGCAATCGCGAGCGCGACCTCAGGACCGGGTTCACCTCCCCTCCCCGGCTGACGCTGAAGAGCCTTGCGAGTTTCGCCGCCCATCCCGGCTGGGCGTTCAACTATCTCGCCCGCGAGCCCTTCGAGCTCGCCGAGCTGAAATCGCATGTGCGCGAAGGATCGAACGTCGCGGTGTCGGTGGCTGAGTATTTCTCGACGCTCCTTGACCCGACCATGACCTGGAAAGACGCCGAACGCCTTCGCGCGGCCTGGGGCGGGCCCTTTTGCCTGAAGGGCGTGATGAGCGTTGAGGATGCGCGGCGTGCGATCGACATCGGCGCCGACGCGATCATGGTGTCGAACCATGGCGGGCGTCAGCTTGACGGATCGCGCGCGCCGTTCGACCAGATCGCGGAGATCGCCGACGCCGTCGGCGGGCGCATCGACATCGTGCTCGACGGCGGCGTCCGGCGCGGCACGCATGTCCTGAAAGCGATCGCCGCGGGCGCGACCGCCTGCTCGGGCGGGCGGATGTATCTTTATGCGCTTGCAGCGGCGGGGCAGGCGGGCGTCGAGCGGGCGCTCGGCCTCCTGCGCGCCGAGATCGAGCGCGACATGCGGCTGATGGGCGTCGCCAAAGTCAGCGAGCTCACCCGCACCATGTTGCGCTGGCGATAATGCCAGGTTGCGATGACGTCGACCCATCGCAACCTGACAAGCGCCGCTGCGCCCCCGCAGCGAAGCGAGGATCGCCTGTCGGCGATCGGATAGGTTGACTGAAAGCCGGCATGAGCCCCGCGGGCGCGGCTGAGGTCACTCAACGCCGCGGAAAACGGCGACGTCCGCCGCATCTTCCCCGCTTTGGGCGGCGTAAAGCGCGGCCGTGAGGTTCGAGACGAGCGCCTCGCCGGCGTAAGCGCGGGAAGCGGCGTAAGTCTCCGCGTCGCGGTCGCAATAGGGAAAGCGCGCCTGCGCCGTGACGTAACCCTCATTGAAGGCGGCGACCATCTGCTCGCGCGCCTCGAACGCCGGCTCTTCAAGGTCGATCAGCTGCTTCATGCGGTTGCGCCACACATCCGCCTCGCGATCGGGATCGCAGGTGCGGCGGATGTGATGGAGCTCGCCGAAGATCCCCGAGAGGCTGACGAGGCTGCGCTGACGTGCGCTGTAACCCTCGCCCTGAGCGAAGGCGGGCGCGGCGACGGCAAGAGCGAGAACCAGGATAACGCGTTGCATCGGACGGCGGATGTGAACCGGCTTTACGGCGTCACGATGACGGTATTGCGGAGTTTCAGGGCCCCGGCAATGGCGGAGCGCGTCAGGTCCCAGGAAACACGCGCCAGCGCCGTCTCATAGGGCACGAATTCGGCCGCCGCGGCGTCATCGCCGGCGACCGGCTCGCCCGCCAGCCATTCCGCGGCGTAGTCGATCATCAGCATGTGGCGGAGGAACCCTTCCCCCGCCCGCATCTTGGGCAGCGCCTCGAAGACGCCGATGAGACCGAGGAGGCGAATTCGGACGCCGGTTTCCTCCATGACCTCGCGAATCGCCGCATCCTCAAGCCGCTCGCCTTCATGGAGGCCGCCGCCCGGGATCGACCATTGGCCGATGAAGGGCGCCTTGCCGCGCCGGATGACGAGCACGTCGCCTCCGCGAAAAACGACGGCCCCGACGCCGACGCCGACGCCATGCATCCTGAAGTCGCGTGGTTCCATGGCGCGCTCTATACTCGAAGCCGATGTGCGGTCGATACCTGTTCACCTCCCCGCCGGAAGCCGCGCGCGAAGCCTTCGGCGTCGACATCCGCGCGAATTTCCCGCCGCGCTGGAACATCGCGCCGACACAGCCGATCGCAATCATCCGCCGGGGTGAGAAAGGCGCGCGCGAATTCGCGCTCGCGCGCTGGGGGTTCATCCCCTCCTGGGCGAAGAAGGACTATCTTCAGAAGACCGGCGGCAAGCCGCTGATCAATGCGCGCGCCGAAACCGCCGCCGAGAAGCCGACCTTCCGCTCGGCCTTCAAGCGCCGCCGCTGCCTGATCCCGGCCGACGGCTTCTATGAGTGGCGCACCGAAAAGGGCGCGCGCCAGCCCTATCTCATCCGCCCTTCCCCGGGCGGCCTCTTCGCCTTCGCCGGCCTCTGGGAGACGGCGCGGGATCCGGACGGCGGCGAGATCGACACCGCCGCCATTCTCACCTGCGAGGCCGGCCCCGACGTCGCCGCCCTCCACAACCGCGAGCCGGTCGTCATTCAGCCGGCAGATTATTCGGTCTGGCTCGGCGCCGATGAAAAGGACCTCGGTCCCGTACAGGCGATGCTGAGGCCCCCGCCCAAGGGCTTCTGGACTTTTCATCCCGTCTCCCGGGCGGTGAACGATGCGCGCAATGAGGGCGAAGGCCTCGCCCGCGAGATCGGCCAGCGGGAGCTGTTTTAAGGCCGGCCCATGAGGGGCGCAGCTGCGCGCAAGGGCCTTGCGCTCTTGCGGCGAAGCATGACGCTTTCACCGCTGCCTTCCCCCGCTCGCGACACGAAAGCGCCGGCGTTCCGCACCCGGAGTTTCCCACGAGGCCCCGATCGACGCCGCGCCGTTCACATTCTCGTGATAGAATGAGGCGAATGCCTGTTTTTCGGCATTTTTCGGGGCGGCGCGGACCGGCGTTAACCATCAAAGACCGCAGGAAGCCTGAGGCGCGCACGCCGGATAGGCGGCGCCGGGACGCGCGGCTCGCGCCAAAATGGAAAGTTATCCCACCCCTCTTGCGCCGGCTTAAGATGGCGCGGTGGTTTCAGGAGACCCGTGACCTCGATGGCCCCCGCCGCCGTTACCGCTCCCCGGACGCAAGGGAGGATTCGCCAACGGAGCGGATCCGGAAAATCCTTGAAATCCCGCCGGAGGCCGCATGAAAACTGGGGTCGTCCTCGCTCGATCCCGCCGGAGGTTCCGAAGTTTCCGGATTTTCCGCAGGGCGCGCGCCGGCGCGCCAACCCTCGGTTGCGGCCGGCGGGCGCAGGCAAGGGTCCGGTCACCCCTTGGGAGGCCGCCGCGACGGGGCGGGCGCTCATCCGGCGTTCACCCTTGCTCCGTCACTATTTTCCTTGCGCAATCGCTGGCAAATGCCCGCCCATGACGCTTCTGACCGCCCTTGGATTGATGACCCGGACATCGCTCGACGGGATCGACGCGGCGATCCTGAAGACCGACGGCGAGCGCATCGTCGAACCGGGGCCGGCGGCGTTCTTCCCCTATTCGCGCGACCTCAAGGTGTTCATCCGGCG
>Ga0073934_10009096_pt1 | contig 12888 bp, 13 predicted proteins | sample LarsenN4metaG_FD_76834 | JGI IMG/M metagenome (GOLD analysis project Ga0073934, IMG submission 76834) | Hot spring sediment bacterial and archeal communities from British Columbia, Canada, to study Microbial Dark Matter (Phase II) - Larsen... ...
CCGATGCCGCTGTCGTCGTCATGGGCCCCGGAATCGTCGGCACCGCGACCCGGCTCGGCTTCTCGGGCATCGAGGTGGGGCCCGTCCTCGACGCCACGGTGGGCCTCGGCGGTGTCCCGATCGCGTGCCTGCGCGCATCGTTCGCCGACCCGCGCCCGCGCCATCGCGGCGTGTCGCACCACACGATCACGGCTCTCGGCGTCGCGACCCGCAGCCGTGTGCGCATCGCGCTGCCGGCGGTCGGCGGCGCGCAGGAGGCGCAGCTGCGCGCCGACCTCGCCGCCGCGGGTCTCGACCGGCGCCACGACGTCGTCACGGTCGAGCCCGTCGGCATCGTCGGGCTCCTCGACTCGCTGGGGCTGCGTGTCATGTCGATGGGACGGCCGGCGGCCGACGACCCGGTGCTCTTCGAGGCCGCCGCGGCGGCCGGTAGCGTCGCGGCGTGCCCGATGCCCCCGGACGCGTCGAACGCGTCCTGAACCTCCTGGCGCTGCTGCTCGACACCCGCGTTCCGCTCACCCGCGAGGAGATCGTCCGCGACGTGAGCGGCTATCCCGAACAGATCTCGGCCTACCGGCGCGCGTTCGAGCGCGACAAGGAGACGCTGCGCGGCATGGGGGTGCCCATCACCATCGAGGAGATCGGTGACAGCGGCGAGGTGGGATACCGCGTGCGTCCCGAGGACTACTACCTCCCGGATCTCGCCCTGACGCCCGAGGAGACCGCTGCGCTGCGCGTCGCGGTGAGCGCGATCTCGCTCGGGAACGCGTCCGGCGAGGGAGCGTTGATGAAACTGGGGGGACTGCCCCGCGACGGCGTGCCGGCGATCGCGTCGTTGCCGTTGGTACCCGCGCTCGCCACGTTCTTCGACGCCTTCCGCCTCCGCGCCGTCGTGACGTTCGAGCACCGCGGCCGCCGGCGGACGGTCGAGCCGTGGGGCCTCACGTCCAAACGCGGGCATTGGTACGTCGTCGGATGGGACCGCGACCGCGACGCGGTCCGAGCGTTTCGCGCCGACCGCATCGACGGCGACGTCGAGGTCGGCGCGCCCGGCGCGTTCCGCGCGCCGTCCGACTTCCGGCCCGACGACCACATCGAGGACCGTCCGTGGCTGCTCGGTGACGACGAACCGGTCGTCGCGCGCGTCCTCGTCGACGCGAGCCACGCCGACAGCGCGCGCGAAGAGGCTCGCGGCGACGCGGCCACGCGCGCTCGCCCCGACGGCAGCGTCGAGCTCGAGATGACCGTGACCAACCGCGCCGCGTTCCGGACGTTCGTCCTCGGCTACCTCGACCACGCCGAAGTGCTGGACCCGCCCGAGTTGCGCGCCGAGATCGTCGCGTGGCTCGAACGGTGCGCACGATGAGCCCGCGCCCGGTCGCCGAACACGAGATCCAGCGCATCCTCGCGATCGTCCCGTGGATCGTCGCCAACCCCGGAACCCGGCTCGACGACATCGCCCGACGTTTCGGGATCACCGTCGGGCAACTCGAGGCCGACCTCGATCTCGTGCTGATGATCGGCGTGCCGCCGTACACCCCGGGCGACTACCTCGACGTCGTCGTCGACGACGACGGCGGCGTGACCATCCGGCTGGCCGACTACTTCCGGCGCCCGCTCCAGCTCACGCCGGCCGAAGGACTCGCGTTGCTCGCGGCCGGCCGGGCCCTCCTCGCCGTGCCCGGTTCGGACCCTCATGGCCCGCTCGCCACCGCGCTCGCCAAGCTCGAGGCGGCGCTCGACGTCCCGGACCTCGTCGTCGAGGTCGCCGAGCCGAAGTTCCTCGAGCAGGTGCGCGACGCCGCGTTCGAGCACGAGCGCATCGAGATCGACTACTGGTCGGCCGGTCGCGACGAGCTCACGACCCGGCGCATCGACCCTGCGGTCGTGTTCTTCGCGCTCGGCGCGTGGTACGTCGGCGCGTACTGCCACGCCGCCGCCGGCGAGCGGATGTTCCGCGTCGACCGCGTGCGCGACGTCCGGCCCACGGGTGAGCGCTTCGAACCCGGCTCCGTCGGCTTCGAAGCCGGCGAGGTGTACAACCCGCGCCCCGACGATCCTCGCGTGACGCTGCGGCTGGCGCCCGCCGCCGCGTGGGTGGCCGAGGCGTACCCGTCGGAGTCGGTCACCGAGCGCGCCGATGGCCGGCTCGACGTCGTGCTCGCGGTCAGCGAGCCCGCCTGGCTGGAGCGCCTGCTGCTACGGCTCGGACCCGACGCGACCGTGCTGCACTCGCAGCGGGCGCCGGTCGACCGGGCGGCGGTCGCCCGCCGTGTCCTCGCACGCTACGGGGGTACAGCAGCGGCACCCGCGCGCCGACGAGAGGTCGATGGGCCTGATCCCGGCGGGCACGGGAGCCCGTGAGACAATGGACCCGGTGGAGGACATGCCGACCAGCTCGCTCGACGCGTCGGCGACCCCCCAAGCTCCGGCAGGCGACGAGGTGCCCGGCCGCGAGGAGATGTTGCCCCCGCACTCGGGCGGGCGGCGGGGGCGGGGCACCAAGCAGATCGTCGAGTGGGTCCTGCTCATCGCCGGCGCGCTGGCGATCGCGCTGCTGATCAAGGCGTTCCTCTTCCAGGCGTTCTACATCCCGACCGAGTCGATGGTGCCGACGCTCCAGAAGAACGACCGCGTTCTCGTGAACAAGCTGTCGTACCGGCTGCACGACGTGAACCGCGGCGACATCGTGGTCTTCGAAGCGCCCGAGGGTGCCGACAACGACGTCAAGGACCTCGTCAAACGCGTGATCGCGCTTCCCGGCGAGACCGTCGAGGGCAAGGACGGCCGCGTCTACGTCGACGGCGAGCCGCTGGACGAGGGCTACCTTCCCCAAGGCACCGTGACGGGAGACTTCCCGCCGCAGCAGGTCCCGCCCGACACCTACTGGGTGATGGGCGACAACCGACCCAGCTCGCACGACTCCCGGTTCTTCGGCGTCATCCCCGAGGACGACATCGTCGGCAGGGTGTTCGTGCGCATCTGGCCCCTCACCCGGGTCGGGTTCATGTAGGGGAGACGACTCCTTGTCGCTGCGACGGCGAGGTGGCCGCGCCGCGTTGCGCCCGCCGCATCATGCGACGGTTCTTCGCTCGGTCACGCGTTCCATTCGGCGACGACGGCAACCATGCGGGCGACGTTGTCGGAGTAGACGGCGTCGATGCCCATGTCGAGCACGGCGCGGAGGTGGCGGACCTCCTGCACGTCCCACGCGAAGGCCCGCACGCCGAAGCGGTGGTACAGCGCGACGATTCCCGCGGTCCACTCGGTGTGGTGCAGGTTGCAGGCGTCGATGCCGGCCTCGGCGAGCTCGTGGGCGTGCCGTTCGAGCGGGCCGCCCACCGACTTCTTCGCCGTCGAGTGCACGAGCCGCACGTCCCGCTCGGCCCGCAGCTCGCGCAGCAGGGTGAAGTCGGGGTGGCACAGCCACAGCCGCCCGAGTGCTCGGTACCGCCGGGCCACGTCGAGGAGGGGCCGCGCGACCTCCGGTGTCTTCGCATCGACGGACAGCTCGAAGTCGTTCCCGAGCTCCTCGTAGACGTCGGCGAGACGCGGAACCTCCATCCGCGCGAGCTCCTGCGCGGCGGTCGCGCCGACCCGCACCCGCCGCAGGCCCCGCCGAACCGTCGCGTCGTGCGTGCACACCACCTCGCCGTCGGCCGACAGCCACACGTCGGTCTCGAGCCCCGCCGCACCTTGGTCGCGGGCGCGCCGGAACGCGCGCAGCGTGTTCTCCGGCTCCTCGAGCCGTGCCCCTCGGTGGGCGAATGTGATCACGGGAACGCCGTCGGGCAATTGCGTCACAACAGTGGGCCTCCCGGCCCAGCGGGGCCTCAAGCGGGATAGGGGGCCTGCCGAAGGGTAAGGCACCCGCCAGGAGGCGGCGTGTACGGCAGGCTCGACCAGGGACGGGTGTGCGGTGACGACCATCAGGGCCAACTGCCCCAGTTGCGGTGACGTGCAGCTGACGGCCGACGACCTCACGGTCCGGGTGTGCGCGGACGACGAGCGAGGGTCGTACTGCTTCCGCTGCCCTGAGTGCCTCGGCGCCGTCGCCAAGGACGCCAGCCGCCGCATCGTCGACCTCCTGGTATCGAGCGGGGTGCGCATGCAGGTGTGGCGCCTGCCGGCCGAGCTGACCGAGCAACCCCGCCTCGGACCCCCGATCGCACCCGACGACCTGCTCGACTTCCACCTGCTGCTGCAGACCGACGGCTGGTTCGACGCCGTCGCCGAGGACGTCCGCCGCTCCTGCAACACCCAGGACCGGTAGGGTCGGGCACGTGATCGCCTGGCTCGTCGTGTGCGCAGTGGTCGCCGCCGCGTCGGTGGCGCTGCTCCTCGCCGTCGCCCGCGCGGCCCGTGAGGTCCCGCCCACCCGCGACGCGCTCGGCACGTTGCGCCATGAGCTGCAGCCCGCGCTGGTGCGCCTGCGGAACGAATCGGCCGCGACGCGCGCGCGCCTCGCTCGGCGCACACGGACCGACTGAGGCCGGCAGTACGATCGGGCTCCCGGCCGAACTGCAGCCGGGTCCTCGCCCATGAACCTCGGTCCCGCCGAAGTCGCGGTCATCCTCCTGCTCGCGCTGTTGGTCTTCGGTCCCGCGCGCCTGCCCGAGATCGGCCGGCAGGTCGGCGGAGCCATGCGCGAGCTGCGCCGGATGCAATCGACGCTGCGCCGTGAGCTCGACGACGCGTTGCGCGAGGAGCCGACGCGTCCCGCCGTCTCGGGTCCCGAGCGCCCCGCCGACCCGGAGCCCGACCACACCGACGTTTCCCCTCCGAACGACCGCGGGTTCGACGGCCCGCCGGGCTCGTTCACCTGAGCGCGAGGGCAGGCTCCCGGGATGAGCGACCACGCGGGCACCGACGACGGGCGCATGACGCTCATCGAGCATCTCACCGAACTGCGGCGCCGCATCCTGATCTGTGTGCTCGCCGTCGCGGCCGCGTCCGTCGTGATGTTCATCCTGTTCCCGAGTGTGCTCAACTTCCTCGAGGAGCCCTACCGCGAGATCACGAGGGACGCGCAGCGATGCGGCTCCGACGGCTGCGACCTGATCGCGACCAACCCGCTCGCGCCCTTCCTCGTGCGGATCAAGGTCGCGACCTACGGCGGCATGGCGCTCGCGCTGCCCGTGGTCATGTGGCAGATTTGGCGCTTCGTCGTCCCCGGCCTCTACCCGAGGGAACGGCGCCTCGCGATCCCGTTCGTGCTGTCGACGATCGTGCTCTTCGCCGCGGGAGTCGTCGTCGCGTGGTTCAGCCTCGAGCAGGCACTCGAGTTCCTTCTCATCGACTCGGTCGGCGGCGAGATCCAGCCGTTCGTGACCGCCGACGAGTACCTCACGCTGGTCACGCTGATGATGCTCGCCTTCGGAGCCGGCTTCGAGCTGCCGGTCCTGCTGGTGTTCTTGATGCTCGCCGGGGTGCTCAGCAGCGCGGCGCTGCGGCGCGCCCGGCGCTGGGCCGTGGTCGGGATCGCCGCCGGCGCCGCCATCATCACCCCGAGCGGAGACCCGATCTCCCTATTGTTCCTGGCCGTGCCCGTGTACCTCCTGTACGAGGCCGCGATCCTCATCGGCCGCCTGATGCGCAAATGAGCCCGAAGCGTCGCTACCAGCCGCCTCGCGTCCGGCCGCGCCGCGAGGTGCTGACCGCGGCCGCGGCGGCGGTGGCGGTGGTCGCCGGGACGGCGCTGCTCGTGTGGCTCCTGCGCCCGGGTCCGAGCAGCCGGTTCGACGGCGGAGGCGGCGGGCTGCTCAACCGCCAGCCGAGGGCGAGCTGGCTCGTGGCGCTGAGCGCGATGGCGCTCGGCGTCTGGGTCTGGTGGGTGCTGACCCGACGCCACCGCCGTTCGACCCGAGTGCTGCTCGGCGCCGGGGGAGCGGTGGTCGTGTCGGGGGCCGTCGTCGCGGGCTTCCTGTGGCCCGGCGGCCTGTTGCGCCAGTACCTTCCGCCGGCGCGGCCGTTCGACCCCACCGAGCTCGAGGAGGAGCTCGCCGAGGTGACGTCGTCGACCGCGGCGACGCCCGACGCGTCGTCGACGACCACGCCGGGTACGGAGACGTCCGTGGCGCCGACCGACCCGACGACCGCGCCGACGACCGAGGGCACCGCCCCGGCGCCGTGACCGACACGCGCCGCGCGTTCGAGTCGGCCCTGGGGTTTCCGCTCGACGAGTTCCAGGTCCGCGCGCTCGATGCACTCGACGCCGGGCGGTCGGTCCTCGTCGCGGCGCCGACCGGCTCCGGCAAGACCCTGGTCGCGGAGTACGCCATCGCGCGTGCGCTCGCGTCGGGGACGAAGGCGTTCTACACCACGCCGCTCAAGGCGCTGTCGAACCAGAAGTACGGCGACCTCCTGCGCGCCCACGGCGTGGGCCGGGTGGGGCTGCTGACGGGGGACAACTCGATCAACGGTGACGCACCGATCGTCGTGATGACGACCGAGGTCCTGCGCAACATGATCTACGCGTCGTCACCCGCGCTGCGCGGGCTGCGTTACGTCGTGCTCGACGAGGTGCACTACCTCCAGGACCCGTACCGCGGCGCGGTGTGGGAGGAGGTGATCATCCACCTGCCGGCCGAGATCGACATCGTCGCGCTGTCGGCGACCGTCTCGAACGCCGAGGAGGTCGCGTCCTGGATCGAGACCGTCCGAGGCGAGACCGAAGCCGTCATCGAGGAGCGCCGGCCGGTCGAGCTCCGCCATCTCTACATGGTCGGCGATCGCTCGGCCGAGCGCGTCCACCTCCTGCCGACGTTCACCGACACCGACGGCGAGCTGCACCCGAACCCGGTCGCGGCCCGCCTCGACTCGCGCGGCCTGCCGTCCCGGAGGGGACGGCGACCCAAGCTGTACACGCCGTGGCGGGCGGAGGTCGTCGAGCGCCTGTCCGACGAGCAGATGCTCCCTGCGATCGTGTTCGTCTTCAGCCGCGCCGGTTGCGACGAGGCGGTCGAGGTGTGCGTCGCCGCGGGCCTGCGCCTGACGACGGCGGCCGAGCGCTCGGAGCTGCGGCGCGTCGCCGAAGCGCACACGTCGGCGCTGAGCGACGACGACCTCGACGTGCTCGGCTACGACTCCTGGATCGCGGGTCTCGAAGCGGGATTCGCGGCGCACCACGCCGGGTTGGTGCCGCCGATGAAGGAGGCGGTCGAGGAGGCGTTCGCCGGCGGGCTCCTGAAGGTCGTGTTCGCCACCGAGACGCTCTCGCTCGGCATCAACATGCCGGCTCGGTCGGTCGTGATCGAGAAGCTGTCGAAGTTCACGGGCGAGCACCACGAGTTCCTCACCGCGGGGGAGTACACGCAGCTCGCGGGGCGGGCCGGGCGGCGCGGCATCGACGAGATCGGTTACGTCGTCGTGCTGTGGAATCCCTTCGTGAGCTTCGAGCAGGTCGCAAGCCTCGCGTCGCGGCGCACCTACGCGCTCACGTCGTCGTTCCGCCCGACGTACAACATGGCGGCCAACCTCGTGCGCCGCTACCCGCCGGAGCAGGCTCGGCACCTGCTCAACCTGTCGTTCGCCCAGTTCCACGCCGACCGCGACGTGGTCACGCTCGAGCGCCAGCTCGAACGGTCCCGCCTCCAGCTCGCCCGGGCCCGGGAGGCGGCGTCGCATCCGGCGGGCGACGTCCAGGAGTACCGGCGGTTGCACGCGGACCTCGACGCGGCGCGACGGTCGCAGTCGCAGGCGCGGGGCGCGCACTTCGAGGCACTGCGCCCCGGGGACGTGATCCTCGTCGCACGGAGGGGCGGGAAGGTCGCCGTGCTGCGCCACGAACGCGGGCGCGGCGGTCACCGGGTGCTCGCGCTGACCCAGGCCCGCGACGTCGTGCGGCTCTCACCGTCCGATGTCCGCGGACCGGTCCGCAAGGTCGGCCACGTCCCACTCCCGCGCCCGTTCGCCCCGCGCAGCCCCGCCTTCCAGCGCGCGGTGGTCGAGGCACTGCGGCAGGTGCGCGTGGCCGACGACCTCGACACCACCGAGGAGCGGCTCACGGTGCTCGAGCAGCTCGTCGAGGCACACCCGCTGCACCGCGCTCCCGGCGCGGATGCCGCCCTGCGCGCCGCCGCCCAGGTGGATCGCATCGAACGCGACGTCGCCCGCATCGAGCGGCGTACGGCCAGCCGCAACGAGAGTCTCGCCCGCCAGTTCGACAAGGTGCTCGGTGTGCTCGAGGCGTGGGGCTACATCGAAGGCTGGGGCTTGAGCCCCGCGGGCCAACTCCTCGCGCGGCTCAACACCGAAGGCGACCTCGTGCTCGCCGAGTCGTTGCGGGAGGGCCTGCTCGACGCGGTCGACATGCCGGAGCTGGCGGCGCTCGTGTCGTGCTTCACGTACCAGCGGCGGGGCCCGGAGGGCAACGAACCCATGCCGCCCCGCCGGTGGCCCGGCCGGCTCGTCGCGGCCCGCGTCCGCGAGATGGAGAAGATCTGGCGCGACCTCAACCTCGCCGAGCGCGACGAACGGCTGCCCGAGACGCGGCGGCTCGACCCCGGCTTCACGTCGGCGATCCACGCCTGGGCGGCCGGCGAGGAGCTCGCGGACGTGCTCGAGGACGAAGAGATGACCGGCGGCGACTTCGTGCGCAACGTGAAGCAGACGATCGACCTGTTGCGCCAGGTCGGTGAGGTCGCCCCCGACCCGGCGACCGCCGCCACCGCGCGCGCTGCGGCCGACGCCTGCCTCCGCGGCGTGATCGCGGCGTCGAGCGCGGTCACGAGCGTGGCCGTGTGAGCGTGGCGTGAGCGTGCGGCCCGGACAACCGTGGGAGCGACCGGCAGCCGGGCGCCCGGAGCACGAGGTCCACGGCGGCGACCGGGAGCTGGCTGCGGCGGTCGCCGCTCACCCGGGCGCTCGGTTCCGCTTCCTTGCGGACCCGAGCTCCGACGTCGCCCGGGCGATCGGCGCTCGCGCCGGCGCGCACGCCGTCGGTGCGGAGCTGGCGATGGACGCGCTCGCATGGAACGGGCGCCTCGCGGTCAACATGGTGGTCGTCGGCGTCCCGCCGGACCGCCTCACGCGCTGGACGCGCGCGCCTACCTGCTCGGTGGCCGTCGACGGCCACCGAGTCTTCGCCGGCCGCGCCACGAGTGTCGTCGTCGCGACCGGTCAGTTCCTGCGCGGCGCGAACGTGGTGCCCCGCGGGCATCCCGGCGACGGGCGGATCGAGATCCTCGTGCTGCACGTCCCGCCCGGACAGCGCGCCGGGCTCCGCCGCCGGATCACCACCGGTGACCACCTGCCGCACCCTTCGATCACGCAGCGCAGTGGGCGGGCCGTCACCATCGAAGCCGCCACGCCGGTGCGGATCGAGGCCGACGGCGCCTCCGAGGGCGCTGTCGCGCGCGTCGTCGTCGAGGTCGTCGCGGGCGCCTATCGACTGGTCGTGTGACACCGCGGGATCCGCGAGGGCGCAGGCCGCGCGCCGGTACGATCGCTCTCCCCATGCTGTACGCCCCGGAGACGTTCACCGACGAGGAAGCGGCGACCCTGCGGCCGTATTTCACGAACCTCGACGGGCCCGTGTTCGCGCTCACGAACCTTCCCGAGGTCGTGAAGGGCGCGCTCTTCGCGAGGTACTCGCGCTCCGACAAGAGCCTACGGCGGCTCTTCCTCGACGAGTTCGTCGGCGACCTCGACCTGACCGGCGACCTCACCGTCGACGCGACCGTCGGGCTCAAGCGCGCAGAGGAGCTCTACGCGCGCGTGTTCTTCGAGTACGGCGACGACTCGGTCGCGCAGCTCGGCGGAGTGCACCTCGCGTGCGAGCAGGCGTCGAACCTGCTGACCAAGGTGCTCGAGTGGGGCCGGTTGATGGCGTACCTCGAGCAGTCGACGCGCTACATCCCCTACGACTCGCGCCTGCACGGCCGGTACCGCTACCTCCGTCCTCCGACGATCTGCGAATCGAGCGCGGGCGCGCGCTACGTGGCCGACATGGACGCGTTGTTCGACACGTACAGCGCGATGCTGCCGGTGCTCGCGGACTGGGCACGCGAGCGATGGCCGAAAGAAGCGGGCGACTCCGACTTCGTCTACAAGCAGACGATCAAGGCGAAGGCGTGCGACGCGGCACGCGGCGCGCTGCCTGCCGCCACGCTCTCCAACGTCGGGATCTACGGGACGGGCCAGGCGTACGAGGCACTGCTGCTCCGCATGCGAGCCCACCCACTCCCAGAAGCGCGCGATTACGCCACGCTCATGCTCGGTGAGCTGCGCAAGGTCATCCCGTCGTTCCTGTCTCGCGTCGACCGGCCCGACCGCGGCGGGGCATGGTCCGACTACCTGTCCGGGACCGCGCAGGCGACAGCGGAAGTGGTGGAACGCCTGTTCCCGAGCACAGAGCCGGCACCGGTCGACGAGGTCACGCTCGTCGACTGGGATCCAGAAGGTGAAGACAAGGTCCTGGCGGCCATCTGCTACCCGCACACCGACCTCCCCGAGCACCAGCTCCTGGCGCGGGTGCGGAGGCTCGCGGCCGACCAGCGGGTCGCGCTGATGAGGGCATACGTCGGCGAACGCACCAACCGGCGCCACAAGCCGGGCCGCGCGTTCGAGCGGACGTACTACCGCTTCGACGTGCTCGGCGACTACGGCGCATTTCGTGACCTCCAGCGCCACCGCATGCTCACCATCGAGTGGCAGCGTCTCTCGCCGCGTCACGGGTATGCCGTGCCCGACGCGATCGCGGACGCCGGGCTCACCGGTCGTTTCCATGAGGCGATGGATCGCTCGGCGACGCTGCACGACGCGCTGGACGACCGCTTTCCCGACGAAGCGGCATACGCGGTCGCACTCGGGTTTCGCATCCGGTACGTGATGCAGATGAACGCTCGGGAAGCGATGCACCTGTGCGAGCTGCGGTCGTCACCGCAGGGTCACCCGACATACCGTCCCGTCGCCCAGGCGATGCATCGCCTGATCGCGGAGCGGGCCGGTCATCGCGCGATCGCCGCCGCGATGTCACACGTGGATCACGCGACCTACGACCTCGAGCGCCTCGGCGCCGAACGGGCGGCAGAAGCCAGGCGCGCGGCGCGCCAGTAAAAAAAACGCGATCCGCGTGACCTGCACCGACGCGCGACCGGCCTGGTCAACGGTGCGCGCATGGCCCATCTTCGGCTTGACAGTGCCGCCGATCTGAGGCGGAATACTCGACGCCCCCGACCGGAGGCCGCGATGGCGCCGGAAGGGGTGTGTCGCGAAGAGGGGGTACGGGCGGCGATCCAGGAGTCCCAGTAGAGAACGTTGTGATAACCCGCCGTGCGCGCGTGCCGGCCGGGCCACCCAACGGCCCCAACGGTCTCCTGGTCCCGTCCGCCCCACCCTGACACTGCGCGAGACACGCGGTACGAGGCGCCGGGCGAGCCCGCCGCGCGAGCCGCCGCCGCGGCGCCCGATACCCCTTGCGGTTGTGCATATACTCCGCGGCCCCTCGCGGTCCGGAGGCGCCCGCCCCGGCCGCCGGGAAGAATCGGGGCCCGCTCGGGGTTGGCAGCCCACCAGCCCACTGCCCCCCCGCAACCGGAGATGCAGGCACTGCGCCATGACCGACGACGACGAGTTCGACGACGAACCTGACCTCGACGACGAGGACCTCGACGAGGACGCGATCGTCGAGGACTTCGACGACGACGAAGACGACGACATCCTGGTCGACGACGAGGACGTCGAGCTCGACGACGACATCGAAGCCGTCGTCGACGACGACGTCGACGAAGACGAGGCCGAGACCGCCGACGACGAAGACGACGACGTCGTCGACATCGACGAGGAGCTCCACCCGGACGACGTCGAGGAGGCGCTCGACGTGGTGCTGCGCGAGCGGACCGCGGCGGTCGGCCTCGAGGACGACGAGGACGACGACGACGAGCCCGACGACCGCGGCGAAGGCGGAACGAAGATCGTCCCGCGCCGCCCCGGCGAGTTCCTCTGCCGGAGTTGCTTCCTCGTGCTGCCGCGCCACCAGCTCGCCGACGAGAAGCGGGAACTCTGCCGCGATTGCGTGTGACCTCGGCGCGGGCGGTCCGCGCCGCCCGCTACGGCGCAGCCGCCGGCTCGGGGTTGCTGCTCGCAGGTGCCCGCCCGCCCGTCGACGCGGGTCCGCTCGCGCTCGTCGCGCTCGTCCCGCTCTTCGTCGCATGGCGCGGCGGGGGAGTGCGCACGAAGGCCGCGCTCGCGTTCGTCGCGGGCGGCGCGTACCACGCGGTACTCGTCTCGTGGGCGTGGTACTTCGGGGCGATCGCGATCGTGCCGCTCGTCGCGGCACTCGCCGCGTACTGGGCCGCGACCGGCGCGCTCGTCGGGTTCCTCGCCACCCGCGAGATCCGCTCGCCATGGCTCGTCGCGGCCGCATGGGTGCTCGCGGAGGCGCTGGTCGCCCGCTTCCCGCTCGGCGGGCTGTCGTGGGGCGAGGTCGGGTACGCCCTGCACGACGTCGCGCTCGCACGCGACGTCGCCAGCGTCGGCGGTGTGCCACTGGTCTCGTTCCTCGTCGTGGCCGCCAACGCGTTGCTCGCAGACGCGGTCACGAGGCCTCCCGCCCGGGCACTCGTCCGAGCGCTCGGCGGGTTGCTGCTCGTCGCGGTGACGGCGTCCGCGGCCGCGATCGTTCGCACCGACACCGAGCCGACCCGCGCCCTGCGGGTAGCGGTCCTCCAGGGCAACGACAAGAACCGTGATCTCACGCGAGAGGAGCTGCGCGCGCGGTACCTGCCGAACAGTCACTTCGGCCTCCTCGACGAGGTGCGCGACCCGGTCGACCTCGTGGTGTTCCCCGAGTCGAGCATGGACGAAGACCCGCGCACCGACCGCGCGCTCGGCCCGCGGCTCGAACGGACGGCGCGCGAGCACGCGGCATGGGTGCTCGCCAACGCA
>Ga0073934_10009097_pt1 | contig 12888 bp, 13 predicted proteins | sample LarsenN4metaG_FD_76834 | JGI IMG/M metagenome (GOLD analysis project Ga0073934, IMG submission 76834) | Hot spring sediment bacterial and archeal communities from British Columbia, Canada, to study Microbial Dark Matter (Phase II) - Larsen... ...
CCCCGTTCCCCGTTCCCCGTTCCCCGTTCCCCGTTCCCCGTTCCCCGTTCCCCGTTCCCCGTTCCCCGTTCCCCGTTCCCCGTTCCCCGTTCCCCGTTCCTACAGCCCCAGATCCTCGTTGACGATCAGCACGTGCAGGTCGGCCACCCGCGGCTTGCGGTCCATGACATGGGTGATGCGGCAGATCCGCTCCGGCGAGTTGCAGTTGGCGCAGAAGCCGGTCCTGGCGCAGGGGGTGTTGCAGTTGAGGCGCCTGGCATTGGGGGGGGCGGCGACGTTCTTCACCCGGTGGATGGCTGCCGCCAGGTCGCCGTCCACCAGCTTGTTCCTCCCGGCAACCACGATGGTCTTTTTCGGGCCGAAGGTGAGGGCAGCCACCCGGTTGCCGTTGCCGTCGATATTCACCAGCCAGCCGGAGAGGGTGACCGCGTTGGAGCTGGTGAGGAAGAGGTCGCAGGTCAGCTGGCGTCGCATGATCGCCATCTTCTCCGCCGGCTCCAGGCCGGGGATGCCGTGGTTGAGGATCTCCTTCCCCTGGCCGGCAAAGACCGGTTCGATCCCCAGGTCGACGATCGTGCGGGAACCGCCGAAGCCGACGCTGGCGGAGTCGGCTCCGTGAGTGAGGATGTAGTCACGGGCCTCTGCACTGGTGCGGCAGTAGGAGGCGGTGAAGCCGTTTTGGCCGAGGGACTCCACCGCCTTCTCGCAGCGCTGCTCGTGGTGCCAGGTCATCAGTTCATCTGTGAGGGTCATGGGGGGCTCCTTTATTCCAATTCCACTTCACCGCGGCATCGTCGTCGGCTCGTCCCCGGTTTCTGTGGCGTACTGACCCGCTGTTGTCGCTTCAATCCTTGCCGCCTTGATGTCATCTGTGATGTGAAATTGGTGTTATGGGTGATGATCGGGGATTCTAGCCGAAGCCGGTGGCCGGGACAACCTAAAAGCGTTGTCCAGGCCACCGGCTTCGGGGCTGGAATCGGGGAAGCATGAATCGCTTCAGCGTGAATGCAGGTGGCTTTTAACTGCCGGATCTGGCATGAAGGTTCCGCGGTTTTTGCAGAGGACGGGCTCTGTTCATGGAGAGCGCGGCCGACTTGTGGTATAGTATGATATTAGATTTTTCTAAGTGCATCCAGGGATGTCACCGCACGGGATGACATCAGATAGCGGAGGAGATCATGGCACCGTTGTCGGGAGAACGTCGGGCACGGCTCAGCGAACTGCTTCTCGCCGAGAAGAGGCGGCTCTGGAACGAGCTGCGACGGGAGTTGTTCGATCAGGTGGGGGAAGCACTCCACAGTCAGTACGAATTCCCCCAGGATCTTGGGGAGCAGGGACTGATCGACCTGATGGAGGACGTCAGCCTGGCCGTCAGCGATATCCGGCGACAGGAACTGACCCGTATGGACGAGGCCCTGAATCGGTTGCAGCGGGGGGAATATGGCACCTGCGAGGAGTGCGGCGTCGAGATTGATGAAGAGCGGCTCCGCGTGGCCCCGTACGCCTCGTGTTGCGTCAATTGCCAGCAGCGGCGGGAAGGGCCGCGCTCGGGACCGGGGGTCACGCTCTGATCGACCCGGACAGCGCGCCGCATAGACCCTGTTCAAAGGAGGAAGAGAAACGATGGCAACCACAATCAAGAAAAAAGGGGATCGCACGCCCCGCAGCATGGACGTTTACAAGGGGAAGGGTGGTGTGGAGGGGGCAGAGCAGTGTGAATGCGGAGCCGTATTCCGCAACAAGCGCTGGTACGGCAAAACGGGGGATGTTGCAGCCAAGGGGGGACACGGGCTCGTCTGTCCCGCGTGCCGCCGCATAGCGGACCGGAACCCCGCCGGCATCGTCTGTCTGGGGGGGAGCTACCTGGCTGCCCACCGTGCCGAGATCGAGAACCTCGTCCGGAATACGGCTTCGGCCGCCGGCATGACGCATCCGCTCGGCAGGGTCATGGAGATCATCGCGGAGAAGGAGGGTCTCACCATCACGACAACCGACATAAAGCTGGCCCAGAAAATCGGGCGGGAGGTGTTCAAGGCCCATGGCGGTGAACTGCATTTCCGCTGGACGGACGACGAGGAACTCGTCCGTGTAACCTGGTCCCGGTAGCAGCCTGGACGCCCCCGACCCCCGGCTGACTGAGCGTGGTGGACGGCACCCTTTTCAGGAGAGAATCATTGACCGGTGCTGTTCATAAAGGAGCTTGCGGGCAGGGCTGCGCCGTTATCAGAAGCGCACTGCCTGTTTGATATTTTCCGGCGTCAGGTTCCTGGCGATCCGCCATCTTTTCCCTTCGGCCAGCACCGGCGCCAGGACACAGGAAATGTAACCGACCGGGATAGGGTCCGGCGCAAGATCTTCGGCGATGGTCACTACCCGGAAACCCACCAGGTCGCCGATTTCCGGCCAGGCGGTTGCCTCCGCAAGGGTGCAGGCCCACATCTCACGCCCGCCATCCGGGGCGGCAAGCCTGATGCTGAAACATCGCTCCCCGTCGCTGCCGCGCCGCCCCTCCCCCTCGACGAGAGCCGGGATCACCGCTTCCAGCAGAATCCGGTTCGGCAGGTGCGTGCAGGCATACTCGAAGGCGGCACGGTTGTCCGCGAATTCCTGCAGGGACTCTTCCTTTTTCCTGAACCAGCCGAACATGGTGACCCTCCGGAAATAGCGCTTCAGCGCGAATGCAGGCGTTCAACTGCCGGATCCGGGGTCATGAATCTTCCCGGGTTTCCCCTTCCGCGCCGGCAAGCAGTTCCCGCGCCACGGCGTCATCCGGGTCCTGCTCAAGGGCGATCCGCAACTGTTCCACCCCTTCCTCCCGCCGTCCCAGCTGCAGGCAGGCGCTGCCGAAATCCCGGTGAAGATCCTTCATGGTGTTGTGCAACTGCACTGCCGCGGCAAAGTGCGCCAGGGACTCCGGGTCCCCTTCCCCTGCCAGGAGGTTGCCCAGTGCGTGATGAACCTGGGGTATTGACGGGTTCAGTTCGATGGCTGTGCGGTAGAGTTCCCGAACCCGTGCGGGATCGCCGCCGGTGCAGTGTTCCACCGAGCCGAGCCCGAAATATGCCGGGGCGACATTTTTGTCCAGCTCGATGGCCTTGGCAAAACAGCCGCGGGCGGTTTCATGCTCCTGCTTCAGCAGATGGATGTTGCCGAGATTGACCAAGGCCAGGGGGAATTCTGGATCCAGTTCAGCGGCTGCCGTGCAGTGTGCCAGGGCCTCGTCAAGCCGGCCTGTCAGCATGAGGGCGGCACCGTAATTGTTCCGGCATTTCACATGGTCCGGATAGAGCGAGACGGCTTTTTCGTAACAGCCGATTGCCTCGTCGAACCGCCCGAGGTCCTGGAGCAGCACGGCATAGGTATAGAGTGAGTCCCAGTGGTTCGGCGCGTATTCCAGCGCCTTGCGCAGCACCGCTTCGGCATAGTCGTAGACCCCCAGGTCGTGCAGCGTGTCCCCCAGCCTGTGGAGCACAGAGGCATGGTCCGGGAGCAGTCCGGCGGCGATCTCGAAACAGACCGCGCTCTCCTGAACAAAACCCTCCGCTTTGAGCTGGTCGCCGAAATTCACGATGACCTCCGCCATGTCAGGGACCTTGAGGGTCGGCTCGTCATTCATCAGGGAGAACAGCTCTCCTGTGACCGCACGCGAAATGGTTTCCCCGCCCGATGCAATACGTCGGCTGAGATCGCGGAGCCGTTCCGCTGCTTCGGCGGCGTTTCCCGTGTCGGCCATGATGGCTGCAGCGAAAAACGGGGCGAGATTGTAATCGGGGAGTTCTTCCGCGATCGTCAGGTAGGCTTTCAGCGCCGGGTCCAGATCGCCGCGCAGGTGCAGCGACAGGGCGGTGAAGAAGTCGATTCCCCGGGGTTCGGCAGCAGCCGGGTTGGCGGCATCCTTTGACCCGAACATCCTGTTGAAAAAGCCCATGGTGGGTCTCCTTGTTTTTGGGTAGTGGCAGTGAGGTTAATGCGTGGTGTCAGGTGGATGGGGTAACTATAGCGTTGTTGGCGTGTTTAGGCAAAAAACTTATTTTTCAAGACACTATTCCAGACTTTCCCATTTCCATTGTGCCACCCGTATCTCGGGACGGGGCGAGCAGCTGTTCGCTCGTGATGACCGCTATGCCTTTGCGTCCGTACCGTTCCAGGACGTCAGTCATGCTGGAGCGCGACATGACAGCGTCCTTGACGACGGTTACCCTGTAGCCGCGGTTCAGCGCGCCGAGCGCGGTGTAATACACGCAGTAGGCAGCATCGACCCCCACGAGGTAGAGTTCGTCAACATGTCTGTCGATCAGGAACTGCTCGAACTGCCGATTCGAGAACGCATCCGTGCGGTTCTTCTCAAAATCGTTAGCGTTGATGACTTTTACCCTGCGATCTATGATGACCCTTCCCCGTCTCCTCCCCCCATGAATCCGCACGACAAGGTTGCTGCTGAAGACCTGCCGGACGTAGGCGACCTCCATGCCGGACTCCGCGGCCTTGTCTATCAGCCGGTTTACGGTCCCGATCAGGCCGGTAGTCGAGGGGGTGGTGGCCGGCTGTCCGGGATTGGTCCCCGAATAACCTTCCTGAATGTCCAGGACCACCAGCGCCTTTCGCGGATCAGGGTATGAGGCGATTCTCCTGCCGCGGGTGGCGGTGAACATGCTGCGGATCAGCATGATGACCGCCATCAGCGCGACTGTCGCGAATACCGCAAGAAGCATGAGAGACAATAACTTTATGGACATGGGTACCCCGGCACGCCCCGTTGCCGTCAGACATATTGCATATCAACGGCCTCTTCTCCCCACGAGCCGCATCAGTCACTCAAAATGATCTGGGCCTTCAGGTCCTTGGCGATGGCGAGCATGGTCTTGGCGTAGCCGGCGGAATATTCCGGCGAGCAGACGTTGGTGGCGGTCTTGTCCTTGAGTTCCCGTTTGATGGTGAGGGTGTTGTCCGTCTTGCGGTAGGTGGCCTTGTAGTCCAGGTACGCCGTCGACAGCTCGAAGTCTTTCGGAATGGCGATAACCTTGACCGACGGGTGGAAATCGAGCACGTACTCCTCGATGCTCGATCCGCCGCTGCAGAACTGCGGTTTCTTCGGGGTCGGCTCGTAGGCATTCTTCAGAAATGCCTCGATGGGGAAAAGGGTGGAGGCCACCGGCCTGATGAGAACGCCCGTCGAGCTGCCGACCGGGATGAAGTCGTCCAGTTTGAAGGAGAGACGAAAGGCGTAGGAGTCGAGCAGGTCGGTTGGATCGTCCTTCTTCAGGGTGGCGGTTCCGTGGGACCCCTGTCCCTCCAGCAACTTCCTGGCCACCAGATCCTCCTGCTCCCGCGGAATCACGCGCATGATCTCCCGAGCTCCGATGGCGGGGAGCCCCTTCAGGGCGAGTTCCATCTCTCCCCCGGCGGAACCGTCGGCATTGACGGTGATGCGGGTGCGCAGCGTCTGGCCGTGGCCGTACTGGGCCGTGGACGGGGTCTTCAGTCCTTCGCGGTAGTGGGAGACCAGCAGCACCGGTTTTTCTCCCAGGCTCATCGGCAGCATGCCGAAGGGGGTGGACGAGGATGTGGCGTCGACGAAGAGGTTCTGTTTCGGGAGGTAGTTGATGACGTGGTTCACCGCGGAGACGACGGGAACCCCCGGAAGCTGGTAGCTGCCGCCGGCGTTGATGAGGGCCTGTTCGCTCTCGATCCCACGTGCGGCCAGCAGGGCCTGCAGCAGGGTCGCATGGTCCTTGCAGTCCCCCAGCCTGTTGTCGAGAACGACGTCCAGGTCGCGGGGGACCACCGCGCCGATGCCGATGCAGTTCCCTCCGTAGGAGATGTTCCGGGCAACCCAGTCGTAGAGCGCCCGGGCCTGGGCTTCGGGTGCGGTCTTGTCGGCAACGATTTCCGCGGCGAGCTTTTTCACCCGGTCGGTGGCAGCGGCCTTCGGCGTGGCCCTGACGCCGTATGCCTCGGCGACTTGCCGGTAGCTGGTGAACGTGGAGACGAACAGGGAGGGATCATCCCCGATGGCGGCGATGCCGTTGTCGGCGGGGGCCCACTTCTCCGGGGTCCTGTTGGCAAAGGTCCAGCGCAGGGTCTGCTTCCCGTCCTTGACGACCGTTGGGGCCTGGGTGAGGAAAAAGGACTGGTGCCTCAGGTTCATGGCCGCCGGGGCGGTGATGACGATGGAGGCATCATCCAGAGCGGTGTAACGGGAGAAGTAGTGGGCCATGGAAAACTGGTCGGGGAACATACCTTCCGAGTTGGTGACGCGGGAGGAGAAGACCATGGAGTCCCCCACGGCCAGGTCGGGGAAGACCACCGATATGGCGGTCTCGTCCGAGAAGAGGGGGGAGGCGTTGTTGTAGCCGTCGTCGATGGAGACCTGGTAACTGTTCTTCGGGGCGTCGATCCGCTTGCCGTCCTTTTTCAGGGTGTACGCCTCGAGGATCTCCCCCTTTGCCACGCTCGTGCTGAAGGTCACCGACGCACGTTTTTGCGATTCCAGCGCGGCCTCCTTCAGGACCGTTCCCGACCAGCTCCGGGTCTCGACGTAGGAGCCGTCGGCATTCAGGTCGATCGCGATGTTCCACGACCCATAGCGGACGGGGATGTCGGCCTCCGCCAGCGGTTCGGCGGTTGCAACGGTACAGGACAGAAGGAACATGGTCATGGCAAGGAACAATGGTTTCATTCGAATCTCCTCCGTTTGTTAACGACTCACGCCTCGACAAAGTTGAAGTTACTCAGAAAATGGCAGCGGTCTTCCACTATAGTCGACAGCTAACCGTTTGGATACATTCCGGTTTTCGGCGAACGGCCGCCCTGAACTATACGGATAAATCGACCTGCTGTAAAGTTGTTTAATGAATGTAGAGTATGGGGAAGTGGGGGGTGGCTCCTTTCGCGGCCGGCTTGACTTGATGAGGTAACGGTGCTAGCTTCTGGCTCTTACTACAGATTAGGGGGGCATCATGGGAAAACGGATTCTGGCAGGCTTGTTGGCAATCGGCACACTGGCATTCACAGGGGCGCTGGCCCTCGGGTCCGTGGCGGGCAGCGGGATTTCGGCGGACGAAGCGCTGGAAAAGCTGCTCGAAGGGAACAGGCGCTACGTCGAGCAGCGCATGACGGGGCAGAAGCTTTGTGACGTCAGTGCCCGCGAGGGACTGGCCAAGGGCCAGCATCCCTATGCCATCATCCTTTCCTGCTCCGATTCCCGGGTGCCGCCGGAGATCATTTTTGACAAGGGGCTGGGGGAGGTCTTCGTCGTGCGGGTTGCGGGGAACATTCCCGATCCGGTCGTGCTCGGGAGCGTTGAGTATGCAGCCGAGCATCTGGGGTCCCCCCTGGTGATGGTACTCGGCCACGAGCGCTGCGGCGCGGTGACTGCCGCCGTGGATGCAAAGGGGAAACCGGAGGGGAACATCGGCGCCATCATCAAGACCATTGCCCCGGCGGTCAAGCAGGCCCGCAAGGAGTTCAAGGGGACCGACAAGTCCGGACTGGTGGAGACCGCCATCGATGACAACGCCAAGCTGGTGGCTGCGAACCTTACCAAACAGTCTTCGGTCCTAAAGCATATGGTGAAAGAGGGGAAGCTGAAGATCGTGGCCGCCAAGTACGATCTTGATGACGGACAGGTACGGCTGCTTCCCTGATCTGGACATCGTTATTGTCGCAATGCAGAAAAGGGGAGCCGGCTCCCCTTTTTTATGGCGGGTCATTCAGCCCCAGAACCACCGGCTCCGCCCGGCAAACTCCCGATACGCCGGGAACACTGCCGAGAGCTTGGCCTCTTCCATGCGGGTGCGCCAGAGCTGGAGGGCGATGAAGAGCAGCAGGAGAGCGGTGTTGGCAGGGGAGAAGCGGATTGCGGCGACGGCGGCCGCGGCGAGGATCTCGCCGGTGTAGATCGGGTGGCGCACCAGCCGGTAGGGGCCGGAGGTCACCAGTTGCCGGGCTTCCACGGTGATGCTGAAGGAGCTGCGCAGACTCCACATCCCCCAGACGGTGAGGGCTGTCGCTCCGGTCATCCCCCAGAGAAGCCCGTAGAAGAGGGGTCGGCTGGCGATAATGGCGGGATTGGGCGGTGAGAGGAGCAGAAAGAAGGGGAGGGCGCTCCCCACAAGGGGGACGACGATCTCCCGTACCCCCCGGGAGCGGCTTGCCGGGACGGTGCGGAAGAGGTAGGCGACGATCAGCACGGTGAAGAGGAGTGTCTCCCCCAGCCAGAGCGCCTTGACGGCGAAGAGGCGGTACTGGCTCAGGCGGTGGAGGAGGAATGCACCCAGCAGCAGGACCATGAAGATCCTGACGATCCGGTGGAGGGTCTCCTCCGGCACGAATCTGCCGGCCAGGCCGAAGGGGTCGAAGGTCACGCCGGCCCCCCCTTCAGGCGCAGGTCCGCATCCTCCAGCTTCCTGATCCGGTCGCGCAGCTCCGCGGCCTTTTCGAAGTCCAGCTCCTTGGCGGCTGCCAGCATCTCCTTGCGCAGCCCCTTCACCAGCTTGGGGATGTCCCTGACCGCCCGGTACTCCTCCTCGTCCTCCGCCGCCAGCGGCACGGTGTAGTAGTCCTTCTCCTCGATGGATTCCAGGATGCTTCGCAGCCCCTTTTTCACGGTCTGGGGGACGATGCCGTGCTCCGTGTTGTACTCCTCCTGGAGCGCGCGGCGGCGGGCGGTTTCGTCCATGCACCCCTGCATGGAGTCGGTCACCCGGTCGGCGTACATGATCACCCGGCCCCGTACGTTGCGGGCGGCCCGGCCGCAGGTCTGGATGAGGGAGCGCTTGGAGCGGAGGAACCCCTCCTTGTCCGCATCCATGATCGCCACCAGGGAGACCTCCGGCAGGTCGAGCCCCTCCCGGAGCAGGTTGATCCCCACCAGCAGGTCGAATTCCCCCAGGCGGAGGCCGCGGATGATCTCCATCCTCTGGATGGTGTCGATGTCCGAATGGAGGTAGCGGACCCTGATCCCCACACCCCGGTAGTATTCGGTCAGCTCCTCCGCCATCCGCTTGGTCAGGGTAGTCACCAGCACCCGCTCCCCCTTGGCGGTCGTTAGCCGGACCTCCTCAAGCAGGTCGTCCACCTGGTGGGTGGCTGGCCTGACCTCGATGACCGGATCGAGGAGACCGGTGGGGCGGATCACCTGCTCGACGACCACTCCGCCGGCCTGCCGCAGTTCGTAGTCCGACGGGGTGGCGGAGACGTGGATCGTCAGGTTGAGCTTCTGCTCGAATTCACCGAAGTTGAGGGGTCGGTTGTCCAGCGCCGCGGGGAGGCGGAAGCCGTAGTTCACCAGGGTCTCCTTGCGGGAGCGGTCGCCACGGTACATCGCTCCGACCTGGGGGACGGTGATGTGGGATTCGTCGATGAAGAGGAGGAAGTCGCGGGGGAAGTAATCGATCAGGGTATAGGGTGCCTCGCCGGGGTTGCGGCCGTCGAAGTAGCGGGAGTAGTTCTCGATCCCCTGGCAGAAGCCCATCTCCTCGATCATCTCAAGGTCGAACATGGTCCGCTGCTCCAGCCGCTGGGCCTCCACCAGCATGTTCTGGCCGCGGAACCACTGCAGCCGCTCCAGCAGGTCGACGCGGATCTCCTCGATCGCCCGTTCCAGGGTCTCCCGGGTGGCGACATAGTGGGACGCGGGGTAGATGGCGCACTGCTGCAGCCGTGCCAGCACCTGGCCCCGCAGCGGGTCGATCTCGGAGATGCTCTCCACCGTGTCGCCGAAGAATTCCACCCGGATCGCCTTCTCGTCGTCGTGGGCCGGGAAGATCTCCACATTGTCACCGCGCACCCGGAAGGTCCCCCGGTGGAAGTCGATATCGTTCCGTTCGTACTGGATCTCCACCAGCTTGCGCAAGAGGGTGTCCCGGCCGTAATCCTCGCCGGTGGAGAAGAAGATGTGCATCGCCTCGTATTCCGCCGGCGAGCCGATGCCGTAGATGCAGGAGACCGAGGCGACGATGATCACGTCCCGCCGGGTGAGGAGGCTGCGCGTGGCCGAGTGGCGGAGCTTGTCGATCTCGTCGTTGATAGACGAGTCCTTCTCGATGAAGGTATCGGTGGTGGGGAGATAGGCCTCGGGCTGGTAGTAGTCGTAGTAGGAGACGAAATATTCGACGGCGTTGTCCGGGAAAAGCTCCTTGAATTCTCCGTAGAGCTGGGCCGCCAGGGTCTTGTTCGGCGCCAGGACCAGGGCCGGCCGGCCGGTTCGCGCGATGACGTTGGCCATGGTGAAGGTCTTGCCCGAGCCGGTGACGCCGAGGAGGACCTGGTGCCGGTCACCCCGCTCAATCCCCTCCACCAGTTCGGCAATGGCCCTGGGCTGGTCCCCCCGTGGGGAGTAATCGCTGGTCAGTCTGTATCCGCTCATGGTTTTTTTATAGCATGAATCGTCCACTGTTGACCAGAAAAGGGGGAGCTCCAGCCGGGATGCTCTGCCGTATACGGCACCGGTCCGTGAAACGGTTCGGGCAGCTTGATTTTTGCGGATGTTAATGTAATACTTACCCGGTTGTGAAGCAATTCAGCGGAGGTGGATATGTTTGGATTTGGCATGCCGGAACTCATCGTCATTCTGGTCATCGTCCTTGTGGTGTTCGGGGCGGGGAGGCTGCCGGAGATCGGCGGCGCGCTGGGGAAGAGCATAAGGAATTTCAAGAAAGCGTCCGAGGGCAAGGATGAGATCGAGATCAAGCCCGGCAAGAGCGACGACGAAAAAAAAGGGTAGGGTTGCGCGCAATACTTTTCGGGGTATAATTTTTCAGCTTACCGCAGTGCGGAAGCTAATGGAGGCGTTTCTGTCATGATTCTCAATATTGCAGCCGTAGTCGCCGCTTGTGCCGTGGTCGTGCTGGTTGTCATGCTGATCCCCCTGATCATGGAGCTGCGCAAAACTGCAACGACGGTGCGTGAGTCCGTTGAACGGATGGAGGCCGAGATCCGGCCGACCATCGCCGAGGTGAACAGAACGCTGGAGGATATTCAGATCCTGACAAGCGGGGCGGCGGAGAAGGTGGAGGACATTCAGTGCTTCATGTCGGCGATCGGCGAAACCGGCAGGGGGCTACGGACCATAAGTACGGTTGTCAGTGGTGCTGCCAGTGCCCTGAGCAGGTCATCCCTCTGGCTGACGGGGGCGAAGGTTGCGGGCTCGTATATGATGGACAAACTAATAAAGAAAAGGGGGTAGATGAACATGGCTGATAATGATAATGGTGCCGGAGTCGGTGCAGTACTCCTCTCATTCCTTGCTGGTGCCGCTGTTGGAGCCGGCGTTGCCCTGCTCGTGGCGCCCAAGTCGGGTGAGGAGATTCGCGGCAAGATCAGGAACCTGGCCGATGATGCCATCGACAAGATCAAGGAGTATACCAGCGAAGCCCAGGACAAGATCAAGGCCACCATCGAGGATGGCAAGGGGCTGATCAACGAGAAGAAAAGCATCCTCTCCTCTGCCATCGAAGCGGGCAAGGAGGCGATGGAGCGTGAGAAGGAGCGCCTCAAGGGGGCCTGACACGAGGAGAAGCAACCGGTTTTGAGCCGGAGGAGGGGTGCACGGCGTGCACCCCTTTTTTGTTACCCCGGGTGTGATTAATAGGACGATAGACTGGAGCTCTTCTCATGGCTGAGGCCGGGACGGGGAATAACATGATTGGCCGGTTGAAGCGGGCCGTATGGGACGTTGACGCGGAGGAGTGTCAGGGGTGGCGGTGCTTCTTTCTCAAGGCACTGCAGTTCCTTCTGCTCATTCTGAGAAACTTCTGGCTCGATAACTGTCTGCTGCGCGGCTCCGCCCTCGCGTTTACCACGATCCTGTCGCTGGTGCCGCTGCTTGCCCTGGCCTTTGCCCTGCTCAAGGGGTTCGGCGTACAGAACCAGGTCGAACCGCTGCTCCTGGAACAGCTCTCCGGCGGCTCCCAGGAGGTGGTGGAAGGAATCATCAGCTACATCAACAATACCAACATGCGGACCATGGGGGTCTTCGGCCTCCTCACCCTGCTGATTACCGCCATCATGCTGCTGGACAATATCGAGGATGCCTTCAACGCCATCTGGGGGGTGAAGGCGACCCGGTCCCTGCGGCGCAAATTCAGCGACTACCTGAGCGTTCTCATCAGCGGTCCGATTCTCCTCTTCACCGCGCTCAGCGTCACCACCTTTCTGGAGAGTCAGGCGATCTACAGATGGCTGGTGGAGACCGCCTATGTGGGGGATTTCCTGATTTCCCTGCTGCAACTCATCCCCTACCTGGTCATCTGGATGGCGATGACACTCCTCTACCTCTTCATGCCGAATACGTCGGTCAAGTTCCGCTCGGCAGTTGTCGGTGCGGTGATCGCCGGCACCTGCTGGCAGATTGCCCAGTGGTGGTACATCCACTTCCAGGTCGGGGTGGCAAAGTACAATGCAATCTACGGCACCATGGCCGTCCTCCCCATTTTCATGATCTGGATCTATGTCAGCTGGCTGATCGTGCTGCTCGGGGTGGAGATCGTCTATGCTCATCAGAACATAAAATCCCTGCGCCGTGAGATCCGCGCCGGCGTCATCAGCCATAGGGTACGGGAACTGCTCTGTCTGGCGATCCTGGTCGATATCGAGGAGGCTTTCATCGAGGGGACGGCCGGCTGGACGGCCGCCCGGCTGGGAGAGGAACTGGACCTTTCCGAACGGGTACTGCACGAACTGGTCGACTCCCTGGTCGATGCCGGTTTCCTTGTGGCCACGGTCGGCGAGCCGACGGTGTACCGGCCGGCGCGCGAGCCGGACATGATCACCGTGGGAGAGATTCTTACGGCGATGAAGCAGCCTCCGGGGGGGTGGCAGCCGCTTCGCCTGACCTGCGAAGAGTCCTTCATCGCACGGATTCTGGACGGCATGGACGACGCGGCA
>Ga0073934_10009098_pt1 | contig 12885 bp, 11 predicted proteins | sample LarsenN4metaG_FD_76834 | JGI IMG/M metagenome (GOLD analysis project Ga0073934, IMG submission 76834) | Hot spring sediment bacterial and archeal communities from British Columbia, Canada, to study Microbial Dark Matter (Phase II) - Larsen... ...
GACGCCGCCGAGGCAAACCTCGCCGAGATGCGCCGGCTGGCGGCGGAAGCCTACGGCATCGCCCAGACTCTCAGCGACTCGATCAAGGACGAGATCGGACGCTTGCATATCTGGCTGCGCGTGTACCGCGACCGGAACCGTGCCGTACGCACCACGCCCCCGCCCGCGCATTTCGATGAGTATCCGGAATTCGAGGAATGGCGCACCACGCGGCTCGATTTCTCGGAACTAGAGCGGCTGGTAGCGGACGCCGAGCGCACCGTCGCTGAGAACGAAGCCAAGTTGGCTGAACTACTCGACCGAACGCTGAAGGAGCAGACCGCCATGATCGACGCGATGCCGACGGTCATGAGCGCGAGCGACCGGCGCGCGGCAACGCAGGTCGCCAAAGACGACGCCGCTGCCGACATCCCGGAACTGGCCTGAGGGGGAGGACGCCATGCGCGCACGCTCACGTCGGAATTCTCACTCTTCCTCCGCGCGCGGCCTGAAGCTCGCCGCGATGTGGGCGGTCATCGCCTCGGGCCTCGGCGGCTTTGGGGCTGCGGCGGTCTTCCTGGCAACGCGGGCACCCGACGCCTACGCGCTCTGCCGCCAGGGCGCCGTGCCTGCCGCCAGCACGATCGTCATCGTCGATCCGAGTGACGAACTGACAAGGACGCATCGTAACCGAGTGAGCGTCACGATCCGGAACGAGCGCGACCGGCTGCCGCCGGGCGGCCGCTTCTCCATCTTGACGCTCGCTCCACCGGGCTCTTCCGAGCCTATCGAAGTCCTCTCAGTGTGCAATCCAGGCTCCCCGGCGGACGCCAATCCCTGGTGGGAGACGACGGCGAAAATCGAGAAGCGCTGGAAGGCCGAGTATGTCGACCCGATCGACGGCGCCATCCTCCGGGTGGGCAGCACAAACCCCACGCCGGTCTCGCGGCTCATCGCGAGCGTCGCAGGCGCGCTCACCCGGCCGGATTTCGACAGTCGTGTCGCGGAGCGCCGCCTCGTGATCATCTCCGACATGATGGAAAACGAGAAGGGTATCTATTCGCAACTGCGTGGCGGCGATTTCTGGAAGGCCTATTCGGCTTCGCCCTTCCCTCGCCGCGTGACGCTCAATCTTACGGGCGTCGCGGTCGAGATCGACTATCTCACACGCCAGCAATACGCCGGCATCCAGGGTGAGGCGCACCGCGATTTCTGGCGCCGCCTGTTCTCGGAGGCAGGCGCCGAACGGGTGGACTTCATCGGCGCTCTGGGGGCGCCCGCCAGCCCGATCGGCGGCGAGCGACTGGTCAAGCGGCAAGGTGGCGAGTGATGTTCGGCGCGATCCTCCAGCTGATCGTGCAACTGATCGTCGCGGCGATCACCATCACGGTACGGCTGGCGCTGGCGATCGCCTATGTCGCCGGCACGCTTCTCGGATGGCTCCTAAGCGCGGCGTGGAACGCCTGGCGGGCGCGCCGCGCCGCGAGGATTCCCCTGCACTCGCCCGAGACTTTCCCGGAGCCGCCGCCCGCGCCGCCGCCACCGGTGCCGGCGCCGCCCGTCTTCACGCCGCGCCCGCTGCGCCGACGGCCTCGGCGCTGAAGCATCACAAATTGGAGAAGGACAATGTGGGCCCGCCTCGATCGCTGGCGGCGTTGGCAGATTGCCATACTTGCCTCCGGCCTCGGCGCACCTGCGCTGATCACGGCCATCGCGCTGCTGCCGAAGGACAATGCCCAGTTCGCCGCGAACGGCCGCTTCACCATGATGCTGGCGGTGTTCGCCGTCGCGCTCGCGGGCCTTGTCACCTTCATCCTGACGCGGCGCCGCTATCGCGAGCTCAAAATGCTATGGCGATATGGCCATATCTCGTCGGCGGTGCGCGACACGCTGAGTTACCTTCGCCACGAGCAGCGCCTGGCCGCGCGCGGGCAATTGCCGCTGCTCGCCGCCGCGCTTGTTTCCTTCTGGCTGTTCGTGCTGGCGCACTGGCCCCAGGCCGACCCGCTCGCGCCCTTCCGCACCGCGTTCGGCCTGCTGGCAGCTCTGTGCCTCCTGCTCGTTCCCATCTGTGCCCTGCGCAACCGAACGCACCATGTCAATGCGTGGTTTCTGCGCAGGTATTTGGGCGAACAGCTGGACCATCTCGGCATCCGAAAACTGCCGAGAAAGCAGCGCCGGTCTCCAACAGGCATCGGCGAGCAAGCTGTCACCGTAACGGGACCGGGGCGGTTTGCCGTCGATGGATTCGAGTTCTGCATACCGGATCTCTTGGGCGGAGCACTGATTACGGGGCAAACCGGATCCGGGAAGACCTTGACCCTGAACACAATCATACACGGGCTGATCGCATCGACGGCGGATTCCGGCCTGCCTGTCGGCGGTCTCGTTCTTGATGCCAAGGGCGACTTCAAAGGCAAGGTCCACAGGCTATGCGCGCGCTACGGCCGCGATAATGATCTGGTGACCCTCGATCCTTCTGCCTGGGCTGAAGCCGGCGGAACGTTGCGCTCAGTCGCGTTGAACTTAATCCAGAACGAAGACGACCCGCACGAAAATTCCAACCGCTTCATTACTGGCTTAAGCGTGGTCGGTCTCGATCGTGGTCACGACGGGTCCTACTGGCTCGACAGCGCCAGGATTGGAATGCAGCACGCGATTTGTCTCGTGCGCGCCGCAGCACTTACGCCAGCACCTTCACTGATTGACGTCTACCGGCTGCTGCAGGAAGGCGAGCAGAAGACGCCGTTCTATCACAAGGTCATCGCGGCGATCTCCACACGCTACCCCGGAGCGCTGCCGACCGAGATCACCGACGCCGTCGACTACTTCGAGAAGAATCTCGCTCCGATGGCCGACCGCGAACGTTCGGCACTCAGAGGCACGATCGCGCAACTGTTGGACCAGTTTTTGCTGCCTCCATATCGCGACATGTTTACGCGGCCCTCCACCATCTCGATCCCCGAGATGATCGACCAGGGAAAGATACTCTATGTGAACATGCCGGTCTCCGAGCGTGAACGCATGAGCCGGCTGGTCTGCACCCTGATCAAGCTGGAATACATGCGCAACATCCTCAAGCGCCCGGACAAGTCGCGTCCCACCTTCTTCCTCTGTGACGAGTATCAGCTCTTCTACACCTCCGGCGGCGGAAAATCGGATTCAGATGCTTTCGAGCGCGTGCGGCAGAGTAACCACTGTTCTATCGTGGCGTGCCAGAATCTTTCTGCGCTCTACAAGCACACGCCGAACATCCACGACGTGAGGAACCTGCTCGGCAACTGCAACGTCAAGATTTTCCTGCGCCAGACCGAAGAAGAAACTCTCCGCTACGCCAGCGGCCTGTTCGGCTCCCGTAACGAGATCGTGGTTACGACATCCGAGCAGGCGGCGCTCGACGGCGGCTGGTCGCGGCGGCGCTACACCAGCTACGGCAAGGGGACGCGTCCGCTCCCCTGCATCCCGCCGGAAGTCTTCACGCAGCTCGCCATTCCGGTGAGGGGCACGTCCGCGCAGACCGCGGAATCCATCGTCCATATCGGTTCGCGCGGCGAGACCGAACACCGCCGGGTCGCGTGGCCGGTGAACACGCTGGAGTGAGGCGATGCATGGTTCGCTCGGCCCGCTTCTCGCCTTGCTCATGATCGGCGCCATCGTCCTGGCGGCGCTGCATGATTTCGCGCTAGTCGGCGCGCAGATGCTGGCGCCCTGGTTCGGCTGGATGTTCCCGTGAGGAAGGAAGGGAGCGCAAGACGATGCTCGGCGAACTGTTCCGCACCGGCCAGCAACTGCTGCAGATGATCGGCATGGGCTGCCTCCTGTGGGGCGTGTTCCTGCTGATCGGCGCCGTGTGGGCGGGAAGAGGCCCGCTCGATTTCGTGAAGGGTTCCGCACTTCTAATGTTTGGCGCGTGGCTCGTCGGCATGGTCAAGGGCCTGTAGACGGCTATCGCAGCTCATGGCGCAAGGCGCGCCGGAGTGGCGATGCCGGCCGGCGCGATCTCCGCCGCCGCAGGCGAATCCTGAACCGCCGCAGTCGTGCTTGCGCGCCAGACGCTGCGAGCCGCTCTTTCCGCTCCGCGATATCTTCCGCTCTCGCGCTCGCGCGCGCCTCCTTGAGCATCGCCTGCCGCTCGGCCTTCAGCCGCGCGATGGCAGCGTGCCGTGCGAGCGCGCAAGCCTCCCGCATCGCCATGTGAAAGCGGTAGGCGAAGTCCTGCCGGATCAGCGCCTCGCGGCAGCCAAGCGCGAGCCGCCGCGCCGCGCGCGACCGCATTTGGAGGCCGCGATACCGGCCCCCACGCGTGCGGCGCGGCCCCAGCGTCTCGGCCGTAGCCTCGCGCCACTGCGAGATAGGAGGCCCGGGGAACGGCGGAGAGCGGACGGCGGGACCTGCCGTCCGCCCGCCTATCGTTCCCGTTCCGCGTAGTGATGCCACTCCCTCCACTCGCGCCGGTCTTCATGCGCCCGGCCTTCCTCGCGCGCGGCGCGCTCCGTCGCATCGCCCGCTGGCGGCCGTCCGCCCTGAACCGGGGAACGTTCCTGCGCGTCGGGCGCGGGCCTTGCCTTCGGCGCCGGCCTCGCATGGCCGCCGAGCAGGCTGTCGGCGAGATGGCCGAGAGCGCCCAGGACGCCGCCCGCCACGCCCAATCCGAAGTCGCGGGACGGCGGCTTCTCGCTTCCTCCCAACGGGCTCGAAAGCAGCGGGTCTTCGGTCGGACCAGACACCTGCTCACCTCGTCCCATCCGCGCGGAGAGGCCGTCCTCCATGCCGAGCCCGCGCCCGCGCGTGATACCGAACCGGTCGAGCGCCTGCTCCAGCTCGGCATCCGGCTCCGCCTCCACTCTCGCCGGATAGGCGCGGTCGAGAAGTTCCGGCGAGCGTAAGCCCAATTCTTGCCGCTCGATGAGCTCGCGTCGCTCGTCCTTCTGCGCGTCCAGCAGGCCGCGGTACTCGAGATCTCGCTCGGCCCGCCTGTCGGCGGCAACCGCAGTGAAGCGTTCCTCCATCACCTCCTTCTGCCGCGCGATCAGGTCCGCGCGGATTTCGGCCAGAGCTTCGGGGGAAAGGCCTTCGCGCCTGGCGGCATAGTAGCTCGCCCACTCTGGCCGAAACTCCTCACGCACCTCGCGGTACACGGCCCGGTGAAGCTCGCGATAGACCTCGCGGCCGCTCTCGAAAAACGCTTCGCGCTCCTCTCTGTGCACCGCCTTGATCAGCTGCCATTCGTGCCGCTCGACGACGCGACGGTTCATCTCGCGCGACATGTACGAGGGGTCGAACGGTGCGGCATCGCGCTCCGCTTCGGCTGCGCGCCGGCCTTGCTCCTCGATCTCCATCCAGGCATTGCGCGGGATCGACTCCTCCCGCTCGGCCGCCGGCTTCAGCCGCTCCTCGCAATAGATTTTGCCGTGCTCTTTCTCGTATTCAAGCGCCCAGGCCTGCGCCCGCCGGCGCTCGAAGCCGTCGTCGAGCTTGAGGCCCGTCTCCGGATCGATGGCATTCAGCACCACATGCACATGGCGGTGCGCCGTATCGTCATGCGCGATCAGAACCGCCTGGTGCCGCTCCCACCCCATATGCTTGAGGAAGGACCGCACGGCGCCGATCATCTCAGCCCTGTCAGGGCTCTCCTCCGGATGCCAGTTGAGCGAGAAGTGCCGCACCGGCTTCTCGACCTTGCGCCCGCCTACGCCGTGCTCTGCCTTCAGCACCTCCGCGTTGAAGGCGGTCGTGCGCATCTCGGCGATCGCGGCTTCGGCCTCGTCATGGGCGAGATTGAGCGTGTGCGTCCAGGCGACGCGCTCCGCCGTCTCGGCATGGCCGGCGTCATGCAGGAGATAGATTCCGACCCCCTTGAAGGATTTTCCGGGCTTGGCGAATTTGACGATCATGTTCCGGCTGCCTCCCGGATGATGCGGCGCACCTCCCGCAGGCACTCCTCAAGCTCGCCGGGCGCAACCCGCTCCAGCGCATTCAGTTGCCGTGCGATCTGGTTGAGGTTGTTGCCGATGCGCTTCATCTGCTCGAACACCAGCCGGTCGAACCGCGAAGGCAGCGCCTCCGTGCCGGCCTGAACCTCGGCACCCAGCAGCGCCGCCCGCGCGTAGTCGACGAGCCGCATCCCGCGCGCATCAGCGCGCCCCTTGAGCGCCGCCAGCTCGTCGTCACGCAGCGCGACGTTGAGCTGCCGGTCGCGCTTGTCGTTGCTCTTCGGTCGCGGCATGACGGTGCTGTGCAGGCTGAGCGCAAGCGTCCTGGGTTGTCAGGGGCCACCTCCCCGGCCCCTGACCGAGCGGTTTCGGCTAGGCCGAAACACATCTCGCTACCCGGATTTTTTTATTCCTGTTCGGATTCACTCGGAATGGGAATGGCCGGTAATCGTCGCCTAAGTGCAAAACACTGACAGGCGTTACCGCACCCCGTGAGTCGTTGCGTGCGGGAATCAGGGGGTGCTGCGCGACGCGATCGACTGCCGGCGCTGCCGGTGAGATTGGCAGCATCCATTGGTCGCGGAACGTTTTCGTCGAGAGCCACCAGAACACCGGACATCCTGCGTAGCCGACCTTCCACATCGTTAGCTAGAAGCGCATGGGCGCAGCACTGACGAATGCTTCATGGCCTCTTGCCAGGCTAGAGCCGGTCACCGTGTTCTGAAATTCTCGCGGATGTGAATGGTTGTGACTGAACGTTACGGCGCCTTCGCCGTCGATTTCGAGCCTGTTGGTGCCGCTCTCACGCCCTTAAAGTAGGCCGTGGCCAACGAGGAGCGCGGCGTTGGGCTCATGAATCCTGCTCAGCTCGGGAGTGTGAGATGGCTCAGCCTATGGCGGCCCCTCGCCCGGCCATCGGCTGCGTTCACAAATGACGCACAGGATTTCGGCGACGTCGTCGTTGCTGTCGTCGTCGATGAGGAGGAAGCGGTCGCTCCCCCTTTCGGGGGAGCGCGCTTCGCGGGAAGCGGAGCGTGGCGTCATTCTTCGCCTCCTTCCGCGCCTTCGAAGCGGCCGGGCTCTTCCGGCGCTTGGTTTTCCGGCTTCGGCTCGATGAGCACGAGCCTGCCGTCGACCGGAAGGGCCTCAAGCTCGATCGAGAGCCCGTTGCCTTCGTTGTGCGGCCACGCGGCCCCGATGCGGGTCCAGATGGCCTTCTGCCGCTTGCCACGGTCCTTGACCGCGTAAGCAATGAGGGTCGGCCTGTTGTTCATGGGATACTCCTTTCGCTGTTGGAGATGCCGCACACCCTGCGCGGCATCGTGGGGTCGCAATGGCCGGGGCGGAGAAGCGGGACGTTCCAAGGCTGCGCCAGCACCGCCCGCAGGGCGGCGCGAAGCTGCACAAGCCGAGGCGAAGCCGACGGCGCGGAAGCGAGCGGCCTTGAACGGCTCGCGCGCCCCGGCATCGTCCCCACGATCTGATGCCGCGTGGTGTCGGCCTTCCCACGAAAGGAACTGCATGAACGAAGCTGCCGGATTTGCAGGCGTGGAGCGTTGCGCGCGGGGAAGGCGTGAGACCAAGCCGAGGGGCAGCGCCATCGGACGCGAGCGGCGCTCGGCCTGCGGCATAGGCGCGGAATGGAACAGCACCTGCGGGCCGCGGCTCCATGAGGTGGAACGGCCGGGCGTCATGCGCCGGAATATCGGCAGAAGCCGGGTTCGGGCCCGGCGGCCCCGTATGGCGGCGATGGAACCGGGATGTAGCAGCCTTACGCGCCGCCGGTGTCGCCGAAGCGCCACACGGGAATGCCCATCTTGCGTGCCTTGTCGGCGAGGTTGGCGGAGATGCCGGAGCCCGGAAACACGATCACGCCGGTTGGCAACGCGTCGAGCATTTCATCGTTGCGCTTGAAGGGCGCGGCGTTGCGGTGCCGATTCCAGTCAGGCTTGAACACGACCTGCGCAACCTTGCGGTGATCGGCCCAGCGGGCCGCAATGCGCTCGGCGCCGCGCGGGCTTCCGCCATGCAGCAGCACCATGTCGGGATGCTTGGCATGGACACGGTCGAGGGCCGACCAGATGCGCTGGTGATCGTTGCAGTCCGACCCGCCGGTGAAGGCGATGCGGGTACCTGAGGGCACGAGAAGCTGAGTCTCGGTGCGGCGCTGCGCGGCGATGAACTCGCGGCTGTCGATCATCGCCGAGGTGAGCGTGCGGTGATTGACCATTGAGCCTGAGCGGGGCCGCCAGGCCGAGCCGGTGACAGCCTCGTAGCATTCGGCCGCGTGATCGCGGCAGAACTCGAAGGCGTTGCGGCGCTCGATCAGGCTGACACCTTGCGCGGTGTAGCGTTCCAGCTCAACCGAACGGACCTCGGAGCCATTCTGCTCCATTTGCGAACGGCGCTGCGCTTGTTCGTTGCCATCGAGTTCGCGCGCGATGCGGTCGAGTTTGCGATGGAACAGGTTGACGAACGACCACAGCAGGTCGGCGAGGTCGTCTTCGAGCCGCGTGCCCGTCAGCATGGCGGCAAAGCCGTCGACGATGGCGCCGAGCTCGGAACGCACGGTATCGGCCTCGGGCAAGGGGCGCGGGTCGGGCTCGTCCTGGCCGGGACGGTGACCGTAGAGTGCGAGTTCATCGAGCAGGTGCGCGGTGGGCGAAAGCGCCTGCGACATATCGTCGGGATCCGTGTCGGTTTCGGGAAAGGCAGGGGATGGGAGGTTGTGTGTCATGGCGGGGCTCCTGTTGCCGGTCTGGCCGCGCCAATCGCGGCCTTCACGGCGATCGCCCGCCGGGGACGGGAACCGGCCTGCACCCCGCCGCCCCTTGTGGGGGCAAGGGGCCGGAGCGAAGCGGAGGATGGCGGGAGGCGGCTATTGTGGCACGCGATGCAAAGCCGGGCGGCGCGCCGCCCGGCGGCGGAAAATAGCCGCCGGACGCCATTGCGGGACCGGGACCGACCCTGGCAGATCGCCGCTCGGGAAGGCCGCGGCGCGGCCCCTTTGGCCAGCCGGAAGCGCCGCCGCACGCTGCGCCCCCGCCTCCTTTCCGGCTTGATTGCGAACCGCACCGCCGGCGGACACGTCAATGGAAGCTGGCACGCGCGTGGAATCAGGGCGCGAGCGGATCCCGCCTTCCGGTGCTGCCGCTACGTCAAGGGTGCCGCCATCAAAAACCGGGCGGCATCGTTCGGATCAAGCTGACGACGAAGTCGCTCTCCAAGGAGGCTCGCTCCGAACCGCACGAGGTCTTCGTTGAAGTCGTCCCACGCCGGAACGAGATCGTGCACGTCGATCGCCGCAACATTCCCGCGCTCATGGAGCCGAGATGCCGCTCGGCGCCCGGCGGCATCATTATCGCGCGCGACATAGAGGCGCTGAAGCGTCGGGCTAAACACCAGCGCCGCGAGATGATTGGCCGAGAGCGCCGCAACCATCGGCAGGTCCGGCAGCACCGACTTGAGAGCCAGGACGGTCTCAATGCCTTCGCCCGCGAGCAGCACATCGGCAGCGTGGCCAAACCGCACGCCGTTTCCAAGCAACTGCCCGAGGGCCTTGCGCGGTTCGCAAAGCGGGGCTTTGTCCGGGCTGGTGCGATCAAGCCCGGTGCGATGCACGCCGGTGACATGGCCATCGTCATCGGTGACGGCGGCAAGCAATCCCGGCCAGGATGAGCGGGGCGCGTTGCGGTCGGGGCAATACCAGAGCGAAGGGTGGAAGCGCAGCGACGGCCAGTCGAGCCGCGCGGTGATGCCGCGAGCGCGCAGATAGGCTTCAGCGTGGGTTCCTATGATCGAACGTCCGGCGCGAAAAAGGCGGCGCGCAGCCTCAGGGGATCCGGATGGAGCAGGCCCTTCGGGCGCCATGGGCACATACTCGGACGGCGGCAGGGCGAGAAAGCGGCGTGCTTCATCGCAGATGTCGCGCAAGCGGCTGAGCTGGAAACGGCCAGCAATGAGATCGAGCAGATCGCCATGCTCGCCGGTGGCGGCATCGGTCCATTTCCCGGCCGCGCCGGGGCCGGAGTCCGGCCCGAACAGGCGCACATAGAGACTGCGGCCCGGCGTGTTCTGGACGTCGCCCACCAGCCAGTACCGGCCATGGCGGCGGCCGCTCGGAAGATAGTGGCGGCACACGGCTTCGGCATGGCGCGCGAGACGCTGCGCCAGTTCGGCGGCTCGACCGGACATGACGGCTCTCCCCTCATGCCGCGCCGCGATCGGCGACGCGGACGAGCGGATGCCGCTCCATCAAGGCGGCGAGAATGGCCGGGCCGGTCTCTCCCATCGGCACGAACAGCCGCAGCTTCCAGGCGATGATCTCGGAGACGAGGCCGGTGGCTTTGAGCCGGTCGACCATGCCGTCGGTGAAGCCCGCGAGCTCGACGCGGTGCGCGCCCATGGCCATGACGCGGCGGAGCTGGAGGCCGTCATCAAGGTCGAGCACGGCGCGGCCGTCCTGCAGGGCGGTCCATGCCTCGTCCGGACGCATCGCAGGCGCATCGCCATTGACCGCCTCCACCACCCAGGCCGGCGTCACCAGCCGGCCGATCACACGCTCGCCTTCGTCGGTCTGGAGCCGGTAGACGCGGCAGCCTTCGCCGGGCAGCCGCTTCCAGATCGGCAGCAGCAGGCCGGTGACGATGTGAAGCTGGCTGTCGGTAAACTCCGGCAGCTCGGTGAACTCGGCGTTCCAGGCCACAGTGAAAGCAGCACGGTCGGCCTCGTGCCAATGCGTCTGCGCCATCGCGGCAAGGGCCATGGCGGGCCGCTCCATCGGGCGCAGCAGACGGACGCGGCGCTCGATCGAGCCGTCGTCGAGCATCACGCTCGGCGCCGGGACCTGGACGGCGGCGCGCCCGGACTGGATATTCACCAAGAGCTTGGCGTTCGGTTCCTGAGCGCGGGCAAGCGCATCGGCGAGCGTAAAGGGCCGGTTGCGATCGCGGCGCGCGACGGTGAAGACTTGTGTCTCCGCGCCGGTCGTCGGATGCGCATAGATGGTCTGGCGCGAGACGATGCGCAGCGATTCCGCCGTGACGGTCTCGACGCCCTGATCGTAGACGCCGGATGCAAGCGCGCCCTCGATCTTCGCCCGCAGCAACGCCTCGAACACGCCGAACAGGACGTTCTGCAGACCGATGGTGAGCGCGAGCAGGCGGTTGAGGAAGGTCGTGATCGGCGGCAGGTCCTCGCGCAAGCTGCCGTCGCCGTCGGTGAGGCGCAGGCCTGTGGCGTCCTCGAACGCTTGCAACGAACATCCCTCGACCTTGCCGGAATAGAGCAGCACGTAGAGTTGGCGCAGCGCGGCGCGGCCATAGACGGATTCGAGATTGTCGTCGGCGCGGAACAGGCCCTGGCCGCCGGTCTGCCGCTGGCCCCGCGTGATGGCGCCGAGCGTGTCGAGGCGCCGCGCGATGGTGGAGAGGAAGCGCTTCTCCGCCTTGACGTCGGTAGCGACCGGCCGGAACAGCGGCGGCTGCGCCTGGTTGGTGCGGTTCGAGCGCCCCAGCCCCTGGATCGCGGTATCCGCCTTCCAGCCGGCTTCGAGCAGGTAGTGGACACGGAGCCGCCGGTTCCTGGCGCCGAGGTCGGCATGATAGGAGCGCCCCGTGCCGCCGGCGTCCGAGAACACCAGGATGCGCTTTTCGTCATCCATGAAGGCCTGCGCTTCGGCGAGATTGGCGGAAGGTGCGCGGCTCTCGACGCGCAGACAGGCGCCCTGGCGCACGATACGGCGCCCGCGTCCGGTGACTTCGGCGACGGTCTCCGTGCCGAAGCGCTGCACGATCTGGTCGAGCGCGCCCTGCACCGGCGGCAGGGCGGCGAGCTTCTCGATCAGGCGGTCACGCCGCTCGACGGCGTCGCGGCACTGCACCGGCTGGCCGTCGCGCATCACCGGCCGCGAAGCGAGATTGCCCTCACTGTCGGTGAAGGGCTCGTAGAGCTGGGTCGGAAAGCTGTGCGCCAGATAGTCGAGCACATATTCGCGCGGCGTGATGTCGACCTGGACGTCGGCCCATTCCTCGGTCGGAATCTCGGCGAGCCGCCGCTCCATCAGCGCCTCGCCGGTTGAGACGATCTGGATGACAGCGGCATGGCCCGCCTCCAGATCGCGCGCGACGGCGGCAATCAAGGTCGGCGTCTTCATCGCGCTGATCAGGTGATTGAAGAAGCGCTGCTTGGCGCTCTCGAAGGCCGAGCGGGCGGCGGATTTTGCCTGGGCGTTCAGCGTGCCGGACGAGCCGCTGATGTTGGCAGCCTTCATGGCCGCGTCGAGGTTGTTGTGGATGATCTGGAATGCGCCCGCATAGGCGTCGTAGATGCGGATCTGTTCGGAGGTGAGCTGATGCTCGACCAGCTCATATTCGACGCCTTCGTAAGAAAGCGAGCGCGCGGCATAAAGCCCGAGCGCCTTGAGGTCGCGGGCCAGCACCTCCATGGCGGCGACCCCGCCCGCCTCGATCGCCTGCACGAACTCGGCGCGCGTGGCGAACGGAAAGTCCGCGCCGCCCCACAGCCCCAGGCGCTGGGCGTAGGCGAGATTGTGCACGGTGGTCGCGCCGGTCGCCGACACATAGAGCACGCGGGCGTCGGGGAGCGCGTGTTGCAGCCGCAGGCCGGCCCGGCCCTGCTGCGAGGGCGCCTGGTCGCCGCGCTCGCTTTTTCCCCCGCCGGCATTCTGCATGGCGTGGCTTTCATCGAACACAATGACGCCGTCGAAGCCTGCGCAGGCGTCCGCGCTGGGGGCGGCGCCGAGCCAGTCGACGATCTGCTGCACGCGCGAGGCTTTGCCGTCGCGCGCCTCCGAGCGCAGCGTCGCGTAGGTGGTGAACAGAATTCCCTGGTCTAGCCGGATCGCGCTGCCTTGCGGGAAGCGGGCGAGCGGCGTGATCAGGAGCCGCTCTTGGCCCAGCGCCGACCAGTCACGCTGCGCGTCCTCGATCAGCTTGTCGGATTTCGAGATCCA
>Ga0073934_10009100_pt1 | contig 12883 bp, 11 predicted proteins | sample LarsenN4metaG_FD_76834 | JGI IMG/M metagenome (GOLD analysis project Ga0073934, IMG submission 76834) | Hot spring sediment bacterial and archeal communities from British Columbia, Canada, to study Microbial Dark Matter (Phase II) - Larsen... ...
CAGGCGGGCAATTCTTTATGATGACAGGGTTTTTCCTGCTCTATTTGACATTTCGGTCCACGCCATTGCATAAAGGATATTTGCTGTTTTCTGCGTTAGCCTTTGGACTGGCAGGCGGCACCCGCGTAAACTTGCTGCCCTCTGTGATTTTTCTTGCTCTCGTGATTTTATGGCGGATCTATATTTCTCATGGGCGGAAATTCTCGGCCTCTATCCCTTCATTTGCCCTGACCATCATTCCCTTAGCGGTCATGGCCTGCTCGTTAGCCTGGTACAACTATGCCCGTTTTGGCTCGATCTTTGAATTCGGGCACCGTTATCAACTTACGGGTCTGTCGCAAACAGAGGATTATAAGGATCAGATTTCCATCAGCTACATCGTTCCTAATCTATATACCTATGTGTTTCGGATGCCGTCTTTGAGTGGGAACTTTCCTTTTGTAACCGTTCCTGCGGTCAAGGAGAATATGTGGCCGTTCTTTATTCATTTACCAGAAAACTATTACTATCCTGAGCCAACGGCCGGAGCTTTATTCGTTATTCCTCTTCTGGGGTTCACGGGAATCCTGTTGATCCGTCTGCTCTGGCTTTTTGCAAATGGGGATGTGTCCCTCGTAAGAAACAGAGCCGTTACCTCCAATAGTCAGCTTTTCTGGCTCGGGTTTTCTCTGCTCGGATATGTTCTTATTCAAATGTTTCTTCTGTTCACCTTTGTAAGTTCATCCATGAGATACTTGTTCGATCTCTCGCCTGCTTTCATCGTGCTCTCCACAATGTTTGTTGGATATCACATTCAATCGTTTGAAGAGAATCCGTATGTGGTGAAAATACTGTCAGGTTTATGGATTCTGGCATCATTGTTCACTATCAGTTTTGGATTTCTGATCGGCATAACAGGCGGGCAAAATAATTTCTTGAATAAAAATCCTCAGCTGTATTATCAGCTCCTGGAATGGTTCAACCGTTAATGCGGATCCTTTATTTCTCGCGTGGTTATTCCCCACATGATCATCGTTTTCTATCTTCGCTCTCGAAGACGAAGCATGAGGTATTCTTCGTTCAATTGGAAGTGCAGCGCCGCCAGATGGAAGATCGGCCGATCCCGAAGAATATTCAGCAAATCCTCTGGGCAGGCGGAAAACATGAGTTTCGATGGCGTGATGTGCCGCGCCTGAGCTTAGATCTTCGACGTTTGACGAACGAAATCAAGCCTGATCTAATCCACGCGGGACCGATTCAAAGCTGCGCGTTCATTGCCGCCCTAAGCGGATTTCGCCCCATCCTGACGATGTCGTGGGGATACGATCTTGTGCAGGATGCCGACCGTAACGATTGGATGAGCTGGGTGACCCGTTACACCTTGAAGCGGAGCGCGTTTTTTGTCAGCGATGCCAATGTGTCACGCGAGAAGGCGATCGCTTTTGGGATGAATCCCGAAAAGACCGTGATCTTTCCGTGGGGAGTTGACTTAAAACAGTTCGGCCCCAGGACCTCCGCCCCTTCTGAAAATCCAAAATCGAAAACCGGTAATCGCAAATCAATTACCTTGTTTTGTAATCGTACCTGGGAAGAAATCTATGGCGTGGAAGTTTTGGCGAAAGCGTTCGTCAAAGTTGCAGCAACTAGTCCACACGTGAATCTCATCCTGCTGGGCGGAGGCTCGCAGGGCCCAAAGATTCGTCAAATCCTGATGAACGGCGGGGTACTGGAGCGCGTCCACTTCGGCGGGCATGTCGCTCAAGCGGATTTGCCACGCTGGTATCACATGGCTGATCTCTACATTTCACCCTCGCACGTGGACGGCTCGTCCGTTTCGCTGATGGAGGCGCTCGCCAGCGGACTCCCCTGTCTTGTTTCCGATATCCCAGGTAACAAAGAATGGATCGTCGACGGCGAGAACGGCTGGCTTTTTTGCGATGGCGATGTGAACGATCTTGCAGAGAAAATCTTATATGCGATAAAGAATCGCAAGTTATTTAAGAAAATTGGCGCGTCCGCGCGCAAGACCGCAGAGCAAAAAGCGGATTGGAAGAAGAACTTTGGTAAACTTCTTGAGGCGTATGACATAATTTCGTCATTGCGAGGAGCGAACGCTAGTGAGCGACGAAGCAATCTCAAACAGCATTGACAAAGCTCTATTATGCGGAAAATTGCTTCGCCACCTCGGTGTTTGAGCCTCGGGGCTCGCAATGACAGTTAGTCACTTGGAGGACAACATGCTAACATTCGAAAAACTGGTCGAAGAGTTTAAGAAACTGGGTGTGGAAGAGGGGGATACGCTGCTTGTGCACAGCTCATATAAATCCCTTGGCGCAGTAGATGGCGGCCCACAAATCGTCATCAATGCTCTGGAAGCGGCACTCGGCCTTGAAGGTACGCTCATCATGCCAACCTTCAACTTTGACTTCAACAAAGGTCAGCCCTGGGATGTACGTACCACACCATCAAAGATGGGCATCCTCACAGAGATGGTCCGCAAGGATCCGCGTGCGAAACGAGTCTTTCATCCTTTCTATTCGTTTGCGGTTTTAGGTAAGAACGCCGAAATGTTGGGAAGCCTGCGATACAAGAGCAGCTACGAACGCAACTCGGTGTTTGGCAAGCTTCGCGATCTGGATGGCAAGATCATGGTCATTGGCTTATCGTACACGAACAGTATGACCTTTTTTCATCACATCGAGCAAATGGAAGGCGTGGACTATCGTTTCTTGAAACAGTTTACCGGCGAAGTGACAGACGAGAATGGCAATACATACACTGACACCTTCGAAATGCTGGTTCGTGACATCGACAAAGGCGTCATCACCGAAGTAGACCCGATGGGTGAGCTGATGGAGAAAGCTGGCATCATCAAAGTTGCCAGAATTGGCGAAGCAGATGTGAAGCTGATGAAGGCAAATGAAGTGTATGAATTCACGGCACGCGAGATGAAACGCGATCCGCATTTGTTGTATTACATTGATAAGAGTAAAAAGTAAAAGGAGTCATAAGTCTCCAGACTTTTGATAGTCAACGTCAGGAGACGTTGACTCCATAGCCTCTATGAAACCCTACTCCTCTCTGAAATCCATCCTCGCAGAGTTCTTTCCTCTGCATCGCACCCTCGCCTCTGATGATCAGGATAAAACACTGGAAATCATCGGCTCCTACATGCCTGATTCATCGAGCTACGCGGTCGAGACCTACGCGCCGCTGACTCCCGTCTGGACGTGGAAGGTACCCGAGCGATATTGTGTTCATGAAGCGTATCTGGAAACCGAGGATGGGGAGCGGGTCGTGGATTTCAAGGACAATCCGCTTCACATTGTTTCGTACTCTTTGCCGGTTGATAAAGTGCTTTCCTTTGCAGAACTCCAGCCGCATTTATATTTCAATGAGAAACGCCCGCATACGGTTCCCTGGATTTTTAAATATTACGAACGTGATTGGGGATTTTGTTTATCCAAAAACGCATTCGATGAACTTCCACGTGATAAGAAATTTCATGCGGTGATACGGTCAGAATTCATTACTGATTCGCAGCAGGGATTCAAAGTTGCCACGGCGGTCATCCATCCGCAAGGCGGAGCAAACCCCGAAGCAGGTGAGTTCCTGGTTCAGGCGCATACCTGTCATCCGATGCAGGCCAACGATGATGGCGCGGGCGTGGTCAGCACGATTGAGTTGGCGCGGCGGCTCGCTGAGAAGCCGCTGCCAGCTGGCTCGATGAGCGTCCGCTTTTGGTTCGGGCCAGAGACCATCGGTACGATTGCCTGGCTTGCGCACAACGAGTCCCTCATCCCAAACCTGCGCGGTGGGATCTTCATGGAGATGACTGGCAACAGAAACAAGATCGCCTGGCACCACACCCGTCAGCACAACCACCTCCTCGACCGAATTACCAATTACCAATTACTCAACATCGATCATGATGAACGCGATTTCGCCTCCGCCCCCGCCAATGACGAACGCGTCATCAACGGGCCAGGTGTCAATGTGCCGTGCATCTCGCTCAATCGTTTTCCCTACGACGAGTATCACACCACCGACGATAACCTCGACATCATGCATGAAGATATGCTGGTCGGCGCGGCGGATGTGGCTGAGCAGATTATCCGCATCTATGCCAGTAACTACGTTCCAAAACGCACCTTTCGCGGCCCCGTCTTTCTCAGTGGTCATGGACTCTGGGTCGATTGGCGCGAGAATTGGGCGCTCAATCGCGCCATCGAAAAGATCATGATGCGCTTCGAAGGTCAGCACACCATCTTCGACATCGCTGAGCAGGTCGGTCTGGATTATTGGATCGTACGTGACTATGTTGAAAAATTCCGCGCGAAGGGATTTGTGATTCCAGTGCCGATTCCATTTGAAGGAGAGACAATGTAAGTCGGACCGCTCCGCGCAATCCGACCTGCATTTACTATGAAACCAAACGCTGTTGCCATCATTCAAGGACGCATGTCCTCCTCGCGTTTGCCTGGGAAGATCCTTGCAGATATCGGGGGACAGCCCATGCTACAGCGCGTCTTCATTCGGACTTCACGCGCTGCTACCGTGACCGAAGCCATTTTCGCCACAACGACTGACCCCTCTGATGATCCGGTCGCGGAATATTGCGACTTCAGCGGAATTCCTTTCACGCGCGGCAGCCTCTACGATGTGCTCGACCGTTATTATCAAGCCGCGCAGGAAGCCAAGGCAGATGTTGTTGTCCGCATCACCGCGGATTGCCCTGTGATCGATCCCGCGTTGATCGACGATGTTGTCAATACACTGGTCGAGAATGAATACGACTTTGTCTGTAACCGTCTCCCACCTCCCTGGCACCGCACCTATCCGATTGGCCTAGATGTGGAAGCCTGTTCATTCAAGAATTTAGAGAAGGCGTGGAAAGTTGCGAAAGAACCCCAGCACCGCGAACATGTCATGCCGTATTTTTACGAGGGGGTCAAGCTTTCAGCGATCAGCCGTCAGCTTTCAGAGGGTGTATCTCCACGGAGTTTTCGAATTGCCCTGCTGAATCACACCACCGACTTTGGCGACTACCGCTGGACCGTGGACACTGCCGAAGACCTGGAATTCATACGCCAGGTTTACAGCCGCTTCGATGGCCGCGATGACTTTTCATGGAGAGACGTTTTGGATTTGGTTCATAACGAACCACAGTTAATGCAAATCAATGCAGCGGTAAAACATAAAACTCTCAAAGACATAGACACCCGTGCAACGGGCAGCTAATTACCAATTGCTACTTACTAATGACGCTTGTCACTCTTTTCTCCGCTCCCAAGTCTTTCACGAACCCGCACATCGCGCTGATCCAACGCAATGCGATCAAGTCATGGACGCTGCTTCCCGATGTTGAGATCATTTTAATGGGCGAAGAGACAGGTCTGGCAGAAGCCGCGCGCGAGTTGAATGTGAAGCATCTTCCCAAAGTGAAGTGCAACGAAAGCGGCACGCCCTTGATTTCCTCCATGTTTGAACTGGCGCGTGAAAACAGCAACAGTGATCTGCTCTGCATTATCAACGCAGATATGGTTCTGATGAATGATTTTATTGAAGCCGCGCGTAGGTCACTCATGTTGCGTGACAAATTCGTGCTGCTCAGCCAGCGCTGGGATCTGGATATCACTCAACCCATTGAATTCACCAAAGGCTGGCAAAACCATCTACAGTCTACCGTCCACAATCAGGGATCCCTCCACCGTCCCGCGGGCTCCGATTTCTTTCTCTTTCCGCTTTCCACTTTCGACGAAGTTCCCAATTTCACCATCGGTCGCGCGGGCTGGGATAACTGGATGATCTACAAGGCCCGTAAGGAAAAATGGCCGGTGATCGACTGCACACCGTCTATCATGATCGTCCATCAAAACCATGATTACAGCCACTTGCCTGACGGAAAGCCGCATTATGAACATCCCGATACGAACGAAAATATCCGCCTGGCAGGCGGGCAGGCAAACATCCGTTACACGATTTTGGATGCAACCCACCAGCTGACCGCAGATGGTAAACTTGTCCGCCCGAAGATGACATATCTGCGCTTGATGCGTCGAGTCGAATTAATTCTGCGCAAAATCTTTTTCTTCCTGCCAGAAAACATGATCGAAAATCTTGTCCGCCCAAAGCGCTGGAAGAAGCGGGTACAAAAGATAATCGGGAAACGATAATTCGATACTCGAAGTTCGAATAGCGATTACCGAATATCGCTCTTCACTTGACACCTGAAACCTGAGACTTGGAACTCCACAATGCGTAAAGGCCAAAACCCCGCCAAATTCGTCAAAGACGTCGCCCGCCCACAGCGGATCACGGCCGCGTTGCTCAACTACATTCCCTTTCTGAGTGGGTTCTATGCTGAAACACTGGATGTCTTGAAAGTGTGTATGGAATCCATGAGAAACGATGCTGGCTTGCCGTTCGACCTGATGGTATTCGATAATGGCTCTTGCCCTGAAGTGCGCGACTTCCTGGTGAAAGAAAAAGAAGAGGGACGAATCCAGTACTTGATCCTTGCGGAAAAGAACATGGGCAAGGGCGGCGCATGGAATGTCATGCTGGCAGGCGCGCCGGGCGAGATCATTGCCTACACCGACAGCGATGTTTTATTTTCACCCGGTTGGCTCTCACGTTCTGTGGAAATCCTGGAAACCTTTCCCAATGTTGGGATGGTGACGGCACGCCCCTTCCGAACACCGCCTGAGTTTTTTGAGTCAACGCTCAAGTGGGCGAGAGAAAACGCAAAGCTTGAAGAAGGGCAATTTATTCCATGGGAGAGATTCCTTGAGTTCAATCTATCGCTAGGACAGACGGAAGAAGAGAATAAGAAGGTTTATGAAGAGACTAGAGATTGGAGAATCAGCTACAACGGCGTGACCGCAATGGCTGGCGCGTCACATTGGCAATTCACTGCATACAAGTCCACGCTTCAACAGTTCCTGCCCTTCGACATGGACAAGCCGATGGGACAGGTCCGCCAGTTGGATAAGCGCATGAACGATGCCGGTTTGCTGCGTCTGATGGTCTCTGACCCGCTGGCGATGAATATGTCCAATACGCTGGGATATTTGCGTGGGGAATTGGGGAAGGGGAGTGAGAAAGTAAGAAGTAAAAAGAAAGAAGGCTGGAAGTGGCGCCTGCTGGAGTTAGGTCCCATTAAGAAAATGTTGTTGGCGGTATATAACAAGATTTTTAATTGGTATTATTCATAACAAGTGAATACGCTGGTTGAGTAGGGCGGTGCTATTCCGCCTGTATCGAAACCAGGAGGAAGCTAGAGTACTCTCGTTATATGTTGAAATTCGGAAAGAAGTGACAATCATCCAGTGCCTAAAAAATCTTCATCTCCGCCGACCACGGCATGGCAATCGTTCGGGATAAATCCCTCGCTCAGTACATGCAAGCGCTTCGCGCTAAATGTGCGAGTCCGCTTGAGCGGATTTCTTTGAGCTGAGGCAGGGATTTATCCCGCCGAATCTCGAAGCGGATAAAATCTTCATCAACGAAACAACCAAGCGACTATCAAACTAAATGACTAAACGTATCTTCATCTCCGCCGACCACGGCATGGCAATCATCTACTTCCTGCAAAGCGACGTCGTCTCGACGCTGCTCAACGTGGGCGTTGAGGTTGTGATTCTCACCGATGACGAAATCAAGTCTCAAATCTCAAGTCGCTTCGGTCGCCCGGGACTCACGATAGAAGGACTACGTCTCAACGAAGCGAACGCCTACGCGAGCAAAGTGAGTCCGCGCCTGCAATGGCTGCTTGCCTACCTGCGGCGCGTCGGCGGCTCGTGGCGCATCAACACCGAAGCCATGGACAGTCACATCTGGGAAGTCTGGGTGGAGAACTCGTGGAAGTTCCGTCTGGGGATCTGGATTCCTGCCGCCCTCGTCATTCTTGTTTTGCGGACTTTTGCCTTCGCTCGCAACTTTCTCGTGCGGATCCAGAATCGCTTCATTCCCCGCCCGAACTTATACGCCGATTTATTTGCTCTCCACAAGCCCGATCTCGTCATCGCTTCGACGGCCGGTTGGCGCCTCGACCGTTACCTGCTCCGTGAAGCGACTCGGCACAAGGTGCGGACCATGGCTGCCATCGTCGGTTGGGACAACCCATCCAGCTACGCGATCCGCGGCGCGCCGATGGATTACGCCACCTGCTGGTCGCAGCTCCAAAAGGACGAGTTGGTCCATGGCTCCGACTGGGATCCCGAGCGCGTGCATATTGGCGGCATTCCGTCGTACGATGGCTACTTTAAAAGGCAATGGCAGTTATCAAAGGAAGAATATTTCAAGCTGCATGGTCTCGACCCAAACCGTAAATTGATCTCATACGCCTGCTCATTTGTCCATTTCGCGCCGAACTATCCAAATGTGGAAGCACTAGCGAAACTGGTTTCCTCTAATTCACTGGCGGAGCCTTCACAGTTGCTGATCCGCCTGCACCCGAGTCATTTTCAGGATAAGCCCAGGATTTTTGCCGAAGAACGCGAACGGATCTTTGCCCTCGAGAAGCAATATCCGAATGTGCATGTCGTTAAGCCTGTTGCCCTGGGCGGCTCGCTTGGCTATTACGGCGGGGAAGACATGGACGAAAAGTCATCTATGATGACGCATTCGGATGTATTGGTCACGGTGTATTCCACAATGGTCGTCGAGACCGCTGTCCACGATACGCCGATCGTCGCCGCGGTGATCGATGTCCCTGGCGGGTGGAATAAGCCGAAGAAATTCTCACTCTCGTTGAAGAAGATTGGCAATTGGCCAACGCACAAACGTTTCCGTGAAGCAAAAGCAGGGCGGGTGGCCGCGAACGAGAGAGAACTTTGCGAGGCGATCAACCTCTATCTCAAAAACCCCTCGCTGGACGCCGTGGAACGCAGAAAATTTGTTGAGGATGAAATTACGTTTACTGATGGAACATCTGGCAAGCGGACGGCGGAATTTATCTTGAAAGTGCTGGAAAAATCGAACCGCGAAGACGCGACACTTGCACCTGGCGCAAGTGCAGGTGAGGATGCTAAGAAAAATTGAATCTTCGTGCCCTCGCCGATACCCTCCAGTGAGGGATGTGTTGTGCCAGCCCTGTTAAAAACCTTTGTGACCCTTAGCGCCCTGCCCTGGCACCGTGCGGCTTAAGCCGTACCAGGGCAGGTGTGTGGTAAAAATGAAAAAATCCATGTTCCTTTTCTACTTTTCCATTACTCTTGCTATTGCATCCAGCGCGCTCTATCACTTTACTGCCAAGAGCACGCCGTCGAATGTCAATTTCACGGTTTCGTTGCTCGTGACCTACGCGGTTGCGTTTGTGGTTACCCTGCTTGGCTTCTTTTTCTTCCCTGTAAAAAATGGTGTGATCGCTGAAATCAAACAATTGAATTGGGCGAGCATTGGATTGGCCATTGCGATTGTTGGCATTGAGTTTGGTTTCCTGCTCACCTATCGCTCCGGCTGGAATCTGGGAATTGCCGCGGTGCTGGTCAATGTGGTCGCCTCGCTGATCCTGGTCCCGGTAGCGATATTTCTTTTCAAGGACAAAATCTCACTGGTGAATATTCTGGGGATTTTGGTTTGTCTGGCTGGATTAGTGATGCTAAACTGGAAGCGATAATTCGGAGACACCACAGTCATGCTTTCTCGTTTCAAAGCCGCCGCCCGCATCTTGCTCAAAGGCGATTCGAAAAGAAAAAAACGGAATCCCATCCCTGCGATCACACTTGAAGAAGTTGCTGAGGTGAAGCAGTTCTTCCCACGCGAGAAGTTCTTCATTTTCGGTCATGCCCGTTCAGGGACAACGCTCTTGATGCGCCTGGCGCGCTTACACCCCGAAGTGCACTGCAACTATCAAGCGCACTTCTTCACGCGTCAGCCATTACTCAAATCATTGGTAAATACATCCGAAGCAGAGGAGTGGCTGACGCGCAAATCCAACCGCTGGAATCAGGGTCGCGACCTCTCACCGCTCGTCCTGCGCGCCGCCGCGGATTTCATCATGGAGCGCGATGCGGCAAAAGAAGGTAAACGTATCGTTGGGGATAAGAGTCCGTCCTCTACGATCCATGGTCAGGCGGTACGTGATTTGTACTCTGTCTATCCTGATGCAAAGCTCATCTACATCGTCCGTGATGGGCGCGATGTGCTGATCTCGGAGCGGTTTCGTAACTTGGTGGAAGAATCCAAATTCCTCAAAGCGGACGATAAACGGATCATCGAGGAATTGCGCAGAGATCAGTCTCAGTTTACAAATGGTACCCGCTCGATTTTTACAGAAAATGTCATCAGACGTGTAGCGAACGGATGGGTGAAAAATGTGCAGGAGACCGAAGAGGAAGGTCGTCGATTGTTTGGCGAGAATTATTGCAGCCTGCGCTACGAAGACTTGCTTACGCATCCATTCGATGAAATGCAAACGATCTGGAAGTTCCTCGGTGTCCAGGCAGATCGATCCCTGGAAAAAGTAATCCTTGATGAAATGTCCTCCAACCCCGATGAGGAATGGCAGGCGAAACGCAACGAAGATATCGCCGCTTTCCTCCCGAAGGGACAGGCCGGCAACTGGCAGCGACTCTTTACCGCGCGTGACAAAGCAATTTTCAAGGAAGTTACAGGCAACATGCTGATCAAGTGGCAGTATGAGAAGGACACGAATTGGTGAGCAACATGGAAAATTCATTCACGATCCGTCACTATAACCCTGAACATGATTTACCCTCTCTCTCACGAATGTTGACTGAGATCGAGTCGATCGATCGCGATGGAGAAGATACTTCGGAAGAATATTTGCGCGCCTCTCTGGCATGGCCAAATTACCGTCCAGAACAGGATGTCTGGGTAGCGGAGTCGGGTGGAAAGCTTGTCGGGTATGCTGTTGCGTTAGAGCAGCCATCCCAGCGTTGTACAATTTATGTGGTTGTGCAACCCTCACATCGACGGACAGGTTTAGGGAGTCAACTCCTGGAGCTGGTTCTCAGTCGCGCTCGCGAGCTGGGCTCAAAGAGTATTCTGGTTTATGCCAATGAGCATAATCACGCTTCAAACCATTTTTTAACGCATTACCAGTTTCAGTCAATTGGCTCTTCAGGAACGATGAAATTAAATGCTGATGTAGAAACTTCCCCGGCAGAATTTCCACAAGGCTTTACCCTCAAAAAATACTCAGAGGTAAATGATCCACTCCTCCTATTAAGAGCTTTGAACGAGTGCTATCTCGGTATGTGGGGACACGGCTATAACCCTGATCCTACCGAAGAAGAGCGCAAGTCGCCACGTTTTCTCCATTACTATGATGAGAACGATATCTTTCTGCTGTTTGACGAAAAACAATCAATCGCAGGGATTTGTTCGCTAAAGTCTCAAGGGATACAGGAAGCAAATGGGGAGTTAAACGATCTGCTCGATGGTCCTGGCATCGTTCAGGAATACCGTGAAAAAGGTTATCAGCGCCCATTCGTTCTTGCCGGGATTGAGCATTTACGCAAAAGGGGAATACGACCGATCATGCTCCAGTTTTATGGAGATCATGAAAATGCTTTGAACATTTATCGTTCCCTGGGGTTTGAGATGGTAAATTACTATATCGCCTATCATAAGGAACTCCAATGAAGTTTCTCATCGCAGGTCTTGGCTCAATTGGTCGAAGACATTTTCGTAATTTAATTTCATTAGGGGAAAAGAATATCGTCCTGCTGCGAACACGCAAAGCGACATTGCCCGATGATGAACTTGCCGGTTACCCGGTTGAACTCGATTTGGAAGAAGCGCTTCAAAAGCATAAACCGGATGCAGTTATCGTGGCAAACCCGACAGCAGTGCATCTTGATGTTGCGATCCCGGCTGCACAAGCGGGATGTCACATCCTGCTCGAAAAGCCGGTCTCTCATTCCCTTGATCGACTTGATGTTTTGCAGGGAGCCGCTGAAAAAAGCGGAAGCAAAATTCTCGTCGGTTTTCAATTTCGTTACCATCCGACTCTCAATAAAGCTCGCGAATTAATTCAATCAAATGTGCTTGGGAGAATATTAACTGTCCATGCACACTGGGGCGAATATCTCCCGCAGTGGCATCCGTGGGAGGATTATCGTCAGAGTTATGCAGCGCGCGCGGATCTGGGTGGGGGCGTGACCGTCACACTCACGCATCCCCTCGATTATTTACGGTATCTGCTTGGCAATGTTGAGTCGCTGTGGTCGTTCAATGGACATCTATCCCCGCTTGAAATCGATGTCGAAGATGTGGCTGAGATCGGCCTGAAATTTATAAACGGCGCAATCGGCGGGGTGCATGTCAATTACTTCCAGCGCCCGCCTGTTCATCGTTTGGAAGTTGTCGGGACGCAGGGAACTCTACGCTGGGATAACGCGGATGGCATTCTCCAGTTTTCCAAATTTCCAACTCTTTTCGGTTCATTCTCTTCCGAACCACCTGCTCCCGTTATAGAAACTTTTTCACCTCCCGAAGGCTTTGAGCGGAATCAGCTTTTCGTCGCGCAGACGCGTCATTTCATCGATGTCATTCGCGGGGAGTCCGAACCGATCTGCAGCCTGGATGATGGAGTCCAGGCATTACGTCTCGCGCTGGCCGCGTATGAATCCCAGGAGAAGGGTCATCGCGTTGATTTACGAGTTACATAAAAGCTGGTAGATGTTGCTGTAGTCGTAACCGAATTCCGGGGGATAGTTCGGGTTATGCTCGGCCAGAAATGTGCATACCGCGAAACGCATTTCTGAATTGCCTTTGATCTGTTTGTTATAAAGGATTCTGGCATCTTCATGCCGGCCCAGATTCACAAGCCCTTCAAAAAAGGGGATGATTTCGGATTTATCCGGCGTTTCGAGTCCTAACTGGTCCACTTCATCATACAATCTGCCGATCTCTTCCCAGTCGCCTACCTGCC
>Ga0073934_10009101_pt1 | contig 12883 bp, 11 predicted proteins | sample LarsenN4metaG_FD_76834 | JGI IMG/M metagenome (GOLD analysis project Ga0073934, IMG submission 76834) | Hot spring sediment bacterial and archeal communities from British Columbia, Canada, to study Microbial Dark Matter (Phase II) - Larsen... ...
GACGTCTCGCGCGAAAGCTGCGACGAAGATGGCGGCGCGGCTGCCGGCGACGCCGCGGGAGACTGCGCTGGCTGCTGAGCACTGATAGACGACGTCTGCGCCACGATCGCGGCGGCTCCGGCAGCGGCGCCCTTGATGAATCCGCGCCGGCCGACGGAACGATTCGGGGAACTGGCCTTCGCCATCACGCCTCCTGACAAGGTCCGCCTACCATATGCGACCTCCCCCCGTGGGCCAATGTGTGTGGGACAAAACCGCGTACACAGGGACGGGCGCGGAGAGCCAGGGACAGACGGTTTTGGTATTACACTGAGCACCCCGAACCAGGCCGATGACCAGCCCGTTACCGTTGCGCAGCAAGAATCCCTCGCTCAGGCCGACCGACGCGCGACTCTCGTTCGGCCTCGCTGGAGAGGACCTCACCGACTGGAAGAACTGGGCCGTCATCCTCGGTCCGGCGCTGCTCTTCGGCCTGCTTGAAGCGGCGCAGCTGCGACTCGGGTCGGCGCTGCTCGGCAAGCCGATGCCGTTTGCGCTGGCCGTGCTGAGGGTCGTTCCGTACTGGGTGCTGCTGGCCTGCCTGATGCCATTCGTCGTGGCTGCCGTTCGCCGGTTTCGGCTGTCACGGTATGTGCCGTGGTCCACCGCACCGGCCCTGGTAGCCAGCGCAATCGCCTTCGCGTTGCTCACGCTGACCGGCCGCTTTCTGATCGGACCGATCGGTCCGGCGATGGTGGCATGGACACCGCAGCAACTGTTTCGCACGTACTTCCTGCTGGATGTTCTGACGTATTCGGCGCTGGTCGGCACGCTCTGCGCGTTCTACTTTTACCGTCAGGCGGCAGCGCGTGAGCTGGCGGCTTCGCAGTTGCACGCGAGCCTCGCGCAGGCGCGGCTCCGTGTGCTTCAGGCGCAGCTCGAGCCGCACTTCCTGTTCAACACGCTCAACGCGATCTCGATGCTCGCCCTGGAGGGAAACCACAAAGCCGTTGTCGACACCATCGGACGCCTCCGGGAACTGTTGCGCATGTCGCTCAGCCACGAGCGGCCGCAGGAAGTGTCGCTCTCGCGCGAGCTGGAGCTCGTCGAGGGATACCTGGGGATCCAGCGCGTTCGATTCGCCGACCGTCTCGCTGTCGCGTACGACATCGCGCCCGATGCTGTCGACGCGGCAGTGCCGAGCATGATCCTTCAACCGCTGGTCGAGAACGCCGTCATTCACGGCATCTCGGCGGACACCGGTGCCTGCCGGGTGACGATCAGCGCCGCGCGCGAAGACGCGTCCCTGCGCCTCGAAGTGCGCGATACAGGACCCGGGTTCGCCTCCACGGGTCGCCGCGGGGAAGGGATCGGCCTCGTGAACACCCGTGCACGCCTCCAGCAGCTCTATGGAGCGGCGCAGCGGATCGATTGTTTCGATGCCGTCGGCGGTGGAGCGTGCGTCGTGATCGGGATCCCGTTTCGACCGGCGTCGCACGTGATCCAACCGGCATGATCGACTCGGGCGGCAGCCACCGGGTGTATGCGCACGAGTCCGCGATCGGAGCGTAGATGCGACCACAACCTGGAACCCCGACGCGCAGCACCACGGACGTCCCCGCCGTGTCGCCCAGCACGATCTCCGTTCTCATCGCCGACGACGAGCCACTCGCGCGGAAGGGACTGCGTGTGTGGTTGCGCACGGAAGCCGATATCACGGTGGTCGGGGAGGCCAGCACCGGACCCGAGGCCGTTCGGGCCATCGAGACATTGCGGCCCGACCTGGTGCTGCTCGACATCAGGATGCCTGGCATGGACGGATTTCAAGTGCTGGCCCGCGCGGCTCCGGTCCATCTTCCGCTCGTCATTTTCGTCACCGCCCACGACAGCTACGCGCTCAAGGCCTTTGAAACGCACGCGCTCGACTACCTTCTGAAACCGCTGACCGAGCGGCGGCTGCGTCAGGCGCTCGACCGCGCTCGATGGGCGCTCGCCGCGCAGGAGGAACTGGAGAAGAAGCACGGAGTCCTGCTGCAGCTGCTCGAGTCGAAAGGATCGCTGCACGGGCAGACCGCGGATGCGGGCGCCGCCCGCTATCTGAAACGTTTCGCGGTGCGCGACGACAATCGATACCTGCTCGTCAATGCCGAGCAGGTGGACTGGTTCGATTCTGCGGCCAACTACGTGCGTCTTCATGTCGGCGCCAATGCCTATCTCATTCGCATGACGATGAACGAGCTCGAGCAGAAGCTCGACCCCCAGCAGTTTGCGCGCATCCATCGGTCGACCATCGTCAACATCGGTCGCGTCAAGGAGGTCACGCCCGACTGGCACGGAGAGTTCGACGTGAAGTTGATCGACGGCACCAACCTGCGGTTGACACGAACCTACCGCCATCGATTGCTGCCATAGCCGGCTCGACCGCCTCGATTGCTGACAAATGAGTCAAATTTCCCCTGGTCAAGACGGCTCGCCCCGCGAAGGTCACCCCACCGCTGAGGCATGCCTCGCTGGCACGTCACAGGTGCGACGGCGGTTCGAACGACTGAGATGACCGACTCGATCGACGACTTACCGGCCGCAGACACGGCAGCCGACGTCCTCTTCGAGGGCACATGGTCGGCGTGGAGGACCTGGCTCGTCGTGGTGGCGCTCGCCATGCTGTTCGGGCTGATTGAGGCGGCACAGTTGCGTCTCGGTTCGTCGGTGGTGGGGCAGGGGATTCCCATCAGCCGGGCCCTGGCGCAGGTGATGCCGTACTGGCTGCTGGCCGCCTGCGTGATGCCCATGCTCGTCGCCCTCGGCCGCCGCTTTCGCGTCTGGCAGTTTCTCCTGCGGCCGAACGTGCCCACGCTGGTCGCAATGGCCACTGCCTTTGCCGTGCTGGCGCTCGTCGGACGGGCGCTCATCCCATCCGTCGATCCGCGCGCCGCCGGGATGGTTCGGCAGACGCCACTGCAATTGTTTCAGAACTACTTCCCGCTCGATCTGCTCACCTACACGGCCTTCGTCGGGACGTTGTATGCCTTTCACTACTACCGCGAGACGCGCCGCCGCGAGATTACCGCGTCGCGTCTGGAGGCCAGCCTTGCCGAAGCACGTCTCGGTGGACTCGAGGCACGCGTCGATCCTGAGTTTCTGTTCAAGACGCTCAACGACATCTCCACGCTCGCCAGCCAGGGGCGACAGAAGCCGGTCATCGAGATGCTCGGCCGCTTGAGCGAGGTGCTGCGCGCGGCGCTCAGCGACGAGCGGCCCGACGAGATCCCCCTGAAGCAGGAAATCGACCTTCTCGACAGCTATCTGCGGGTGAGCGAGCCGGGTGTGACCCGCGGGTCTTCCGTGCAGGTCGACGTGTCACCCGACGTGCTCGGCGCACTGGTCCCACGAATGATCCTGCCGACCATCGCAGAGCGCTTCGTACGCCAACTAGGAGGACAGAGCGACGCTGCCGGCGCCGTGACCATTCGCGCCACGCGGCGCGACGAGACCTTGCAGGTGGAGATCGTCGCCGCGGCCGGTGACATTCGGCGGCAGGGCGAGTCTGCGGAGCAGGAGATGAGGCTCGATGGTGTTCGGGAGCGGCTGGAGCAGTTGTACGGCCGCACACAATCCATCGAGCACTCGACTGACGACGCCGGGATCTCCGCCGTCATGACCATTCCGTTCAGATACGCGCTGGCCGGCGAAGAGCACACCAGCGTCTGACACGTCCGGCGCTCATCCTCGCCCACGCGTCCTGCCCATAGCTCACCCTCCGGCGCATACCCTGCTGGACGTACGGTCCGATCGCCGCTCACGCGCGTTCCGTCCTTGCGCGCGACATGAACGATGGCGCGTCGTTCGACGTTGCCAGGAGTCACGAGGCCCGTGAGGGACTGCTCATCGGGCCCGCGAGAAGGATGTTTGTCCCGCGGTGACGGTGTCTATCCCATTCGATTCCGCGTGATGGCGCGTGCACGTACACTTCGTCGCGCGGCGATGGAGCAACCATGAGAATGATTGTCATTGCTCTCTGTGTGGCGGTTCTCACGAGTGCCTCTGTGGAGGGACATCACTCGTTCTCGGCGGAGTTCGATGGCTCGCAGATCCAGACCATCAAGGGCACGGTCAAGGAATTCGAGTGGATGAACCCGCACGCGTACATCATTCTGGAGGTGACCGACGCCTCCGGCAGGACCGCCTCATGGGGAGTGCAGACTCGAAACCTGAGCATCCTGAAGCGCCAGGGCTGGAGCCAGAAGACGCTCCAACCCGGTGACATCGTCACCATCGAGCTGTACCACCACCGTGACCCGGGCAAGAACGTCGGGTTCGCGAGGTACATCCAGAAGGCCGATGGCACCAAGTACGACGTCATTCCGGGCGGGAGGGGTGGCATCGTCGCGCCCAACCCGTAATGCGAATCCCGACCGGATGAAGGCATCTATGATGCAGCGCAGATTCGTCTCGATCGCAGGAGCGGCTCTCCTCATCGCGGCAACGGCATTGGCTCACATCGCCGCCGGGCAGACGCCGCAAGGACGTGGGCGCGGCGCCGCTTCGCCGCCGCCGGCGGCAGCTTCGGGGCCGATACCGCGGACCGCGGATGGCAAGCCGGACATGAACGGCATCTTCTCGGCGAGCGAGACGCGCGGCGGGCGACAGGCGATTTCGTTTCAGCCATGGGCGAAGGAGAAGCACGATCGTTTCGTCGCCAGGCGCCTCGCCGACAATCCCACGGCGCGCTGCCTCTCTCCAGGCCTGATCAATCTGACAACGGTCAGCTTCTTCCCGATTCAGTTCGTGCAGACACCGGGACAGATGGTGATCCTGTATGAATGGGACCACTTCTTCCGCGTAATCCCGACCGATGGTCGCAAGCAGACCGACGATCCCGATCCGCTCCAGTCGCTGGGACACTCCGTCGGCCGCTGGGACGGCGACACGCTCGTCGTCGACGTTGTCGGCTTCAGTGACTACACGTGGATTGACAACAACGCCGGCGTCCACAGCGACGCGCTGCACGTCGTCGAACGTTTCACGATGATCGATCGTGACACCATCGAGTACCGCGCGTTGCTCGAAGATCCGAAGGCGTGGACGAAGCCGTGGAACGTGACGGCAACGCTCAAGCGGCGCCCGCCGACCGATGCGTTGATGGAATACAACTGCGCGGAGAACAACAAGCCCGACGACTTTCCACCTGACGATCAGCTGGTGCGATAGCCTGTCGAACGACGTCGAACCCCACTGCGCAGAGCCGACTCGACGCAAAGACGGCAGATGCCGTGTGCGTTTCCCAGTTGCCGTCGATCGAAAGGGAGCGACGCGTAAGGAGCCATGATGTCGAGATCTTTCGTCGGCCCTCTGATCGCGGGCGCCGTGCTCTTCGGCGCAAGTCTGCCGCTCGTGTCGGCGCAGGGGCCGGCTGGTGGCCCGGCGCCGGCCGGTCAGCAGCCGCCAGGGCCGGGCGGCCCAGGCGCCGCGGGCCAGGGGCGAGGCGGTCGCGGCGGTGGCATCTTCGGCCCGGGCTTCAACCCGCAGCAGACGTTTCAGCAGCGCTGCGCGTCGTGTCATACGGCGGAAGGAATGAACATCGGCGATCGCGTCGCGCCGTCAGCCGGTGCGCTTCGCACCCTGCCGACCGAGCGCGTCTATCAGTCGATTGCGATCGGCACCATGGCCGTTCAGGCGAACAGCATCGTCGATCGTGACAAGCGAACGCTCGCGGCCTTCGTCACCGGAAAGCCGTTCAACGCCGATCCCGATGCGCTCGGCATCACGAAGATGACCAATGCGTGCACGAACAACCCGCCACTTGGCGATATCGCGGCATCGCCGTCGTGGCTGGGATGGAGCGCGGCCTCGAACAACGCGCGCTTTCAGCCGGCCGCTTCGGCGAAGCTGACCGCCGCCGATGCGCCCAAGCTCACGCTGGAGTGGGCATTCGGCGTTCCCGGTGCAGGCGTCATGTCGGGACAGCCGACGGTGGCGTTCGGCCGCGTCTTCTTCGCAAGCGACAACAACATGGTGTACTCCGTCGATGCGAAGACCGGTTGCGCCTATTGGGCGTACAACGCCGGTTCCTCCGGGCGGTTCGCGCCGGTGCTCGGACCGATCTCGGGTCATCCCGGCATCAGCTACGCGCTCTACTTCGCGACCGGCGGCGCCAACCTCTACGCCGTCAACCCACAGGACGGCAAGGAAATCTGGCGGGCCAGTTTCCCGAACCGCGTGACGGATGCAAACGGATCGTCGCGTGAGCTGAACAACGTCAGCGCATCGGTTGCGTATCACGACGGTCGCATCTACGTGCCGCTCGCGGGCAGCGAGACGTTCTATACCCCGGCCTCGGAATGCTGCCGTTCGCGCGGCGGGCTCCTGGCCGTCGATGCGAACACGGGCAAGCTGCTCTGGAGAAGCGAGACGATTCCCGAGCCGGCGATCAGGACCGGCACTACCGCGACGGGCGTTCCGATCTGGGGCAAGTCCGGCGCGAGCGTGTGGAACACGCCGACGATCGACGCCACACGCCGGCGGGTCTACGTCGGCACCGGCAACAGCTACGGACCGGTGGTGGCCGACACGAGCGATTCGGTCATCGCCTACGACATGAAGGACGGAAAGATGCTCTGGCATCACCAGGAGTTCAAGGGCGACTCCTTCATGGCCAGCTTTGGCCCCGGCGGGTGTGGCCCCACCAACGCGCCCGGCGGCGCCTGTCCGGAGAAGATGGGGCCAGACTGGGACTTCGGCGGGTCATCGGTGATTCTTCAGACGATGGCGAACGGCAGGGACGTGATTCTTGCCGCGGGGAAGGGCGGTGTGGCCATCGCGCTCGATCCGGATGCGAACGGCAAGCTTTTGTGGAGAACCCAGCTCTGGGAGAACCAGCCGCCGAGCGCGCTCGGTCTCGTGCTCTGGGGCGGAAGCTCGGATGGCGAGCGCGTCTACTACGCGCTACAGCAGCCGAACGGCGGTCTCAAGGCACTCCGACTCGCGGACGGCACGATCGACTGGAATGCCGATGTCAAGGCGGACCGCCGGGGGCAGAGCGGCGCGGTCAGCTCGATCCCAGGTCTCGCCTTCACCGGTGGCTGGGACGGCATTCTGCGCGCCGTTGACAGCAACGGTCATGTCGTGTGGAGCTTCAAGACCGACATCGATTTCAAGACGATCAACGGCATCTCCGGCAAGGGCGGTTCGCTCGGCGTCGCCGGCGCGGCGATCGTCGATGGAATGGTCTACATCCCGTCGGGCTACACCGGCGTCAACTCGGGCACCGGCGGCAACGTGCTGCTGGCGTTCACGGTGAAATGAGGCCTCGTCGCCGCGCGGATGCGCTCGTCGGTTGCGGCGCAGCCGCGCTGGTTCTGTCGCGGGTATCACGAGCAACGCCGACGTCGCGTGTAGAGCGAGCGCGAGGGTGGAAACGACCGCTGGCCCCCCGGTTGAACCCGGTTGAAACAGGCGTGCGCCCCCGGTTGGGTGCGAACACGGTTGACGGAGGTGACGAATGAGACGGCAGCTTTACGCACTGGCGGTCGCCGGCCTCGTGGGTCTTGGCGTCGTTCAGTGGCAATCCACGCCGCTGGCAGGTCAAGCGACAAGGCCTGCCGCATCCAGGCCCGTTCAGCATTATGACGAAGCGTTCCTCTCGAAGCCGACCTTCGAGGTCCGCACGGAAGTCGACGTCAAGATCCCGATGCGCGACGGCGTGCTTCTCTCGACCGACATCTATCGGCCCGACGCCGAGGGCCGTTTTCCGGCCATTCTCGTGCGCACGCCGTACAGCAACGGCACCGACGTCAACATCGCCACCTCGAAGTGGTGGGCCCAGCGCGGCTACGTGATCATTCAACAGGACGTCCGCGGCAAGTACGACTCGAAAGGCGACTTCTATCCGTTCAAGAACGAGCCGAACGACGGCTATGACATGGACGAGTGGATCGGCAGGCAGCCCTGGTTCAACGGCAAGCTCGGCACGATGGGCGGGTCGTACGTCGGCTTTACGCAGTGGGGCCAGGCGATCCGCGGGAGCAAGTACCTCGTCGCCATGGCGCCGCAGGTGACCACGCCCGACATCTACGGCAACTGGCTCTACATCGACGGGGCGCTGAACTACGCCTTCGACGTCTCGTGGGGCTCGGTCTCGATCGACGGCCACGTCGCCCAGGCCACCAGCGGCATCGTCGACATGATGAAGGTCTACCGGACCCTGCCGATCATCGATGCCCCGAAGACGGCCGGCCACCGCGCGCCACACTTCCGTGACTGGGTGATGCACCCCACGCGCGACGATCCGTACTGGAACGACATCAGCTTCGAGAACGATCACGACAAGGTCGAGGTCCCGATGCTGACCATCGAAGGCTGGTACGACATCTTCGTGCGCGGGGCCATCAACGACGACATCGCCATCCGCGCCAGGGCGAAGACCGAGGTCGCGCGCACCGGGAAGCGGCTGATGATCGGCCCGTGGGTGCACGGCACCGGCCGCCGCAACAACCTCGCCGCCACCGCCGTGCCCGATCCGAACGCCACCGATTTTGGCCCGCTGGCGGAGGTCGACAATCAGAAGATCACCCTGCGCTGGTTCGACTACTGGCTGAAGGGGATTGAGAACGGCGTGCGGGAAGAGCCGCCGATCAAGATCTTCGTGATGGGCGAGAACGTGTGGCGCTACGAGAACGAATGGCCGCTCAAACGGGCGCAGCCGACCAAGTACTACATCTCGAGCGGCGGCCGCGCCAACACGCTGCACGGCGACGGCGTGCTGTCCACGTCGATGCCGACGGGCGCCGACACCGACACCTATACCTACGATCCCGAGAACCCGGTGCCGACCCTGGGCGGCAACTCCTGCTGCGCGGCGTTGACGCCGACCGGACCATGGGATCAGCGCGCAGTAGAGCGAAGGGACGATGTGCTGGTGTTCAGCACGCCCCCGCTCGAGGAAGCGGTGGAGGTCACTGGACCCGTGACGATGAAGCTGTATGCGGCAACCAGCGCGCGGGATACCGACTGGACTGCCAAATTGGTGGATGTGCGGCCGGATGGGTTCGCGCGCAATGTCCAGGAAGGCATCCTGCGCGCGCGCTACCGAGAGACGCGCGGCCAGCGGCCGGGCACGCTCCTCGAGCCGGGTCGCGTCTACGAGTACACGATCGACATGTGGGCGGGCAGCAACCTCTTCTTGCCCGGGCACCAGATTCGCCTGGAGATCTCGAGCAGCAATTTCCCGCGCTTCGATCGGAACCTGAACACCGGCGAGAACACGGCGACCGGGACGCGGATCGAGAAGGCACGGCAGACGATTTACCACAACTCGCAGTACCCGTCGCACGTGATCCTGCCGATCGTGCCGCGCGCGGCGCCGCGACCCACGGCGACGTCGTCGGCGGCCTTGCCGTGAAGCGCGAGCGGGAGCGGAAGAAGAGGGGGGCGTGACGCGAGCCGATGGCGTCAGCGAATGACGTTGGGCGCGTGCGCCACTCGTAATCTCTCGGGACAACGATGTCGCGGACGAGCTGTGCGTCCGCGACGAGTGAGCGCTATTTGATTTCCTTGGTCGGATCGACCAGGTAGTCGTAGTTCTTGAGGTTCTCGAAACACATATACTCTTCGACTCGCTTGAACTCCGGGTGAAAGTTGTAGCGATTCGTCGTGCGCCACGGGCTGACGAACACCTCGGGATCTTCGAGCGTGACCTCCCACTCGATCGTGTTGTAATCGGGGCGGCGAATCCGCTCGACCATGTGCAGCTTGTCCGAGTGGAGCAGGGAGCCCCGTCCGCCGCCCATACCGGCGCCGACCGTGCTCTTGGTGTTGAAGTTCACCGTGTCGATCACGAGGGTATCGCCCTCCCAGTGGCCGATCGAATCGCCCATCCAGCTCGACGGGCCGGGCTGATGCGGTGTGCCATCGAGCGGAATCACCCTGAACAGGTGCATGTACTCGTAGAGGATCACAACGTAATCAGAGTTCTGGATGATCTGGAAGTTGTACGGGCCGATGCCCACTGGCACAGTGCTGACGCCGCACTCGCTCACAACCACATTCGGAGGCGGCGGCGCCGCACGATACTTCCCCTCGAGCCCCGGCTTGAGCGTCGGTTGGTTGGGCAACTGGCCGGGCGCGGGAACAGCCTGAGCACCAGGACCCGCGCCACCTGGACGACCCGCGCGTGCGCCCGGAGCACCCTGCGCACCTGGAGCAGCAGCCGCGCCCGGACCGCCACGGCCGCCGCGCCCGCCGAACATGCTGTAGACGCCTTGAAGCATAGGCTTGCCATCCGCCATCCGCGGCGTTTCGGTCGGCCTCGATACCACCGTTTCCGTGGCCACCGGGGTCGTCCCCTCGACGGTGACGGTCACCGTCTTGGTGAGCGGCGTTCCACCCGGACCATCGGGCACCGTCAGCGTGTAAGTTGTCGTCGCGGCCGGCGTCACCCGGCTTGCGCCGCGCGCGACTACCGTGCCGACGGACGGCGCGATTGTGATCGCCACAGTGCCAGTATTCTCGGTCACCCACGTCAGTTGGGCCGATTCACCGGGCTTGATGACCGCCGGTGTGGCCTCGAAGGAGACGATGCGTGGGTCGGGACAGGGAAACTGCGGTGGCAGGTTGCAGCCGCGCGCGTTCTGCGCGTGTACGGGCAGCCACGTACAGATCGCGACGAGCGTCAGCCCGAGAATCAGGAATCCGCCGAGTCGCTGTCTCATGGCTCGTCTCCTAGGACCGCATCTGGCGGCCGTCAGGCAACTGGACGACCTCGCAGTACATGGCGGGGGCGCCGTTGCGCGCCGGCCGGCCGATCACGGTGATCGTCTGGCCGACCTTGACCGTATCGTCTACCCAGCCATTCATCGCCAGACCGCGCAGGCTCTGCATCTCGAGCGCCCAGCGAACCTTCTTCCCGTCCTTGGTGACGTCGATGTAGATAAACGAGTGGGGGTTGGTCATCTCCACTTTCGTCACGAGCCCGGTGATCTGGATGGCGCCGTCGGCGTTGGTGTAGGCCGCCTGTGAGTGATGCGCCGAGACAGGCATCGTGCCCAGGCCTGTGAATCCGATCATGGCGATGAGGGCGACTAGCGTTCTCTCCATCAGAAACAACCTCCGAAAGTCATGAACCGAGAGTCCGCCGCGTGAGCTCGGCCTCCGCGATAAGAGCACGGCAACGAGTATCGGCTGGCGCGCGCGCAGCCGACCATCGTCCTGCTGTCGTGCGGCCGTCGCCTGCGGCACCGCTCACTGCGGGGCCACGAACGTCAGCGCTCGCCGCGGATTGTCGATCAGAATTCTCCGGATCGTGTCGTCACCGATGCCTTTGGCCTTGAGCGCCGGCACGATCATCGTGGCGATGTAGGTGTATCCGCCGCCGCCGTTCCTCTTGAGCTGCGGTTTCGTGCAGACATCGTGCGCGATGAGCACCTTGTCCGCGAAACCGGCGTTGATGACGGAGACGATCGTCGTCGCGATCTGATTGGCGCGTTCGGCCGTCATCTGATTCGCCTGTCCCATGTAGTCCCATTCGACATAAACACCACGATCGAGGAACGGCTTGGTGGCCGAGATGTCCCGGCCGCTGTGACCCATGACGACGCGCGTCAGATCCACCCCCTCGGACGCGATGATGTCGAGCGCCTGCATCATCTCCGCTGGCGGCGCGAAGCTGTGCAGCAGCATCGGCGCACCGGTGAGACGCGCGGCACGCGCGCTGGCGCGGATGCTCTTCAGCTCGTTCTCGGTCAGGGGGTTCCCGTTGATGCCGACCTCTCCGATGATGCCCGAGCGAACGCTGGTCCCCTGGGCGCCGACCGTCACATCGCGAACGACGATGTCGGTCAGTTCCTCGACCGTCCGCTCGGTCATGTCAGGCGGATGCAGAGCCTTCTGATACCAGCCGGCGCCCATCACGACATTCAGCCCTGATGCCTTGGAGACACGCAGCAGCGCATCGGGGTCGCGCGTCAGGCCGAAGTTCGTCACGTCAACAATCGTCCCGCCGCCGATCTTCTTGAACTCCATGATTTCAGCGAGCGACTCGTCGTAGTCAGTCAGGCCGCCGCCGCCGCCACCGCGGCCCGCCCGGCTGCCGGGCGCCGGTGCGGGAGGCGGTTGTAGCGCCGGCTGCGCGGGCTTGAGCACCGTGATCCCGGTCGGCGGCGGCATCATCGGCGGCGGCGCCTTGAAGTCGATGAAGATGTGCTCGTGCATGAGCGTCTGTCCGGCTGCCGACGGATCGATGGGGCCCGCGACCGTGAGGATCTTCCCGGCGAGGTTGGGAATCGCCGGCGCCTGGCCCCGCTGTCCCAGCGTGACGGTTCGAGTGATGACGAACGCCGCGATCAGCGCCGCCGTGATAACGACTGCTTTGCGCATCATGAGAGTCCTCACATGGCCTTCGTCATCGCGCGCCGATGACGCTCGCCTCGAACAGCATGGCCTCGCCCGCCAGGCCCTCGACGACGACTGTCTCGGCGCTCGGATTCGTCGCGGGAGACGGCGCCAGGCGCTGCGCCGCCCCGTGGAATTCCGCCGCCACCGCTTTCACGTCCTGGCCGTTCTTGACGTACAGCTTGTGCCTGACCATATCCGCGATCGACAGGCCTGATCTCTTCAGTGTGTCGTCGACCGATACCACCTTCGCGATGTGGTCCTTGCCTTGTCCGGAAGCGTCGCGCGTCCGAAGCACGGTCGCGGCCCACGGGCCATCGGCGCGCGGCAGGGCTGACAGACCGAACGCGAACGCAACGAGATGAACCGCGCGTTCATTGTCGAGCGCCCGTCACGATTCGCATCAGCGCCGCCAGACCTCGGCGAGCATCAGATAGGCGCCGGTGCCTATCCCTCCACCTCGCGCGTACCACGTTCCCGGAGCACTCTTGCCGTTGATGACGATATCCCCGCTCGCCGC
>Ga0073934_10009102_pt1 | contig 12880 bp, 9 predicted proteins | sample LarsenN4metaG_FD_76834 | JGI IMG/M metagenome (GOLD analysis project Ga0073934, IMG submission 76834) | Hot spring sediment bacterial and archeal communities from British Columbia, Canada, to study Microbial Dark Matter (Phase II) - Larsen... ...
CGCGGCACGGGACGGCTCCAAGGGGATCGCGATCCCGGAGGGCCAGCAGTTGTACGACCTGGAGGAGGGTGCGCTGACCGAGGAGGGTGCGCGGGAGCACCGGGTCTTTCTGCGCGCGGGCACTACGCGCACGTTCTTCGTGGGCTCTCCGGAGGAGATGCGAAAGCTGGGCTTTGCCGCCGGCCGGCGTGCGCGGGGCAGGGCGGCGGCACCCGGGGCCGCTCCTGAGCCCAAGGAGACGGAGGACGAGGAGGAGGCGCCGCTGGCCCTGGTGGCGGGGGCGATCGGGGTTGATGAGGCGGAGCCGCTCAGCACCCTGACCGAAGTGCCGAGCCCGGGGATGAACGGCTCCGAGGAGGCTGAAGGTTCGCGCCGGCGCCGACGCAGGCGCGGTGGCCGCGGGCGCCGCAGGCGAGGGCGTGCGGGTGAAGGAACGTCGGCGGAGGGGGTTGCCGGTCCCGCTGAGCCTGGCGAGGGCGGTCTCTGAGCCATGCCGACCGACAGGCAGATTGTCGCGTTCAAGATCGGGGCCCGCGCGCGCAAGCTCGCTGCGGAGGAGTGCGTCATCGAGGGTTGCGAGCTGTTGTACACCGCCATCGCGGAGGCCGCCGCCGCCGGGGATTCGGAGATGGAGGGCCTGTTGCGGCGAGAGCTGGAGAAGTTCGAAAGGCGGTTCCTCGAGCCGGAGGAGGCAGCCTGAGCCTCATGCGGAGCCTTGCCGAGTATCCGGGTCTCATCCGTCCGTGTCGGCATGTGGACGGCATCGCCGCCGCGTTGTTGCCCTTTGAGGCGGATGGCCGCGTGGCAGAGGAGGCTTTCGCCGGACTGCTGAGGTCCATTCATGCCGCTGGCCTCCGATGCGCGGTGAACATGGACACGGGATACGCCACCCTCCTAACCGACGAGGAAAGGCGCCGTGTCCTCCACCTGGCGCGCGAGGCCCTGGGGCCGGGCGTGCCCTTCATCGCCGGTGCCTACGTGGAGGGGCTGGAGGGAGACCTGCCGGCGCTCTATCGCCGGGAGATCGACACCATCCTCGAGCATGGAGGAACTCCCATCCTCTTCCAGACCTCCCGTCTGCACGGCGCGCCGCCTGCGGAGAAGGTGCGTGTATACCGGGAGGCAGTCAAGGGAGTTCCGGGCGCGCTGGCATTCGAGCTGGGCCGCGTGTTTGCCCCCAACGGCGAGATATACGATGAGGAGACCGTGATGGGGCTGATGGAGATCCCCGAGCTGGCCGGCATCAAGCACTCCTCCCTGGACCGCACGCTGGAGATCCGCCGGCTTCAACTGCGCGACCGCATCCGCCCCGAGTTCCGCATCTACACGGGTAACGACCTGGGCATCAGCATGATCGAGCTGGGCAGCGACTACTTGCTGGGCCTGGCCACCTTCTGCCCCGAGAAGTTCGGAGACCGGGACCGGTTGTGGGAGCGGGGCGACCCGGCCTATCTGCAGCTCTCCGACGCACTGCAGCACCTGGGCAACGTGGCGTTTCGCGCGCCCGTCCCCGCCTACAAGCACTCTGCGGCTATCTTTCTTCACCTGCTCGGCCGCATCCCCACTCCCGCCACCCACCCGCGGAGCCACGCCCGGCCAGCATGGGAGGCCGCGATGCTCCGCGACTGCGCCCTTCGGCTGGGCCTGCTGGACCGCTGAGGCCGTGCACCCCCTGCAGGCCGGCCGTCCAGACGACCCGCCGTCGGACCGCTCGCACGCGCCTAATCCCGGTAATGCTCTCGGCGGCAATTGTATGGGAAACCGTGGAACCTTATGGAAGAATACGGTTGCCGACGGCAGCGCTCGAAGTCGGGGTTCTGCTGTGCGGAAAGGAGCAAGCAGTGAGTGGAGTAGCGATGCACGAGCGCCGGGCAGAGGAGGAGGCGGTCAAGCTCACCAAGCGCGAGATCGAGGTGCTCACCCTCGTCATCGAAGGCAAGTCGAGCAAGGAAGTCGCTGACATGCTCTACGTCAGCAAGCGGACCGTGGACTTCCACCTGGCTAACATATACGACAAGCTGCAGGTCTCGAACCGGGTGCAGGCCTTCCGGCGGGCGGCTCGCCTGGGTCTCATCCCCTTCGACTCGCAGTTCGCTGAGTCCGGCTAGGCGTTGGCAGCGCCAAGCCACTTCGAGCCGCCCGCACCAGACATTATCGGTGCGGGCGGCTCACTGTTTCGAGTCGCCCGCCGCTGGTGACTCCGGAGGAAGCGGCTCAGCCCGTGACGCCAGGAATGGACACCGGCAGGCGGCCAGCCGCGGGACTCATGCCAGCAAGCACCGCAGCCAGTGCCTCCAGGGAGCAATCGCGGTGCCCGTAGGAGCACACATAGTTGGCTGCTTGGGGGAAGGCGCGAATGTCGTAGGGCTCCCGCAGGGCCGCCACAATCAGGCTGTCTCCGGCGGCTTCGTGGCAGGCACCCACGCACGCCGCCTGCCACGCGGGGTCCAGAGGGAAGTCCGTCCAGGGCTCCTTGGGCGCGGTGGCGAACACGAGGACGCCCCCTGAGTTGGACGCCTCGCGGGCCGCGGCAACGGCAGCTTCCCGGTCCGATGCCTTGGCGACGCCGGAGAGTGGAAGCCACTCCACCGAGACCGCGTGGCGTCCCAGCGCCGCGGCGAGACGCTGCCCCGACGGATGGATGGACGCGACGACCGCCCGGGCACCCGGTGGGATCGGGATCGCGCCGGCGTTTCGAACAAGCGTGATGGACTGGAGGGCGATCCGCTTCTCCAACGCGTCATGCTCGGGGGCGAGCCATGGCTGGCTCCGCCCGGCACTGCTGCCGACCGCGAACCGTTGCTTTGCCGCCAGCACCCGACCGGCCGCCTCGTTGAGTCGGGATTCGGGCAGCTCTCCGGACTGGACGGCCTCCTTCAGCGCCCGCACCGTCGCCCGCTGGGTTTCCAGCGTGTGGCACACGAGGACCATGTCGGCCCCGGCCTTGATCGCCTCCACGGCCCCGCGAGCGGTCCCCACGCCGCCGGCGATCGCCCGCATCTCCAGGCAGTCGGTGACCACGAGGCCGGCGAATCCCAGGCGCTGTCGCAGAGTGCTGGTGAGCACGGCCGCGGAGAGCGTCGCCGGGCGTTCCGGATCCAGCGCAGGGAAAAGGATGTGCGTCGTCATTAGCGAGGCGGCACCGGCGCCGATCGCCGCGCGGAACGGGCGCAGCTCCACGCGCTCCAGCTCCCCCAGCCCGCGGCGGACGACGGGCAGGTCCAGGTGCGAATCCACCTCCGTGTCTCCATGACCGGGGAAGTGCTTCGGGCAGGCCATCACGCCGGCGCCCTGGAATCCGCGCACCGAAGCGGCACCCAGCCGGGCCACGAGTTCCGGATCCTCGCCGTAGGAGCGCACACCGATGATGGGGTTGTCCGGGCAGCTGTTCACGTCCACGCACGGGGCGAAGTTCCAGTTCACTCCGAGGGCGCGGAGCTCCCTCCCCACGGCGCCAGCCTGCTGCTCGGCCAGGTCCTCCGCGTCCGCGCCGCACGCGCCCAGTGCCATGTTGCCGGGGAAGCTGTGTAACGGGGCGGGGATCCGGCAGACCATGCCGCCCTCCTGATCGACGGCCACCAAGAGCGGGATCTCCGAGAGCGCCTGGAGCGCGTCCACCAGAGACCGCGTCTCCTCCGGACGGCCCACGTTGCGGCCCAGGAGCACCAATCCCCCCACGCCCATGCCGGCCACGATCTCCCGCGCGTGGGCGCAGGCGGCGCGCGACTCCGCGTCGTCGCGCCCCTGCCACCCAAAGCAGAGGACCTGCCCGACACGCTGGTCTAGGGTGAGGTCGTCGGGCTGCGGAATCCTGGTCATGAGCGAGCTCCTGAAGTGGCTGAGCCTGTGGACGCGCGGCGTGGCGACGGACCGAACGCCGGCCACGGGCGCCCGGCGCTCATCCTTTGCGCGCGCAGGCGCAGTCTCGGACAGCCGGGATCCGAGCTGCGGCCGCGAGCAGCAGCTGCTGCATCCGCTCGGCCTGGCCTTCAACCACAGCCGCGACCGCGCCGTGTGACAGCCGGTCTGGCGAGAGGCCCGTGCCATAGTTGGTTACGATGGCCAGTGCCGCGTAGCAGAGGCCTGCCTCCCGGGCGAAGACCGCTTCCGGGAGCCCGGTCATGCCCACCACGTCGGCGCCCCACTGGGCGAACAGCCGCACCTCCGCCGGAGATTCGTACCGCGGTCCCTCCACGCAGAGGTACGTGCCCCGTGGAAGCAGCTCGATCCCCAGGTCCTCTGCGGCTTCCTGTACCGCCAGGCGAAGGGCAGGGCAGTAGGGTTCTGTGAAGTCCGTGTGGACGACCCCGCTTCCCGTCTCCCAGAGCGTCAGCGGGCGCTGGCGGGTCATGTCGATGAAGTCATCCAGCAGGAGGAGCGCGCCGGGAGAGAGGTCCAGTCGAAGGGAGCCCACGGCGTTGGTGGCCAGGATGCGCTCCACGCCGGCCGCGCGCAGCGCGAGCACGTTCGCCCGGTAGTTGACCGCATGCGGCGCGACGGAGTGTGCGGGACCATGCCGCGGCAGAAACACCAGCGGGCCGAAGGCCGCCTCCGCGCGCACCAGCGTGACGGGCCCGGCAGGGGTCTCCACGATCTCCTCCCGGGCCGGCCCTGCCGCCTCCGCCAGGCGTGCGACACCGGTTCCGCCTATGATGGCTGTCAGCGCCATGGCAGGGGCTGTCCCGCCAGCCAGGACCGGTTCAGTGTGCAGCACGCCGGGGGCATCGAAGCGCCCCGATCCCGCGAGACCGTCATCTGAGCGCTGGCGACCAGACCGCGTCAAAGTTGTCCCCGACGCCGCGTGTCAGGTTCACAGGATTGGTCCCGTCCGCATTGGCCACCCAGATGTCCCGGCCCTGGGCTCCGGGCATGATGTAGAGAAGCCGCTTGCCGTCCGGCGACCACTGGGGCCGCTGAGCGTTGCCGCGAATCCGCACGGGAAGGCGGCTCACATCCGCGCAGGAGAGGACCCGGTGGGGCGTGGCCGGCTCTGCGGAGACGACCGCGATGCCCAGCAAGGTCCGGTTTTCCGGGCTCTCCATGCGCCACAGCTCGAATGCCAGCCACTTGCCGTCGGGAGAGAGCGCCGGGTTCTCCGGCGCGGCGGTGTACCCGGCCGCGGCGAAGAGGCCCGTGGGATTGGCCTGGGGATCGTCCGCCCGGTAGAGCGCGATGCCGTGGGCACCCTCACGGGTGCTCATGGAGACTCCCAGGTGAATGCCGTCCGGGTACCAGAAGACCCCGACCCTGTTGGCCGCGGCGCCGGGCAGCCGGAGGGCACCTCCCTCGTCCACATCGCGGATGAGCACGACACGCTCTGGCTCCGCCACCCTGGGGGCGCTCTCGGTCTGGCGGGCGACGGCCGACTTCTCCTGCTCGTCCCACCATCGGGGCGTTCCGATCGTCAGCGCGTTCTCTCCCTCCGTCACCTCGACTGCAGCGATGGACTTGCCATTCGGCGACCAGCGGTAGGTCATGATGGGCGGCCGCTTGCCCTCGCCCTCCTCGTCCTCGCCTTCCTCGTGGTCATGACCGTCGGCCTCGCCGGCGGCCTTCTTGCGGGGACGGGGATAGAGCTGGTCCAGGCCGCTCCCGTTGGGAGCGATCACCTTGACGACCCCGCCGGTGAGGAACGCGATCTGCTTTCCGTCAGCACGCCATAGCGGCTGGTCCTTGCTCAGCGAGCCGTAGGTGGCCTGTGTGGGACTGCTGGACCCCACCAGGAAGAGCTGAAAGGCGCGGCCTCCCTCCCCAGCGGGCGGCTCGGCCGCATAGCAGATCTGCCGGCCGTCGGGAGCCCATGCCGGCGCGCGCTTGGCGGTGCCGTCGTTGGTGAGCGGACTGGCTTGTCCCCCGGCAGCGTCGACCAGAAAGAGGTCGGTGCGGCCGTCGGTGCTCCGCAGGAACGCGATCTTGCCCGCGGTGGAGCCCTCGATGTGTTCAACGTGGCCGATGGTGCCGTAGCTCTGCTTCCAGACGAAGAAGGCGAAGAGCAGGGCGATCATCAGCATGAGAAGCAGGTACTTGGCGATGACGCCGCCTGCGCGATGGCGTTTCATGGAGGCGATCCTGGATAAGTGGCGGGTGCGGAGCCTGCGCCCCGATTCGTTACGCGCCGCGGCGGCGGCGCCGTTCCCCGGTGCTAGCGCATCCTCCGTTGCTGGAGGGCCGTCACGAGCACCGCGAACAGCAGCACTCCGCCCACCACCGTCCCGCGCCAGAGATCGGGCTTGGCGAGGAGCAGGTTGATGGCGCTGAAGATGACATAGAGGAGCATGGCGCCGAGCACCGTGCCGGAGACGCTTCCTTGGCCGCCGCTAAGGCTGGCCCCGCCCACCACGGCCGCCGCGACGGCGTGAAGCTCGTAGGCCTCGGCCGTGCGCGGGTCGCCCTGCCCCCCGTAGGCCGCCCAGAGCACCCCCGCCAGCCCTCCCAGGAGCGCGCTGGCGCCATAGGCGAAGAGCTTCACCCGGAAGACGCTGACGCCAGAGAGCTCGGTGGCCTGCTCGTTGCTGCCCACGCTGTAGATGTAGCGTCCGATGCGCGTGCGGTTCAGCAGAACCCCCGAGGCCGCCGCCACCACAGCGAGGATGACCACGGGTACCGGCAGGGGCAGCCGCGAGTCCTCCATCAGCGTGCCGTTCGCCAGGTAGAGAAGGTTCGGGTAGTCCGCCAGCGGAATCGGCAGCTGGTTGTTCATGATAAGCGCCTGACTCCTGAGGAGAAGCAGCGAGGCCAGCGTCACCACAAATGGTGGAAGGCGCAGGCGCTGGATGAGCGTCGCATGGGCACCCCCGATGGCCAGCGCGCCCGCCAGAGTGGCCATCACTCCCATCACCACGGCTGAGTCCGCCGTGAATCCCGCATCGAACCGGGTCACCAGGAGCGCCATCAGCATGCCGCTGAAGGCGATCAGTGACCCCAGCGAGAGGTCAATGCCCCCGGCGATAATCACGATTGTCTCGCCGATGGCGAAGATGCCCAGAAGGGCTACGCTTCGCAGAATGTTCTGGATGTTGCGCGCGCTGTAGAACTGCTGGGATGCCTCGCTGAACGACATGAAGAGGCACAGCAGGAGGAGGACAGCAAGGACGCTGAACTCCCGCGACCCGAGGATTCGGCGCAAGACCACAGGGATGGCTCCGGGGGCCCGGCAGAGCGGGTGGCGGCACGGGCGGAGATTGGGCCGCCGGACCGGTCCGGCGGCTCCCTACAGCATACCTCATGCGGGGAGCGAGCGGTTCCGCAGCACGATGGGTCGGCCGCCCGGGTCGGCGCGGTGATCCGCAGGCTTGCACGCTCCCCGGGCTGTTGCGGCCGCACCAGCTGTGGCCCGGCGTTTCTGCCCCTGGATGACGAGCGCGCTGTCCGGCCGATCGCCGCAGCTGCGCGGGAGGTGGGAGTCTCCACTCAGCCCCGGCGCTCGCGAGCCGCGTACTCTCGGGAGCCGACGCAAGGCGGAGCTGACCAACGACGGGCCGCGGTTGCTCCTCCGTCGTCCGCCAGCTTCACCTGCGGTCGGACGGCCCGGACTCGGTGCGCTGGGTGCGGGATTCCGCCACGGTGAACCAGTGCGCCGGGGCCTGTCCTCCCATCTGTCCCCGCGCGGCCAGGAGGTCCCGGGCGCGCTCCACCAGGCGCGCGATGACGGGATCGTTCCAGGTGCGGCGCGGGTCCTGCACCACCTGGGCGGCCGTGCGGCGCGCGGCTCCCCGCCCGCCACTCTCCAGAGCCGCCCGGAAGTCCGGGCGCTCTTGGAGCTGGCGGATGGTCTGGGCCAGGGCGTCTCCGGCCGGCTCCGCCGCCCGCCCTTCTACCTCCACATGCATGCCCGGTGTGAGCATGGGGGGCGCAGCCTCATGGCCAGCCACCGGGCGCTCACCGAAGAGGACCTGGTAGGGGGTGCGCGCGCTCAGTTCCGGCACGGCGACCACCCGCGCGTCCGTGAGGTACGCCTCGAACGGGGCCGTGGCAGACGTCCACTCCACGCGGGCGGTTCCCAGCACCTGGGACTCCCGAAAGGCTCGGATTCGCGCGTTCTGCCCCGCCGACACTGGCGCGGGGAACCGCGCCCAGAACCCTTTTCCTGCCCTTGCGGTGATCAGGCCCTCCACGTTCCCTTGCGCGCAGGCACTCCCGGACACCATCACGGTCAGCGCCGCCGCCAGCCATTCCAGTCGCATTGGTCTCCTCCCGTGTACGGTTGGAGCAGCGGAGCGATGGAGCACGCGTCCGATTCACCGCTCCCTCACTCCATCGCCCCAATACTCCGCTCCCCTGTCCCATCATATCCTCCGCCAGGCAGCCTGTCAATTATGCGGAGGCGGCTCGTGCGTGGACTCCAGCGCGGCGCGGGCGCGGCGCTTGGCCGCCATGAGCCGCCCGAGTCCGCCCGAAGCTTGGGAGGCCGGCAACGGATCGGCGGGTTCGGGCACCCGGGTCGGGGCAGGGGGCGCGGCGGGCGGCGCCTGGGGCGCCGTGCGGGGCGCTTCCCCGGTCGGCGGTGCCGGCCGGGGGTCCTGGCGCGCCGCGGCGACCGCCCGCTCCTTCACGCTGCGCAGGCGCGCCAGCTCAGGAGTGGCCGGAGCACCCGTGGCACGCCGCCGCCGGGTCCTCGCGCGAATCCACCGCCAGGCACGGCCGAAGTCCTCCCGTTGCAGGGCCAGGCGCCGCACGCCCACGTCCACGGGGAGCAGCAGCATGGCAGCGAAGAGCAGCCAGGGGGCCAGGTCCAGAGTGGAGGCGACGGAAGGGCGGTTGGACCGGAACGCACCCGCCGGGTCACTCAGCACCGCCCCGCCGCCCACTTGTGCCAGCTGTGTCAGCAGGGCCTCATTGGCTGTCAGGTCCCGGTGCTCTGGCGAGTAGGGCACCATCAGCGCGGCCACCGCCGATTCCACGGGGCCGTCGCGCCGCTCCCGGGTGATGTTCACCAGATAGGTGCCGATGCGCGCCGCGTCAAACCAGCCTTCGTAGTGGCCGGGCCCCGTCTGGCGCAAGCGGAGCGTCTCCGTGGAGTCCGGCTCGTCGGACCCGGGCTTCAGCACCCGGGCATGAAGGTCCAAGCGGTTCACGTACCGGCCGTTCCGGTCCACCGCGCTGACGGTGATCCGGCCGCGGGATCCTTCCAGAGCCACCCGCGCATCGAAGTCCGCCGGCGCGAAGCTCCGCATGGTCCAGCGCACGGCCTCGGCCCAGAACCGGCCGAATCCGCTCCATCCCAGCCACTGGGCTGCCCACTTGTTTCGGTCGTCGGAGGTGAACGCCATAGAGCGGCCCAGCCCGTAGCGCCAGGTGGCCATCACCGGGTCTCTGCGGTGGGACTGGACGAGCAGGTCCGCTGTGGGCTTGGCCTGCACCACGTTGTAGCCCAGCAGTGGCGGCAGGGCCTCCCACCGGATGTCGGGCATGCGCTCGGCTGCCAGGAAGGTCGGCTGGGGCTGGAACGGCTCCTCTACCAGGGGCCGGCTGGAAATCCGCTCGACCTCCTGCACGTAGATGCGCGGGATGTCCGCCGCGGCATCCACCATGTAGAACCGTCCGCCTGTCTGCTGGGCCACCCAGGCGATGGTGTTGCCCTGTGCGGCGCCGGTGCCGGCGCCGATGACGATGCCAGTAACGCTGATCTTGCGATGCTTCAGCCGGGCGATCAGCGGTCCGTAGTCCGGGTCGTTGGAGATGCCGTCCGTCACCAGGATGATATGCTTGATCGGGTTGGGGTCGGCCTGGATGGTCTCGTAAGCCAGCGCGGCGCCGCTGTAGACGCTGGTGCCGCCGCCGGGACCGATGGCGGAGATCCTGCCGATCACGCGCGCGGCGTCCTCCACAGGGGTCAGGGGCACTTGGACTTCGGCCGTGCCCGTGAAGGTGACGACAGCCACCTTGTCGCCGGGCTTGAGCGCCTGCACCGCGCGGATGGACGCTTCGATGGCCAGGTCGATCTTGCGCCTGCCCCGGCCGCCCCCTTCCTCCATGCTGCCCGACCGGTCGATCACCAGCGCCACGCTGACGGGCGGGAATCGCTGCATCTTGCGGATGTCCAGGCTCACGGGGAGCACGTCCTCGATGACGGTCTGGCGGTAGCCCCCCAGGCCGAAGCTGTTCTCGCCGCCCACCATGGTGAATCCCACCCCGAAGTCCCGCGTGGCTGCCTGCATGGCCGCGAGCTGCGCATCGGAGAAGAAATCCCGGGGCACGTCGGAGAGGACCACCGCGTCGTAGCGCTGGAGGGCTGCGGCGGAGGAGGGCATGGCCCCGGGCGGCACGTAGTGGACGTCGATGCGCTGGCTGCGCAGGGCCGCCTGAAGGAATCGGGCCGACTCTGGCGCGCGGCCCACGTAGAGCACCTGGGGCCGGCCCCGCACCGACACGAAGGCCAGCCCGCGGTTGTTCTCGGCCAGCGTGTCCTGGCGCGGGTCGGTTTCCAGGGTGGCATCCAGCCGGAAAAACCCTGGACGATCGATGCTCGCGTTGAACTCGAAGGCCCGCCGTCCCTTCCGCAGCTCCACGACGCGCGCGGGGCCCACGGGCCGTCCGTCCCGCCGCAGGGTGATTCGCCCCGTCTGCGGGTTGAGGGAGCGGGTGACTACGCGCGCCGTGAAGGGCTCGCCGATCTTGACGCGGGAGGGCACCTCCACCTTGTCGATGAGCGCTTCACGCTTCAGCGGGCTCGGGAGGGGCACGGTGTCGAGGCGCACTCCCCGGGCCGCCAGCGCAGGTGCCTGGGCAAGGGCACTGCCCCTGTTCTCGTTGCCGTCGGTGAGGGCCACGATCTTCCCGGCGTGATCCGGCGGAATGAGGGAGAGGGCCGTGCTGAGCGCGGCGGACAAGTCGGTGGCGTTCACCGCGCCTGGGTGGCGCAGTCCATCCAGGGCGAGGTCTCTCGCCGGGAGGGCCTCCACGTTGGAGTCCGCACCGAAGGTGACCACGCCGGCCAGGTCTGTGGGCCGGCGGTGCCTGAGCGCCTCCCTCAAGAAACGGAGCTGAGCCTGGCGCTGCTCCTGACGAATGCTCCGGGAAAGGTCGACCGCGAAGATGACCGCCAGGGCATCCCGGTGGCGCACGATGCGGGTCTGGGCCAGGGCCAGAAAGAGAAGGGTGACGAGCAGGAGGCGGACGGCCAGCGCCAAGCGCTTGCGCGCGGGGCTCATATCCGTCAGGCTGCGAAGGGTGACCAGCCAGAACCAGGCCCAGGCTCCTGCCAGTCCCGCCGCCAGCAGGGCGAGCGTCAGCGGCGCGGCGTTGAACTGAACGGACATGGGTCCATTGTCTGGGGGCGGACCCCGCTCGGATCCCCGTGCCTCCCGGCGGCATCCCGCGAGGGGAAGTGTATCACGGCCGCCCCTGGGAGTCAAACCGGCCGCGCGAGACCTTGACGTGCGGATGTTGGCTGCCGCTTCCGCGCCAACCGTGTGCACGACGCGACGGCGGAGGACTTCCGGGCGGCGAAAGTCAGCGAGCCGCCTTCCCTGCGGCCGGACAGACCGCGAGGCTTGTGGCGGCGCACGCTGGCGGCCTCGGGACGGCGCCTACACGCGGGCTTCGGCGCGCTTCTCCTCGCGGCGGCGCAGGTTCGAATCGAGTATCTTCTTGCGCATACGCACTGACCTGGGGGTCACCTCCGCCAGCTCGTCGGGGCCAATGTATTCGATGGCCCTGTCCAGGCTCATGATTGTGGGCGGGGTGAGGCGAACGGCAATGTCGCTCGTGGAGGAGCGCATGTTCGTCAGATGCTTCTGCTTGCAGACGTTCACCTCCAGGTCCGTCTCGCGCTGGTGCTTGCCCACAATCATGCCGGCGTAGACTTCGGTTCCCGGGCCGATGAACAGCGTGCCGCGGTTCTCGGCGTTGCTCAGGCCGAAGCTCGTAGCCACGCCCGTGTCGCTGGCGATCAGGGAGCCCGCCCGCTCCAGGGCCAGTTCTCCTGCCACGGGCTGGTATCCGGCGAACAGGGTGTTCAGGATGCCCGTGCCGCGGGTGGCTGTCAGGAACTCGGAGCGGAATCCCAGCAGACCCCGGGTGGGCACGCGATAGACCAAGTGCACCGTGCCGTCGCCCGGTGCCCGCAGGTCTATCAGGTCGCCCCGGCGGCTGCCCAGCATCTCGATCACCGTGCCCTGGTGCTCCTCGGCCACGTCGATGGCGGCCTCCTCCACCGGTTCACAGAGCACCCCGTCGATGCTCCGGTAGATCACCTCCGGCTGGGAGACCTGCAGCTCGTAGCCTTCGCGCCGCATGGCCTCGATGAGCACGGCCAAATGCAGCTCCCCGCGCCCTGAGACCAGCAGAGCGTCCGGACTGTCCGTGTCCTCCACCCGAAGCGAGACATTGGTCTCCAGCTCCTTGTGGAGCCGCTCACGGAGCTTGCGGGAGGTGCAGAACTGGCCCTCCCGGCCGGCGAAAGGCGAGGTGTTCACGGCGAAGGTCATGCGCAGCGTGGGCTCGTCCACCTCGGTCATGGGGATTCGCACAGGGTCCAGGCGGTCCGTCACGGTCTCGCCAATGCAGACGTCGGGGATTCCCGTGACGGCCACGATCTCGCCTGCCGCGGCCTCCTCCACGTCCACCCGCTTGAGCCCTTCGTAGACGAAGAGCCCAACGATTCGGGCGGGCCTCTGGACGCCGTCGCGCGCGACAACCATCACTTGCTTGCCGGGCCGGAGCCGCCCCTTGTGGACCTTGCCGATGGCCACACGGCCCCGGTACTCGTCGTAATCGATGGTGCTCACCAGCAGCGCCAGGGGGCCGTCCTTCTCCCCGGCTGGCGGCGGGATGTGCTCCACAATGGCGTCGAACAGCGGGCGCAAGTCGGTCCCCGGCACGCCCGCGTCCAGAGAGGTGGTGCCGGCCAGCGCGTTCGTGTAGACGATCGGGAAGTCCA
>Ga0073934_10009103_pt1 | contig 12879 bp, 11 predicted proteins | sample LarsenN4metaG_FD_76834 | JGI IMG/M metagenome (GOLD analysis project Ga0073934, IMG submission 76834) | Hot spring sediment bacterial and archeal communities from British Columbia, Canada, to study Microbial Dark Matter (Phase II) - Larsen... ...
TGCAGCCCGTGCCATGGGATCACCGGCCAGGGGATTGAAGGTGTGGCTCCGGCGCTCAATACCAGTTTCTTCTTTGAAGATCGGCTTGACGAGATTGGTTACCAGGGATCGCTCGAATCCTACGTCAGGTTAACGGTAGCCGGCGGCCGCCCCGTCCAATCGAACAGCGGCCCGTGGCCGCAGAATATGCCAACCTGGAGCCAGAGGTATGGCGGCCCATTACGGGAAGACCAGGTGGATGCGGTAACCGCCTTTGTCATGAGTTGGGGCGACTTTGTGACTGATGAAGGGGCGCCTGGCGCCGAACCCACCCCTGTTCCCGGTGATACGCCCGAGGAACGAGGCCGCAACCTGTTCCAGGGCATGGGCTGTGTTGGCTGCCATCAGATTCAAGGCCAAGGCGGCAGTGTAGGCCCGGAGTTGACAAATATCTACAGTGAAAAAGGCGAGGAGTACATTCACCAATCTATCGTTCAACCCAACACCGTTATTGCCGATGGATATCAGCCCAACCTTATGCCGCAGACCTTTGGCCAGCGTTTGAGCGAAGAGAATATCAGCGACATCATCGCTTATCTGGCTTCTGTTTCTGAATAACAGCTTGTTTTAACTGTGCCATTCAAAAAGGCGACTGCTGCAGCAGTCGCCTTTTGATTATGATCAAAACTATAGCAAGAAAAAGGCTAATTATTTACGGGCGAACATTTCCTGAAACTTCAAGGCCAGGACCATGTTGCCCTGGACCCTGATTTTTCCGGCTTGAAAGAGGCTCATAGGGTTAGCTTCACCGCGCGAAAGGGCCACATAATCTGCGGCGTCCATCGTCAAAGTCATATCAGGGGAAGGGGCCTGGCCTTCGTTGACTGAAATCTGGCCGTTGGCGACATCAATCATCCAATCTCCACCCCCTTCGCCGGTTAGGTGGAGTTGAATGGTAGCATTCACCCCGGCCGCTTTTTCAGGAATAAAGGCGTCAGGCATTTTGTTAAATATTTCTTTTACATCAGCAGCAACATTCATCGTAAGTTGGCTCCTTTGAACAGGCATTATTCAATCATAGCATATGAGTTTTAGGCTGTCAATGAAAAATAAAAAGTTAAGTTGACGATAGCTCACAAACAAGTAGAATAGTGCCAGTTGTCGATTGCAGAATATCGAAAGTTGAGGAAGGTTTTTATGGAATTAAAAGTAACTCCCTGGAGTGAGGAGACGGAGATCACCGAAGAAGAGTTAAGAAATAGACTGGAAGATCAAGAGTTAAAAGTATATCGCTGGTCCAGTCCACCCGATAATGTATTTGCCAGCCATACCCACGGCTATCATAAGATACTTTATGTGATCAAAGGCAGTATCAAGTTCGAGTTTCCGACCCGCCATAAAAGTTTTACCTTAAATCCGGGTGATCGTCTTGAACTGCCGGCCGGTACCCGCCACAGCGCTGTAGCCGGTTCAGGCGGCGCAGTCTGTTTAGAAGCCCACGTTTATTAACTTTTTAGAGCTTAGGGATCATGGTTGATCTCTAATCTCCAAAGCCGGAGATACTCCATATGACAACCAACGCTTCAGCCGATTATCATCTCAGGATTCACGATTTTCCGCTTGGGGAGCGGCCAAGAGAGCGCCTCCAACATTATGGGCCCACAGCCTTATCTAACGCAGAGTTATTAGCTATTCTCTTAAGAGTCGGCACCCCCGGCGAGAACGTGGTTGCCCTGAGCACGCGCTTGTTAAGGGATTTTGGAGGATTACCGGGGTTAGCTAAAGCCAGTTTTAGTGAACTGGCTACTGTTAAAGGGGTGAGCACGGCCAAGATAGCACAACTTAAGGCGGCTTTGGAAATTGGACGCCGGTTGCTTTTAGCTTCCCCTGATGCGCGACCTCAAATTACTTCTCCAATTGATGCGGCCAACCTGCTGATGTTGGAGATGGGGAGCCTGGAGCAAGAAAATTTACGGACCATTCTGCTGGATACTAAGAATAGAGTCTTGACCAGCCCAACTATTTATGTCGGTAATGTTAATTCTTCAATTATCCGCGTGGCGGAGGTTTTCCGTGAAGCGGTGAGAGAAAATGCCACATCCATCATTGTAGCCCATAACCATCCCTCCGGCGACCCTACCCCCTCCCCGGAAGATGTACAAGTGACTCGTTCCATCGTAGAAGCCGGCGAGCTTTTAGGGATAGAGGTTCTTGATCATATTGTGATCGGCCATCAACGCTTTGTGAGCCTTAAAGAGCGCGGGCTTGGTTTTGATTGATACCTCGTCATCTGGGTGACATTTTACAAATTATAGGCAGAATGATATACTCTTGCTCCATATGTAAAGATGTTTACGATATTTTTCTTCTTGCCAAATGGGCCAATTGGGCAATGAAGAAAGGAGCTGGATGAGTTCATTAAGGAATGATGGAAACTCCGGTAATGATGATCATGCCATAAATCCCATTGCCTGGCGTATAGAGCAGATGAATCAGCGGATCCGCTCCGCTAAAGAACAAGATCTTTACCTATATCTACAACCGGCGGAGGAGATAGATGGCATTCATGTAACCATCAATGGGCGCAGAATGTTACAATTTGCCTCCTACGCCTACCTGAACCTGTTGAACCATCCCAAAATTCAGGCGGCCGCACGGGCTGCGCTGGAAGAATTTGGTACGGGAACGCACGGGGTGCGAGTTTTGGCCGGTACCACCCGGCTCCATGTTGAGTTAGAGCAAACCATTGCCAGGTTTAAAGAGGCGGAAGATGCCATCGCTTTATCCAGCGGTTATGTAACCAATTTAGGAACAATTGCCGCTCTGCTGGGCCGTAATGATGTGGTCATCTCGGATAAGCTTAATCATGCCAGCATTGTCGATGGCTGCCTTCTCTCCAGAGCTAAATTTGTGCGCTTTGATCATAATGATATGGCAGCCCTAGAGCAAGCCTTGGGAGAAGCGCCAAAACGATCGGGCAAATTGGTTGTGGTTGATGCTGTTTTTAGCATGGATGGAGACATCATCAATCTGCCAGAGGTGGTACGCTTGTGCCGCAAATATGGGGCGATGTTAATGGTCGATGAGGCCCATTCCGTAGGCGTACTGGGTGAAACGGGAAGAGGAATCATCGAGCATTTTGGGTTAGACCAAGATACTATCGATCTCAAGATGGGAACGCTTAGCAAAACGATTCCGGCCATTGGCGGCTATGTGGCCGGTAAATCGGAGTTGATCACCTATCTTAAGCACAGTACACGCGCATTTGTGTTTTCGGCGGCGCTGCCCCCGCCGGTAGCGGCTGCGGCCAAAGCCTCCTTTGAAGTGATTGAAGAAGAACCGGAACGGATCAAAACACTTCATAGTAATGTAAATTATTTTATCAATGGTTTGCAGGAGCGTGGCTTCAATACCCTCAACAGTGAAACTCCCATTGTGCCGATTATAGCCGGTGATGACGAGCGGGCGCTGATGATGGCGAAACTGTCACAGGAGCAGGGGATATTTGTATTACCGGTTCTGTCACCGGCTGTGCCTGCTGGCACCAGCCGCGTTCGAGCCAATGTTACGGCCGGTCATACTCTGGAAGAGATTGAGCAGGCGATGAATGTCTTTGAGAGTGCAGGTAAGGCCGTAGGCGTTTTGCCATCTTAACAACAATAATGATCAATGAGTTAATTAAGGCCGCTGGCGGTGCATAAGCATGGCCAGACGGCCTTTCTATTATTTAGGGCAGAGGGCGCTGTTGTGTCGGCTAAAGTAAAAGTAATTCTCAATAGCGGCGGTGGACGCTTGAATAGTCAAGGGAAAATTGCGCTGATTGAAAAGGCTATGCAGACAGCGGGCCTCCCTTATCATTTAGAAATGACCACTATCCCTTTTAACGGTCATGAACTGGCTTATCAGGCGGCCATAGAGGGCTGGCCGGTTGTGGTTGCGGCCGGCGGAGATGGCACCATTAATGGCGTTCTCAACGGTTTAATGCGAGCAGAACATGAGCACCAGGTCCAAACGACGCTAGGAATTATTCCCCTGGGTACCGCGAATGATCTAGCCGATATGTTAGGGCTTCCACGTGATGTCCTCCCTGCTTGCCAGCGTTTGATTACAACTAAAACTCGCTTAATTGATGTAGGTGTAGTCAACGGCTATTATTTCGCTAACAACTCAGCCGTGGGCCTGGAGCCGGTAGTGACTATAGAGCACGAACGCATGCGCCATGTCGGCGGTGAGGTTCGTTATTTGCTGGCTGCCCTCAAAGCTATTATTGGGGCCAAAAGATGGACCATGCGGCTGGTGTGGGATACGGGTATGTATGAAGGCCCCCTTACTCTGGTATCGGTTGGCAACAGCCCGCGTACCGGCGGCTCATTTTATATGACTCCTAAGGCCAAGCTGGATGATGGCCTGTTGGATTTTGTTTATGCCTTTGGCATGAGCCGGTTGCAGATGCTCAAGCTGCTGCCTCAAACCTTCAAGGGTAAGCATATTCATCATCCTTTGGTCAGTTATCGTCAAACGACTTCGCTCTCTATAACGGCCTGGCCGGCCACCCCTATTCAAGCCGATGGTGAGGTCATTGATACGGCTGCCAGCGAAATCAATTACCAGATTATGCCTCAAAAATTACGGGTAATTGTTTGATCGACCAATGACTTAAAGGGTTGTGATTATATGCTTCCGCGATGGCTTATCCGGCTTGGTTTTCACCTCTTATATTACCAAATGGCCTGGACCTATGACTTTATCGCCTGGTTGGTTTCATTTGGCCAGTGGGCGGCCTGGCGCAGATTGGCGCTGCAGTTTTTACAGCCAGGGCCAACCCTGGAGTTAGCTTTTGGTACAGGTGGTTTATTTGCCGAGCTGATCGAAGCAGGTTATCGCCCAATAGGTATCGATCTTTCACCTTACATGGCCCGCCTGGCCGGCCGGCGGTTGCGGGCTAAGGGCCTGGCTATTCCACTAAATCAGGCCAAAGCCCAGGCGTTACCTTTCCCTTCAGGTCATTTTGCCAATGTTATTGCGACCTTTCCAACCAGCTATATGTTTGATCCGGCCACATTAACAGATGTATGGCGGGTATTAAAACCGGCCCAAAATGGCGGTGCGGGTCAATTGATTATTGTCGTACAGGGTCACCTGCGGGGGCCCTGGCCGATCTGTTCTTTTATTGACTGGCTGTACCAGATTACCGGGCAGCAGGATTTTCCGGATGTCAAACCGATCGATGTCTTTGCCCAACATAAGTTTGATGCCCACTGGGAGAGCGTAGAACAGGAGGGGGCCTCGGCCAGGCTTCTGGTCGCCAGAAAACAGCCAGAATCAGGCCACAATTTTTGACAGTCTGCCCAGGATTGTGTATGATGTGCTTATCTCTATCTACCTGCTAACCTATATGATAGGTCCTATACCTCATTCATATTTAGTCTCTGATCCTCATCAAGTAGACTAGAGATGAAGCTTGAATAAGTGCAATTTAACAGCCAGGCTTAAAGGCTGTTGATCTCCTCCAAATTTTTGTGCGCCATTGATGATTTCGCCAGTTTAAGTTTATAATGGACTCATTGCTGACGATTGAAGTTACCATTGCGGATAAAGTTTATTAAAACTGAGCCACTGGCTGCGTTACAAGTTAACAAGTCACTTTATTTTATAGAAAACAGTATAAATCAAGGAGGATTGTATGAAAGACCAGTTAAGCAGGCGAGAGGTATTGAGGATGCTGGGCTTATTGGGCGGCGGCGCTGTTTTGGCCGGCTGCCAACCACTTGTTCCGGCTGCGCCGGCTCCGGTGTCACAACAGGCGCCGGCAGAGCAGGCGGCAGCCCCTGCCGAACCAGCCGTGAGTGGCCCAACCGGCTCATTTACAAATTGGCAGGTGCCGGCTGAAGTTCCTGTTGATATTGCCAACTGGGACAGTTTCTGGGACTATGTGTCTGTAGCTTATCCTGGCATGGAGATTCAGACCGAGTTTATTGGTTACGGCGACATGTTGGATAAGCTACGGGTGGCCGTGCGCGGCGGCGGCGGCCCCAATGTGGCTACCCTCCCTATTCTGTGGGGGGTTGAGTTTGCGGCCAATGGTTTTCTCAAGGAACTTTCCCCCGAAGATGTCGGCTACAGCTCTGACCAGTTTTGGCCGAAGGCGTTAAATTCTTGCCGTTGGGAAGGCAAGACCTATGGTATCCCCACCAATAACGAGACGATGGCCTTTATCTATAACAAGCGCATCTTTGAAAAGGCCGGGCTTGATCCTGACCAGCCGCCCCAGACCTGGGAAGAGGTGGTCGAATTTTCACAGAAGATCAATAAAGATTTGGGTATCTCCGGCTTTGGTCTAGTGGCCCGCCTGAACCACGGCAATACCCCCTTCCGCTTTATGCCGGTTCTATGGTCTTACGGCGGAGCGGCGCTAGATGAAACGGAAGATAATCCCACTTTCAAGGAGATCCGTATCAACTCGCCGGAAAGCCGAGCAGCCATGCAGGTTTATTATGATATGTATGTCCGTGATCAGTCAGTCCCGCGCTCGTCTCTGGATAATACCCAGACAGAAAACCGAGAGCTATTCCTCAGCGAACAGGTAGCCATGATGATCAGCCACCCGGTTGAATACAGCGTCATTGCCGACACGCGCCCGGAGATGGCCGCCGATGTTCAATATGTCCTTTATCCGGAAGGGCCCGTCCGTCGGGCCGCTGTATTTGGCGGCTCCAATATCCATATCTTCACCAACGCTCCCGATGAAAGCCGGGAAGCAATCCTGGAGTTCGTGAAGATCCGCACCAACCCCGAATGGTCAAACCGGTTGGCCTGGTTCTCCAACCCAGGTAACCGGGGTGGTTTTGAAGATCCTTATTTTGAACTGCGCAAGCAGCAGATCAAGTTCCTGGAAGTCTCAACAGAGATGTTGCAATATGGCGTTCCGTTCCCGGTTGTGCCAGAAGCAACCGAGATCATGAATGTGATTGTGCCGACCATGCTACACAACTTTATGACCGAGACCATGAGCATCGACGAAGCTGCCGCGGACGCGGAGAAAAAGATTCAAGAGGTTCTGGATCGGGCTTAAACCAGCAATTTGATAGGGAAGCAGGAGGTTGGCAAGGTTAACCTCCTGCTTCATTGGTTCTTAGGTTTTAGGAGGTATCGGGATGAAGCAGAAGGCGTTATTCGGTATCCTGAGCTTGCTGTTATTATTGGCAGTAATTTATGTTTATACGCCAATACCGCTCTTTTCAGCCGTTACAGAGGCGCAAGTTGCGCCTGTTCAGGTTGAGGAGCAACAGGTAGAGCTAACGACCCATCCAAGTGAAACGGAAGCTCTGGCCTTACCCACTGCTATTCCAGACAGCCCTGCTTTTACTGAGAAGCAGCTTGATCCAACATTTGATTGGTCAAAGGTCGATCTGTCCAATATCTCATATGGTTGACTGTAGAAGCTACGGCCTCAGGTGAGGCCCCACTTCGAAGGCAGTAGCATAGAACAAGGAAACATTGACAGAGAATATATATGGCAACTATTACGGCTGAACGGAGCGCCCCACGGGGAGGTTTTGTCAAAAAACCACCCGGTCTGCTACAGAGAATTATTCGCCACCGGGCTGATTATCTGTATATTGCCCCGGCCATTGGCGTCATGGCCCTGGTCATCCTTTACCCCTTTGTCTATACCATCTACTTAAGCTTCTTTGAAACGCCCGCCTCACGACCGGAAATTTACTTTAACGGTCTTGAAAATTATCAAGAGTTGTTCCAAGCCGATCTTTTTTGGTTGGTAACTCGAAACACCATTTACTGGACCATCGGCAGTACCATTCTATCCTTTATACTGGGGTTGGCCGCAGCCTTACTGGTCAATCAAAAAGTTCCTTTAGTCGGGTTGTTCAGAGGTATTTTGGTTATCCCCTATGTGATTGGCCACGTTACCGCCTCATATGCCTGGCGCTGGCTGTTGCACGGCGACTTTGGCGTACTTAGTCAAACGCTGATTCAATGGGGCTTTATTGAACAACCCATCCCGTTTTTGCAATCACCAGCCCTGGTGATGCTATCATTGGTGCTGGTCAATACCTGGAAAAGCTTTCCTTTTGCCATGATTATGTTGCTGGCCGGCTTACAAACCATTCCCGAAGATTTATATAAAGCGGCTCGGGTCGATGGGGCAAATAGCTGGCAGCAGTTTATTGAGATTACCCTACCCCAATTGATGCCTATAACCATGGTTACAACGGTATTGATGATCATTGGCAATATGAATTCATTTACCATTCCTTATGTGATGACCGGCGGTGGTCCGGCCCATCAATCGGAAATTATTATTACCTGGATTTACAATATTTCATTCCAAACCTTGCGCTTTGGCTATGCCTCGGCGATCTCGGTGGTGCTCTTCATTGTGTTGTTTGTTTTTAGTTACTTCTACGTGCGGGTTCTCACTCGCAATGAGGCCAACTAATTCCGTTAGATTTAGGTGGATGAGATGAGTCAATTTGCCGGCGTGAGCCGTAAACAGAAAAATTTGATCAATACCATTGTGATCTATTTCTTTATTTTGCTGATCTCTTTTTTTGCCGCTTGTCCTCTATTGTGGATGTTGTCTACGGCCATTAAACCAAGAGATCAACTCTTTCGGATCCCGCCGCAATGGATCCCCAATCATCCAACTCTGGAACATTTCGAACGAGTGCTTTTTCCAACCAGGCCGAACGGTAAGCTCTTTTTTCGTTACTTTCTCAATAGTACAATTGTTTCTGTGGTAAGTACTATTCTATCTGTAGCCGTATCTGTACCGGCAGCTTATGCCTTCAGCCGGTTCAACTTTCCAGGCAAAGATGTCGCTTACTTTGGTGTACTGGCCCGCAATATGTTTCCTTTAATCGTCTTTCTCATCCCGCTCTTTATTCTAATGCGCATTTTACGCCTACAGGATACTTATGCCGGATTGATCATTGCCTATCTAACCTTTACACTGCCGCTTTCGATTTGGTTGTTGAAGGGCTTTTTTGATGGAATTCCTAAAGAACTGGAACGAGCGGCTCGAATCGATGGCTGCACCCGTTTTGGCGCTTTTGTAAGGATTATCCTACCGTTGACAGCGCCGGGCCTGGCGGCAACAGCCATCTACTCTTTTATTCTTGCCTGGAATGAATTTGCCTACGCCCTAACTTTAACCCACTCGACCTCTATGCGGACTTTGCCGGTTGGCCTGGCTTACTTCTTTACCGAGAATACCGCCGACTGGCCGGGCCTGATGGCGACTGCCTTTACCATCAGTGTACCTGTGGTAATTATGTTTCTCATCTTGCAGCGCTATTTTGTAGCAGCGCTAACCCAGGGCGCGATCAAGCAATAAAGCAAGAGTTTAGCTTTATCAAAAACCATTTTGTTGATCGGGGATGACAAAAGTATCCAATGGCCGAAATTGTTCTAAAGAATGTTTATAAATATTATAATGATGTCCTAGCCGTTGATAATCTTTCTTTGACGGTCAATGACCACGAGTTTGTAACCCTGGTTGGACCAAGTGGTTGTGGTAAAACGACCACCCTCAATATGATTGCCGGCTTGATTGATTTAAGTGATGGTGAAATTCGCATTGGCGGCCGAGTGGTCAATGAGTTGGACCCTAAAGACCGCGATATTGCAATGGTATTTCAAAATTATGCCCTTTATCCCCATAAAACTGTCCGGCAGAATTTAGAATTTCCACTCCGCATGAGAAAAGTAGATAAAGCTATCCGCGACCAGCGGATCAACCGCGCCGCCGAAATATTGGGCATTACCAATCTGCTAGATCGACGGCCCAAAGAACTTTCAGGCGGCCAGCAGCAGCGGGTTGCCTTAGGCCGGGCAATTGTTCGCGATCCGGCCGCCTTCCTAATGGATGAACCGTTGTCTAACCTGGATGCCAAGCTCCGCGTCCATATGCGGGCCGAACTGAAACACCTTCAGGAAGAGTTGAAGGCAACGGTTGTTTATGTTACCCATGATCAGTTGGAAGCGATGACGATGTCTGATCGGGTAGCGATTATGAACGGTGGCCGGCTGCAACAGTATGGCAGCCCAGCCGAAGTTTATCATAAACCGGCAAATGCCTTTGTCGCCGGATTTATCGGCAGCCCTTCAATGAACCTCATTCCGGTAGATCTAATCCAGGAAAATGGTAATTATCGCTTGCAGAATGAAAGCTTTCACTTTACTCCCCAATCTCCTCGCCTCCAATCTGTTTTAAACAGCTCACCGAGTAAAAATTTGATCCTGGGGGTACGGCATACGGCAATCCCCTTACTACCGGCTACTACGGCTGAGGGCATTCCGGCTCAAATTTATACGTTTGAACCGACCGGGGATGTTACCTTTGTCCATTTGCAGGTTGGCGAGCAGTTGATTACGGCCAGTACGGATGATCCGGAATTTCAGGCCCACACCGGTGATAAATTGATCATCAGGTTTGATGAGAACCGGCTGCATCTGTTTGATGCGGAAACAACGCTTGCTCTGACCAGTGATTAAGCCTATCTTTATCCTCCAAGATTTGCTCAATTAAGCGGCTGTGATAACATACTCCCATCTATCTTAGTCCTTTTTTCCGAATTGATAGGTCGTGGTATAATGGCGTTTCTTTATAAGGAACTTCACCATTGTTTTGCCGTAATATTATGAAGTAATGGGAGAAGCGGAGTTTTATCTTGAGCGAGTTTACAAATCCTTATCGCCCTGGTGAACCCGTCGCCGACTCTGGTATGCTCTTCGGTCGGCAAGATGCCGCCGATTGGATAGAGTTACAAGTAAATAGCAATAACCGCGTTCTTGTTCTAAGCGCCTTACCCCTCATTGGTAAAACCTCTTTCTTGAGACATGTTGGTAATTTACAGACACTGAACGCTGTTAATCTGCTCGTGTCATTGTCTGATTTACCTATTGCCAGAGCTGCAAGAGGCCGAGGTTCAGCCTATCCAGAGGAACACGAACAAACAATAAATACAGTTTTACAAGAGGTTACTCATCAGCTCCTCCCTCAACTCAACACCTTAAACCTGGTTTTGCCTCTACCCAAAATAGGCTCTTCCCAAGTTGGTTCGGCGCTGCGAGAGCTGTTTAGGCTACTTAATCAACAGCTTTCTTCAGAGCAGCGAGTTCTACTTTATATTGACGATCTTCATTTACTTGTGGCTGATAATTTAGCCCTGGTGGCCAGTTTCTTGACAGCCTTGATGCCGCTGCTCGATGAATGCCCGGCGCTACATTTTGTCTTTGCTATAAATCAGGATAAGCTCAAGAGAATCCGCCATCCGCTCCTGGATGGCGCGCCCACTTTCAACCTGGGCACGCTGCCGGTAGATGCTTCGATTAGCATGATCACCGCACCGGTTCAAGACATCCTACGCTTTGACTATGGAGTGACGAAGCGGATTGCTGAAACAAACTCACACCACCCCTACTATCTTTGTCTATACTGCCACACCTTGCTCAATCGCCAGGTTCACGATGGCTGGGTCAATCAACAGGATTTTGATAATGCTTTGAGTGAAATTCTTGATTCGCCGATTGAGCCTTTCCGGCAAATTTGGGACCAATCAAGCTGGGCAGAACGGGGCGTTCTATCGGGAATGGCAGCTATTCAGGGCGCCCACGGCCCGATCACGACTCAAGAGATCATTCGCTTCTTGCAAAAGCAGTATTCAGCCGTGGTTTCAGAGGTGGTATTAAAAGCCCTGCAGATGCTGGCCGACCGGGGTGTGTTGATTCCAATGGGAGCAGTGAGTTATCGTTTTCATGTGGAGTTGTTCCGGTTTTGGCTACGAGAGCATACTCAGCCGGCCGAGATTTTGGCAGAGGTTGATTGGAACCGGACGGCGGCTGAGTTTAGAACTAAAGAGAGCCGGCTCTCTACACGGCCAATCTCACCAGGTTCACCCATTATCACGCCTCCAAAACGGGTCAGGAAACGCTTCCCCTGGTTTTTGGCCGGCCTCATCTCTTCTAGCTTCTTATGCCTCTTGATTTTGGCAGCCGGCAGCGCCCTGGCGATTGGCCAGGCCTTAGGGTTACCTTTGCCGTTCATGGCTCAAGCTAATGAGCCGGCCATTGCCTCTGTACCGCCAATCGAGTTGGGGAACGGCAACAACGGCGATATCCTGCCCCTGGGTGATGCTACGGCCGTTGCTGTAACACCGACGCCGGAGCAGCCAGCCGCAACGGCGACTCCAACACCAGCCCTGGTTGTGGCTCGAACCTTGCCCTCGATCACCTATATGGCCAAAGATGTTGATCAAAATTGGATTATCTATGTGATGAACGCAGATGGCTCCGGCGTAACACCCATCTCACCGGGAGGCGGGGATGATACGGCTCCGGTTTGGTCTTCTGACGGTCAAAAGATCGCCTTTGTCTCTCGGCGGGATGGTAATCGAGAAATTTATGTAATGGATAATGATGGCCAGAATATTGTTAATGTGACCCGCCACCCGGCCGACGATTGGACTCCGGCCTGGTCTCCTGATGACAGCAAGCTGGCTTTCTCTTCTTTTCGAGATGGAAGTTGGGAAATTTATGTTATGGATATGGCCTGTTTGAGTACGCCGGAGAGTTGCCCTGATAGCCTTACCCAGATCACTGCGGATGGTAACGGCAATCTTTCACCGGTCTGGTCGCCGGATGGAACGCGCTTTACCTTTAACAGTAAAGCAAATGGCAATTGGGATATTTACACAATGACGACCAGTGGTTCCGATATCCGGCAGATCACGACTGATCCGGCCAATGATCTTGCCCCGGCCTGGTCGCCGGATGGCCGGTTGATTGCCTATGAGTCCAATCGTGACGGCAACGTCGATATCTTTATTGTTGATAGCAATGGCGGGGTTGGCCAAAATGTTACTAACTTGCCTTTGGCCA
>Ga0073934_10009104_pt1 | contig 12878 bp, 7 predicted proteins | sample LarsenN4metaG_FD_76834 | JGI IMG/M metagenome (GOLD analysis project Ga0073934, IMG submission 76834) | Hot spring sediment bacterial and archeal communities from British Columbia, Canada, to study Microbial Dark Matter (Phase II) - Larsen... ...
AAGCTTCTGAGCTTCCGCGAAAATGAATCCGGACGGATCAGCGAGTGCTCGCGCGCTGGCAGATCCATCCGGCATCGGACTTGTGAGCGGACGGCGTCGGATAATCTGTTGGCGGTTTCCGATCCATCTCGAGGACTTTGTCCCGCCACTTCTTGATTTCCGAGTGGCCATCCGCGAAGGACATCCCGGAAGCGGCGTCATGATAAACCGCGGGCAGATTGCCCATCGCCCAGAGGCCGGGCTGCATCGGGTCCGACCCCTGGGGGTACATCACAAAGAAACCGTCATTCATGATCACGCGGTTTTCCTCGATGAAAGTGATGATCTGGACCGGTTTCTTGATGCTGCCCAGCTTTCGGAAATGCTGGTAGTTGCCATCCACCAGGGCGTCCCAGGTGTTGGCGCCTCCGGTCCACTCGTAGCCCAAATTGCCGTTGATTGAGTAGGACCGGCAGTTCACCGACTTATCGCCCGGGCACTTGTAAGCGCCAACACTCTTGCCCATGTATGCCCCGAGCGTTCCCGAGAGCATCAAGACCGTGTTCGTCTTTTCGGAAGTGATACTCATTTGGCCGCCCACCCAGTTTTCGGTCGGCTTGGAAGCGGTTCCGGACGAGCCAAAATTATTGGGGAGACGGTCGGCGTTGTCCCCCGCATACATGGCCCAGGCGAGCGCCAACTGCTTCGTGTTGCTCAGGCAACTGATCCCGGCTGCCTTGGTCTTGGCGCGGGATAAAGCCGGGAGCAACATTGCGGCCAGAATGGCGATGATCGCAATCACCACCAGCAACTCAATCAGCGTAAAACCGCGCGCGCAGCTCGAAGCGCGGCCGGGACAATCGCGAATTCCTGGTTCCATGTCGGACTCCAATCGCTTAAATACGGGTTAAGTTTCTCTCCTTTATCCAACTTCGTTTTGGTGCGGCCTGTCGATGAGCTTTTGCGTTTTGTTTATTTGATTTTTCGGCTTCAGATTTCTTTCGGACTTCGGACCTCGGACTTCGGACTTCCGGCTTGCCCGGTACCCATCCGCAAAATCACAAGAGAAAAACGGAAAACCTCAATGACCGCGCCGCCACCCTTGTGATACAAGCCTTACAAACAAGTACCCACACTCATGCTGACGAGACTCAATATGCGTTTTCGAGCCCTATCCGGAACGGTTCTAATCGCCGGTATCATGGGCATCGCTTCGGCGCGCGCGGGCATTCTCGCCCAGGAGACCTTCGACACCTATCCCCTCGGGCCGTTGGCCGGCCAAGCCGGTGGCATCGGTTGGGCCGGCGGTTGGAGCGCGCCCGGTAGTGTGGTCCGCGCGGACGTCGTGGACGGGCCGACGCGCATGCTCGAGGTTCAATTGTCCGGTGCGCCCTCCAGTCAATTCGCCGGCGTCCGGGCGCTGGCGACGCCCCTGTCGCAAACGTTCTTTGTCGGCTATACCGTGCGCTACCACGCGGGTGCCGAGTGGTCCGGGGCCAATAACACCTTTTCCCTCCACCTCGGGACGAACGCAACCCAGGCCGCTGTGCTCAACTTCGGCCTTCGTGGCAATACCGCCGCCGGCAGTGACGAGTTCATGATTCGTTTTGGCACCGGCGCGCCCGTGGCGGGAGCTTCTACTGGCGGCCAACTCGTCAATGAGACCGATTTTCACCTGGTGGCGGAATTGACTTGGGATGGTTCAGCCTACAGCTCCGCCAAAATGTGGCTCAATCCCACCCCGACCGATAATGTGGACACACCGGGTGGTGACGCCTCGTTGACCGGTTTCTCTGTGGCCAATCCCATTTCTCACCTCTTCTGGCGCGAAGCCGTGCTGGATGCCGATGACGTCCTGCGCGCGGATAACCTGATCCTGGGCTCGACCTGGGGCGATGTCGTTGTCCCGGAACCCTCCGCCCTCAGCCTCACCGTGGTGGGATGCCTGGTCCTATTGGCCCGATCTCGGAAAAAGCAATAGAAAAAGCCCGGCTGTCCCGAGGCCCGAACAGTCCGGGACTCACGTTCCCGCCAAATAACGCCAGGCCTCGATGATTCGCGTCCCTCGCGGGGGAGTTCGACCTGCCGTCTCGTGCGCTACCAGAAAGCGCTGCGCCGGGCCTCCGGACCGCTTGAGCGCGGCTTCTTCGCGCTTCCAGGTTTCTTCCTCGGAAAGCGACCACGCCGTATTCACCCACGCTTCGGGTGTTTCCGTGCCGACCACCAGGTCAATCTCCGCCGGCCCGCCCAGGTAAGCCAGGTCTTCCCGTTGCCGGCGGTGGTGCAAAAAGACCGCGTTCTCCAGTCGGCGTCCCCGGTCAATGAGCGCCCCTGGCCGGTAGGAATAGCCTAGCGACCAGTCAACCACGTGAAGTTTCTTCGGCTGCATTGCTTGTTTGCGCAAGGACCGCTCAGCCACCGGAAGCAGGTAAGTCAGATACGACTCGGTCATGTGTCCAAGATAGCGATACAGCGTGTCCTTGCTCACCGCGAGGCCTCGGGAGCGGAGGTCCAGGTAAAGACGATGTGGATTAAGGAGTGTTGCGGGCGCGGCCAGACAGTGCCGCATCAACGCTCGGAGCAACTCTGGATTCGAAAGTCGATGGCGCTCAAGCAGGTCGCGGTAGAAGACCAGGTCAGTGTACTCGCGCAACATTCGCGGTCGCAGTCCCTCCTCCGCCAGCACCACCTCCGGCATGCCTCCTGTCCGCAAATAATCTTCCAGCGCCGCCACCATCGCCGCGTCCGAGGCGGCCGAGTAGGCCTCGTATACCACTCCACGAAACCTCAGGTACTCCGGAAACGAGAGCGGAAACAGCTCATAGCTCAGGCACCGGCCGCGCAGCCCTGTGGCGATCTCGCGGCTCAACAGCCGGGAGGAGGAACCGGTCAGAAACACCGCTCCCGCGCGCGTATCGTGCAGGCGCCGCACGAACCGCTCCCAACCCGGGGCATTCTGCACCTCGTCAAAGAGAAAATATCTTGGTTTACCCGCAAGATCCGGGTGCAGCTCCGAGTGTGCCTGCAGGATAAGATCCAACCGGTCGGCTCGGAGGGGATGCAGCCGGTCGTCTTCGAAACTCAGTTGCACGATCTGCCCGCGCTTGACTCCAGTCGCCTCCAGTTGCCGCATCAGGTCCAGCAGAAGGAACGTCTTCCCGCTGCGGCGGATGCCCGCCAACACAATCACCCTGCCGGAGTTCAGCGGCACCTTCAGGTCGCGCGGGCGAATGGATGGCAGCGGCAACTCCTCGCTCTCGCGCAGGACATACTTAATCCTTTCCTTATCCATAGGGAAAGGATTATCACCATCCTTCCCTACCGGCAAGGAAAATGAACCAGGCGAAACAACTCCTGTGCGTTGGTGGGAGAAACCGCGTAGGGACTCGTTGGCCTCGGTACAATATCCGCCCACGGCCCTCCAACGTCCGTTGCATGCTGCAGGGAGAAGTCGGGCGTATTCCAGTGCAGGTGTAATGAACCCTGTGCCCGGGACCAGGACAACTCAGCCGGCGCCGGGATTCTGCGGACGAGCACCACCCAATCGTTCGTGCTATTCAGTGGGGCCGTGCCCAGGCTGGCGGTGCGTCCCCCGGTTATCCCGGTGATGCTGCCCTGCTGCAACGCGCCACCGTGCCGCGGATCAAACCAGCGCACCGAGTATTCGCCCGGGCAATTCGTCAGGTTCAGATGGGTGACGTGGTTCGTTGGCAGATAAGCCACATACACCTGGCCCGTTAACCCAAAGCAGCAGGCGCCGTTCAGACCGGTCAGCAGGGCGTTGTGGTTGGTCATGTTCCAAAACGGCACGGAATTCCCGTAAAGGAATTCCAGCGCGTATCGGCACTGATTCCACCAATGATCGCGACTGCGGAAGTTCTGGCACTCCAGGTCGTCCTCTTCGTATCTGTAACCGAAGTAGAACTCGCAACCGGCGCCTCCGGCCAGCAAGTGAGACCAGATGGCTTTGCCGCGCACATCGTCGTGCCAGAGGTTGGTTTCCGAAAGCAGCGTTGAGGTGTCCGGCATGATGCCCACATCCGCGGGATTCTGCTCGTCAAATGCCACCACCCAGGCCACCCCTGCTTCGTCGGACCGTTTGAGGTAGTTCAATGTATCCGAAAAAATGCTGGCCGGGCTGGTTTGTCGCGAAAAACCGGTCAGATGCGAATTGGTCCCCAGCAGGTCATAGTGACTGGACCCATTGTGAATCACCTGGTGATGATGATACGGGTCTGTTTCGTAAAAATACCGCGACCACGCCTGCTTTTGGGCCGTCGAAGCGTCATTGATTTCCTCACCCAGATTCCAGTTCAGCGCCAGGTGGTATCCGAACCGCGCAATCAACTCGCGATAATAGAGCGTCCGCTCCGGCCCAAGATGGCCGCCGTCCATCGTCAGTTCGTTCTCCGTCTCCAGAGTTTTGAAGTGGAGATACATTCCCAGGGTGTCGGCGTAGGCGAAAACGCGGTCCCACTGGTCCAGCTTCGAGACGTCGAACCGGTCGTGATACACCACGTTCCTGGTCCAGCGGGGCTGGGAAGCCCCCTGGAAGGCAGCAACCGTTGTCACCAACCGGTGCGGGAAAACGTTTTTGTCATCTCCATCGAGCGTAAAAGGAATGAACGAGAAGGCGTTCAGACCCTTGTCCGCGAGATACTTGATCGCCCCCAGCAATTCCGTGCCCTTGCCTCCACCCCAGGTGTAGCCGCTGGCGCTCGAGGGATCGTAATCGACCGCGTGGGCACTCCAGGACTTCCGCTGCCCGTTCACGTTCGGTTGGTCGTCAAAATCCTCGTAATTCAGCAGGTTCTCCGGCGAGTCGGCGCCCATCTTGAGAAAATACTCGCCCGTCTCCGCAAACCGCAGATGATGCTTGCCCACATACTGCAGCCTTCCCTTTCCCCGATGATCGCGTCCGGTCTTGTCGGTTGGCTCAATGAAGAAGCTGCCGCTGGCTCCATCAAAGCCGATGCCCACACCGGCTAAGGGATCGCCGCTTAACGCAATGTCGGTGCCCGCGCGAAATGAAGCGAGGTATTGCCACTCGCCAATCTCGTCCGGGGTGAACATCACGCGCCAGCGGTTTCCGCTCTCCGCTTGTGTGTCGGCCGCGTTGCCGTCGGCGGCGTAAAAACCAGGCACCACGTATCTGCGGCCGGAACCCGGATGGTAGAAGGTCACGTTCAGACGATAATTGCGAAACGGATTGTTCACGTGGGTCTCGCTCGTTTCGGGACCTTCCCAGGTCAGACTCACCCCATGCCATTTCTTGCGTTCACCGCCGATCACCGTGCTCGTGTTGGTGCTCACGTGATTGGTCTCGATAACCGTGTTAACAACGGTGAAGCTGACAGTGGCAGATTTTCCTGCGTTCCCTTCCCCCTGGTCCCCGTCGTAGGGAACCGCCGTGAGCGTATGCGGGCCAGGATGGAGAATCGCACTCGCATAACCTCCGGCGGATTCGCCGAATAGCGACCAGGGATAGGTGTTGTCGGTCTGCTCTTGCTCCGTGGCGCCGGATAGCGACAGCGCCACGCTGCCGAAATCAAACGGCGGCACGGTATTAGCCCGCACTGCAAGGTTTGTGCCCGTGACAAGCAGGTTAACCGTCGCGTTGTTGGTGATCGGATCGTAACCAGGCACGGGCCCGTTCGTCCCCGGATACATCAGGGTAAAGGACTCCACCGCGGGCACCCCCGTCCAGGGCGTCACCACGTCGCTCCACGTGCTGCCGATCTTCAATTCATCCACCTGTAGTACGTCGTCGGCGTCCAAAACTGCTTCCCGCCAGAAAACGTGCGTGACTGCCCCGCAGGAAAGCCCGGTCAGCGTCGCGTCCCCGCCGGGTTTCGCAGCTTCGCCATCCGCCCCCGGGTTGAGCCAGAGGTTTGCCGAGGCAAACTCCGCCCCGTTCCAGTTCATCCTTGCAACCACATAATAATTCGTGCCGGTTTCCACTTGTCCGCCTGTGGCCGCTCCCGCCATCGGCGCGCCCGTGCCATACCGGATCACGAATTCGTCGCTTCCCGCGCTGGTGTTCCCCCGCAACCCGAAGTTGAGGCTGGCGGTGCTGGTGGCGTTGGTCGCCAGGTGCAGCGTGAACGTATTGTTGCCGCCGGCCCAACTGGCGCCTGCCCGGTGGCGCACCAGGTAACCTGCGTAAAACGTCTGCCCAATCGGCACTGCAAGCTGACGCCGGAGCGCCAACTGTGAGCTCGCTGCGCCCGTCAACTGAACTTCCACAGCGCGGCTCCCGCCGTGAATGCTTCCCCCTCCAGGCACCGCATACCTCAGCGGATCCCCCGTCGTGTCCATCACCTCTGCGCGGGGGTTGCCGCCGCCCGTTTGATCCCAGCTCGTCGCCCATCCGGAGCCGCTGCCCTGGCCCGCGGCAGGTCCAACCGCGCAACTCTCAAAGGACTCGCTCGCGAGCAGCTCCGCTCGGCAAGTGAACGGCACCCCCACGCTCGTCAGCAATAGCGCCACGAGCAGCAAAGGAAGATCATCACGGCGTGAATCGCCGAAACGGGAACCAGGAAAGGCCGATGCTGAATTGTGCATTCGGAAGCGCGTCTGCGGGGGAGTAACTCCAGGATCGCTCGAGCGTTCCACACGCCCCGCTGCATTGCTGCCTTTAATAGAAACCCGCCTTGCCAAGCGAAGTCGATGAGGTTTTCCGTATTAAACTTGTGTTTTTACGTGCGCCCTCCCTCTCCCATTTCCACTTCGGACTTCGGACTTCGGACTTCCCACGAACCGGCTTCCACCAGACCACCAAGGTCGCTACTCTGTCCTCATGCGCACCCGGCCGCAAGTTGCCCTGCTGGTGGAAACTTCAAATGCTTATGCGCGCGAATTGCTCCGTGGAATCAAGAGCTACATGCGCGAGCATCGGCCCTGGTCGATTTACTTGGGCGAGCAGGGGCGCGGACAAGCCGTGCCTCACTGGCTTCAGAACTGGAAGGGGCATGGCATCATTGCCCGGATCGAAAATGAATCGATTTCCAAGGCGATCCTGGCGACGAAGCTGCCGGCGGTGGACGTTAGCTTCGGGCTTGAGCACTCGCCGTTTCCACGCGTGGTGACGGACAGCCTGGAAACCACCCGCCTGGCGGCGGAACACTTGCTCGAGCGTGGCCTCAGGAACTTCGGCTACTGCGGCGATAACCGTTACCACTGGTCGCGGATTCGCAGCGAACTTTTTGTCAGCCACATCCGCCGGGCGGGCTACCACTGCGCGGTTTTCGCGGGCGAAATGAATTCAGGAGCGGGCGCTCGCGGGCAACTCGAGCTTGAAGCCATTGCCGATTGGTTGCGGAAGCTCCCCAAGCCCATTGGAATCATGGCCTGCTATGACGTCCGCGGCCAGCAAGTCATTGAGGCCTGCCGTGCCCTCGGCATTGAGGTTCCGGACCAGGTCGCGGTCATCGGCGTTCACAATGATGACCTGCTGTGCGACCTGTGTGATCCGCCCCTTTCGAGCGTGATCCCTAATGCGCGCCGGGCGGGATACGAAGCCGCCGGCATGCTCGAGCGCATGATGGACGGCGAGAAAATCCCGCCGCAGCGCCTGCTGATCGCGCCTGTCGGGATTGCCGCGCGACAATCCACCGACGTCGCGGCCGTGAATGACCCGCAGCTCGCGCGGGCCGTGCGCTTCATCCGGGAACATGCGTGCGAGGGTATCACGGTCGAGGACGTGCTCCGGGCCGTGCCGATGTCGCGCTCGGTTCTGGAGCGGCGGTTTAAACAGGTGCTGGCCCGCACGCCGTTGGATCAAATCTTGCGCGTCAAAATCGAACGGGCCAAGGGTCTGCTCACGACCACGGATTTGTCCCTCGCGCTCATCGCCGAACGGGCGGGGTTCGAGCATGTGGAGTATTTCTCGGTCGTCTTCAAACGTGTGGTGGGCGAGACGCCGGGCTCTTATCGCGCGCGGAACAAAGCCTGAACCGGGCGAACGATCCTCCACGGAAGGACAAACAGCCGTCCCAGGGAATGGCGGCGCTTTTGGAGGACATCTTGGCCGGATGTTTCCGATGACAAGGTCGAACTGCGGGAGCGGGAGGTAGAGTCATGCCAAGTCGCCGCGATTTCGCACGGGGAGTTTGGTCGTCGGGTGCAAGCGCAGCGCGGTCGATGTCTCGATTCAAAGGCGCAGCTTTCATTCTGGCATTCAGGTCCATTCAGATCCTCTGGTCCTTCCGGTCCTTCCTCGCTTTCAGCTTTCCAAGTGGTTGGGGTTGCGATTAGCCTTTGGATTTGGTTTGGCACGGTATGAAACCCCAGGTTGAGATCTACGACACCACCCTGCGCGATGGCAGCCAGGGTGAAGGCATCAATTTCTCCGCGGCGGACAAGCTGCGCATTGCGGAGAAACTCGACAATTTCGGGGTGCACTACATTGAGGGGGGATGGCCGGGTTCCAACCCGAAGGACATGGAGTTCTTCCAGCAGGCGGCGCGCCGGAAATGGAAACACGCGCGGATCGCGGCGTTCAGCATGACGCGACGCAAAGGCATCCCCGTGGAACGGGACGAACTGATGCGAAACATCCTGGAGGCCAGGACTCCCATCGCCACGATCGTGGGAAAGACGTGGCTGCTGCACGTGGTGGAGGTGTTGCGGGCGAAACCGGACGAAAATCTCGGAATGATCGGGGACACGATCCGCTACCTGAAGGACAAGGGGCGGACGGTGTTCTACGACGCGGAACACGCCTTTGACGGATACAAGGATGACCCGGAATACGCGCTGGCGACGTGGCAAGCGGCGGAGAAGGCGGGGGCGGCGTGCATCATTCTGTGCGACACGAACGGCGGATGCCTGCCCGAAGACATCAGCCGGATTGTGGGGGTGGCCCGCCAGAAGCTGACGGTTCCGATTGGGATTCACACGCACAATGATTGCGGGCTGGGAGTGGCCAACGGGCTGGCCGGCATCCAGGCCGGGGCGACCCAGATCCAGGGCACGATCAACGGCTACGGAGAGCGGACGGGGAACTGCAACCTGACCTCGGTCATACCGCTCCTGCACTTCAAGATGGGCTTGAGTTGTGTGCCGGCAAGCTCGCTGCCCAGGCTCACCGAGCTGTCCCAGTTTGTGGATGAGATCGCCAATCTACGGCACGACACACGCCAGCCGTGGGTGGGGCAGACGGCATTCGCTCATAAAGGCGGAATGCACGTGCATGCAATCGACCGAGTCGCGCGCAGTTACGAGCACATTCAGCCGGAAGCGGTGGGCAATCGCCGGCGCGTGCTGGTGAGCGACATGTCGGGCCGGACGAACATCCTGATGAAGGCCGCCGAACTGGGTTTTGACCTAAAAGCTGAGGCTCCCGAGACGCGCTCGATCACCTCCGAAGTGAAGCGGCTTGAAAACCTGGGGTTTGAGTACGAAGCGGCGGAGGCGTCGCTGGCGTTGTTGATCAAGAAGACGCTCGCGCACAGCGAGGCACCGTTCCTGGTGGATGCCTACCATGTATCGATCCGTGGACAGAACGGCGCTTCGATGTGCGAAGCCACGGTCAAAGTGCGGGTGGGCGAACAAACGGCGCACACGGTGGCGGAAGGCGACGGTCCAGTCAACGCGTTGGATGGCGCGCTGCGGCAGGCGCTGGGCAAGTTTTTCCCGGTCGTCAAGAAGGTGCAGTTGACGGATTACAAAGTGCGAATCCTGGACGGCGTGGCGGGAACGGCGGCAAAGACGCGGGTGCTGATCACTTCGAGCGATGGCAAACGGGACTGGGGCACAGTGGGTGTGAGCGAGAACATCATTACCGCCAGCTTGCAGGCGCTGGTTGACAGCATCGAGTACGTCCTGATGAGCGGGAAAAAAGGGCAATCCAAGTAAGCCGCCGGAAGGAGGCGAAGCGCCCGGCCGGGGAGGGCCAGGGGGGCGCCTCTCATCGAAGCTGCTTTTCCAGCCTGGTTGGACCGCTGGTGAAAGGCGCGGGACCTGGAGGATCAACGCCGGAGCGGCGCGCCCGGCGAGCGTGCCCTGCCAAGACGATTTACTATGTCCGAAATACCGAAGGCCTATGAACCGCAAGCCGTGGAGGACAAATGGTATTCCTTCTGGCTGGAAAACAACTGTTTCACGGCGAACCCCGCCACAACGAAACCGCCCTACTCGATCGTCATTCCACCCCCGAACGTCACGGGCATGCTCCACATGGGGCACGTCCTGAACAACACCATCCAGGACATCCTGGCGCGGAAAGCGCGCATGGACGGGAAGGAGGTGCTTTGGCTGCCCGGAACGGACCACGCCGGCATAGGCACGCAGGCCGTCGTGGAAAAGAGTCTGCGGAAACAGGGCCTCATGAAGCATCGCGAGGACCTCGGTCGCGAGAAATTCCTGGAGCACGTGTGGGCCTGGAAGGAGAAGCACGGCGGCATCATCATCCAGCAGCTCAAGAAACTGGGTTGCTCATGCGATTGGACGCGCCAGCGGTTCACGATGGACCCTGAGTACTCGAAATGTGTCCAGAAGGTATTCGTCGAATTGTATCGCAAGGGTTTGATTTATCGCGGCAAACGCATGGTCAACTGGGATCCTGCCGCGCGGACGGCGCTTTCCGACGAAGAAGTGGAGATGATCGAGCAGAAAGGGCATTTGTGGCACATCAAGTATCCGCTGTTGGACGAACGTGGCCGCCCTTCCGCGACCGAGTTTGTGGTGGTGGCCACAACCCGGCCTGAAACGATGCTGGGTGACGAAGCCGTCGCGGTGAACCCGGAGGATCCGCGTTACAGGAATCTGGTCGGCCGCCAGTGCCTGCTTCCGCTGCAGAACAAGCCCATTCCGATCATTGCCGACGCTTTTGTGGATCCAAAGTTCGGCACGGGCTGCGTCAAAGTGACGCCTTCGCACGATCCCAACGACTACCAGATGGCACAACGGCATGGACTCCCGTTCCCAATCGTGATCGGACTCGATGGCGTCATGACGGCCGAGGCGGGCGGATTTGCGGGGCTCGATCGCATGGAAGCCCGCAAAGCCGTCGTCGAAAAGCTCACCGAGGCTGGGCTGCTCCTGAAGGTCGAGGACCACGTTCACAACGTGGGCTTCAGCCAGAGAAGCGGCGTGCCGATTGAGCCGTTTCTTAGCGAACAATGGTTCCTGAAGTACCCGTCGGTGGAGGCATCGGCGGCGGCGGTTGAGCAAGGCAAAATCGCCTTCCACCCGGACCGGTGGACGAAAACCTACGCGCATTGGATGGGCAACCTGCGGGACTGGTGCATTAGCCGCCAGCTTTGGTGGGGACACCGCGTCCCCGTGTGGTACCGGAAGGATGGCCCGGCCCAGACATGGTGCGATGTCGTGCCACCGCCGGACCCGGAGAACTGGACGCAGGACCCGGATGTGCTCGACACCTGGTTCAGCTCGTGGCTGTGGCCTTTCGCAACCATGGGCTGGCCGGAGCGTACGCCGACGCTGGCCAGGTTCTACCCCACCTCCGACCTGGTGACGGGCCCGGACATCATCTTCTTCTGGGTCGCGCGCATGATCATGGCCGGGTACGAATTCATGGGTGAACTGCCTTTCCGGAACGTGTATTTCACCGGGATCATTCGCGACAAGCAGGGGCGCAAGATGAGCAAGAGTTTGGGCAACTCCCCGGACCCGCTCGAACTCATCGCGAAGTACGGCGCGGACGCGCTGCGTTTTGGAACCATGCGCAGCGCGCCTCTTGGCCAGGACGTGCTGTTTGACGAGAAGGACGTGGAGTTGGGGCGCAACTTCTGCAACAAACTCTGGAACGCCTGCCGGTTCCGGCAAATGCAGGGCGGGGAGGTCCAGGGGGAAATCCGGCCGCAACTGCTGACGAGCGACGACAAGTGGATTTTGCTGAAGCTGGACCAGGCGATTCGGGAGATCAGCGCCGCGTTCAGCGAGTATCGCTTTAACGAAGCGACCCAGACGCTGTATCGCTTTTTCTGGAGCGAGTATTGCGACTGGTATGTTGAAGCGAGCAAAGCGGTGCTCCATGGAGGAGACCCGGCGCGCAAGGAAAACACGCTGGCGGTGCTGGATTTTGTGCTGTCCCACACGCTGCGCCTGTTCCATCCATTCCTGCCGTTTATCACCGAGGAACTCTGGCAGGGAATGGGCTACAGCCAGGACATGCCGGAGGACCAGGGCGGCCGAACCATCATGTTCGCGCCGTGGCCGAAGCCGTTGGAGCAGGATTTTCGCGACCATTACGGTCTGGACGACTGCTATCTTAAATCGACGGATGCCAAGTACGGGCTCGTTACCGAAGGGCGCAACCTGCGCCGCCAGGGCAATGTGGCCGCAAGCAAAAGAGTCCGGTTCGTGCTGAGGCCCAGCCAGGCTTTGGCGCCGCACGATGTGGAGGTGCTGAAGTTGCTGCTCAACGCGGAAGCACTCGAGACGGTCGACGAGTATGAGCCGCCGAAGGGGACGCCGACAGTCCGCACCGACCTGGGCGACCTGTACCTCCCGCTGACGGGGTTGGTCGACGTTGAAGCGGAGCGCGCGCGGCTGACCAGGGAAATCGAAAAAGCGAAGGGCGAGATTTTGAAGGTCGAACAAAAGCTCAACAATCCGCAGTTCGTGCAGAAAGTGCCGCCGAAAGTGCTATCCGAACACCAGCAGCGCCTGGTTGAATGGCAGGCAAAACGCGACCACCTGCAGGCCTCGCTGGACGCGCTCGGCTGAAGGGGCATGAAGTCCGAAGTCCGAAGTCCGAAGTCCGAAGTTCGAAGCGCGAGGGGATTATCTCGGCGTATTTCGCGGCTCTGCGGCAAAGCTGGCTATCCGCCTGGTTGCGCTTTTTCCGCTCGGTGTCCTCCAAGCCTCTGTGCCAAGCCGCCGTCTTTGCTCAGCGCAGAGGTTGGGAGAGCACAGAGGAAGGCCTCATACGG
>Ga0073934_10009106_pt1 | contig 12877 bp, 12 predicted proteins | sample LarsenN4metaG_FD_76834 | JGI IMG/M metagenome (GOLD analysis project Ga0073934, IMG submission 76834) | Hot spring sediment bacterial and archeal communities from British Columbia, Canada, to study Microbial Dark Matter (Phase II) - Larsen... ...
CATCACCGTCTTCGTCGAATTCAAGCTCGAAGCCGGCGCGCCCACCAGCGTCACCCTCGAGCAGGGCACCAACCCGCCCCTCACCTTCCTCCGCAAACCCTAGCCGGTTCAGCTTTTTGGCGGGGCGGGGTTTCAACCCCGCCATTCAAGCATAGAGGAAAAGTTAGGGGCTTTAGCCCCTGAGGGAATCTGGTAGCGGCAACGACCGCCAGGTCGTCGTCGGCCTGCCCCGAGCGAAGTCGAGGGGTTCTTGCTTGTCCGCGCCCTCGGCGCCTGCCTGCAGGCAGGCCTCTGCGGTTCCTTTCGTGTCATTCCGAGCCTGGCCGGAGCTTAAGCGAGGGCCCAAGCGCGGAATCCGCTTTTCCCTTCGGCCTGCTCTGCGCTCTCTGCGGTGATTCTGTAGAATGGCGTAATGCCGCGAGCAATCGTTTCTCTGGGATTCATCGTTGTGCTCCTCAGCCCGGTTGCATTCGCGCCCGCGGCCGCCCACGCCCAGGAGCCAGCCCGGCCGGCTCCCTCCGCCGGCCCCCGTTTCAGAGACCTCCCGCGCGACTTCCTCCGCGACCAGAAATTCCTTTGGACGCGCCCCTTCCGCCTCCAACGCTCCGACCTCCCCGGCGTCGCCCTCTTCACCGGCTTCACCGCTGGACTCCTCAGTAGCGACCGCGCCGTCGCCCAGGAGCTCACCGACAATCCCCCGGGCGCGGGCTTCCGCTTCAGCCATCGTGTCGAACAGTTCGGCGGCGGCATCACTGACTTCGGCATCGCGGGCGCCTTCTACCTCATCGGCCGTGCCAGCGGCAACGAGCGCGCCCGCTCGACCGGCATCCTCGGCGTCCGCGCCGTTGCCAATAGCCTGATTGTCGTGCTGGCCCTCAAGGCCGCCACTCAGCGCCCCCGGCCCACCCGCCGCGGCGGGCTCGTGCGCAATCACAACGCCGACGGAGAATTCTTCACCGGCGGCACTGCCTTTCCCTCCGGCCACGCTGCCCAGGCCTGGGCGCTGGCGGCCGTCGTGGCCGAACAGTACCGGCACCACCGCTGGGTTCCCTTCACGGCCTACGGGTTGGCCGGTCTGGTGGCGGTCTCGCGCGTCACCGCGCGCAAGCATTTCCCGTCAGACATTTTCGTCGGCAGCGTGCTCGGCTACCTCATCGGCCGCTACGTCGCCCGCACGCCCACTTACAACACCGGTGAGAGCACGCGCTGCTGGCAGCTTGTCCCCTACACCCCCGCGCGCGGCGCCGCCCTTATGCTCCTGCATGAATTCTAAGGAGTAACGGCCTCGCCCATGCTCAAGCGAGCACCAAGAATGTCATTCTGAGGGCGAAGCCCGAAGAATCTGCTTTTACCCAGGAAGTGGATCGGAGTTACTGAGAACTGACTACCGACATCTCCAACTTCCTACTTCTTCTTCAACTCCCCCGCCCAGTTCATCACCAGCATCAACGGCAGTGGCGGCCCGGTCTGTTCCGCGCCCACCACCAGAAACCGCTGCCCGTCGGCGGTCGCCGTGTAGTAGCGCGGGGAGCGCCACGGAGCCACATCAAAGAGAGCCTTCGGTGCGCCAAACTCGATGCTGGTGAGCGTCTCGCGCACTTCGACAGCCATCAGTTTGTTATCAGCAGCGAGGTAATAAAGCTCTTTCCCGTCACGCCGCCAGACCGGCTGCGTCCCGCCGCCGGTGGACACCATCCACTTCCCGCCCGCGCCCGCCAGGAGTTGCCCTTGCGCATTCACCTGGAAGGGCATGACATAGACCTGGAATTGCCCTGATTCATTCGACTGGTAGGCAATCCAGCGGCCGCTGGGCGAAAACATCGGCCACTCGTCGTCAAAGGAAGTCTGCAAGACGGGGAACGGCTTGCGGTCGCCTGCGAGCGGCAGGACCCAGAGGTCATCGCCACCCTGCGCAGCCCGGTCAAACGCAATATAGCGGCCGTCCAGCGACCACGAGGACGACCGCTCCCGCACCTGGCTTTCCAGCACCAGCTCCTCCGCGCCAGCGCCGCTGGCAGCCTTCTGGTAGAGGTCGAATGTCCCTTTGCGGCCGCCAGCGAAGACGATGCGGCTGCTGTCGGGCGACCAGATGGGGTGAGTGTCCATGCCGGCATCAAACGTGAACCGGCTGCGGGTTCCTCGCACCAGGTCAAACACCCACACATCTCCATTGCGTGCCTGTGGGTCGATGGAGTGGACAGCTACGCGCTTGCCGTCGGGGGAGAGTTGCGGGTTATTGTAAAACCCTGGTTCCCCCAAGGCTCCGAGCTTCTTTCCGCTCCGGTCATGCCAGATTAGTCGCCCGCCCGAATCCTCGCCCTCAGGCTGGTAAACCAGCACGCCGTTTTCAGAAACACTGAAGCCTGTCAGGGCGGCACCGGTCCAAGGCCTCTGCTGGACCCTCTCAGCCACTGGGAACGCATCCCCGGTCAGTTCCAAGTCCGCGGCGTCAAAGGGCTGCGCCAGCAGCGTGCCTTGGCGCACAAACAGCAGGTGGCCCCCTTGCCCGTGCCGGGGCGGCGCATAGGCCATGTTGGAACTAGCGTCAACGAGCCGCTTGGGCTCGCCACCGTCGAGCGAGCCGACCAGGATGGCATTGCTCTCCGCCTGCTCTCCGGTGCCGAACGCCAGGTAGAGGAAGTGGCGCCCGTCGGGAAGGAACGTTGGCCAGCGGTGGTTGCTTTCCTTGCGCGATTCACTGAGGTGAGTCACCGGAGAGGGTACCCCGCCCGCTGCGGACACCTGATGGAGCGGCCCGGTGACGTCCGGCGCAAAAACAATTACTCCCTCCCGGTTCCACGTGCCGCCGCGCCCCACCGGAGCGTCGCACAAGGTTTGCGGTGGGCCACCCGTCGCCTCAATCTTCTTGAGTTTGCCCCCGGCAAAAAACCCGATGAAACGGCTGTCGGGCGACCAGAAGGGAAAGACGGCTCCTTCGGTCCCGGCCAGCGCCTGGGCCGCCAGCGAGTCGAGCGCTCGGACCCACAGCATTTCCCTCGCGCTCGTGTCCCGTGCCGTGAACGCCAACTGTCGCCCGTCGGGAGAGATGGCAATGGTACCGAAGGAGGCATTCTCGGGTGGCGGCAGTGCAGCGCGCACTGTCCGGCTCAGCTCCCGCGCCTGGCGGGCGTAGTAAACCGTCCCCAACGAGGCCGCGGCAGCCGCCACTAGGGCCAGCGCCAGCCCGGCCCACACCAGCCGCTGCCGCCACTGCCGCCGCGCCACCACCGGCGCCGGCATGCCCGCCTGTGAGCCGGCTTCCGCAATCCACTTCAGGTTCAGCCCCACGTCGTGCGCCGTCTGCCAGCGCTCATCCGGGTCCTTTGCCAGGCAGGTTCGCACCAGCCGCTCGAGCGCCGGCGGGGTCAGCGGCTGCAGCTCCGTCAGTGCCCGCGGCTCCGAGGACAGCACCGCCGCGATGATGCTCGCCTGGCTCTTGCCCGGAAACGCCTTCTGTCCGCTCGCCATCTCGTAAAGCACCGCCCCCAGCGCAAAAATGTCGGTGCGGGCGTCGGCCTCCAGACCTTCCAGTTGTTCCGGCGCCATGTAGTGGAGCGTCCCCACAATTGTCCCTGCGCCCGTCAACGGCTCGGTCTGCGTCGGCGCAGAACTCAGGCTCGCCAGCGACGCCGCCACCACGTTCGTCGCCGCCTTCGCCAGCCCGAAGTCGAGCAGCTTTACCCCCGCTTTGGTGAGCATGATGTTGCCGGGCTTGAGGTCGCGATGAATGACCCCCTGGCGATGGGCTTTGTCGAGTGCATCGGCAATCTCGATCCCGTAGCGCAGCACCTGCTCCGTTGGCGGCGGCCCTTTCTCCAGCCGAGCGGCCAGCGTCTCGCCTTCCAGATACTCCATCACCAGGAAGTCCACGCTGTTCTCGCGGCCGATGTCGTGCAACACGCAGATGTGCGGGTGGGAAAGACTCGAGAGCGCCCGCGCCTCGCGCTCAAACCGCTGTCGCAGGGCGGGTTTCTCTGACAGGTGGGCGGGCAGAACTTTGATAGCAACCGTGCGGTCGAGCCGCGTGTCGCGCGCGCGATAGACTTCCCCCATCCCGCCCGCGCCTAGCGGCGCCACCACCTCGTACGGCCCCAGCCGCGTCCCTGCTGCAATGCCCATAAAGCAGGCGCGTATTCTACTACACAACCCCCGCGCCCCCTAGATGGCACCGGCCTCTCGGTGGCACCGGCGTCTCGCCAGTGCCTGTTTGGGCGGGTCAGGCCCTGCGGCAGGCAAGCTTTAGGCCTGACATTCGGCTTTGCATTGCAAAGCAACACCCTAAAACTTTTTCGCCTACCGCCGCCGCGCCGCCCCGAGCAGCGCCTCCATGTGGTCGAGATAGCGCCCGAGCGCCCGCCGCCCCGCGCCTGTCAGCCGATACTCGCTCCGCGGCACGCGCCCCGCAAATGTCTTCGTGCACTTCACGTAGCCCGCTGCCTCGAGCTTGCGCGCATGCACGCTCAGGTTGCCGTCGCTCGCCCCCAGCAGGTCGCGCAGCTCCGTGAACGTCAGCGCCTCGCTCGCCGCCAGCGCGCTCACGATCCCCAGCCGCACGCGGTCGTGAATCAGCCGGTCGAGCGCCCGCGATTCGCTCTCCACCCAGCGGTGCACCCGCGCCCGGAGCGGCCGCGCCTTCCGCACCGCCGCCCTTGCTCTACCCACCGTGCCTCCTCGCAATGATCAATCCGAACACAATCTGCCAGCCCCCGAAACCCGCTGCCAGCAGCGCGTTGCCCCAACCCTCCGGCGCAACCAGCGCCACTGTCCCCGTCGCCAGCAAACACACCCCCAGCAACGGCACCGCCCGCACCGAATGCGCCCCGCCCGCCACTACCGCCGTGCCGTAAAGCAGCAGCCACACCGCCGGCAGCAGCGCAATGGCACCCGTGCGATAGAGCGCCAGCGTCAACAGCGCCCCTACCGCCAGCGGCGGCGCCAGGCTGAAGGCGAACTTGCGCGCCGGGCCCGACACCAGCGAGACGCCCGCGCGCCCCGCCTTCCGCGCCATCGCCGCCAGGCCGATCGCAAACGCCACCACCGCCGCCACCAGCCAGACCAGCAGCCAACGGGCTGGGGACGGTTGGCGTGCAGCCACCAGCGCGGCCACTACGGCCGTCGCGCCCATCAGTACGCCGCCCCAGCCCGGCACCCCCGTAAACGACCCGGCGCGCTCCATCGTCGCCCGGATGTAGCGCAGGTTCTCCTCTGCCCGGAGGTCGAGCGGTAGCGGCGGCCGGGGATTTCCAGTCCCCATGGCGCCGCCTTATAAGCCCGAAGCTAGTATTTGTCAAGTACTTTGTTATTACAAGTTATTCCAGCAACGCGAGGAACCTGCTTTCGCAGTGGCAGTGAAGCAGGATTACTGCTAGCGGCGGGCGCGAAATGCGGCGAACCAGTTCTGCACGATGGCGATCGCCGGGCCAGCTAAACCGAGTGTCACGGATCATTCTGAACGAGCACACGCCGCCTGCGCCAGCGGCGCGCTATGTCTCGACACGATCACGAACTCCCCCAGTTGACGCACGTGCGTGAAGCGAGTAGGTTTAGAGAAGCGTCTTAATCCTGTCTCCAAGTCAGCACAGAGACGGATTCCGATGGCCGCGAGGGCACGGTGCGGCAACTCTTGCGCGAGCACATCTGCCTGTCTGCGGTTCAGTGTCTTCGTCGCACTGGCTTCGCTCCTAGGGATTGAAGTTGCGGCTGGCGCGCAACAAGCCAGGACTCTAGCAGCGACGCCTTTGCACAAGGAACCAGGAGAAAACTCGCGCGTGGTCACCGAAGTCCCCGCCGGCACGACACTTCAGGTGGAGTGGGACAAACCCGAGCGGGTCCAGTTGGGTGAAGTCGAGCGCATCGAGGCAGTAACGAGGTATGGAATTCACCTAGTCAAGCACGGGTACAAGGCGAAGATCTTCGCTCTCGTTCCCGGGAAACAGAAAGCCACGCAACTCTGGCTTCGCATCGGCGTACCCACGGGCAACCGGGCCTGGGTTCGCTCCGAGGCTGTAACCTTGCTCCCCGGAGCGGACTGGTCGGAGCCGCCGGATGCCCCGGTGCTCATTCCTGTGCGCGGCGCTCAACTTCCCGTACTGCGGGAAGCCCACCTGCCGATGAGGTTTTTCACTATATTCTTTGCCCAGCGCAGCGCCGCTCGCATGACTCTCCGCGTGATTCTTCAGCCCGACGGCCGGGTGAAGCAGGCAAATCTCGTGCAATCAGCCGGGCATCCCGAAGCCGACGAGGTGATCATGGAATCAGTACGTGGCTTCCGCTTCGATCCCGTCAGCGTCGATGGAGAGCCTGCCTTCGCTCTCCTTTTGCTGCAAGTGGAGCTCATGGCTGTGGTTCGCTGATTCCAAAACCGCCAGGACGCAAAACCGCAAAAACCGTATCGTCCGTACCATCCGTATCGTCCGTACCATCCGTATCGTCCGTACCATCCTTACCGTCCTTAGACACCCCCGCTAGGCCTCTGCTACAAGCCGCGCACGATGGCGGAAGTAGCAGCAGCCGCGAAGACGCCGGTGACCGAGGAGTTGGTCACGGCGGACGTACTGGCGACGGTAGGCGTGAATCTGACGCCGTTCGCCGGCAGCGACCAGCCCTCATCGGCCTGGCGGCAGATGATGGCCGATGCTCAAGCGGCCTTCGCCCTCTACCGGGACATTGAAGAAAAGGACGGCCAGGTCAGCTCGGCGCTCGAGACCCGCAAGGACGGGGTGTTGCGGCGCGAGCGTAGAGTCGTCGCCGCCAGTTCCGCGCCCGGCGACGAAGCGCGCGCCCAATTCGCCCGCGACATCCTGGCCGCCATCCCCAACTTTGAAAACATCCTTTATGAACTGCTCGACGCGGTCGGCTACGGCGTCACCGTCGCCGAAATCCTCTGGGAGCAGGAAGGCAGCCGCGTCTCCATCCGCGACATCCGCCCGCGCCCGCCGGAGTTGTTTGCCTTCGGCGAGCCCGGCAAGCCCCAGACCGGGCCGCTGCGCTGGGCGCGGTCATTCTCGATGATATCGGCTTCCACCTCCATGATTGCAGCGTCCGCGCTGCTGCCGGAACACAAGTTCTTGGTCTACAGCTTCCGCCCGCGCCACGGCAACCGCCGCGGACGCCCGTTGCTGCGCCGCGTCTTCTGGCCGAGCTGGTTCAAGCGGCAGGATTTGAAGTTCTGGCTGAAGTTCATCGAGAAAGGCACCGGGTCGGTGGTGGTGCGCTATCCGGCCGGGGCCACCGACGCCGACAAGCAGCGCGCGCTGGAGGCCGCCGAGGCCATCAACGCCGAGACCGCGGTGGCGATTCCGGAGAATTTCCAGATCGTCAACGAACTGCTCCAGGCCGCACGCGCCGGCTCCACCGACGTCTTTCTCGCGCTCGCCGACCAAATCGCCAACAACGAGATTGCCCGCGTGATTCTGGGCCAGACCCTCACCCAGCGCGGCTCGGAAGGTGGCGGATCGCGCGCGCTGGGCGAAGTCCACCAGGAAGTCCGGTTCGAAAAAATCGCCGCCGACGCCCGCGACCTGATGAGCATCGTCAACGACCAGCTTCTGCGCTGGCTCTTCCTCTTCAACTTCGGCCCCGACGTGCCGCGGCCCCGCTGGACCATCCCGCTCGACCCGCCGGAAGACCTGCGCGCGCGCATCGAGATTGATGAGCGGCTGGCGCGCCTGGGCGTGCCCATCCCGCTCACCCACGCCCAGCGCACCTATTCCATCCCGGCAGCCGCCCCCGACGAAGCCACCCTCAGCGCTCAGCGAGCAGCGACCAGTGAGGAACAGAACGATGCGTGATGCAGAAGCAAGCACTGTTCAGCCCAGCGGCTTCGGCCGCTGCGTCCCACGGGCAGAAGCCCGTGGGCTGAACGCAGGGGTTGTTTCCTCGCACGGGCCGCTGGAAGGCGGCTGGATCGAAGTCTTCCGCGCCGGCGACTACGGCGCACAAGGGCAGTGGGGCGAGCGCGAGCTTGACCAGATGGCCGCCAGCTACAACCCCCGCCTGCACGCCGCCCCCATCGTGCTCGGCCACCCGCAGCACGATGCCCCGGCCTTCGCCTGGGTGAAGGCGCTGCGCCGCGTGGGCGGCTCGCTCTGGGCCCAGCTCGAGCAGGTCGAGCCCGGCTTCGCGGAGCTGCTGCGCACGGGACGCTTCCGCACGCGCTCGGTCGCGCTCTACACCCGCTTCCCGCGCACCCGCGGCCCCTATCTCCGCCACGTCGGCTTCCTCGGTGCACAGGCGCCGGAAGTCAAGGGGCTGGCGCCCATTCGCTTCGCTCAGGACAAGCCGGTTAGCTTCGACGAGGCGCCCACTGTGACCCTGGAATTCGATGCTCTCACCCGGTTTTCGGAGGTTGAAATGTCGGAACCCAAATCCAAGCTGGACGCCTTCCTCGAACACCTGCGCCGCTTCTTTGCCGCCGACCCCACTTCCGCACCGGGCCCCGAGGCCTGCCCTGAGCAAAGTCGAAGGGCTCCCGCCTCGGGCGAAGCGGCGGCTTTCAGCGAGCGCATCGCGCAGCTCGAGCAGCGGCTCGACCAACTGGCGGAAGAGAAACGCACGGCCGAAGAAAAACTCGCCGCCCGCGCGAGCAACGAGCGCACCCGCGAAATCGAAGTCTTTATCGAAACCCTCCGCGGCCGCGGCAAGTTCCCGCCCGTGTTCGAGCAGATGGGCGTGCGCACCTTTATGGAGCGCCTCACCGAAGCGGATGCCCAGCGTGCAGCGAGCATCGTGCCCCGGGCACCGGAAACAGACGATACGAAGCTCGCTGCACGAAGCACGGAGCCCGAATCGCTGCTGGCATGGTTCCAGGAGTTCCTGATGCGCCTGCCCGCGGTCATCAACTTCAACGAACTGGCGGCTGCACCGATTCACGATTCCCGGTTCGCGGTTCACGAAAAGCTCGTGCGCTTCGCCGAGCCCCAGCGCGGCGTGGCCATCGATCCGGAAAGCGTCGAGCTGGCCGAACGCGCCGAAGCCCTGGCATCCGAGCTGGGCATCAGCTACGCCGACGCGCTCGCCCGCATTCGGGCCGAGCAGCGCGCGCAGATTGGTTAATTGGTTCAATGGTTCATCGGGGTGACTCGGGACACCAATCAACCAGTCAACCAATGAACCGATAAACGGTTTTCGAAGGAGGACGCAATGGCAATCGGTGGAGAAATCGTTCTAACGCAGAAGGCCGAGGGCGGCGCGATTGAGGCCGACCTGGCAGTCACCCAGGGCACCGCTGCCGACGGCGTGCGCCTGCCCGCCGCGGCGGGCGACCGCGCCAAAGGCATCAGCGCGCTCAGGGCCGACGCTGCCGGCAAGGCCCTGCCCGTCATCATCCAGGGCCCCGCGGTCGGCACCGCGGCTGGTGCCATTACCGCCGGCACGTTCGTCAAGGTCGCCGGCACCACCGGCAAGCTCACTGCCGTAGGCGGCGAATCCGCCGGCACCACGGTGGAAGTCGTCGGCCTGGCGCTCACGGCGGCCGCGGCCGACGGCGACAAGCTCGACCTGCTGGTCGCGCCCTTCCGCTACAAGGCCTGAGGCAGCGACCTGTGGCCAGCGACCCGCGACCTGTCTTTCACTGGCCACTTGTCGCCGGGCACCGGGCACTGTGAGAAATTCGAAAGACAGGAGGAACACTACCAATGGCATTCGTCAGTCCCATCCAGGGCCACATTGATGTGGCGCTGTCCAACTTCGCCGTCCAGTATCGCAACCCCGCCTACGTGGCCGACCGCGCCTTCACGCGCGTGCCGGTGCAGCGCCAGTCGGACAAGTACTGGCGCTTCGGCCGGGAGAGCCAGCAGGCGCTCGTGGACGACCTGCGCGCCCCTGGGGCCGGCGCCCAGCGCATCCTCCAGACGCTGAGCTCCGACACCTACTTCGCCGACGACCACGCCCTCGAGCGGCTCATCACCGACGAGGAGCGCGCCAATTTCGACGCCGGCGACGTCGAGCAGTGGGCTGCGCAGACGCTCACCGACAAGCTGCTGCTGCGCAAGGAAAAGCTCTTCGCCGCGCTTGTCACCGACCCGGCTAAGGTCACCCAGAACGTCACCCTGTCGGGCACCGCCCAGTGGTCCGACTTCACCAACTCCAAGCCGACCGAGGACGTTCAGGCCGGCCAGGAGATGATTGCGAAGAACGCGGGCGTGCGCGCCAACACCCTGATCCTCGGCTTCCCGGTCTTCTCCAAGCTCCGCAACCACCCCCGCATCGTCGAGCGGGTGCAGAACATCCGCGTGGGTGTGGTGCGGGAGGAAGACCTGGCCAGCCTGTTTGACGTGCAGCAGGTGCTGGTGGCGCAGGCAATCGAGGTGGATGCGGCCGGCGCGGTCAACTTCGTCTTCGGCAAGCACGCCGTGCTCGGCTACGTCTCGCCCACGCCGGCGTTCGGCGAGCCCAGCTTCGGTAAGAGCTTCGTCTGGGCGGGCGCGCCAGGTTCGACCTCCGGCTTCATCGTCGAGATCGGCCGCGCCGCCCCGACCTCGCGCAAGGCTGACGAAATCGCGGTGCACTTCTATTACGACCAGAAGATCACCGCCGTCGAAGCCGGCTACCTGATTCGCAACGCCGTCGCGTAGGCGGAGGAAATGTTCAGGCCACGGGCTTCGGCCCGTGGCTCCCAGCGGCAGAAGCCGCGGGGCTGAAACCCCGAAGCGCGAGGTACGAGGCACAACGCACGTCAATGCCCTATTGCACACAAACCGACCTGCTGAACCAGCTCACCGAAGCCGAGCTGGTGCAACTGACCGACGACGCGGGTTTGGGCGCGGTGGACACGACGAAGGTGGACGCCGCCCTGGCCGCCGCCAGCGCCACCATTGACGCCTACGCCGGCGCGCGCTACACGCTCCCGCTCCAGACTTCGGAGAAGGTCAAGCAGCTCTGCATTGACCTGGCGATCTACGAACTCGAGAAACGCCGCCGCCGTTTGCGCGCGGCTACCGTCGCCGCCCGCGACGCTGCGCTCGCCTTCCTGCGCGAGCTCGCCGCCGGCCGCGCCATCCTCGACCAGCCCGCCGGCGCCTCCCCGCAAACCACCGAAGCCGATGTCAAGAAGACTAGCCAGCCCCGCGTCTTCTCCGACGAAAACCTGGAGAACTTCTGATGCTGCGCCTGACGCTCAATTCGCTCCCGCTCGCGTTGCGGCTGGAAGCCCTGGCCAGCCGGCTCACGGATCTGCAGGGTTTGATGGAACGGCTGGCGCCGGTCGCCGCCCGCGCCATCGAGCGCAACTTCGACGCCGAAGGCCGCCCCGAACGCTGGCCGCCACTCGCCCCCGCCACCCTGCGCCGCAAGCCCCCGGGCTTGAAGATTCTCGAGCGCACCGGCCGCCTGCGCCGCTCGATTAGCACGCGCGTGCATGGCAACGCGGTGGTCATCTCGACTGATGTCCCCTACGCCGCCGCCCACCAATTTGGAGTCCCGCAGGGGCGCCTCCCCGCGCGCCCCTTCCTCGTCCTCACCACCGAAGACCTCGACGCGTTGGCCCGCACGCTGGCGGAGTCATTGGCGAACACGGTTCCCGAACCATGAAACTCGCCGAAATCGAAGACGCTATGCTCGAGACCCTCAAGACCGCCCCCGCCCTCAACTACCTCCGCACGGTCGAGACCCTCAGCGCGCGTACCTTCGACGCCGCCCGCGCCGAATTCGTCCTGGTGCCGCCGGCGGTCCTGAGCTTCTTCCTCGCCGGCGACCTGCGCTCGCGCGACCTGGCCCGCACCACCTACAGCTACGACCCGCGCTTCCTGCTGTTTGCGGTCGCGCGCAACCTCCGTGGTGCCGCCGAAGAAAAGCTGGGCGGGCCAACCGCGGGCGAAATCGGCGCGTATCGGATTCTCCACGACCTGAAGCTGACCCTCGCCGGCCAGCGGCTCACGCTCGCGTCGAATTCTTTTCAGCCCGTCTGCGAACTGGCGGGCGAGTCGCTCGAGGCCTTCACCAATGAGTTTTCTGTCTACGCCCTCGAACTCATCGTCCGGGGCACGCTCCATGCCTGAGAGGTATGACCATGGCGTTTGAACCGCAACGCGCATTTGACGTCAACTGGCTCTTCTCCACCCGCAGGGAATCCGCCTACGGCACCGCGCTCGCCGGGGCGGACCTCAACCGACGCGTGGTGGCCGCCGCCGTCGAAGTCGGCAAGATCGCCAAGGAATTCCGCAGCGACCTCGACCGCTTCGGCAAAGGGCATGAGTGGGCGACCGAGCTCGAAGAGTTCGCCCGCGACCTCCGCCGCACCACCAGCTTCGATGCCAGCTCGCTCACCCTCGCCTGGGTCGCCGCCTTCGCGCTCGGCAAGGTCGTAACCTCGCAGCCCAATCCCGGCGGCAACCCCACCGCCTACCAGCACGTGTTCACCTTCGCTGACCCCACCGTCAGCAAGCACGCCCCCATCACCACCGTGTATGAAGAGTTGACCTCGGATCTCAAGCGCCGCCTGGTATCGCTCGCCTGCAACGACTTCACCCTGGCAGGCCGCGCGCGCCACGTCGCCTCCCTCACCGCCAATTGGCTCGGCTCCGGGCAGACCGTGGACGGCGCCCTCACCCCCCTCCCCGCCCTCACCGCGCTGTCCTATCTGCTCGGAGCCGACGCCGATATCCTCTTCGGCCCGCAGGGCGCCCCGGTCTCCATCAAAGACCGCGTGCTGGAGTGGTCACTCTCGGTTTCCCAGAATCTCCACGCCGACCTGGGCTACCACCCCGGCTCCGGTAAGTTCCGCGGCCGTATCTGGTACGGGCCGCGGCGGGTCTCCGCTGCGCTCACTCTGTTTGCGCGCGACACCGATGACCTCCAGACGCTTTTCCTCAACGACACCGTGCGCGAGCTTCAGATTGACCTCGCCGGCGACACCATCGGCCCCGGGCCGGAAAAACAC
>Ga0073934_10009107_pt1 | contig 12875 bp, 11 predicted proteins | sample LarsenN4metaG_FD_76834 | JGI IMG/M metagenome (GOLD analysis project Ga0073934, IMG submission 76834) | Hot spring sediment bacterial and archeal communities from British Columbia, Canada, to study Microbial Dark Matter (Phase II) - Larsen... ...
CACGGCGCGCTCCAGCGCGCCGACTTCCTCCGGCGTTCGCGTCGTGCGGGAATGGAAGAGCACGCGCACCAGCACCGGCGCCTCTCCGCCGTGAGCTGCCTCGAGCCATTGCGGGAACTCCTTGAGCCCACAACCCGTGCCCAGCGACAGTAGCGCCGGATGCGTCGGAGTGTAGGCACCGGCTGAGACGATCCGCAGGCAGCGCCACGCGCAGGCCTCCAGCGTGTTCCTGTCGAGCGTGTTCCGGGGTGGGATGAACGTAACCGGCCGCACGTCCAGCGCTTGCTCGATCAGTTCGAAGCCGCGAGCAATCATCTCTGCCTGCTCGTCGAGGGTGAGGGATGAAACTCGAAATGTCCCCGGTGATTCGGCCGTCGGAGATGATTCGTTCGGTTTGTCAGCCCGTGCAGGGCGATCTCGGAGCCCCAGCGCGCTGCATCGTAGCGCAGGAACTCGACCATTCGGGGGTTGTCGCTCAGCGGAACATTCCGCGTTCCGCGCGAATTGCTCCAGTAGTATGCGGCGCAATTGGGGCTGACGCCGAGTACCTGGGGAACGCCGTAACGTTCGAAGACGTCCGCGATTCGCCGCTCATGACCGACGTCCGAGGTCGCCGACGGATCGTCGTTGCGGAAGATCACCATCTCGCCGGTGCGGGTCTGGTCTTCGGAAACGCCGGGCCAGCGGCGGTCCCCGAAGGCGGGTGTTCCACCGGGTTCCACGTCGGCGATGGGTATCCCTCTTGCCGGTCGCGGTGGCGCTTCCATCGGTTGTGGTGCTGCGCGGATGGCCCCGCCGCGACGTCAGGCCGACCGCACGGTATCCAGTCTGTGCGGTGCGCGCTCGCGCAGCAGGCTCGCGTACAGGTTCACGAGCCTTTCCGCGTATTCGTCGAGGCTGGGGGCATAGCTTCTGGCGCGGGCCGCCGCGGAGATACGGGCGCGGCGGGCCGGATCGAGCACGAGCCGGGCCAGCGTGGCAGCCAGCTCGTCCACGTCGCTGCGCTCCACGAGAAGGCCGTTCTCGCCATCGTGGATGAGCTGCAGCGCGTGCCCGACGCGCGTGGCGATGCACGGCAGCCCGACGCTCAGAGCCTGGAGCAGCGCGTTCGAGTTGCCTTCCGAACGCGACGGCAGGACGAACACGTCCAGCGCGCCGTAGACCGGCGCGAGATCGGTCTGATAGCCCGGGAAGATCACGCGCCCCTCCAGGCCCAGCTCAGCGACCAGCGCCTCGAGCTGGGCGAAGCACTCGCGCTCGTGCGCCGCGGTGGTGCTGCCGACCAGCAGCAGCCGCGCGTGCGGCGTCTGCGCGGCGACTTGTGAAAACGCCCGCACCAGCACGTCCCAGGCCTTGACCGGGACTGCGTGTCCGATCGTTCCCACCACCAGGTCGTCGACGCCCAAGCCGAATGCGGCGCGCGACGCCGCGCGTTCCGCGACGCGCAGCGACGCCGGATCGATCGGGTTCAAGAACACCTCCACCTTCGAGCCGGACATGCCCAACGAAGCCAATTCGTCGCGCACCGCGGTGGAGACCGTCAGCACACGCGTCGCGAGACAGGCCGTGCAGCGTACGCTGGGCGCCATCCGTTCGCGCCAGGTCGCCTCGCGACGCTTCTCGTACGCCGGCTGCATCGAGCGCTTGATCCATATGCGCACCGGCACGTGGGCTAGGGTGGCCCCGATCATCGGGCTGGTGTGCATGTTGTCGCAGTGAAAGACACTGCAATCCCACCGTCGGCACAGCGCGTAGGCGCGCCGCACGCATGCCAGATCGAAGTTGCGCCGCGGCCGCGGCAGGTAGACGATCTGAGCGCCCGCCTCGTGTAGCGGATCGAGCCACGCCAGCTCGTCCGGCGGCCGGCTGCACACCAGCACTGAGCGCCAGCCGCGCGCAACGGCACCTCGCAGGAGGTGGGCGAAGCTGCGCGCTTGCCGCGGGTTCTTGACATGCCCGCCGAAGTAGCGAATCAGGGTAGTCGTCATGAACTGGCCGGTGTTCGACGTCTTGCGCATTACCTTGATCGGGACTTCCAATACGCGCGGCGCACCCATTCTTGGCGACGGAGCCACCGCATGATTCGCCCGGCCGCCGCCTCGCTCGAGCGCGATCTACCCTATCGGCCGCGCAGCTTTCGTCGGATCAACTCCCTGAACGCGGTTGTCGGGCGCAGCGGCCCGCCGGCGCGAGCCAACGTTCGTCCTCGGCCGCGGCATACGCCACCGGCGCCCCGGCGTGCGCATGTGGAAAAGACGCCAGCCACGCCTGGAGTCGACTGTGCAGCTCACGGGCGAGTTGCGGCTCCTCGTCGACCAGGTTACGCTCCTCGCACGGGTCCCGCACCAGGTCGTACAGCTCGTGCCGGCCATTGGAGGACCAGATGCACTTGTGCGTGTTCGTGCGGTACGACCGCAGTACACGGTCGTACTTGGTGCGCCATTCCGGCATGAAGTGCGGCACCTTCCGCTCCCAGCCCCCGGTCACAGGCCGGTACGACTCTGAGATGGCGAACTCGGTGTATCGCCCCGTTTGTACCTGTTCCAGCAGGTCGCTCCCCTGAAGTTCCGCCGAGACCTCCGGGGCCGCGATCGACGCCAGATCCATCAGCGTCGGCAGCAAATCGATGGTCTGCACCATCGGTCGGATGCGCGTGCCCGCACGCGCACCTGGAGGCCGGAGGATCAGAGGGACGCGCAGCAGCGTGTCGTACAGGCATAGGCCATGGCGGATCAGACCGTGATCGCCGTAGTTGTCGCCGTGGTCACCCATCACAACCACGACGGTGTCGTCCATGGCGCGTTCTCGCTCCAGGTACCGCAGCAACCTACCGAACCACTCGTCAAAAAAAGCCGCCTCGGCCCGAGCCAGATCGTGCAGGTTGCCGAAGTCCGCGTCGCACATTCTTGCGACGCCAGCTACAAAGAGCTCTTTGTCCTGATTGATAGCGCGCATCCGCCGAGTGTTGAGGCGCGTGAAACGCCGCCGGAACCGCGCGGGCGGCAGCAGCGGCATGTGCGTCTCGTCGGTGTGCACGTACAGCAGGAAGGGGCGGCAGCGGTCCCAGCGCCGCCTCAGCCAGTGTAGCGCCTCGCCGATCAGCACGCGCGTCTCGCAGGTCTTCTGATATGCACGCGTAAGCTCGCGGTGCGCCCGCCCGATCATCTTGAGTAACTGATTACGCAGCGTTACCTGGTGCCGCCGCAGGTTCGACATAACCCTGAAACCGCGATCCAGCCGAGTCCTGGGGCCGACGCAAGACTCGTCGACGAATGCTGCCGTGTCGTAGCCCGCTTGCGAGAAGATTTCTGCCATCGTGCGATAAGGTGAGTCCAGCAGGAAGTGTTCGTCGTGTCCACCGTGCTTGCTCGGCAACATGCCGGTGAAGACCGAGGCCGTCACAGGCCACGTGTGCGCGGAAGGAGAAATAGCGGTCTCGAACACATAGGCCTGTTCGGCCAGGCGATCGATGTTCGGCGTGGTCTGTGGCGGCCCACTATAACACGAAAGCAGTTCGGGACGCGTCGAATCCAACACAGCAATCAGGATGTTCGGACGACCGTTCCGCATGTTGATCGGTTCCTCGTCATTCCACCTGGCACGACAGAATCAGGTGCGGACTTCCAACCCTTCGATGGTTCGCCCGGAAGGCCGCAGTTCCGCGCGGCGGGCCAGCCCGAGCCGCTTGATTAGCCGCCTTTTGAACGACGGCGGGAATACCCACCGCCAATAGACACCGGCGAGCAACGCCCCTCCGGCGCCCATGCCTGCCGCGAGCGAGACTACCGTTCGATCGGCGAAAAGGGCTTGGGCCACGAACAAGCTACCCGCCAGCGGCGGCACGCCAAGCAGGGCCCCCCGAGTGCTCTCCCAGAAGAAGGACCTCAGCGGCATCCGGAGCGCTCGACACAACAACATGGCCGGTATCAGACCGGCACCCAACGTCAAGGCGACCGCGACGGCCACGGAGGCGCCGAGCAGTCCCCCTTGGAGAGGACCGACAAGCACGTAACCGGCCCCCGTGGCCAGCACGGCGCTGCCCACCTCCGCCATGCCCGCCCAGCCGTGCCGACCGATGCCCACAAGTATGCGATAGGTGCCGCGGTGCGCGAACGATAACAGGTGCCCAATCGCCAGGACCGCCAGCACGAGCGGCGCTTCGTACGCGCTTCCCATCCAGAGCCGAACCAGCGGACCGCCAGCGACTGCCAGCACGACTACCATGGGCAGCGCCAAGCACATGCCGTAGCGCGCGCTCTTCAGCGCTAGCTCACGGAGACTCACCTCGTCTCTGCTGGCGGCCAGAGCCGCGCTGGTCGGGCTGAACACGTTGCCGTACTGATTCATCCATCGCCCAGCGAACATCACCAGATTGCGCTGCCGCGAGAAAACCGCCAGGGCCGCCGGTCCCATCCATGCCGCTACAATCAGGCTGTTCACTTGATACAAGGCGCCGCGGGCGATTCCTTGCAGATACGTTCGCCCGCCGAAGCTCAATACCTCGCGCAGATCACGCCCCGTGACCGCCCGGGGTGAAATCCTCAGCTCCGGACAGAGGTGCTTGACGAAGCGGAAGGCCCAAAGGTGGCCCGCGACTTCAGCCACCAATGTAGCGCAGGCCAGCGCCACCAAGCCGTGTCCCGCCAGTAGCAGCACCCCCATGATCGCCAGACACGCCAGATGCGTGACGGAGCGCGTCAGGTTCTTGAGGTCCCAGCGCTCCAGGCCGCTGAGCATCCCTGGGAACACCCCAAGCGGCAGGGCCGCCGCGGCGCTTACGCCGAGGATCGCCACGACACTGCGCGCCTCGACAACAATGCCCGGCTCGGTTTCGGGCGACAACAGCGACGGTGTAAAGAACACGAAGGCGCCGATTAGCACCAGCCCCCCGCCGAACGCCAGACACAGCACGGCCAGAGTCGCACTAACGCTTTGGCTCAGGGCAGTCCAGTCCTGGACGGCGCGGAAACGCGCTACGTCGCGGCTGGCAGCTGAGGCAACACCAAACGTCAGCCATCCGGTGAACTGGACCGATGACCAAGCGAAGTCCCAGATGCCGAGCCGTTCCTGGCCGATAGAGGAACCAATGAACCGCGGCAGCAGGAAGCCAGAGATCGCGAAGACAAGGTAGCCGAGCCAGTTGGCTCCCACGGCGCGGACGAGCGACACCGACCGGTGCGACCGCTTGCTCGACGCACTACTCATATCCGTAGACGCGATTCAGCTTCCCGGCCACAGCATCAAAGACGCGCAGTTCCTGCGGTGTAAGCGCTGCTCGCCAGCGCTCGTCCAGAACGACGGCAGCCGTGGGCGCAAGGCGCATGGGGTTGTTGCCAAGAATGTGGTGCTCATTTGAGCGAAAATCGCGCACCCACTCGCTCGGATCCACACGGAGGCAACGGAAGATCCGCGCAAGCTCCCGCTTCCTATCTACGCAAAGATGCTCGTAGTGCACCTTAATCGAGGAGTTTTGCGGCAGACGCCCGATCATCCGGTCACACTCTGTCTGGTGGAGGTGCCACGCCCGCGCGGCCTTCGCCATAGGAGCCTTATGATGTCGCATGTACGAGTAGCTGGTGCCCCGGCCATCGCGAATGAGGTGTATCACCTTAATGTTCCAATATCGGGATTCCAGCAAGTGTTTCAGGCGGACCGGGTCCTTCGATGCGTCGAGGAACAACCTGCCTCGTTGTATCTTTGTGATGACCTCGATAAGCGCCTGGTTCTTCTCCAGGACTCGTCGAACCGTGGAGCGGCACCTGGGCTGGAGTTGGATGCCGACTGTGCGAGCAAGTTCGAAAGCTGGGCCGCGCACGCGAGCGCGAAGCAGGCGATCGGCCAACCAATGCGCGTGCGCCGCAAAGTGCGTTCCAAAATCGCTGACGTCAAACTGAACCCCGTGCCGGGAAAGCTCTGCTGTCACCCGTCGCCAGAAGGGGCACTGCCTTATCAACGCCCCGCAGGAACACACGTACTTGTCGACGTCACCCATGGCGGTGGCTTTGAGCTCGCCGATCGTGGCGATGTGGGGATGTGTGCCGAGAAGAAAGGTCAGGAGCGTCGAGCCTGAATAGCTCGGTGAGAGTATGTAGACCAGGTCACGAACGCGAGAATTGCTTGCATGGAGCGGGCCTTGAGGAAGCCGGTCTTGGGAGTCGCAGGGGGGTCCAGGCCGCCGCGTCGTCGCCGCTGCGATCACTGCGCACGACCGGGTCGCGTCTGCCAGCGTTGGAAACTGACAGCACCCGTTGCTGCTTAGCATCCGAAGCAGGCCCTCTATGCGAACGAACGTCCGGTCCACGAGCTCACGCGTTCGCGATCTGGGTGAACCATCCACCATGAGCTCGGACGAATGGAAGGCGATATTGAGCGTGGCGGGCTCACGACGCAATTCGTTGGCCGCCATACGGACCAGGCGCTCAGAGGAGTGCTCGGGCGGGATCGCCCAAACCGGCCGCATGATCTCCGTCCTGCGCAGCACTCGTTGGACCAGAACCGGGATTCCGCCGTATGCACGGCGGACGGCGTCCGGCGTCAGGCGCGTGAAACCCACGGACACCGGCCATTCTACGATCCGGGCCTCGCCGGGCCGTGTGACGTCATGGTAGGAAGGATGATAAGGCTGGTGCGGTGCCCGACGGTAGTCGACGCCGCCGCGGCCGCCTTCGGATCGGGGAATCCCAAGCTTGGATCGCCAGTCGATCAGGGGCGTGACGGAGGTATCCACCTGATAACCCAGGCGCTCCAGAACGGGCAGGTGCTCGGCGACCAGACCCCAGCGTCCAGCGCGATAGCTGGTAGGCCGACCGAACCGCGCCGTGATGCGCTCCGTCAAAATCGCCATCTTGTCCTCGAACAGGGACAGCGGCAGCTCGTGCGGGTACGTGGGGTACCGCGTGTCCAGCCCCGATTCCAGAAAGGGGGGCGTTTCCCATGGGTGCAAGTGAGCCCCGACCTCGGCACCGCTTTCGCTCACCAGCCGCTCCAGGACGGCCATGGCCCCCCCGTCCTCGATCACCCGGTACGTCACCAGCAGCGTGGCCTTCGCACCAAACTCGTCCAGCAGACGTTGCAGCCGCAACAGTTCCCGGACGTTGCGCACACTTGGGTTCTGATGGTTCGTCCAGGCGTCGTCCGGCTCCGTATCCACCGTTATCACCACGCAAGTCTGAGCCGTCCCGTCAGACCGGTCGATAGGTCTGCGCATCATGAACAGTTCGTTCCCCTTGGCGCTCCTGCGGCCAGCTTCACCGACGGCAGGCAGGGCGCCCTCACAGGCCATGGCGCAGGCCATCCAGAATAGACCCTAGCGCGGGCCACGAGACGCTGTCCAGCCGAGCGCCCGGCACCGGCAGGTCCCGCGGGTGCATGCACTTGTGTCCTTGTGGCTCGACTTCGTCGCCAAACGAGCACCATCCCTGCACGGGCTCCCTCGAAAGCCTGACGCCGAGGGCACAATCACCGGCCGATACCAGCAAACCGCTCTCTTCGGACGCAATGACCGCGCCCGGTTGTGCTGCCGCGAGGTCTCGCCGGATTACCCCGGTTCCACGCACCTGAAAACTCCTAGTCCCGTAGCTGGTCACGCACCGAACACCAGCGCGCAGGAACGCGCTGATCAGATCGGCCGACTGCGTCCAATCAATGGCCACACGCGCCGTCCCGAAGATGCGTCGCAGGCTGAAGTAGGAGGCCAAGGCCGGGTCCTGTCGCGTCCGGTGGACAGTCCCGCTCTCGATCTGACGCATTGCGGTAGCCACCATCGACCCCATGATATCCCTCGCCTTCGCGCAGAATGTGTCCAGCGTCTCTAATGTTCCAAGCGCAAATCCTCTCTGCGATATCAGATCTCCGGTATCGATACCAGGGTCCACGAAGTGAACTGTCACACCGCTCTCTGAGAGTCCGCTGATAATGGCTCCGGCGATCGGTTCCGGGCCACGCAGTCGCGGGAGCAGCGAGCAATGGATGTTCACCACGCCCAACGGCGGGACGTCGAGGACCGTCGAAGGAAAGATCTCTCCGAACCGGCTGACCAGAATAAGGTCGGGGCGCAGTCGCGTCAGCGTCGCTACAAAACGCGGATGGTGCACACGCGGAAGCGCGACACCGCGAATCCCGCGTCGATGCAGATACAGGTGCACGGGATCGCGACTCAGCCGACTGAACAGGCTGGGGTATACACGCCGTGCAAGCCGCCCGGCGCCCCGGCGCGCTCTTAAGACTCCCCTCGCCCGGCTCCTGGCGAAACCGACCGCGATCAGCTCCCCGCCGCCGGCGTGGACGCCCTCGCACACCGCCTTCAGGAACGGACTGCCGGATGTCAACACCAGCACGCGCATCGATCCGGTCATCTCCCCCGCCGAACGTGGTCGGTGCCTTGCAAACGATCGCTCGAGCCTTCGTCGAACGGCCGAGCGCCTCCGTCGCGCCTTCGGCGGCTGCTCCGACGGCGCGGGGCCTCCGAACCGCTTCCCGTTCGAAGCTTGGCCAGTCGCTGGCACCCTCCGACCCAGGTGCGCTCATGCGTCGCCCCCACGGGCATGGTTTTGACTCCGTTGGGCTAGCTCGGCCGCGGATTGTACTTCTTCTCCGGAAGCAACCAGGCCAGCAGGCGCCGCGGCAGGAGCGGTTTGAGAATCCGCACGTGCCCCAGGGGGCCGCGGTCGAGCTGCGTGCGCAGCCATGCCGAAACGCGCCCGCGCCGCGTGCTGTGATTCAGGTCGGGGCGCACCTCAAGGTCCCCCGCGGTCAGTTCGAGCCCGACAAACTCGCCCAGACGGCTCGCCGTGCGGTCCGGCTCGCCCAGAAAGTCTCGGTACCACACCACAAGGTGGGGAATGCCCAGCGTGGCGAGCGCCTCCTCGGCCGCACCCAGATGGCGCTCAACGCGGCGAACGATCTCGGCCCGCGAGGCGTCGCTCCTGTCGTACCAGCCCATGCGGACAAAGCTGCGGCAGATCTCGTCGATGTCGCGCCGGACAACCACGACCCGGGTGCGGGCCGGGTCCATCAGCTTCCACCAGTAGGCCAGCGTCAGTGTCAACCGCGGATCCTTCCAGATCCACGGCGATTTCTGGTTGTATCTCTGCACGAACTGCCGATCGTCGGCGGTGGGTTCCAGGCGGGTGAGCTGCGCGATCGCCTCATCGGAGATCATCTCGCGCAGCCACGTGTTGTTATCGGCGAATCCGACCCGCTGGAACAGTGCCGCGTTGCGGGCAATCACGTCGTCCGCCTCGAAGTAGCCGAACGGGTTGTCGTCGTCTCCTCCCCGAACCCGCTCGTCTTCGATCTGGCCAACATAGTAACCCTTGCGGGCGAAGACCGCCGTCGTCAGGCTCGTACCAGAACGCGGTACCCCTATCACGATGACGTTCCGTGGGCCTCGACCATCCCGGCCAGTCGAACCGGTCACGCCCGTGCGTCCCCAGGTGTCTTGCACCGGACTCACGTCCTCATTCGCGGCATGGTGACAGGCGGACATCGAAGCGCAGACACGAGAGCGATTCGCGCCCGGCGATTTGTTGAGGCAGGATCTCCGCGTGACAGCCGCTGGAGGCCGCGACGCGACGAAAGAACCCGCGGGTGTAATGCAACCGCCGAACCGAATCGTCCCCGTCGCCTCGAATCCCGCGCCCGGCCCGCGCCCGTGCCAGGCCCCAGCGAACCGGCGCCGAAGCCACGCGAAGGGGCTCCATCCAGGGCAGGCCGAGGACCCTGCGGAAGAGCTCCCTTCCGCGGCCGTCCGCCCACGCGGCCTTCATGGTTTCGACAGCGCCGAACACATCGCCCACCAGGATCATGCCGCCCGGCTTGCAGACGCGGACCAGCTCCCGCAGGGCTCGGCGGGCGTACCCGCGGTCCGGAAAGCACTGGAACACGCTGTAGCACAGCACACGATCGAACACGCCATCGCGAAACGGCAGACCAGCGGCCTCCGCGGCCAGCAGATCGAGCCGGGTTCGATCCACGCCGAAGGCGGCCGCGCGGCGAATCAGTTTCTCCGAGAGATCCACGCCGAACCCGCGTTGTCCATTCTGGAGGATGGTGCTTAGCACCATCCCGCTCCCGCAACCCACTTCCAACACACGGTCGCCGGGTCCCACTCGGAGCTTGGCGGCAATGTCCGCGACGGTCCGCGCAGCCACCTCCCCGGAGTAGCCCCAGCGGTGAGCACGCCACCAGTCCGATTCCTCCGCCGCCGCGTCGTACAGCTCGCGCCAGACCTTCGTGCCCCGCGCCATGAAGCGTCAACACCTGATGGCCGAACTTTCAGGAAATACTTCGCCACGCCACCGCGCACGGACCGCCTTTCGCAGTACGCGCAGCGCCCCGCGTGTCGCAACGATCGCGCTGAACAACGACCCCCGGACAAGGCCCGGTCCCGCTAGCCAAACGTTCCACGTTTGAACGTATCGGTCAGTCCAGTTCAACATGTAAGCTTGTCGGGGCCCGGCGAAGTCGTAAACCCGGATGGCAGGATCATCCAAACAAGTCTGGATGGCGTGCAGGGTCATGAGCGCTCCCGGTCCAAGCGTGCGATACTGCTCGTCGAATCCCAGCTTGAGGCAATGGTAACGATCACCCCAGACGATTCCTAGTTGCCCACTCACCACCTGATCGTTCAGCCACAGCAGGTGCAGCCGGAGCACGCCGGCGGACGCGGCGGCGTGCGCCAGATGTCGCCAGAACTCCCAAGCGTCCGGCTCCGACGCGATCGCGCTGCCGGCACGCGTTTTCCAGCCCGAGGCTTCGACCCGAATAAACTGCTCCAACGCCGCGTCCAGCCCGGTCAGATCGCGCACCTCTTGAAACCGCAGCTTGCCCATCTCCTCCAGCTTTCGGCGGCGCCGCCGAAGTTCCCCACGGTACTTGCGGTCCGGGATGTCCAGCGCGTCGGCACCAGCGCGATCGGTTATCAGGTACGGAATGTCGTAACCGGGACGAAACTGGCAGCGGACCTGCCCATCGCGCTGCAGCTCGCGGACCGCAGCCAGCAGCGGTGACGACTCCCGGATGACGTTGAGCGCGATGTAGAGCCACCAGCGGCTTTGACGGCTCAATGCCCCGGCCGCTCGGGTGAGAAACGCGCGGGCATACGACGGGTCGCAGCACCAGTCTGACTCATACTCACCGGCCGCGCACGACGCGCGAAACGACCCGAATCCGCGAACCATCGGAACGATGCCCACAAGTCGTCCTGTGCGGGTTCGTCCCACCACGTAGCAGCGCACGACGCCCGCGCGTTTCCGGTGTCGACCGTAATTCGTCGCCCAAAGCGGGCTCACGAACAGGCCGGCTGATTGGGTTTCCAGAACCAAGCCGGACCACTCAAACTCCAGCTCAGCACTGGCCGCCACGACGTCCACAAGCAGCGCCGGCTCGCCTGCGGCCGACACTCGCGGCCCACGAGATGGTGAACGGTCGACGTGCACATCCGCTGTCGTCAGCAAGGGATACTGCTGCGGCAAGCTGAACCTCGGCCTTGCCTCAATTCGCCGCGACGCCCGCGCAGGCGGTTTGTGGCACCCGGGCGCAAGCGGGCGAACTCGACCTGCTCGAGGCCGGCCGCAAATAACGCCCGGTCGGCCAGATGCCTCCGGCAAACAGGACCGCGTTGCGAATCGCCTGACGGCCGATCAGCACATCGTTCCCGACTCGCCTGTTGGCCCGCCACAGGCGCTTGTGGTCCGTGAACTCTCCGAGGAAGTCGTACTGCACGAGACCCTCGGCGATGCAGGCTTTGAAGACCAGGTTGCGCAGGACGTTGCCATACGGCGCGGCATCGTCCGGCTCGTAGCCCTCCTGCATCGCGTAGTAGGAGCCGTCATAGGCGTACCCGTACTGAACGGCCCGCAGGCGCCAACCAACCGCCAGCCCGTGCAGGCGCAGCCAGCCGCGCCGAAGGGCCAGCGGCGCGAACTGTTCATAAAACCGCGCCATGGGCGGATGGCGTACGAAGCTCCCCCCCTCTCCGACGGCCTCCCAGTGCTGGCGGTGCAGATCGAACAGAGCCGTAAGCAGAGGCGCCAACTCGCCCTGCGCGGTACAGGACACGAATTGTGCGCCGGGCCTGTCGAGGAGCCGTCGCGTCTCGCGCCGGACGTACGCGCGGCGCTTGTGTGCCAGCAGCATCAGGTACTCGTCGTGGGTGCCCGGCAGATCCAGGGCCGCGAATTCCCGGTCGCGCTCGTGGCAATAGGGGATCCCGTCGGACGCGAGTATTTCCAATCGCTGCCGCGCACCGGTCCACCCGGACACGTTGGGCATCCAGATGCAATCCCAGCAGCCGCACTTCTCCAGCAGCACAGTGCGCACCAGCGGCAACGCTCCCAGCTCGAACCCCTCTCGAACGATCATGTCCGGGTATTCGGCTCCGGATTCGTCATCTCCCAGCACTCGCAGGCATCGATAGTTGACCAAGCGTAACAGGCGCAGCCGTGTCCGATAGAACGGAGCAACGGCCACGAGCCGTCCGTTCCGCTCCCGAACGGTCACGACCAGCAATTGCGCCTCCGGTCGCACGCTGCTGATCCAGGTGCTGATCCACTCCCAGGTCAGGAAGATGCAATTGGCCGCACTGTTCTGCAGCAACTCATTCCACTCGCCGGCCAGCTCCTCCAGCCCCTCGCGCGTGGTGATGACCTTGGTGGTCAGCACCATAGGGCGCGTCGCAGGACGCAACCCCGAGGCGACTACAGACGCGCGGCCCCGTGCGTATTCGCTACTGGCCGCGACGTACGCAGATCGGTCAACACCAGCCATACGAACAACGTATTCGTCACCAGATAGCGCCGCCACATCCGCCGCGGCTCCTGCGCCACTCGGTAGAACCACTCCATGCCCAGGCGCTGCCAGAGCCGCGGAGCACG
>Ga0073934_10009108_pt1 | contig 12875 bp, 11 predicted proteins | sample LarsenN4metaG_FD_76834 | JGI IMG/M metagenome (GOLD analysis project Ga0073934, IMG submission 76834) | Hot spring sediment bacterial and archeal communities from British Columbia, Canada, to study Microbial Dark Matter (Phase II) - Larsen... ...
ACAAGCGAGATCAACCTGGCCGCGTTCGAGTGGCTGGCCACCGTCGCTCGCCGCCTCGGGCGGGGTTTCGTGCTCACCGTCGACTACGGCTACACCGGCGCTCAGTACTACAACCCCCTGGTGCGCAGCCGCGGGACGCTCCTCGGCTACCGCCGTCACGCCCCGAGCGACAACCCTTACCGCCACGTCGGCACCCAGGATCTCACCGCCCACGTCGACTTCGACGCCCTCCAGCACTTCGGTGCGCGCGTCGGTCTCGCCACTGTCGGCTTCACCCGCCAGAACTTCTTTCTCTGGGCGCTCGGTCTCGGCGAACGCCTCGCCGCCCTCGCCCGCCCCGATGCCCTTACCGCCGCCACCCAGATCCCGGCGCTGCTCAGGCAGCGCGATGCCCTGCGCATTCTCGGGGAACCCGGGGGGCTCGGCGAGTTTGGTGTATTGATTCAGTGCAAGAATCTCGATCCCGATCCCCGGCCGCTCCGTGGCCTGCGTGGACCGGGCTAAACATGTCTATTTCAGACTTTTGAGGTAGCCACTCGCCCCTCCAACGAATTAGGCTGGAGTTTGAAGCAACTACGAATTGCCGTGGCATTTACTGTTGAAACCCGCACCGAGGAGATGGTGCTCAACCTCGGGCCGCACCATCCGTCGACCCACGGGGTCTTCCGCATGGTGGTCAGCCTCGACGGCGAGAACATCGTCGACTGCCGCCCGGTGATCGGCTACCTGCACCGGGGCATGGAAAAGATTGCCGAGAACCGCTCGCTCATCATGTTCATGCCCTACGTCACCCGCTGGGACTACACGGCGGCGATGATGAACGAGGCGGCAACCCTTGCTGCGCCCGAGATCCTGGCGAAGGTGGAGGTACCGAGGCGGGCGAAATATATCCGGGCGATCATGGTCGAGCTGTCGCGGATCGCCAACCACCTTATCTGGCTGGGGCCGTTCATGGCCGACCTGGGGGCGATGTCGCCCTTCTTCTACATCTTCCGGGAACGGGAGATGATCTACGACCTCTTCGAGGCGGCCACCGGCCTGCGCATGGTCGGCCAGAACTACTGGCGCATCGGCGGCGTGGCGGTGGATCTACCCTACGGCTGGGTCGAAAAGTGCCGCGAACTGTGCACCTACTTTCCACCCAAGTTCGACGAGTACGAGCGGCTCATCACCAACAACCCGATCTTCCGGCGGCGCATCGAGGGGATCGGCACCCTCAGCCGCGAGGACGCGATCAACTGGGGGGCCTCCGGGCCGGTGCTGAGAGCCTCGGGTGTGCAGTGGGATCTGCGCAAGGTCTACCCCGACGGCATCTACGACGAACTCGACTGGGAGATCGCCTGGGACGTGGGTGGTGACTGCTTATCCCGCTACGTCGTGCGCATCCAGGAGATGCGCGAGTCGGTGAAGATTGTCCGCCAACTGCTGGACAGGCTCCCGGGCGGTCCCTACGAGGAACTGGAGGCCCGGCGCCTCGCCGAGGGTCCGAAGTCGGCCTGGAACAGCTTCGACTACCAGTTCATCGGCCGCAAATCCTCGCCCACCTTCAAGATCCCGACCGGCGAAGCCTACGGCACCATCGAAGAAGCCAAGGGCGAGATGGGCATCTACATGATTGGCAGCGACGACATGAATCCGTGGCGCTGCAAGATCCGCACCCCCGACTTCGTGAACCTCGCCATCCTCCCTCAGATGCTCCAGGGGGCCAAACTCGCCGACCTCATCGTCATCCTCGGTTCGATCGACATCATCATGGGCTCGGTCGACCGCTGAGGCTCATCGCCGTGGGCATCACTGCCGTGGGCACGCGGCCGTCGCCCCGACGTCGAGTCGGGCGAGCGGGTCGCCGAGCACCACGTCGCGCCAGCCGATCAGGCGTGAGGCCCGATAAAAAGACGTGGCCAGGTTCTCGCCACAGAAGTAGTTGCCAAAAAGCAACGTCGGCGAGGCCACCGCGTCGAGGAAGGGCTCGTCGGTGTAGCCCTTGACGCCGGTGACTCCCTGGCGCACGAGGTCGGCGATGAGCGACTGGCCGCCGGTGGTCGGCAGGAAGGTACGGGCACTGGTGGAGACGGCCGTTTCGGCGATCGCCCCTTCGATGAAGGCAAGGCCCGCGTACTCCAGGCCGTTGAAGGCCCGGTCGTTGCTGCCCCAACTGGCGTAGGCGATAAGCCCCGGGGAACTCACGAAGCGGTTGGGAGGAGCGACGACCACCTTCAGACCGTCGATCGCGCCCAGCCGTGCGGCGGCGGTGAGCAGGTCGGCGTTGAAGTCTGCCGTTTGCACACTGCCGTAGCGCGGATTGCCCGGGCAGCCAACCCCGGCGGTGCAGTTGGCCGTGTCGACCAGGGCCACCGGCTGGGGGCGCGCACTGCCCTCGTTGGCACCGGTCGGGTCGATCAACACCCGCCCGCCGGGGAGTCCTGTCAGGAGGGAGCGGTCGACCAGCGCACGGGCATCGGCCTCGGTGTAGCCGTCGAGGCGGGTGACCAGATAGCCGCCCCACTGACGGTGCTCGAAGGCGGTCGTGCTCGCCCAGTAGTAGTTGGGGCTGAAGGCGGCGCGCACCTCGCCGCGCGCCCCTGGCAGGGCGACGGTCGGCGCCCTGGTATCGAGGGCTGCGAGGGTGCTGTCGAGCGACTGGGTCTGCCGGTAGTCGGGCAGGTCAGGCAGCGGACGGGGAACATCTCGCACCCGAATCGGCACGCCTTTGGTGAGCACGATGTAGCGGATGGCATCCTCGCGACCGCGCAGGGCAGCGCGCAACGGTCCTTCGACGTCCTGGCGGAAGCGGTCGTAGGCAAGCGTCTCCTGGGCAGAGTTTGCGGCGCTGTCAGGAACGCGCACCTGCACCAGATTCTCCCGGGGAATCCCCCGCCGCTCCAGGTAGTACCGGGCAACCGCCTGCGATACCGGACTCGCGGCGTTCTCGACCACCAGCACCCGCGACCGTTCGTCCACCCGGGGCGGCACCAGCTCACAGCCCGCCACCATTGCCGCCACCACCCCCCACAGAACCACCCGCCACCCACTCACCTGCCCCTACCTCCAAAATTTTTGAAAACAACACTTGACACAATACTTAACTCGCCGCTAATTTAAATTTTGTAAACAAGCTTTGAGTCGAGGCTCACAATGCCGATGCGCGGTGCCGAGGAGCGTCCCTTCGACGTTCAGGAATTGAAGGAATACTTCTTCGGCGATCGTCAGCCGGTCGAGGAGTTCGACATCGACGAGGTGCGCGCCCGCCTCGAACATCTGCTGACCGAGGGCCGCGCCTGAGTGAATTCTTTTTGCCAGCCCGTGTGCGCACTTTGCCCTGGTTAGGATAGGGGCACTGCGGACGGGGCTTGTGTTTTTGTGATCGAGCATGACGTTGTCATTGTAGGGGGCGGACTCGCGGGCTCGCGGGCAGCGGTCGAGCTTGCCCGGACCGATCCACGCCTGCGCTTGGCGATTGTCTCCAAGGTTCATCCGATCCGCAGCCACTCGGTGGCCGCCCAGGGCGGGATCGCCGCCGCCCTCAAGAACGTCGATGCACACGACGACTGGCTCACCCACGCCTTCGATACGGTCAAGGGTGCCGACTACCTGGCCGACCAGGATGCGGTCGAGGTGCTGACCCGGGAAGCGCCGCGGGTCATCATCGACCTCGAGCACATGGGTGTGCTCTTCTCGCGGCTCGACGACGGCCGCATCGCCCAGCGCGCCTTCGGTGGCCACACCAACCGCCGCACCTGTTACGCGGCCGACAAGACCGGGCACGCCATTCTCCACGAACTGGTCAGCCGTCTTTTTCAGTACAGGGTGTCGATCTACGAGGAGTGGTACGTCCTGCGCCTGGTGATCGAGGAGGGGGAGGCCCGCGGCCTGGTGATGTTTCACATTCCCACCGGTCGGCTGGAGGTCGTGCGCGCCCGGGCAATCCTGTTTGCCACCGGCGGCTACGGGCGCGTCTTCAACACCACCTCCAACGACTACGCCTCTACGGGCGACGGGCTGTGCCTTGCGGCGATGGCGGGGCTGCCGCTGCAAGATATGGAGTTCGTCCAGTTCCATCCCACCGGTCTCTACCCGGTGGGCGTCCTCATCTCCGAAGCGGTGCGCGGCGAGGGCGCCTATCTGGTAAATGGCCTCGGCGAGCGCTTCATGGAGCGCTACGCCCCGAGCCGGATGGAACTGGCCCCCCGCGACATCACCTCCCGGGCGATCGACACCGAGATCCGCGCCGGACGGGGCGTACACGGCGGTCGCTACGTGCACCTCGACGTGCGCCATCTGGGCAAGCGCCGGATTCTTGAGCGCATTCCCTTTGCCCACGACGAGGCCCTGCGGCACCTGGGCATCGATATCGTCGACGCGCCGATGCCGGTGCGGCCGACGGTGCACTATTCGATGGGCGGCATCCCGACCACGATCGACTGCCGGGTGCTGAGCGCCCACGACCAGACCGTCGTCGGCTTCTACGCCGCCGGGGAAGCCGCCTGCGCCTCGGTGCACGGTGCCAACCGCCTCGGGAGCAATTCGCTTTTGGAGTGCGTCGTCTTCGGCGCCCGCGCCGGGGCGACCATCGCCCGCGACCTTCCCGACCGGCCGATGCCCACCTTCGATGAAGAGCGCTACCGGCGGGAGGCCGACGAACTGTTGGGCACGCTGCTCGCAGGCAACGGTCCGCTGCGCATCGACGCGCTGCGCACACAGTTTCAAGATGCGATGACCGATCACTGCTCGCTGTTCCGCGATGCCGCTACCCTCAGCGCCTGGCTTGCCACGATCGAGAAATTGCAGGCGCGCTACTGCGACATCCGCCTCGACGACCGGGGCACCTGCTTCAACACCGAGCTGGTCGAAGCCCTCGAACTGCGCAGTCTGCTCACCGTCGGCGAGATGATCGTCGCCTCGGCCCTCTCCCGCGAAGAATCCCGCGGCGCCCACTCGCGCACCGATTTTCCCGAGCGCGACGATCGGCGCTTCCTCAAGCACACCCTCGCCTATCAAACTCCCGAGGGCGTGCGCATCGACCATCGTCCGGTCAATCTCTCCCTCCAGGAGCGCGACCCCGAGCGCTTCACCCCCCAGGCCCGCAAGTACTGAGAGCCGCCTGCAGACGCGCCTGTTGCAGGTACAAAAAAAGACGCCCGGATGGGCGTCGAAACCGCGTGGATAGCTTGGGGTTTTACTGCGCCCACTCGGTGTGGAAGATGCCGGGCCTGTCGATGCGCTCGTAGGTGTGGGCGCCGAAGAAGTCGCGCTGGGCCTGGGTGAGGTTGAGCGGCAGGTTGGCAGTGCGGTAGGCGTCGTAGTAGGCGAGGGAGGCGCCGATGGCGTAGGCGGGGATGCCCAGGCGCGCCGCCGTCTCGGCGACCAGACGCCAGTTGGCCTGGCGGGTCTGGATGTCGCCGCTGAACTCGTCGTCGATGAGCAGGTTGGCAAGGTCGGGCGTGCGCAGGTAAGCCTGCTTGATCTTGTCGAGGAAGACCGCCCGGATGATGCAGCCACCCTTCCAGATGCGGGCCAGTTCCGAGAGGTCGAGGCCGTAGTCGTACTCGTGGGAGGCCGTGCGCAGGAGGGCATAGCCCTGGGCGTAGGAGCAGATCTTGGCGCAGTAGAGCGCGTCGCGCACGGCATCGATGAACTGCTGCTTGTCGCCTGTGAAGCGGGCGTCGGGCCCCTTGAGGATACGCGAGGCGGCGACGCGCTCGTCTTTGTAGCTGGAGAGAATGCGCGATTCGACGGCGGCGTTGATCGTCGGGATCGGCACACCGAGGTCGAAGGCGTTCTGGCTGGTCCACTTGCCGGTGCCCTTCTGGCCAGCCTTGTCGAGGATCAGATCCACCAGCGGCTTGCCGGTCTCAGGATCAATCTTGGTGAAGATCTGGGCGGTGATCTCGATCAGGAACGACTTCAGTTCCCCTTCGTTCCAGCGGGCGAAGATCTCGGCGAGTTCTTCGTGGCCGAGGCCGAGGGTCTGGCGCAGCAGGTCGTAGGCTTCGGCGATGAGCTGCATATCGCCGTACTCGATGCCGTTGTGGACCATCTTCACGTAATGCCCCGCCCCGCGTGGCCCGATGTAGGTGACGCAGGGACCGTCCTCGGTCTGGGCGGCAATCCTGGTAAGGATCGGTTCCAGTTCGTCGTAGGCGGGCCGCGGGCCGCCCGGCATCAGGCTCGGACCGTTGAGCGCCCCTTCTTCACCCCCCGAGACGCCCATACCCACGAAGCGCAGGCCCAGCGGTTCCAGTTCGCTGAAGCGCTTGTCGGTGTCGGTGAATAGCGAGTTGCCGCCATCGATGATCACATCGTCCGGTTCGAGAACGGGCTTGAGCTGCTGGATCACCGCATCGACCGGCGCCCCCGCCTTCACCAGGATGATGATCTTGCGCGGCCGGGCCATCGCCCCGACGAATTCTTCGATCGTGTAGGTCGGGATGAGCGGCTTGCCCTTGGCGCGGCCTTCGGCCAGTTCGCGGGTCTTCTCGGCGGTGGGGGTGTAGACGGCGATCGGAAAACCTTTGTTGGCGATGTTGAGCGCCAGGTTCTCGCCCATGACTGCCAGACCGATGAGGCCGATGCTCGGCTTCTGTTGGCCGATGCCCAGGGACGAGGGTTTGGTCGATGTTTCCATACAAACTTCCGGTGCTTCAGTCCCAGTGTAGGCAGGGGCATTTTTCGCTCGCGGCTCTCCGTCGCATTGTTTTAATTTTTGGTTTTAATTTTTCGAGGGGCGTGCGGCTTTGACGGCGATCGGCTGCCGACAGTACCATGTCTGCACGCTAGGGGTGCGTCCGGCCCCGCGCCGCACGCTGAGATCACACCCTTAGAACCTGAACCGGTTAGGACCGGCGCGAGGGAAGCACCAAGGAGTCGCCATGCTACGTACCGAATGGATCGCCCGCCGCCGCGGCGAGGCGAACGTCACCCAGATGCACTATGCCCGCAAAGGCATCCTCACCGAGGAGATGGTCTACGTCGCCCGCCGCGAACACCTCGATCCCGAGCTCGTCCGCTCGGAGGTGGCCCGCGGACGCCTCATCATCCCGGCCAACATCCACCATCCCAACCTGGAGCCGATGGGCATCGGCATCGCCACCCGCTGCAAGGTCAACGCCAACATCGGCGCCTCCCCCAACGCCAGCGACCTCCAGGGCGAAGTGGCCAAGCTCAAACTCGCCGTGCAGTACGGTGCCGACACGGTGATGGATCTGTCGACCGGGGGCGGCGACCTCGACACCATCCGCACGGCGATCATCCAGGCAAGCCCCGTGCCGATCGGCACCGTGCCCATCTACCAGGCGATGGAAAAAGTCCACGGCAACGTCGAGAAGCTGAGCGCCGAAGACCTGCTCGATGTGATCGAGACCCAGGCCAAGCAGGGCGTCGACTACATGACCATCCACGCCGGGATCCTCATCGAGCACCTGCCCCTGGTCAAAGACCGAATCACCGGCATCGTCTCCCGCGGCGGCGGCATCATCGCCCGCTGGATGCTCGCCCACCACAAGCAAAATCCGCTCTACACCCACTTCGACGACATCATCGCCATCTTCCAGAAGTACGACGTCTCGTTCAGCCTCGGCGATTCACTGAGGCCCGGGTGTCTGCACGACGCCTCCGACGCCGCCCAGTTCGCCGAACTGAAGACCCTGGGCGAACTGACCCGCCGCGCCTGGCAGCACGACGTGCAGGTGATGGTCGAAGGCCCCGGCCACGTGCCCATGCACCAGATCGAGATGAACGTGCGCCGCCAGATGCAGGAGTGCTCGGAGGCGCCCTTCTACGTGCTCGGCCCCCTGGTCACCGACATCGCTCCCGGCTACGACCACATCACGTCTGCGATCGGCGCGGCGATGGCAGGCTGGTACGGCACGGCGATGCTCTGCTACGTGACGCCCAAAGAACACCTCGGCCTGCCCAACGCCGAGGACGTGCGCAACGGCCTCATCGCCTACAAGATCGCCGCCCACGCCGCCGATGTCGCCCGCGGCCGTCCGGGTGCCCGCGACCGCGACGACGAACTGTCGCGTGCCCGCTACAACTTCGACTGGAACCGCCAGTTCGAACTGGCCCTCGACCCCGAGCGCGCCCGCGAGTACCACGACGAGACGCTGCCCGCCGACATCTACAAGACCGCCGAGTTCTGTTCGATGTGCGGCCCGAAGTTCTGCCCGATGCAGACCAAGATCGACACCCAGACCCTGGTCGAACTGGAGCAGACCCTCAAGCAGCCGGTGGTCGCCCAGGAATAAACGCACCATCGAACAGCAAGGGGGCCGGTGGGCCCCCTTTTTGTATCCCTCACATCCCGTAGCCCATGCGCTGCATCAGGCGGCAGAAGCGTTCCCAGGCCGCCTCGGTGGACATCTCGTAGCTGATTTCGATGCCGTTGAACTTGCCGTTGAGGTGCTTGGAGCGAATGTCGCGCAGGGTGATCTCCCCTTCTTCGTCGCGCAGTTTGAAGCTCATCACTGCGTTGAGATTCGCCTTCGGCTTGGCGATGTAGATCAGCGCATTCTTGCGAGACTTATCCCACTTTGAAGCCATGATCCGAATATCGGTGATTTCTTCGTTGATGCCTTCAAGAAACTGGGCGACGGCCATGGGCAGTTAACCTTTCTTTACTTCCCCATCGATTTTACAGGTCGGATCCGGGTCAGCCAACCCCGATTTAGCCGGGAGGCCAGCCCATCGCCCGTCCACCCATCAGGTGCAGGTGGAGGTGATAGACCGTCTGTCCGCCCTGGGGGCCGTTGTTGATCACCAGGCGATAGCCCTCGGTGAGTCCTTCGCGGCGGGCGACCTCGGTGGCGGCCCAGACCAGATGGCCGACGAGGGCGGCATCTTCAGGAGCAATCTGTTCGATTTGAGCGATGGCGCGTTTGGGAATGATCAGCACATGAACGGGAGCCTGGGGATTGATGTCACGAAATGCCAGGCACTGATCGTCCTCGTAGACAATCTGGGCCGGGATTTCCCGGCGGATGATCTTGCCGAAAATCGTATCGCTAGTCATGCTGCTGCCCGCTGGAACGGTGGTGGACGATGGTTGCACGGACTACCGAGCGAATTTTATCCTTGTATGAAACAATCTGAAACGCGACCGATGACTGCGAGCACCAACCTCGTCAGCCTGCGCAAGGCCGGATCCTACGACAGCGGGGTGCTCGGCCCCGCCCTCGCCGACCTGCTCGCTCCCCTGGGCGGCCTGGCCGCCTTCGTGAAGCCGGGCGATCGGGTGCTGCTCAAGCCCAATTTGCTCACCGGCGCCCGGGCGGGCAAGGCCTGCACCACCGACCCGGCGATCGTGCGGGAGGTGGCCCGTCTGGTGCGCGACGCCGGTGGAAAGCCATTTCTGGGCGACAGTCCCGCCTTTGGGTCGGCGGCGGGGGTCGCCCGAGCCAACGGGCTATTACCCATCTGCAAGGAACTGGATATCGAGATCGTCGAATTCAAGTCGGGTCGCTACACCTCGGCGGGGGAAACCTTCGACCACCTGCGCCTTTCAAAGGAGGCGATGGAGGCCGACGTGCTCATCAACCTGCCGAAGGTAAAGTCGCACATGCAACTGACGCTCACCCTCGGTGCCAAGAACCTCTTCGGCTGCGTACCCGGCAAGATGAAAGCCTGGTGGCACATGGAGGCGGGCAAAGACGCCCTGCGCTTTGGCAAGATGCTCGTCGAGACGGCGGCCACCCTCGCCCCCGACCTCACGATCATCGACGGCATCGTCGGCCACGAGGGCAACGGCCCTTCCGGGGGCGAACCGCGTTTTCTGGGATTGCTCGGCGCCTCGGCCAACGTCTTTGCCATCGACCGGGTCTTCACTGCGATTCTGGGGGTCGATCCGCGCACCGTGCCGGTGCTCGCCGCCCTCGACGCCCTCGGACTCCCCCCTGCAGGACTGGACGACATCCCCGTGGATGGCCCTAGCCTGGAGGAGGTGCGCTGCCCCGACTGGAAGCTGCCGGAGACGTTGATGCCGATCGACTTTGGGATGCCCCGGGTGATCCGCTCGACCTTCCGCCATCTGTACGTCCGCTTTGTCCAGGAGCCGCTCGCCGGCGCCCCATCACGCTCCTGATTGGAGAAGGTCGATTTGCTCAAGATTGTGCGTGTGCCCAGGGCTGAGTGGCGGTTGGCGATTCCCGGCCTGACCATCCTCGATCGCTACCTCGTCACCGAGTTGCTGCTACCCTTTCTTTTCGGTGTGGCAGCCTTCACCTCGATCTCGATGGCGATCGGTTCGCTCTTCGAGCTTGTGCACCTCATCACCGAAAACGGCCTGCCGCTGATGACCGCCCTGCAGGTGTTCTGCCTGCGGCTGCCGGGGGTGGTCGTCTACACCTTCCCGATGTCGATGCTGCTTGCCTCGCTGCTCGCCTTTGGACGCCTCTCGGGCGATTCGGAGGTGATCTCGATGCAGTCCTGCGGCGTGTCGATCTACCGGATCGTCGCCCCCACTCTCGGCCTCAGCCTGCTGGTCACCGCCCTCACCTTCGCCTTCAACGAGGTGATCGTGCCGTCCGCCAATCAGGAAGCAAGTTTCACGCTCACCCGCTCCCTCGACCGCGACAAGCCGCTTATCACCAAAGACAACATCCTCTACCCGGAGTACGGCTGGGTCGAGCATAAAGACGGCACCCGCGACTTCGGCCTCACACGCCTCTTTTATGCCCGCCGCTTTCAAGACGGCGTGATGACCGGCCTCACGATCCTCGACTACTCCCAGGACGGCCTCCAACAGGTGGTCACCGCCGACAACGCCACCTGGGACCCGACGCGCAAACTCTGGGTCTTCCGCAACGGCACCACCTGCCTCGTCGCCGCCAATGGCACCTACCGCAACATCCTGCGCTTCGACGAGCAGCAGGTGCACATCGACGACCGCCCGCTCAAACTCGCCCAGATGTCCCGCCGTCCCGAGGAGATGACCACCAGCGAACTGCGCGAGTACATCGACCTCGCCCAGAAGTCGGGCCAGGACTTCAAGGGCCTGCTGGTGAGCCTCTACCAGAAGTACGCCATCCCCACCGTCTGCTTCACCTTCGCCCTGGTGGGAGCCCCCCTCGGCCTGCGTCGCCAGCGCACCAGCAACGCCCTTGGCCTGGGCTTGAGCATCATCATCATCTTTTCGTACTACGTGTTCCTGTTCGTCTCCCAGGCCCTCGGGCAGACCGGCACCCTGCCCGCCTGGCTGGGTGCCTGGCTGCCGAATATCGTCACCGTCGCCGTCGGCAGCTACCTGCTCTGGCGGGTGGCCCGCTAGCTACACGCCCGTCGTCTGGGGGCTGTCGACGTCGAACTTGTAGCCCCCGGCGACCCGCTTGGCGACGAGCACCCCCGCCTGACGGGCGTTGCGGATCTCCGCCTGCCAGACCTCGGGCGTCTCACTCACCTGCCGGAAGTTGTGCACCTCGGCCTCCGCGCCGATCGCCGCCTGGGCGTAGGCCGCGGCTGCCTGCAGCAGGTCGGTGGGGGTCGGTTGGGTGTTGAGCGATTCGGGGGTCAGTTCGTAGCCGAGATCCTCCCCCTCGGACTGGAATTCCTCGTAGGGGTTGGTGATCACCTTCTGCTCGTCGGTGGGCGTGTTCTTCGGATCAGTCATGGCAAGAGTCCATGCAAAACTGACTTCACCGTAGCGATCCCACAGCCCCCGGCAATCCTCCCGGGGGCGGAGGGCCGAGCGGAGTCGGGGCGTTCGGACAAAATGTTAGGATCTGGCCGCTTTCTGAGGCCCCCGCGCCCATGCAGCCCAGCGCGCCGACTGGCGCCATCCGGCCCCTTCCCGAATCGACGGTTCGTCTGTTGGCCGCCGGGGAGGTGATCGACTCACCCGCGGCGGTGGTGCGCGAACTGGTCGACAACAGCCTCGACGCCGGTGCCGACCGCCTGCGCATCGCCTTCTGGCCCGAGCAGTGGCGGATCGTCGTCGCCGACAACGGGTCCGGCATTCCCCGCGACGACCTTGCCCTTGCCGCCCGCTCCCACGCCACCAGCAAGCTGCGCACCCTCACCGACCTCGAACGGCTCACCACCTTCGGCTTTCGCGGCGAAGGGCTCCACAGCATCGCCGTGGTCGCCGAGCTGGAGATCGTCACCTGTCCGGTGGGCAGTGACGTGGGCCTTGCCGCCCGCTACGGCGAAGACGGCGAACTGGTCACCCTCACCGCCGCCCCGGCTGCTCCGGGCACGGTGGTGAGCGTGCGCGAGCTGTTTGGCCGCCAGCCGGTGCGCCGCCGGTATCTCGCTGACCGCCGCGCCGCTGTGCGCTCGCTCACCGCCCTTGTGCAGCGCTACGCCCTTGCCCACCCGGGGCGCTTCTGGGAACTGACGGTGGACGGCAAAGCCCTCGTGCAGCTCTGGCCTGCCGCCTCGCTCAAAGAGCGGGTCCTGCAACTACTGAGTCAGCAGAGCGAACACGACCTGCGCGAAGTGCAGCAGAGCCACGACGGGCGGCAGGTGCGCCTGGTGCTCGGGCTTCCCGATCGCTGCTCGCGGTCGCGCCCCGACTGGCTGATGGTCTTCGTCAACGGTCGCTATGTGGTGAGTCCAGATCTCGAAGGGGCGGTGCGCATCGGCTTCGAGCGCACGCTCCGGCGGAGCCGCCACCCGGTCTGCATCGTTCATCTCGACCTCGATCCCGGCGAAGTCGACTGGAACCGCCATCCGGCGAAGCTGGAGGTGCAGTTGAGCGCCCCCCGCGCCGCCGCCGCACTGATCGTCGCTACCATCGCCGAGGGTCTGCGCAGCTTCGCCCCCCGCCCGGCTGCCGACCTGCTGCGCCTCGCTGAGACGGCGGCGGGCTACGACGGCGCTCCGGCGGAACGGGGCCTGCTGCGCGCCCTCACCCAGATGCAGCAGACCTATATTCTTGCCGA
>Ga0073934_10009111_pt1 | contig 12873 bp, 11 predicted proteins | sample LarsenN4metaG_FD_76834 | JGI IMG/M metagenome (GOLD analysis project Ga0073934, IMG submission 76834) | Hot spring sediment bacterial and archeal communities from British Columbia, Canada, to study Microbial Dark Matter (Phase II) - Larsen... ...
GAGTACCTGTATGACTCGCTCGGCAGGCTGACGCGGGCGGAAACCACCGGTGCGGGCGGCTGGGGACAGGATTTCACTTACGACGGCTTTGGGAATCTGTCGAACATCACCACGCGCAAGGGAACGCTCACGCAGATCTCGCTGACGTTCGACCAGACCACCAACCGCATCGCCCCCGGCCAGGGGTTCACCTACGACAACAACGGCAACACGCTGACCACTCCGCTGCTGACGAACGTGTACGACTGGCGCAACCGGTTGACGAGTTCAACGCACACCAGCAACGGCACGGAAACCTACGGCTACCTCGCCAGCAACCGGCGCCTGTGGAAGACCACTGCCAGTGGAACGATCTACTACTTCTACGGCATCGAAGGCCAGTTACTCGGCCAGTACAAATACGACAACCAGACGGACGACCGCCCGAATTACATCGAACTGAACCAGTTAGTGTACTTCGCCGGCCGCCTGATCTGGAAAGACGGCCAACCCGTCCGCACCGACCGTCTGGGCTCAGTGGTGAAGCACGGCAGCCAGCGGTACAACTACACTCCCTACGGCGAAGAGATCGGAGCGCAGACGCCGAACGGCACGGAGAAGTTCGGCACATATCACAGGGACAACACCGGCCTGGATTATGCGGTGAACCGCTACAACTCGGCAGTGTATGGAAGGTTCATGACTCCGGACCCGTATCAAGCCAGCGCCGGAGCCGTATCGCCTGCAAGTTGGAACCGGTACACATACGTGACGGCCGACCCTGTGAATCTAACTGACCCATCCGGACTGCTCGGCGTACCTGCTGATATGTTGCTATGGGCAGCAAGCATCCTTGGTTTAACCCGTACGGATTCTATCACAGTATCAGCCTCTCCAACCAGTTCAATCATTGTTCTCACTTGGCCTCCTCGACAACCGCATGCGCGCGCGTTTACCAACCGAGAACTGCAGCAAATCGAGCGGGAGTCCTGTGAAGATAACCTAACCGTAAATGATGTAATTGATATCGCCTTCGAGTTTGCCCTTGATATGACGCCGGTCGTCGGCGAACTTCGATCGGCGATGGACGCCTACCGTCAGTTTCAGGATGGCAACATCGGCAGCGGAATAGTGAGTCTCGCATGTGCTCTACCTGTCGGCGGCAGGATTTATCGCGGCACTAACACGTTCCGCAAGGCTCTTCAAAGGATCACTGGTGCGGCGGGAGCCGGCGCACACGCACACCATGTCTTTTCGAAGGAGTTCAGCGAGGTATGGTCAAAACTTGGCATCGAATGGAGTAATCCAGTGAACGGGGCGTGGTGGGGGGCCTCTGACCACCTTCATAACGCTTGGGCGTATAACGCAGAGTGGAGAAAGTGGATAGCTGACAACCGTTCGCTGATCGATAGTGACACAGAGAAAGCGCGGCAGATGGCGGTGCAGAAGGCCAAAGAGCTTATGACGCAGTTTGGTATCACATGGTAGCCCCTACTTTCTTCGAGTTTGCCGACCCACTCGCACGGCCAGCCTTTAGAGCTCGGACAGTATTGGACCTCTCTATTTACTTTCGTGTCTCCGAAACAGGGATATGTTCGGAGCCTCTTCCTTTCGTTCACAATATGGGAACGCAAATGAAGGATCTTCTTTGGAGCGGAGCCCCGATACCGCCTCTGATCAATGAACGAGTAGAACGTTTGCTCCGGGATAGTAACATTAGCGGTTGGACAACGTATCCGATTACCCTAAAAGGAAGAGACGGCAGGTACATCGATGGTTACCGCGGTCTAGCCGTCATAGGCCGGTCAGGACCGATTGGCTTTGAACGTAATGAGGCGAACCTTATTAAGAGGCCAAGCCGTGCTCCTTCCGGCTTCACATATCACTGGCAAGGACTTCGCTTCGATATAGCCAGTTGGGACGGGTCCGACATTTTCGGCGACGGACGAACTGGGTACACCGTCGTTACCGATAGAGTAGTGAGAACCTTCAAGAGTGCAAGGGTTACGAACTGCCGCTTCCAGAAGTTGGACGAAATTGAGATGGCTGCGGGTCAAGAAGAATTGAATCGTATACTCGGGCGTATTTAGCAGCCTGTGTCTAAAAACACTTTCCCTAGAAGATGTTTGGCCGTAAAATCAGGCATGGCGATGGGAAGGAAACGCGGACGGGAAAAGCAGGAGGCTCTGTTCTACGCCAGCGAACAGGCCGAGGCACCCGGGCACCCGTTCTATGAACAGCTGAACCGCGTGCTGGAAGAAGCGGGTTTCGACGAGCACTGCGAGCGGCAGTGCGCCAAGTTCTACCACACCAAGCTGGGAAGACCGTCGCTGGCGCCGGGAGTGTACTTCCGGACCCTGCTGATCGGGTACTTCGAAGGAATCGGGAGCGAGCGCGGCATCGCCTGGCGCGTGGCGGACAGCTTGAGCCTGCGGCGGTTTCTGAAGTACGGGCTGAACGAAGCGACGCCAGACCACGTGACGATCTCGCGAACGCGGCGGTTGATCGACGAGGCGACGCATCAGGCGGTGTTCACGTTCGTGCTGGCCGAAGTCGCCGAACGCGGTTTGCTGAAAGGCAAGACCATCGGAATCGACGCTACGACGCTGGAAGCCAACGCGGCGATGAAGTCGCTGGTGCGGCGGGATTCGGGCGAAAGCTACATGGAATATCTGCGGCGTCTGGCGCAGGAAGCAGGCGTGGAAGCCAGTGACGAGGCGCCGACCGCAAGCGGAAGAAGAAGGCGTCCAACGAGGAATGGGTAAACCCGCACGACCCGGACGCGGAAGTGATGAAGATGAAGGACGGCTCGACGCACTTGTCGTACAAAGCCGAGCAGGCGGTGGATCTGGACACGGGCGCAATCGTGGCGATCACCACGCATGGAGGCGCAACGGGCGACACGACATCGCTGGAAAAAACGCTGCCGGAGGCGGGCATGGCGATCGCGCAACAGATCGCAACGCAGACGGCGCAAGGGCAGTACAAAGTAGATGAGCGAGGCTTGCAGGAAGTAGTAACAGACAAGGGCTATCACAGCATTGCGGGTTTGGTGAAGCTGGCGGAAGCGGGCGTGCGGAGTTACATTCCGGAGAAGAAACAGCAGCGCAACTGGGCGGGCAAGGATTTATCGGGCGAATCAACGGCGGGTGACGGGGGAGCGGGGCAAGCGATTGTTACGGCGGCGCGGCGAGCTCCGGGAACGGCCGTTCGCGCATCAATACGAGACGGGTGGGATGCGGCGGTTGCATGTGCGCGGCATTGAGAACGTATCCAAGCGAGTGTTAGTGCAGGCAGCGGCGTACAACCTTGCGCTGATCTTGCGGGCACTCATAAAAGCGGGCACTCCGCGAGGCTTGCGGAGCGCCAACTCGCGATTTTGGGCCTGTTATTGGGTCTTCTGTCCGCCTTGGAAAGGCACCAGCGCGATTTTAGGCCACAATTTTGGTTGTTCCCGCGAAACAGCCTTCGAATCGCAAGATCGCGCTATACGGTCCATAGGTCAGCCCAACTATGAGTTCGCCAGGAAACAGGGATTTTGACACGGGCTGCTAGCGGGAAGTGCCGCGCCAGCGTAAGCACTGCTGATGCTCGTCTCGGTCAGTGCATGGTTCCCGGCGTATCCGGGAGTTGGCCGTAAGCGTCAGACGAACCGTTCATCGAGACGATGAAGGGACCCCGGCGCAGAAGCATTGCGAACGATCGATGAGCGACTACGTCGCCGGCGTCAACCCCAGCCCGGGCTTATCCGGCAGCACCAACTTCCCGTTTACCACTTGCACCCCGCGATACGGATCATTCGCAATCAGCAAATTTCCATCCAAATCCGCGTAATCTACCATCGGCGACAAATGCGCCGCCGCCGTAATCGCCACACTGCTCGACACCATGCAACCGAGCATCGTTTTCAACCCGTGCGACTTTGCCGTTTCGATCATGTTGGCCGCGGCGAGCAACCCGCCCGCCTTGTCCACCTTGATGTTGAGCCCATCGAACGCGCCTACGATCTTCGGTATGTCTTCCGCGTGCAGACACGCTTCATCCGCAATCAGCGGGATGTGAACGCGGCTGCGCACCCAGCGCGTTTCCTCGATCATGTGCGCAGGCAGCGGCTGTTCGATGAACTCGGCGCCCATCTTCTCCAGCCAGTTGATGCGCTCCACCGCTTCTTCCTTGCTCTTGTACCCTTCGTTCGCGTCCAGCCGCAGCGGCTTCTTCGTCACCGCGCGGACCGCGTCGATCGTGGCCTCATCGTTGCCCAGTCCCACCTTGATCTTGAGCACAGGAAATGGCTCCGCCTCCAGCACCTTTTCGCGAGTCTTCTGCGGGTCGTCGATACCAATGGAGAACGTGGTCAGCGGCGCGTCCTTGGGATCTAGCCCGAAAAGCCGGCACACCGGCACACCGAGTTTCTGGCCAGCCCAATCGAGCAGCGCGATGTCCACCGCCGCTTTGGCCGCATAGTTCCCCTCGATCCGGCGGAACACGTCGGCCATGATCTTGCGGAACGCTCTCGGATCCGCCGATTCCAGGAACGGCCGGATACGCTCGACCGCCTCTTGCGCCAGCACGGCCGATTCCTTATAGCGGACAATCGGCGCACCTTCGCCCGTTCCGGTGATGCCGTCCTTGGTGAACTCGACGAAAAACGTGTCGCGGTACTCGCTCGACGACATGACAGTCGTCCAGGTATGCCGCAGATTTAAGCGGCGAATCCGCGTCTCAAGCACGCGGCGTTGGGGCTGAGCCTGCACCATCGCAGCGGTAGCCACGGCAGCAGCAGAGCCGCCGAGAAAATTGCGTCGCCTCACCCCTCCACGGTAACGCAGCGAACCTGGTTCAGATGACTCCCCGGTCGCGGTGATAGCGGAACTGCTGGCGCATACGGCGCCCAAAGTCGCGCCACTCGTTGCGGAACTGGCTTTCCCAGCGCCGCGCTTCCACCCGCGCGCGTGCCGCGGCGCGTCTCGACTCGGTCCGTAACTGCGCCTGCTCCTTGCGCAGGCTGGCGCGAACCTCGCGCTCGGCTCGCCGGGCAGCCTCCCGCACCTCGCGCTGGATGCGGCGCGCTTCCATTCGCGCCCGGACGTGCCCGGACCAGTCATCGCCGCGATATTGCGGAGCCGCGCTCGCCGCGGCGCCTGCGCCCAACAGCATCAGGCAACTCAAGGCCAAGAGAGAAGAGCGGAACATACAATGCACTCCTGTGGCGTGTGTTTTACCGTTTGACGTGCGGATCCGGATTTGGACAGCTTGATTTTGGCAGCCGATCGTTTACTCTTATTGCGGATAGAGAGGTCTCGAATGATCACTGCTACCGATCTCGCCTTTGCCGAAGTTCAGGTCGCGCCCGCGCTTGCGGTGCAGAGGAATGGACACAGCGCTATGGACCCCGCCTCGATTAAGGCGGCCATAACAGAAGCCTTTGAAGCGGCGATGAAATTCGTCAAAGATAACCACCTCATCATGAATGGACAGCCGCGCGTGGTGTACACAGCGTACGACGCCGGCGGCATGTCGTTCACCGCGGCAATTCCGGTCAGCGGCCAAGCCGCGGTAACCGTGGACGAGCCGCCTGTGTTTGTCGCCACGCTACCCGGCGGCAAAGCGTATCGCTTTATTCATCACGGCCCGTACGAGGAACTGGGAAAAACCTACAACGAGATCACGGCGTTCCTCAAAGAGAAAGGCTGGATCGAAACCGAAGCCGATTGGGCGAAGTACATGCCGATGTGGGAGGAGTACATGAACGATCCAGAAACGACCCCTCCGGCAGACCTGATGACCCACATTTACTTGCCCGCTGTGCAGTAAACGGCAGTATCAACCGGCGCAGCAAGTGTTGGCGCCGCGGATCGACAATGCCGCCGTTGGGCATGCCGCCGCGCATTCTCTTGCTACTTTGACCAGAGCCTCAGAGAGCGGCTTGCCGAACGGCGCCGCAACAGCGACATCGAACCCGCGGCCGATTGCGGTCAAACCCAGCGGCTCACCCGCCTTAGCCGCAATGCGCACGCACGCATCACACAAGATGCACTTGCCGGGTTCATAGACGATTTCCGGATGCGAATCGTCCCGCCCAAACCGGCGCCGCGCGCCTTGGAAACGGTACGCATCGGCTTTGTACTCTGATGCCAGCCCGCGCACACCGCAGCAATCTGACTTCTGACAGCCACACTGCATGCAGCGCAATGCTTCCCGTTGCGCGTCCGCTTCTGTCAGACCAAGTTCCACCTCGTCGAAGCTGCCGCGTCGCCGTTCGGGGGGGATCTCCGGCATCCGCACCCGAGCCGCTTTCTCGATCTCGCGGAACATCGCGGCGCGTTCCAGGTCGTCCATCGGCTTGAAATTAATGCCCGCCGCAAAGGGTTCACCTAGAACAGCTTCCCCGCGCAGGTACTGATCGATGGAAACAGCAGCCTTGCGACCCGTCGCCACCGCGCGCACCGCAAGGTCCGCGCCCAGCACCGCGTCGCCGCCCGCAAACACACCGGGGATGTTGGTCGCCATCGTCACTTCATCGGCATGAATGCCCCAGGACGTAACTTGAAGGCCCTCGTGTTCCGCAACGGCACGGTCTACAGTCTGCCCGATCGCCGCAATCGCCGTGGTGCACGAAAGAACGAATTCGGAGCCCTCCACCGGCACGGGCCGCCGCCGTCCCGACCGGTCGGGCTCACCCAATTGCATCCGCTGGCAAGTGAGCAGCGTTTGATGATGTCCGTTCCGCTCCAGCCGGACCGGCGCCGTCAGAAACTCAAATTGCACGCCCTCATGCTCGGCTTCTTCGACTTCGGAAAGCAGCGCCGGCATCTCCTGCCGCGTGCGCCGGTAAACGATCTGCACAGTCTTCGCGCCCAGCCGCACCGCGGCGCGGGCGCAATCCATGGCCGTATTGCCGCCGCCCAGCACCAGCACCGTATCGCCCAAATCCGGCGGGTTGTGATTCGCGACGCAGTCCAGAAACTCCACCGCGGATAGGGCTAGTTCCTCGCCCTCACAGCGCAGGTCTTGCGAATGCTGCGCGCCGATCCCGATAAACACGGCGTCATGCCGTTTTCGTAAATCAGCGAGCGTGAAATCCACGCCCCAGCGTTTCTCGAAGCGAAACTCCGCGCCGAGGGCTTCAACGGCAGCGATTTCGGCATCCAGCGCATCCTTCGGCAGGCGATGGTTCGGTATGCCGTATCGCAGCATGCCGCCAGCCTTGGGTTTCGCCTCGTACACCGTGCAGCGATGCCCCTTTTGCAGCAGGAACCACGCCGCCGACAGCCCCGCCGGACCCGCCCCGATAATCGCCACCGACTTGCCGGAATCGGCCGCTTTCCCAGGCAAATATCTGGAATGATCCGCGGCATAGCGGTGCAGCGCGCCTATGGCCAGTCCCTGATCGTGGTCGCAGCGGCGGCACTGCTGCTCGCACAGCCGCGGACAAATGCGCCCGAGCGAACCGGGCACCGCCAGGCGTTCATAAATAATCGCCAGTGATTGGTCCGGATCCTGGCGCGCAATCTCGGTGACAAAGCGCGGAATTTCCAGCCCCGCCGGACAAGTGGCCGCGCACGGCGCGACGCAATCCCCGGCATGGTCCGACAGCAGCAACTCGAGCGCTAAGCGCCTGGCCGTGCGCACGTCATCGCTGTCCGTCGTCACCGCCATCCCCTCGGACACCGGCATCGAGCACGCGGGCGCCAGCGTGCGCCGTCCCTCGATCTGCACGGCACAGACGAAACAGGATGACGCCGGCTCGATGCCGCGCACATGGCATAGCGTCGGGATCCGGATTCCAAGCCAGCCTGCCGCGTCGAGAATTGTGGTGCCTTCCGGTACGCGGATTTCCCGGCCGTCGATGAGGACGCGCACCATGTCAGACCACCTCCACGGCATCGTCCTGGCACACGCGGTAGCATTCGTCGCAGCGCGTGCACAGTTTGTCGTCGATGCTGTGCTTTTGATGCGGCTTGTACTCGATCGCCCCCACCGGGCATGCCTGCGCGCAAAGCGTACAGCCGATACAGCGGTCGTTGATCCGGTAGCGGATCAGCGCCGTGCATTTGCCCGCCGGACAACGCCGCTCGCGGGTGTGCGCTTCGTACTCGTCGCGGAAATAGCGCAGCGTGGTCAGCACCGGATTCGGCGCGGTCTGGCCCAGGCCGCACAGTGATCCGCGGCTCACGTAATCGGCCAGTTCCTCCAGACTCTCCAGGTCTCCCTTGCGCGCGCGCCCCTCGCACATGCGGTCGAGAATCTCGAGCATGCGCTTGGTGCCGACGCGGCAAAACGTGCACTTGCCGCACGACTCCGCTTGCGTGAAGCGCAGAAAAAAGCGCGCGATATCGACCATGCAATCGCGCTCATCCAGCACCACCAGGCCGCCCGACCCCATGATCGCGCCTGTGGCCGGAATCGCCTCGTAATCCACCGGAGTGCCGGCCAGCGACTCCGGAATGCAGCCGCCCGAGGGTCCCCCGATCTGCACCGCCTTGAACTTGCGGCCCGCTTTGATGCCGCCGCCGATGTGCTCGACGATTTCCCGGATCGTAGTGCCCATCGGCACCTCGATCAGCCCGCCGCGGTTGATCTTTCCAGCCAGGGCGAAGACTTTGGTGCCCTTGCTGGATGCAGTGCCAAGCGCCGCGAACTTGCCGGGACCGTTGCGCAGAATCCACGGCAGGCAAGCCAGCGTCTCAACGTTGTTGATTACCGTCGGCTTTCCGCGAAAGCCCTTTTCCACGGGATAGGGCGGCCTTAGCCGCGGCGTACCGCGCCCGCCTTCCAGCGAATGGATCAGCGCCGTCTCTTCCCCGCACACAAATGCTCCGGCGCCCTCTCGCACCTCCAGTTTCAGAGAGAACCCTGAGCCCTGGATGTTCTCGCCCAGGTAGCCCCGCTCCGTCGCGGCTTGAATCGCCTGACGGATATTGCGGACTGCCAGAGGATACTCTGCCCGGATGTAGAGGAAGCCGCTGGAGGCGCCCACCGCGAATGCTGCTATCGCCAAACCTTCCAGCACACGGTGCGGATCCGCTTCAAGCACCAGGCGGTCCATGAACGCGCCCGGATCGCCTTCGTCGCCGTTGCAGATGACGTAGCGTTCGCCGCACGCCTGCGCCCGGGCGAGCTGCCACTTCCGCGCCGTCGGAAATCCCGCTCCGCCGCGTCCCCGCAGCCCGGAGGCGGCAACTGTCGCAACTACCTGTTCGGGCGTGTTGACCTTGATCGTCTCGACGAAAGCCGTGTAGCCGCCGCGCGCGACATAGTCGTCGATGTTCAGCGGGTCGATCTGGCCGCAGTTTTCGAGCACGATGCGCACCTGTTTGCTCAGGTCGGGCGTGAATGTTTCCACTTCGGCGCGCTTCTGAAAGCGGAACCGGATATGCCGTTTGGCGATCTCGCGCGCCGCCGCCGGTGTCACGTTGCCGTAGTGGATCGTCTTGCCATCGCGCGTCAGCACCTGCACGATCGGTTCGCAATGGCACATCCCGTTGCAGCCGACTGTCCGCACCAACCCCGGCTTCCCGGCTGCGCGCGCCGCTTGAGCCAGGACATCGCGCACCGCTTCGCCGCCGCTGGCGATGCCGCACGAACTCAGCCCGATGCGTACTTCTGCCGCCTGCCTCATACTTTGGCTCCGCTTTGCACCACGCCGAGCGCGCTACAGGCAGTTGCCGGAGTCAGCTTGCCCGCCGTATGTTCATCCACCATCAGCACCGGCGCCAGGCTGCAACAACCGATGCAGGCGACCTCTTCCAGCGTGAACGTGCGCGAGGGATCCGTATCCTCGCCTTCGGCGATGTGCAGGTTGCGGCGCAGCTCATCCGTGATCTGCCGCGCCCCGGCCACATGGCACGCCGTGCCATGGCACACGCGCACGATGTGCTCGCCGACGGGCTTGCGCCGGAAGCGCGAATAGAACGACGACGTACCGGCCAGCAGCGCGGGAGCAATGCCCGTCAGTTCGCACACCCGCTGAATCGCCGCATCCGGCATGTAGCGATAGTGAGCCTGAATCGCTTGCAGAATCGGGATCGCCGCTTCCTGAGTGGTCCCCTCCCGTTTCACGATCTCATCGACAAACGACAGGTCAATCTCCGGCGCAACCGGCTTCAAATTGGGTATCGGCTTCGCGGCCACGGACTGCGTCTCCAACCGCACCAGCCGCTCCGGCAGCGGCGGAAGCGGCGGCTGCTCCGGAACCAGCTTCTTCATGCTGATCAGAAAAGCGCCCAGCGCCGCAATAGCAATCCACGAGACCACATCCGTTCGTGCTTTGCGCGCGAGCACTGCCGCTGCGATGCGTTTCTGTTCGGCTTCCAGCTGCGGCGCAAGCGAGGCGTCTTCGCGCACCTTCTCTTGCAGAGCTTCGACCAGCCTGGCATCGCCCGGCGCGCTTTTCCACGCCACAAACCAGTCCGCCGCGAGCGCAACCAGGCACAGCGCGATCAGTGTTCCGCTGATCCATGCAAGGCGGCGCAGGCTCATTTGCGTGCCTCCCGGTCGCGCGGGCACGCCGCGTAACAGCGCGCGCAATAAAGGCAATCCTTGCGCACGGCGCGCATCTTGTCGATGGCGCCATACGGGCACGCATTCGTGCACAGGCCGCAGTCGAGTTCTTTGTCCGGAGTAATGGTGACGCCGCGCCCGGCCAGACGGGAACACCACGCCAGCAGCCCGCCGTAAGGACACAGATAGCGGCAATAGGGCCGCCCGACAAACATGCCCAGCAACAGAAATCCAACCCCGGTCGCGATCATGTAGGCGAAACCGGTGCGGCGGAAGATGCCGACGAACGGATCGAAGCGGCAGATCAGGAAATCGCGCTGAGCCAGCGGCTGAACTGCGAACCAGATCGCCAGGCCAAGGTACACATACTTCAGCAGCCCCAGAACGTTATCGAGCTTGCGCGGCACGGTAACCGGCTTGATCAGCACCAGTTCCTGGATCCCGCCCAGCGGGCACACGCCGCCGCAGAACGCTCTGCCGGCGAACACCGCGAACAGCAAAGGCAGGAAGAACGTCGCGATTACGACAATCGGGATGCGCGCATCGGGCACGACTAGCGCGACGGCGACATTCTGGATCGATCCGATCGGACAAACACAGCCTTCGCGATAGAAACCGAAGTACGCCACCGTAGCCACCGTCAGCCCGATCAGCCAGCGCCGGCTCCGTTTGGTCACCACAATCCAGGTGGACGCGCCCATCGCCGCAGCCATCAGAACAACATTGAAAATCTCGAGCCAGGCGCTGCGTGGCAGCGGCTTCTGCACTGGCGGGACCTTGTATCCCCCGCCGATGTCTTTCTCCTGCGGCGCAGTGTCAACCGGACGTTCGTACTGAATGGCCTGCGCAAACGCGCCCCCACAAAAAACCGTAAGGAGCAAAACCAAACTCAACCCCAACAAAAACCGGGGGGCCGACTTCAGTCCGCGCGGCGCTTCAGTCCCGCTCTGAGGAAGCGCGACACTCACCGGGCTCATGCGTGCGGCAGTTCCTTCCACTCGAGCACAGCCTGCGGAACGGACCACTGGAACAGCGCATCCTTCGGGCACGCCGTCGAGATCGCACAGCTATTGCAGTTAACGCAGATATCGTGGCGCACCTTCAGCCGGATCGAGCCGAGTCCCGCGGGCTCCTTGCACGCCATGACACACTTGCCGCAGCCGTCGCACTTCTTCTCGTCGATGACGTATTCGTAGAAGTTATTGGCCGGGTCGTTTGGATCGACTTCACCAATCGGCTTGCGCAGAATCGCGTCGCGCGGGCACAGCTTTTCGCTCGGCAGCCCTTCCTTGTTGACCGCGCTCTTGACATTGAAATACGCCGGACAGATATAGCAGCGGCCGCACTTGGAAAACTCGTTCACCGCCCGCACCGCCGAGTTCGTGACGACACATTCCTTCAGGCACAGGTCGCACGCTTTCCCCCCGACTTCACCCAGGCGGCTGTTGAGGCACTGCGCGGCGTCGATTTGCCACACCACTTGTCCCTGCGCCTTGTGAACCAGGAATCCAGCCGCGCCCACCAATCCCGTGGCGGTGGCGCCGCGTACCAGCTTCTTTAGCGCGTCCCGCCGCGTGGACTGCTCGCTCATTGCCGCACCTCCTCGAAGATGGCGATGCGCTGTCCAACCGTGTCGGCGACATAGACTCTGCCTCCGGCATCCACCGCGATATCCATGTTCTTCGCCGCGGCGTCGAACTCGGTGGACACCACTGCCGCCAGTTTTCCTTCCGGCGTAAGCGCCTTGGCTCGCGGTTCGGCTTTCTCCGTAACGAAGACGCGGCCATCGCGAGCCAGCGCCACATTCGTGGGATTGCAGCAGCCGCCGAAACCTTCCGGATCGAGGCCATCGAAGCGTCCGATATGGCCCAGCAATTCGCCACCGGGCGAATAGCGTTCCACACGGTGCTTGCCGGGGTTACAGGCGTGGATCGTGCCCTGCCCGTCGATATCGAAATCCAGCCGCCCGTTCGGAACCAGAAAACCGCGCGTCCGGTTGTCATTGCCGATGTCGTTGCGGTAGCTCAAGTCGCGGCCGTAATGCCGCAGACAGCGGTGCCCCGTATCGGCGGCGATGATCCCGTCGCGCGTGAATCCGATAGCGGTGACTGAAGCGAGCCGGTCCCCATCGGTCCACGTGCGCAGCAGTTTTCCCGCCCCATCGAAGATCTCGATCTGGCCCTCCTCGCCGGTGAAAATGCGGCCATCCGGCGCGATTGCGATGGCAAGTACAGGCTTCGCCGCGGAAAACTTACGCAGCAGCTTGCCCGTAGTGTCGTAGGTGTGAACCGAGGAGTCCACCGCGGCGAACAGAAGTCCCCGCGCGTCCACATGGAGCGCCCGTGCCGGGCTGGGAATCGACCGCACCAGCCGGTAAGCCATCTTACTTCC
>Ga0073934_10009112_pt1 | contig 12873 bp, 12 predicted proteins | sample LarsenN4metaG_FD_76834 | JGI IMG/M metagenome (GOLD analysis project Ga0073934, IMG submission 76834) | Hot spring sediment bacterial and archeal communities from British Columbia, Canada, to study Microbial Dark Matter (Phase II) - Larsen... ...
CGCAAGGGGCGCCGGATATCCACCCGGCGCCCCTTGTATTTGACCTGTCGCAAGATCCCTTTACACCGGCCGCAAGCTCTCGGCCACCACCTCGGCGATGTCCCGCACCTTCGTTTGTCCCGCCTGGCGGTCCTTCAGCCCGTCCTCGAACATGGTCATGCAGTAGGGGCAGGCGACGCAGACCGTGTCAGGCTTTTCTTTCAGCGCCTCGTCCACCCGGGCGATGTTTATCCGCTCGCCCGTATGCTCTTCCATCCACATCCTCCCCCCGCCGGCGCCGCAGCAGAAGCCGTCCTTCCGGTTTTTCCCAAACTCTTCGGGAGTCTGGCCGGTGACCGCTTCGATGACCCCCCGCGGCTCGCCGTACACGTCGTTGTGCCGCCCCAGGTAGCAGGAGTCGTGGTAGATGGTGCTGCCAAGGTCGGTGACCGTTCTGTTCGGCTTGAGTTTCCCCTCTTTCAGCAGCTTGTCTATCAGCTGGGAGTGGTGGATGACCTCAAGCTCCAGGCCGTACTGGCGGTAGTCGTTCCTGAGGGTGCTGAAGCAGTGGGGGCACTGGGTGATGACCTTGGTGATCTTCCGCTCCTTGAAGAGCGCGACGTTCGCCCTGGCCATCCGGTCGAAGACGTATTCGTTGCCAAGCCTGCGAACGGAGTCGCCGCAGCACTTTTCGTCCTTGCCCAGGATCCCCCAGCTGACCCCGGCGGCATCCAGTATTGTTGCCAGGGCGACGGTGACATGCTTGCTGCGGGAGTCGAAGGCGCCGGCGCAGCCGACGTAGAAGAGGTACTCGGTTTCGCCGGCTTGATACGGCTTCACCTCCAGGGTGCTGTGCCACTTGGTCCGTTCACTGGGGGCGATCCCCCAGGGGTTGGAGCGCTGTTCCATGTTCTCGAACAGGTTCAGCAGCTCTTCGGGGAAGTCGCTCTTCATCTGGACGAGGTGGCGGCGCATCTTTACTATCTTGGGCATCTGCTCGATCATGACGGGACAGGCCTGGAGGCAGGCGCCGCAGGTGGTGCAGGACCAGATGGTTTCACGGGTGTTGGTCCCCTCCCCTTCGTCGCCGATGAGGGGGACTTTGGGGGATGACCCTGTCTTGAGCTCCCGTTCGTTGGCAAGGAGGTTGGTCTTGAGGGTGTGGATGACCTGGCGGGGGTTCAACGGCTTGCCGGTGGCGGTTGCCGGGCAGGAGTCCTGGCAGCGGCCGCATTCGGTGCAGGAGAAGGAGTCGAGCAGGTCCTTCCAGGTGAAGTCAATGATGTTCTCCGTGCCGTAGCTGTTGCCGGTCCTGAACTCTTCCCGCGGCTGGGTGTTCGGTTTGTCCAGGCTCTGGAAGAAGCAGTTGGGGATGGCGGTTAATATGTGCATGTGCTTGGAGAGAGGTAAAAAGACCATGAAGGCGAGGAGTACCCCGCCGTGGAGCCACCAGAAGAAGACCAGTTTGCCGACAAGGCCGCAGCTGGCGCAGTTGCCGCCGCAGGCGAAGAGGCCGGCGACTGCGTTCGAGATCGGCATCCAGGCGGCAAGCGGCTCCTCGCCCATGGCGATTTCAACGCCGTGGAGGCCGAAGTAGGCGATCATCAAAAGGGCGATGAAGCCGAGGATGAGGAATCCTTCGAGGCTTCTCCCCTTGACATAGTTCGTGTCCAGGTAGTCGGGCTTGAAGAAGAGCCTTCTGGCGAAGGAGACAATGATGCAGCCGAGGGCGAGGAGGGAGACGGCATCGAAAAGCAGGACGAGGGGGCCGGCTATCCCGGCTGGCAGGAGCCGCAGGCTGACCCCGGGAAAGATGCCGTTTATTATGAATTCGCCGTTGGCTACCAGCAGGATGATGAAGGACCAGAAGATGAGGAAGTGGTTGATGCCGAAGGGGCGGTCCAGGACCCGCTTCTGGCCGAAGGCGTAGAGGAGCATGTCCCATATCCGCAGGGAAACATGGTCGAAGCGGTTCTCTCCCGTGCCCAGACGGATGAGGGAGAGCCGCCGCCAGGCGCTGTAGCAGAAGATGCCGCTTGCCAGGAGAAAGAGTATGGTGAAGATGGCGTTGTGGGTCATGTCGGTCCTCGTGTATGCGTCAGTTTGCAATCTGCCGGTTTTTATGCTTTTAAAGTTTGCTTTCAGCTTTTGGTGTTAACTCAGCCCCGAATTGCCGACCAGGTCCCCAGGAGCCCGGGGGCTCTTCCGGAGTAATAATATGCAGCGGCAGGGACGAAGGTGCGATGGTGAAGCCCCCGGCAAAACCTGACTGGCGTCCGGAGGGAACCCGCCGGCAGCATTGCAGATTTTACGCAGGGAGAGCCCCCGGGCTCCTCCGTATACCTCTGCCGGTTTTCAGTTTAAAGGTTATTCAGTTGTTTCCCGAAGGTGCCGCAGGTGGGCGGGGACTTCCCCTCCGGTAAATCTGCAATTGCATGTACCAGCCATGCTCCGCTGTGCCGGCTCCGCCTGCCGCTGTTTTCCCTCTCGCCCGTTCATTTCCGTTCGCCGCACATTTACTACGGGAAAGCCCCCGCCCCCCTGCTCTATTTGTGGTGTGGTCAGGGGGCAGCGGTCTTCTTACTTCTTACTTCTTACTTCTTACTTCTTACTGCTTCCTGCTTGCTTTCAGCTCCCTGATCCGTTTCGTTATTGCCGGCACTATCTGGAAGATGTCGCCGACGATGCCGTAGGTGGCTACCTCGAAGATGGGGGCGTCCTTGTCACGGTTGATGGCGATGACGACGTCGGAATCCTGCATCCCCACCAGGTGCTGGATGGCGCCGGAGATGCCGCAGGCGATGTAGATCTTGGGACGGACGGTCTTGCCGGTCTGGCCAACCTGGCGCTCCTGGGGCATCCAGCCGGCATCCACGGCGCTTCTGGAGGCGCCGACGACGCCCCCCAGCTCGTCCGCCAGCTCCTGGAGCATGGCGAAGTTCTCTTTCCCCATCATGCCACGACCGCCGGAGACGATGAATTCGGCACCGGCGACGTCGACGTGGTCTTTCTTCCTGTCGCTGATGATGTCGAGGACCTTGACGAGGATATCCTCTTCCCGTATGGGGCAGCTCTCCCGGATGATCTCGCCTGTCCTGCCCGGGTGCCTGTCTGCCATGGGCATGACGTGCGGGCGGACGGTGGCCATCTGCGGACGGTATTTGTCGCACATGATGGTGGCCATGATGTTGCCGCCAAAGGCTGGACGGGTCTGCATGAGGTTGCGCTTTTCGTCGATCCCAAGGCCGGTGCAGTCGGCGGTGAGGCCGGTCTTGACGACGGTGGCGACTGCCCCTGCAAGGTCGCGGCCAAGACCGGTGGCTCCCATGAGGATGATCTCGGGCTTGTATTTGTCCACCAGGTGGCAGACCCCCTTGAGGTAGCTTTCGGTGCGGTAGTGCCGGAAGACCGGGGCATCCATGAGATAGGCACGGTCGGCGCCGTAGGCAAAGGCCTCTTGGCAGAGCGGTTCGACCCCTTCGCCGAGAACTATTGCCGAAAGGGAGACGCCAAGGGTGTCGGCAAGCTCCCGACCCTTGCCCAGCAGCTCCCAGGAGACCTTGGCAGGCTCGCCTTCCGTCTGCTCGATAAAGACCCAGACCCCCTTGTAGGCGGCAAGTTTCCGGGCAAGGGCCTTTGCTTCGGGGTCTTCCTCTTCGGCGCCCCCGCCACCCCCTTCGGCCAGGAGCTGGTCGAGGATCGCCTGCTCTTCGGGGGTGAAGTACATGTCGATCGCCTGGGCGGGGCAGATCTTGACGCATTTGACGCAGCCGATGCATTTTGCCTGGTCGATGATCGGCTCGCCGGCGTCGTTCATTTCGATGCAGTTGACGGGGCAGACAGACTGGCAGCGGGCACCGCAGGCGATGCATTTCCCTTCCAGGAGCCGGGCCTTGCCGCGGGGTTTCTTCGGTTTCTTTGTCTCGGTCATAAAAACATCCTTTGAATTCCGCCACAGAGGCACGGAGACACAGAGGTGATTCCTCATGACCGTGTCATCCCGTACGCAGGAACCCCCACCCCCTACCTTAAATCAGAATCGAAGAGTCGGGTCTTCCCGGTTTTCTCTGTGCTCTCTGGGTCTCTGTGGCAGTATTAGATTTCCGGTTACAGTGCCAAAAGGTCCTTTGCCAGCAGCTTGTCGATGAGCAGATTCGCCGTCCCCTCCGGGTCGTTTACCCCGTCGCCGATGATCTCTCCCTTGTCACGCTCGGGGGAGAAGATCCGGCTTACCCAGGTGGGGGAACCTTTCAGGCCGATGCTCTGCTCGTCCAGCTGCAGTACCCCGTTGTTCCAGACCTCGACGGTCCGCTCCTGCGATTCGAGCCGCATCGGGACGGTGGGGTAGCGGGGTCGGTTCAGCTCCCGCACGACGGTGATCATGACCGGCAGGGGCGCTTCGACGATCTCGTGACGCCCTTCCAGCTTGCGGCTGACCCGGATAATCTTCTTCTCCAGGTTCAGGTCGAGGATCTTGTCCACCAGGGTGAGCTGGGTGCAACCCAGGCGGGTGGCGATGCCGGGACCGACCTGGGCGGTGTCCCCGTCGATGGTCTGCTTGCCGCAGAAGATGATCCCCACCTCGTCCTCTCCGCTCAGACGGCGGATTGCCTCGGTCAATACGTTGCTGGTGGCAAGGGTGTCCGCCCCGCCGAACACCCGGTCGGAGAGAAGGATGGCACGGTCCACCCCCAGGGCGAGCGCCTTGCGCAGGGTCGCCTCGGCGTTGGGGGGGCCCATGGAAATGGCGCTCACGGAAAAACCGAAGGCGTCCTTCAGCCGCAGGCTCTCCTCCAGGGCGTGGGTGTCGTAGGGGTTCACGATGAACGGTATCCCCTCCCGTACCAGCGTGTTCGTTACCGGGTCTATCTGTACCTGCGTCGTGTCAGGTACCTGCTTGATACAGGCGACTATCTGCATGCTCTCTGGATTCTCCTCTGGTTGTGTAGATTGCGATCATCCGTAATTCCATGATTATCTCCGAAACACCATCAGGACCGGCTGATAACAGCGGTGTTCCATATATATACTGAGCAGGAATCATACCGTTTTGACCAAAGTCAAACTTCCCCCGGCCGGTCGGGAGAAAAATACTGTATTCCGGCACGTTACACAAAACAGAGCATCAGGCGACGGATATTTGTTTATTCTAACTAAATCCTGCCAAATTGCACCGCACAAATTTCAAGCGATATGCCGTAGAAATCAAGCAGCGTACACAGACTCCATATCCCGCCTTAATCGCCCTTTATTGCACAATAAATAATCACATTCATATTACACGACACTAATCATCGGAAAAAGCGAATAATATTTGCACATTTTTTATACAATTGCATCATTTTTGATTAAACTATTTGCTATTTTTTTGCGTGTCGAGTATTAACTGCACATATTTTAATAGGCAAGGAGGTTAATTTCATGGCACAGATGGACGACAAACTTCAGGGTATCTACCAGGATGTATTGAAACGCAACCCGGGCGAAGTGGAGTTTCACCAGGCAGTGGCCGAAGTTCTCGAATCACTCGGCCCGGTTGTCACCAAGCACCCTGAATACCTTGAGCGCAAGATCATCGAGAGGATTTGCGAGCCGGAGCGACAGATCATCTTCAGGGTACCCTGGCAGGATGACAAGGGGCAGGTGCACATCAACCGCGGCTTCAGGGTTGAATTCAACAGTGCTCTCGGCCCCTACAAAGGTGGTCTTCGCTTCCACCCCTCAGTCTACCTCGGCATCATCAAGTTCCTCGGCTTCGAGCAGATCTTCAAGAACTCCCTTACCGGCATGCCCATCGGCGGTGGCAAGGGTGGCTCCGACTTCGACCCGAAAGGAAAGTCCGACGACGAGATCATGCGTTTCTGCCAGAGCTTCATGACCGAACTCTACCGCCACATCGGCGAGCACACCGACGTACCTGCCGGTGACATAGGCGTCGGCGGCCGGGAGATCGGCTACATGTTCGGCCAGTACAAGCGGATCACCAACCGCTGGGAAGCTGGTGTTCTCACCGGCAAGGGACTCAAGTGGGGCGGCTCCCTGGTCCGTACTGAAGCTACCGGCTACGGCGCAACCTTTTTCGTCAACGAGGCCCTCAAGATCCGCAAGGACTCCTTCGATGGCAAGACCTGCCTGGTGTCCGGTTCCGGTAACGTTGCCATCTACACCATCGAGAAGATTCACCAGCTCGGTGGCAAGTGTGTTGCCTGTTCCGACTCCAACGGCGTTATCTATCACGAGAAGGGTCTCGACCTCGACCTCATCAAGCAGCTGAAAGAAGTGGAGCGCACACGTATCGAGCAGTATGTGAAGAAACACAAGGACGCCAAGTATATCCCCAACGGCAACATCTGGGAGATCCCCTGCCATGTGGCCATGCCGTCGGCAACCCAGAACGAAATCAACGGCAAGGACGCCAAGACCCTGGTAAAGAACGGCTGCATCGCCGTTGGCGAAGGGGCCAACATGCCGACCACTCCGGAAGGGGTCAAGGTCTTCCTCGACGCCAAGATCGCCTACGGTCCGGGCAAGGCAGCCAATGCCGGCGGCGTCGCCACTTCTGCCCTGGAGATGCAGCAGAATGCCCAGCGTGACTCCTGGTCCTTCGAGGACACCGAAGTCAAGCTGGAAAACATCATGAAGGGTATTCACAGCCTCTGCTACCGCATCTCCGACGAGTACGGCGATCCGGGCAACTACGTCCTCGGTGCCAACATCGGCGGCTTCATCAAGGTTGCCGATGCAATGGTTGCCCACGGTCTCGTGTAACACACAGAACCACCCGACCCGTTTCCGGTCAATGCCCAGCCGCAAGGCTGGGCATTTTTCGATAGGGTCAAAGAGACAACATATTCAGGAGATCAGCATGGCTCTCGTTGTACAAAAATACGGCGGCAACCCCTTGTGCAGTCGCGACGGGATCTTCAAGGTCGCGCAACGGATCATCAACACCTACAATGGGGGTAACGACATGGTCGTGGTTGTTTCGGCAACCAGGGACGAGGTCGCACGGCTCGTCAACCTGGCGGGCGAGATCCTCCCGGACTGCGAAAACAGGGGGTTCGACATCATCATGTCGGCCGGGGAACAGCTTTCAGTCGGGCGACTCTTCCTGGCCCTCACCTCCCTCGGCTATAGCGCCTCCCCCTACCTCGGCTGGCAGGTACCGATCATTACCGATTCCGTCCACTGCAGGGCCAGTATCCAATCAGTCGACCCGACACGGATCAAAACGGACCTGTCGCGCGGGAACATCGTCATCGTCACGGGTCTGCAGGGGATCGATGCCAGAGGCAACATAACCACCCTCGGCACGGATGACGAAGACACCGCCGCCGTCGCGCTGGCAAAGGCGCTGGAGGCCGATGCCTGCGAAATATACACGGATGTGGACGGCATCTACACAGCTGACCCGTCGGTCTGCTACGAAGCACGCAAGATCGCACGACTGACCTATGACGAGATGCTGGAGCTCGCCAGCGCCGGCACGCAAGGGGTTCGGATCTGTGCCGTCGAGTACGCCCTGAAACACGACGTCGAACTGCATATCCGGTCTGCCTACAGCGACGAACCCGGAACCCTGGTTACCAAAGAGGAGAGCACCATGGACGCAAACGTAGTAACCGGAATCGCCTATGACAAAAGCGAAGCCAAGATCGCCGTAATCGGCATCCCCGACAAACCGGGGGTTGCGGCAACCATACTGACTGCCCTGGCAAAGGACGACATCTCGGTGGACATGATCGTCCAGAACGTCAGCCAGGCCGGCCTTGCGGACCTGACGTTCTCCGTCAAGAAAAAGGAGCTCGGCAAGGCACACGAAATCACACGGAGAATTGCCGACGAGCTTCAGGCGAAGAACGTTGTTGCCGATGAACGGATCTGCAAGGTATCCATCGTCGGCATCGGCATGCGCAGTCACGCAGGCGTAGCCGGACGGATGTTCTCCGCCCTGGCATACAACAACATCAACATCCAGATGATCTCCACATCGGACATCAAGATTGCCGTTGCCATCGATGAAAAATATACGGAGCTTGCTGTCCGCGTGTTGCACGAGGCATTCATCACCGATGGACAGGGAAAAACGGTGTACGCCAGCTGAATCAGGCCCTCGCAGCTTTCAGCACCAATTCACGCCGGGTCTCCCGACCGGAGATGAAATCATCCCGAACAAGATGCCCGGGCAAACTGCATGTCCTGGCCGATCAGTCCGACGGCATCGGCACGGCACTGCTTGCAGTGCCTGAACTGGCCGATGACCCTCTCGTTGGCCGCCTGTACCGCGGCGATCTCCGCCGCCGTCGGCGGGGTAATGCCGGCGAATTCCGCCTGGGGGATGATCGGCATGACATTCATCACGAAGGCCCCCAGGGATTTCACCTTCTCCGCGATGAGCGGGATCTGCGACTCGTTCACCCCCGGGATGTACACCGTATTGACCTTGATGGTCATGCCATATGCGGCCGCCCGTTTCAACCCCTCCAACTGGTTGGCGATTAGAATCGACGCTGCCTCTTCACCACTGTAGCGGTTGCCGTGAAAATTGATGAAACCGTAGATCCTCGCCCCGATAGCCGGGTCCAGCGCATTGACCGTGACGGTCAGGCTGTGCAGGCCGAGCACCTCAAGATCGTCGATCCGCTCTGGCAGCAGCAGCCCGTTGGTACTCATGCACTTGATCAGGTGGGGGAACTCCTCGCCGATCAGACGGAAGGTCTCGAAGGTCTCCTCATTGGCAAGGGGGTCACCGGGACCGGCAATGCCGATGACCTTGATGAGCGGCCCCATGATCTCGCTGGCCATGACCTCCCGCACCTTGCCCAGTGCCTCCTGCGGCGTGAGCAGCCGGCTGGTGACGCCGGGACGCGACTCGTTGGCACAGTCGTGGCGGCGGGTGCAGTAGCCGCACTTGATATTGCAGCGGGGGGCGACCGCCAGATGCATCCGGCCATTCTTGTGATGATTGCCGCCGAAGCAGGGGTGCCCCTGAATGTTTTTCCGTGTTGTGCATGACTCAGCCATATCCGACTCCTTTCCTGAAACTCCCCGATCGTTTTTACAACGAATAAGGCCCGACGGATCAAGATCCGCCGGGCCCCATTGCCCGATACCAGCTAAAAAACATATATGGAACCACGAAGATCACGAAGGTTCACGAAGAGATAACCTGCTGCCGGCAAATGAGGAATAACGAAGATTGTTTCAGCTGCACCATGACTGACCGGTTTTACATCGTGTCTCTTGGTGCTCTTCGTGTTACCTGTTTTTGCCACTCGATATCAGGGAGATTTGCCGGAATCATGCCAATCACGCTAACTGACCGTATTCACGCAAATTCGGTCGAACAGAACATATCGGGCCGGATGTATACATGATTTTATGCGCAGCGCTGCGGCAGGAGTGGTCACTCATTAAGCAGCCCCCCCCTGTCTCCCCCGCCCCGAAAGCCCGCAACGCCGCGCCGGCCGCCATTTATGGCACTGGCACGCAAAGTGAATCCTGAAAAGCATCTAAGAATAACAGGAGAGGAGACATGGTAATGATCATTGACGGCACGGAGCACATCACCGCCGCCCGGGCTGCGGAAGAACTGGAGACAACCATCACCCGTGTTCTCATGCTTCTCAGGGAAAAGGCACTGGCAGGGAGACAGCTGGATGGGGAGTGGTATGTGGCAACCGACTCCCTCGCCTGCGGCAAGACACACGGACGTGACCTCAAAACGGTCAGGGGGTGCGCCAGCTCCTGTTCCTCAGGCGGCTGCGGCTGCAAGTAGCATTCGCACGTACTCGGCGGGTAGCAACCGCCGAGAATAGATCATCGGTAAAAATAAACAGGAAGGGGATGATCATGGCACTGCAGGTCAAGGCATCGGATCTTTACTACAAGTACCCTAAGGAGACCACAAGCCGCCATCTTCCCAAGTTCAGCGGCAAACCGGACAAACATCCCTTCAACCGCGACGACCTCTACGAGGTGCTTCCGATGCTGGGTGCGGTGATGGACCGGCTGGGAAAGGAAGAGCAGCGACACTTGCACATGGCGGAAGAGATCATGATCCGTCAGCTCCCCGGCTTCATCGTCACGAGGGAAGAGGTTTTCGACTTCCTCGTCGGCTGCATGAACGACCTGCTGGAGGGGGAGTGACAGCTCTGCCACCGGTGGACGGGAAGGAACTGCTCGACCGGTGCCGTGCCGTGCTGATCGGCGTTGCCTGCGGCGATGCCCTCGGAGCGCCGCTGGAATTCATGACCACCGGGGAGATTCGGGCCAGGTACGGCCGCCTCTCAGAGATGGTCGGCGGCGGTTGGCTCCGCCTCAAACCGGGCCAGGTCACCGACGACACGGAGATGACCCTCTGCGTCGCCCGGGCTCTGGCAAAGGCCGGGGGGTGGGACCTGGCCGGCATAGCCGCCGAATTCGCATCCTGGCTCAGGTCCAAACCGATCGACGTCGGTGATACCTGCCGTCGCGGCATCCGCAACTTCATGCTGAAAGGGGAGCTGGAAACCCCGTTCAACCAGTGGGATGCGGGAAACGGCGCCCTGATGCGCATGGGAGGGATAACGCTTTTCACCCTCGGTGACGACACACTGTTGCAACGCTGCACCATTGCCCAGGCACACCTCACCCACAACCATCCCGTCTCCGACGCAGCCTGCATAACCTATGGCCGGATGGTGCACCTTGCCCTGTGCGGAGCTTCCCGCACCCGCCTCCGCCGTGAGGCCGAGACCCTATTAACCGAATTCCCCACCTTTCGCTTCGATCCCTACCCCGGCATGGCCACCGGCTATGTGGTCGACACCATGCAGACGGTCCTGCACCACTTCTTCCGCAGCCGTTCCTTCGAGGATTGCGTTGTAGGTGCCGCCAACCAGGGAGGGGATGCAGACACCACCGCAGCCATCGTCGGCGGCCTGGCCGGCGCCTACTACGGGCTGGAGGAAATTCCCCAAAGATGGCTGAAAAAGCTGGAAAAGCGAAAAGTCGCCGAGTTGAGCGAACTTGCGGAAACATTGCTCGGCCTCTCCCCGCTCCTGTCGGGCACGAGCAGTAACAGGGCTCCTGCAAAATGATTCCGCGCCCTCACTTTGGCATGGTATAGTTAAAGAAACTCTTACCCCAAAGGAGGCAGCCATGTCACTCACCCAGAGCTGGTACACAATCGATGAAGCCGCGGCAAAATACGGCCTTAGCGTGGCGCAGATCAAATTGTGGGTGGATCGCGGCCTGGTCCGCACGGAAGGACACAGGGGGGGCTCCATGCTGGTCAACATCAATGATATCGAACAGGAACTGCACATGGTGCCGTCCATCTAGCCGGAGAGCACCGGATCGCACAATGACCTGATCATCACACGAAGGAGCGTTTTTGCGGACTGTACAACCGATTCTCGCCGCCATTATCCTGTTTCTGGCATTTCTCCCCCTGCAGCTCCATGCAGGGGAGAAATGCCCAGCCTGCACGGAGTTCGATACCCTTAACACCGCCATCCGCGATGGGGGAATCGGCAAGGCCGATGCCCTCAAGGAGTTGCGTCGCCTTCTGCCGCGACTGAAGGATTACTATACCTCCAGCGGTGCCCTCCCCTATCCTCGCCGGGAGTGGCATTTCCCCCTTGAGGGGTATGACCTTAAATCCTCGGGCAACAGCGGAAAGGACTACGTGGCCTCCGGTTACGACTATTTTGCCGGCAACAGGCATGGCGGCCACCCCTCCTTCGACCTCTTCGTTCGTGACCGTAATCAGGACGACCTGGATGATCGAAGCAACAGGCCGGTCAATGTCCTCTCCCTGACGGGGGGTATCGTCGTTGCGCTGGCAACGGAGTGGGACAGCGGGAGCAGGCTCCGGGGCGGGAAATATGTCTGGGTGTACGACCCGAGCGAAGAACTGCTTGTATACTATGCCCACAATCGTGATATCCTTGTCGGCCTCGGGGATATCCTCAAGCCGGGGGACCGGATCGCCACCGTCGGACGGACCGGTCTCAACGCACGGAAAAAGCGGTCGCCGACGCACCTGCACCTTACCTGCCTCAGACTGGGGCGGGACGGCTACCCGCGCCCCGAGAACATCTATCAAAACCTGAAATCTGCAGGACGGACGGGCAACTGAACCGGGCAAAACCCTTGCCGGACAAAGCCTTGTCCAAGATCAAACCGCAGGAGCACGACATGATTCTCCGCAGGACCAGGCATGCCCTCACCGCTGTTCTCCTGATAATGCTCGTCGGTTGCAGCAATTCCGACTCCGGCAAACCGTCCGAGGTACTGAAGTCGGTCCCGGCAGGGGATGGAACTCCCATCGAGCTGACCCCCTCCCCGGACCCCTTCCCCATGGGGCTCTCCGTCTCCCAGGGATTTGGCCTGCATCTCTTCGACACCCCCAGCGCCAGCCAGGGATTCAAGAAAATGCCCCCGGAGAGCGGGGCAAAACGCCACTTCGACGAATTCACCATTGCGGGCAAGGCGCACCTGGTGATCACGGAGGAGTCCAACCCGCCGAAATTCTATTTTGACGAAAACCGCAACGGCGACCTGACCGATGACCGGCCACCGGCCACCGGTGAGCGGCCGGAACTGATCCCAAACAATTACGCCATCCATATCCGCTACGATGACGAAAAGGTGGTGGCACCCTACCGTTTCTGGCTCTTCGGCAGCAACATGGGGGGGGTGAAATTCTACCCCGTCTGCCACTGGCACGGCGTCCTGACCGTCAAGGAAAAGCCCTACAAGGTGGTCGCCTTTGACGGCAATGCCGATGGCGACTACTCCAACGACCCGGTGGTCATCGACGAGGACGGCAACGGCAAGGCGGACGTCCAGGAAAAACTGACCCACGGCAACAGCATCACCATCGACGGGGAACTGGTAACCCTGGGC